>Ga0123342_1001374_pt1 | contig 40910 bp, 18 predicted proteins | sample Turbeawhitnodule_FD_89960 | JGI IMG/M metagenome (GOLD analysis project Ga0123342, IMG submission 89960) | Root nodule microbial communities of legume samples collected from Mexico - Turtle bean Mexico white nodule | ecosystem: Host-associated > Plants > Roots > Nodule | place: Mexico: Nepantla...
AACATGATCCATACACGATTATCCAATTTTTTGTTCCTTAAAACTAACACTCTTAGAAAATTATGTATCAAATTAATTTTTAACATTACATAACTTACTACCCCAATATATAAACAATAAAATAAAAAAAAAATTATGATGTGGCAGAAGTCGTGCCAAGTTAGCACGACTTCAGTATGACAGGACAAAAGTCGTGCCAAGTTGGCACGACTTCAGTATGACATGACAGAGTCGTGTCTAATTGGGACGATTTGTGCATATGAAGTCGTGCCGAATTGGCACGACTTGCCTAAATTTATAATTTTTTTTAAACGGACCCCATTTTGGTAAAAAACAAAAAAAATAATCTCATCATGGTCAAAAACCCTTTTTTTTCACAATGTCTTCTTCCTCTTCTCCTTCTTCTGCCTATGCCTCTACCCAAACCATTTCCTCTTCATAACCTTCCACATACAAACAAGCTATGGCTCATCCTCCTTGGCTTCATGCAATGCAAGCTGAGTATGACGTGCTTTTGCATAACAATACATGGTCTTTAACCTCTCTACCATCTGGAGCAAATCTCGTTGGATGCAAGTGGGTCTTCAAACAGAATATGACTCTCTTGAGAGATACAAGACATGTTTAGTAGCTAAAGGTTTTCATCAAAGGGAAGGCGGAGATTTTATAGAGATTTTTAGCCCTATTATCAAACCAACTACCATCCCTATTGTGCTTACCATTACGCTATCTTCCCGCTGGTCTATACACCAAATAGATATTAACAATGATTTTCTTCGTGGTGATCTAGATTCTCCTATATATATACAACAACCTCTAGATTTTATTAACTCAAATCCCTCTCTTATATGTCGTCTAAACAAAGCTATCTATGGTCTTAAGCAGGCTCCTCGGTCATGGTTTCAAAAACCTTCCAGCACTCTTTCTTAAATGGGGTTTTCTTCTTCTAAAAGTGATCACTCTTTGTTTACACGTTTCAATGCAATTGAAACTCTTTTTATCTTGATTTATGTTGATGATATTTTAGTCATCGGTAGCTCACAACTCTTAATGCAGAGTTTTATTAAACACTTAAGCACTAATTTTGCTCTTAAGGATCTCGAGCCCCTACATTATTTTTTATGAGTTGAGGTCACTTGGCTTAACGATAATCATTCATCTTTCTCGAACCAAATATATTCAAGATCTTCTCCGACGTACCAACATGGTCACCTCCAAGCCACAACCCACTCCCATGATTTCTTCTCTGCGTCTTATTGTTGATGATTCAGACTCTGTAGATAATCCTACTCTCTATCACTCTATTGTTGGGGCTCTACAATATGTTACCCTCAGGTCTGAACTTTCCTTCTCCGTCAACAAGGTCTGTCAATACATGCACAAACCACAATTGACACATTGGAAGGCTGTTAAGAGAATTCTTTGTTATTTGGCTAGTACTGCAACTTATGGTCTTCATCTTTACTCTTCTCCAAATTACTCCATTGTTGGTTTCAATGACTCTGATTGGGCTAGTGACTTGGATGATCGAAAGTCAACTATAGGTTATTGCATCTTTGTTGGATGAAATCTTGTTTCATGGGCTTCTAAGAAACAAAAAGTTGTTTCTCAAAGGTAGTACAAAAGCATAATAGGAATGTTGTCACTGCTCTTGCTGACATTATTTGGATCACTTCTTTGCTACAAGAGCTTCACATTTCCTCTTCCACACCACTGATTCACTTAGACAATATGGAAGCGGTTCAACTTGTTGTCAATCCCATAATGCATTCACGTTCAAAACACTTCGAACTTGATTTATACTTTGTTCGGAACTATGTACACGATAAACATCTCACTATTCTTCACTTACGAGCTCAATTTCAATTAGCAGACATTTTAACCAAACCCATCTCTGACACTTCTTTTCTAAGCTTTAAACATAAACTTAGGGTGCTTGAATCCCCTCCCATAAGTTTGTGGTCGGTTATCTAACTTTATCTTTTTATTATTTATAATAGCTATTATCTATTTTTTAAAATACAATTAATAATATTTAGTTTTTTTTATCTGGAGACTCTTCTCTCTCTCCTCCTCTTGTTTAAAGAACCAATTTTTTTTATAATTTCGAGAGAAGGAATATTCCATATATTCCACTTTTTCATTTTTTTAGGATGATGAACTATCTAATTATATATGTTCCCCAAATATTTTGTTCAACAATGAAATCATGCACAACCAATAATGCAAATATTATATTCCTAAGCACAAATTAACTCTTGGATTTTGGGAAATGGTTCAATCATGATATCATATATATTAAACAAAGTGTATCTTTTTCTAAGTTAAAAACATCAACTATCCACCCACTTTAAACTTTTGTTAACCTCATCTCTCTTACATGCTCATCATTTCACAATAATATTATTAAACACAATCTGTCAACATCCAAGTTAATGCGAACCCCTTCTTCATCTTGTTCTTTTAAATTCCTTAATTTGTATGCTCCAAAAAAAAAACACTTTCTTAATTATTTTGATAATCTCAAATTTATAAACGAACTTAGCTTCTCATGAAAACGTTATTAGTCAGATTAAGTGCTTATTTTCGAGATAGCTACCAATAAAATGCGGCACCATCTTATCAGGCTATAATAAATAACACACCACAAAAGAAAGGTATATTTTTTTAAGAATTACATTTCAAGAGATATCATAACTAAAATACCTTTAACATTCGCACTAACCTTTTAATATTTTTTATTAGATTATTTTTTTTAATTTATTTTTAGATTGAAAATTTCTTTCATATTATATATATATATACAAAAATTTATATTAGTTTAAATTTATTTACATAAATCATAGTTGATGTAAATACATCTTTTAAAATATGTTAACATGTAAATTATTGGATTCTTTTTTATTGTTGTTTAATCCATTAATCAAACAATTTTTTTCATGAACGTGACAGAAACATATTATAAAGTTGGGCATTTGATTAATGAGAGGAAATTACTGAAATCACATGTACATGGAAATTAAAAGGTCCATTTTTGTAGTTTTTGGAGAAGAAAAATAAAACCCCGCTTGAATTACAAACAACCTTAAAGAACATAAACTGAGAAAACAATGGAAGATTACAGGAAAAAAGAAAAAGAAAAAGAAGAGAAATTAACATGAGAGACAAGCAAAGACGACAATGTGGTGTTACAACGGATGAACTCCACGAAGGATTCACCTTTGAGAAAATTGTGCAATCAATACATCATCAAGATGTCATTGTCAGCGGAAGCCATGATTGGTTGATTGAGGGGCATTCCATTCCAAGCATCCATGAAGCCACAATCATTGAACATCTGAGTCTCCTGTGCCTCATCCCACACCAAGTAGTTCGTGGAGTTTATGAAACTGATGATTTCGTTCAGAGAGTTCAATCTGTTGCTGAGTTCAGCCATCTGCGCCCTCAGAATCGCGTTCTCTGCTTCCACTTTCAGGTACACCTGCGTCGTCATGCCTATGTTCCTGTTCATCTCGTTGTTCTCCTTTTTCAGCTCATCCAATTGGCCACTCAAACCTTCCAGGTGCTGCTGCTTCCTCATCCTCGATCTGCGTGCCGATTCCCTGTTCGACTGCATTCTCTTCCTCTTCCTCTGATCCACCATGCCTCGGTCTCCCTCGGACCCTGAGTTTTGAAGAGAACTGGATCCGGATGAACAGGCTCCGCCGGGAGAAGCCATGCGTGCTATTTGTGCAATAATTGATTGATAAATCTAATTTTCTAGCTAGGTTTAATGATTGAATGTTATGTATTGATCCAACGGGAACAAAAAAAACACGGGTACTATGTTGTTGTGTGGAAAGAAATATGTTATTGTTTTTGAACGAGTAAGAGGTTGATTTAGTTCATGAGAAAACGTAGAACCAGTGGAGGAAAACAACTGAGAAAGATTGAACCAAGTGTGTCCTGCGTCTTAGAGAAGAGTTTATGGTGAAGCCAGAGAGGAGAATCTCGCTGATTACTGGAGAAGACATTGGCGTTGTCTCTCAATCATTCATCATAACATCTGTAGGGAGTATGAACAGATTAACAACAATCGAAATCAGTCTGTGCAAGAGAGACGAATTAGGTTTTGGGAGGAACAAGAACAAGATTTGTGGTTGATGATGTGTGTGGTTGAGATAATTATAGAGGGGAGAAAAATCTAGAGGTTGGAAAAGGGTGTGAAAGACTGAAGTTTTCAATTCTAGAGGCAACAAAGAAGATGATGATAAGAAGGAATATGAAGATGAAGAAGAAGGGATTGGATAGATTTTGACCAGTTTTGAGGAGGAGGATAAGAAGAGAAGAAGAGGAAGAGGTTTTGAAGAGATTGAGGGGCTGAATTTATAGAAAATAATTACCCATTGTAATAATGAAAGAGAATAAAAAAAGAAAAAGCAGAAATTTTTGACAATGGCTTTTTGTTTTTTGGAGTGTACTGCAGAATTAAAAAGTCAGAAATAAAAGAAGGTAAAAAACAGGGAAAGGGGGAAAGTACTGGGAAAAGGTCACTCAGGGCCACCATGGTCACTGCTTCTGTTCATGTGCACGCGCAGATTTATTTTATGTTTGTTTACACTTTAATTTCTATTCACAGTCTAAAGATATTTTTGTAAAACTTTTTCAAAACAAGTACATCATAATCTACTGAATTTATATTTGTAAGTTGCCATTTTGCAAGTGGTAACTGCAATGTAGATGATGGACCACCTATTTCAAATATTTATTTATCAACGGATGGTGGGGGTGGAATCTTAGGTCATCAATGAATGGTAGTTGCACTTCTTTACTTTAATAAAAAATCTACATTTTTTTTTCTTGGTGCTCCTCCTCTCTGTTACTATTAGTATATGTCTATGGTGTTTGAGTGAGCTGCAATTGACCTCTTACTGTAAACTCAAACTATTATACACAAATTTCAGTTTCTGATTATTGTTTATTCCATGACCCAAGCATTTGGAGTTTCTGTAAAATTTATATAAACAGTTCAAGTACATAAAAAGGAATCAAATAATGAGTTAGATGAAACTAGCACATTGTTTTAGAGTAATTGACGGTGCAGTATTATATAGTATAGATATGTGGCTTGCAGATGGTTTGGGCTTAAATCTATCTGTCACTAGTTGTATTATAAATATATCCTCCAAAACAAAGATGTCTTGAAAACACAGCATTGGTATTATAAGATTAATTTAATTAAGCAGACCAAAACCAGATTAATTATTGTTTGCGTTTGATTTGAGGTATATACACTAGAAAAATAATTTAAAATCAATTATTGTCACATGATGCAGCAGAGGTAGTGGAGTATTTAATTTACCGAAGGTGATCGATGCTTTTTTCAACATCCAGCTTTTGACCACTGAAAAACATTTATATTTCATTTACTTATTCTACTGTAAGCACATGGTTCCAGTTATGAGTTGTTGGAAAAGAAATAAAAAGGTTTCGACCAAAATCCAGTGGGTGGCCATGCCAACCCAACTATTTCTTACAACTTTTCTTAAGAGGGGGTTTACACTACATTTTCCAATGAATCAATAATATACATATATACACATTCCAGCTATTACTTGATGCAGCTAAGACAAAGAAAGATCATGCAAGATTCAGGGTCATTTTACGTGTAAAATTTGTACGAAATCACATATGGAATGCATTTTCTCCAAATTGTGAAGTTGGGCGTACTTCGTGCCAATATGACACCGTCAATTTCTTATACATCAAGACATCTAAGTATAAAGTCGTGTTAAAATAACACAATATTTTAAGATGAAGTTGTGTTTGATACATTAAGATAAAGTCGTCTTAAAAAATATAATCTTTTACATATCAAATAAAATTGTATTGGCACAAGGTGAAATTGTATAAAAAAGATATGTTCTTATTAGGAGATGAGATCTAAAGAACTATTGAATGACTTCGTCTTCTTTTGGGTAGGTTGTTAGAGCTCCACTGTGATCTTTTTCGTCACGCTACTTCTTCGTATCTCGGTCTCTCATTTTCAGGTGAATGCCGAATAGAAGTACCTGCAGAAGACACTCCGACGCTCAAGTCAATAAAAAGAGGATTCGACACTCGGGGGTGTACAGTGATAATGATGTACCTTATTCTTAGAATATGCGTTATTTATATTATTTTAATGGACTTACCTTATTAGGTCGGACTAGTGGAGTGAATCACACTTAAAAGTATATTACCTAGTTCTTAATGACAGTTTAGTTTTACTGACTTTAATTTGCGCGTTAATGGTTTTAGTGTGTCGATCGGCCTGCACGTCCGTACACAAGACTCGATTAGCTATAATATTTAACCGATTGATACATAACCGTCCACGATATATTTTTTACATATTAAAATTAAATTTGTGTTAAAATGACACCAATTTTTTATACATCAAAATAAAATTGTGTAAAAAATATATCACGTTGAAACAAGTTATTAAGAAAAGTCTCAACTTTGTAATTTCCATAAAATACATCCCATTTTAGTGATTTCCTAAAAAGTTTGCAAGATTGAAATGGAGAGCCATTTGTGAGCTAAATTCTGAGTGTTTGTCTCTCTATGTTGCTAGAACATCCAAATGTCTCTGAGTATGAATGCAGAAAACAACCTTTTTCTTAACCTACTTGAGTAGGGTCACTGATTTTTCATCTTTATGTATTGTTTCTGGGAAGGTTCAAGTTAACATACACATTCATGCATGTAACAACTATAAGCATAAACCTTATCACTTAAGTCAATGACATCACCATACCCAATATTGAATGTGACTCCTTCTGCTTCAGAAAAATGTACAAATGCTTTCCACGTGGGAGAGAATATATATATAAATTTTAGTCTTCTCCAAGGAAAAACTAAAATGGCTGCTATTTCGTTTTTACTTTGACTAACTCATCTTCATTGTTTCAGTTATCTACAAAATGTTATAATTTTATTAACAAAAATTAGATGGCTGCTGCTTTAGTTCCTCTTTTTTGACCAAATGATATTTATTTTATGTTAGTTATTATGATAAGAACTAAGTATAGTTCTTATAAATTACTTCTTAGTAAAAATCGTGATAGTTATTTATTTATCTATTTATTCAAAATTCACGAGTTATTACAACTAAAATAATATTAAATATCTGTTTGATTTAAAGTTGGATGGAATCATACGTAATCAGAATTTACTATATATACCCATTAGTTTTAAATAATCACTCTTCTACATTACAACTACGTATGCATATTGCGAAAATAATTTCTTCATATATGTAAAACAAACATGCCTTTCATCTAACTATTATATAATGTTTGCATAATTAACAACTTAACATGTCACTAGAATCGATGAACTTTATAATGATTTTGTAAATAGGCAATAATAATATTAATTAGTGGTCAATCATTTTTTATTTAACTCCAGGAACTCTCTTGATTAATACTTAATTTTAGCTTTTATCAGTTAAAAATTTGTTGACAAGCGAATATATTTAGTAGTTTGTAGTTTTTCTTGTAATGTTTTCTGAGACGTTGTTTTAAAAGTGTTTTTTTAAACTACCTTCTAATTCTAGATTATGTATTATTTTATTTATCGTTAAAACATTTATTAAAAAATGTATTTCCTTTGTTTTACATAAGCTAGGATTTTATTTTCTCTTATATGATTTATTTTAATAATTAATATTATACTATTTTAAAATAATACTTCAAGATATTTTAATTACTATATTAATCAAAATATACAATATGCTATCTACTTAAGTATTTGTCCTTACAAACAAATTAAATTTTCTAATTTATAGTCATATTGCTATTTTACATTTATAAGTTTAGTAAATATTTTTATCAAATACTTATAATTCAATAAACTAACTTAAAACATTTCCAACTTGTGGTTAAATTTTTAGTTTTCAATTGGTTTTTTAGTTTTTGACTATGTACATATCATGTGGTTCTTTTTGTTTAATATATGTAAATTTATATGTTTACACTAGGAAATCATGAAGTAGAAACCAATTTTTAGATATCAAAATAATTAGTTGCAATAGTAACTAAATTAGAAACCATTTTAGAAACTAAAGCAAAAATTGATTTCTAAATTATTTTTTTTATTGTTAAATAGTTTTTAAATTGACACCTAATTAGCAACCAAAGTTTTAGAGACTAAATTTAGAAACTAAAAATTGATTTATATTTAATGATTTTCTTGTAGTGCTGTAACGTCTTCATTTTGCAACTATTTACTCAATCAAACACCTTTAACATTAGATATTAAAAAAAAAACAAATAATATCTGAAATGTGATGATTAATCTTAATTTAATCATAAGAGTTGGATAAAATGAAATCCATGAAAACTTTATTTAAGTGAGTGAAGTTTTAGATGGTTCCTTAAAAGAAAGTAGAATCTTAAAAAATGTGAGCAGACCCAGAGGTAGCTCCACCCTATGAATGGCATCCTCATTGTGTTACTTTAAGTAGTCAGCAGTGTGCTGTATCTGAGTATTGGGGTGCAACTCACTTCTCCTTTTTCACTCACTGCTTTTCTGCTCCACTCCTCAAAGCAACTACCAACTGCTTCTGCATATTCATCATATCACACACTCATAAACTATACACATTCTCTCCCATATTCCATACAAAATACAATAATCTCACTATAACAACAACATTAACTATACAGAACAAAACTAACAGTACCAATATGTCCAAATAAAGTTATAATGTGCATATAAATAAATATTCATTAACTCAACTTTATATCATCTTAATATTTGAATGAGTTAGCTTAGTCTACACGTAACCTGCAACAAGAATGTTATTTATTTTGTTTTTTGAACTAGGAAACCTATGTAACCTTTTTTAATAGAATTAAAAGATGAAGATGTTAAACTTTTGTTAATTTATTATAAATACATACTCTTTAATAGAAAATATATCTTAAAATATGAGTAATATCATCTAGAGTTAAGTTGGGACAAAGTTATGGCCCTAAAATCGCTCGCATAGCTTGTATCTTAAATTATAACTTAAATTATATTGCAAAACTCAGCATGTTATACGTGATTCCCCATACTTGCAAAAATATAATTAATTTTCTTTCAATATACTTCAAATGCACTTTAAGTGTTTGTTAAATTAAACTAAAATCAAATAAAAAACTTTAAATTTAAATACAAAGTGCATTAAGCATTGAATTACAAAATAAAATATAAAATAGTTTCAAAACATGACATAACAACATCACATTTAAGTCAAACAAATTGAAAAATAACAACATTTTGGCCGATAAAAACTCAAAGAAAAGTGAGAAAACTTAAGTTTGTGTGACTTCAGTCAAGGACTAAGACAATTAGAAAAGTGTTTTCGGTGTCAAAATCGAAGTTGTAGAACACATGTTGGAGAGTGAGTTGGATCTTCAAATCCAATATGGACACAAAAAACCTCTTTCGATAAGTGGAAATTGTGGTGCCAATGGAATGTGAAAGTTATATGCGAATCAAAGTGGAATAAAGACTATTGTTGTTGAATTTTGTTGGTGAAAATAACCCTAACAAAATGAAATTGAAAATCCCATTCTGTTTTCTTAAAATTGTTTTGTCTAGAAAAATATTCACACAAATGCATTCTCGAATTGCAAGGTAAAGCCCCAGAAATATTCCCCCACTTATAAGATATTATTTTCCCACTCAAACAATTCCCTACTCCATGTTAAACCCCATGTCCAGTTGTCATCTACTCACCATCTCTAATTTCTAATCTGAGACCAAGAACAACCTATTGTATGTTGTCTTTAAATTATGTCCCCAAGCCAGTATCAGACCAAAACATAGTCTTCTCCTCATTCCCTACCTTTCTATGCACCATGTTTTCAAACCATTTCTCATGGCTTGTTACTTCACCCGTTTTTCTAAGATCCCTCCACCAAATTGAGTTCTTTTTATCTCATTTTACTACCATGAGCTACTATAAAGACTTCCAACGTATATTAGCATTTTTAAGGAGGGAAAGGCTGCTAATTTCACTTTTTCTTCTAGATTTATACTAATGTTGAGTATGAATTTATTTTTCTTTGATAAAAGGTTGTGATTTGATATTCATTCACATATCAGAAGAGAATACAAATGGTATTCCCATCTCAGTTCAAGACACTCTCTAATGGTTATCAACTCAGTAACCAAATTAATGGTTAATATGATAGCAACACTTCCTAGAAAAGGTAGGTATCCACATCTAAGGTCTTTACTCATTTAACAAACTTTCTACTGCTTCTACTTCAAAATATTATTACAGATCAAATAAAATTCATGAAAATATTTGATTCATTTTGTTTTATAACTTTCATTTTGATGTAGAAGTCATATATGACTCTCTCTTTTTCAATATATTTCAAGAAGGGAATAACTGAGGGTATGAATAAGCTCTCATATTAAAAGATCTCGTTGAATGAGTACTTAATTATTACATCTTATTAACTCACTGAAAATTCTTAATCCCGAGAATGAAAACCATGCAGTGGTCCACATTCAAGTTAGAGAGAATTGCCGTGTTATTTACGGAAAGCATCATCCCATAACCATGGATACATTCGAAAGCACAAATTACTTAACTCTTTTCTGTTAAATTTACGAAAACAACTGATGAACAACATAGTTCAAAAGGGGTTTAGCCGAAACACCAAAACGGTATGCATGGCTATATACAAGTTAAGTCATTACGAGACGCCATTATCCTTGTGGAGACGCCAATTAAAAAAGTAGCAAAGCAATGTCATGCAAAGTACAAAATTTGGCAGTTATAAGTCCTTTAAGATTACAGTTTGTCTGGGTGAAAAAAAAACAGAACTACTACTAGAGACTGGTAACAAGGCTAGAAAAGAAAGCCTTGGAAGGATTAACAATCTATGCATTGGCAGAAACAGCTTCAGGGTGATAATGTAGCATCTCATTCCACATCATTTCCCTAATCATCTGTTCTCCCCAGTGTTCATCTATGTCAAGACTGATGGGAACCTGAGCAGGAGGGTTGCACCTTGGATCATATAGGCCAGACATATAAGGGTGTTGGAGTGCTTCTAAGACAGTAATTCTCTTGGTTGGATCAAATACAAGCATCTTTTGCAACAAGTCTATGGCTAATGGATCTGCTTGTGGATACAGCTGAGAGAAGTGTCTCCCCCTTGTATAGGGCAGTGATTTGATAAACCTCCTGGCTTTTGCATTATCAATAAACTCAATATGAGATTCATGCTGGCTTCCAAGAACACTAATAATTAGTTTCAGTTGGTTGAGACACTCAGTGCCAGGGAAGATTGGCTTTCTACCAAGAATCTCAGCAAAGATGCACCCTACTGACCAGACATCAATAGAGGTTCCGTAGTTGTCACAGCATAGCAAGAGCTCCGGTGCGCGATACCAACGAGTGACAACATATTCTGTCATAAACTGACCATCAACTCCATTAGTTCGTGCAAGCCCAAAGTCACATATCTTCAAATCACAATTGGCATTTATGAGCAGATTCCCAGGCTTCAAATCCCGGTGAAGAATATTTGCTGAATGAAGGTATTTAAGACCTCGAAGAAGCTATAAAGTAAGAGTTCATGGTCAGTATCAATCACAAGAATAGTTAAAATGTGCAAAGATTAGAAATTCACAGAGAATCCGTTAACTGTTTCTAATTGTCAATGCTGCTAAACATTCTACAGCAGAACTCGTGAAAAAAAATGTGCAGAAGATGGGTTACAAGTATAATCAATAATGGGTTCTTTTCTTAAGAAGCTTAATCATTCAATCAAACAATGTTAAGGTCACATCAATTTCCCAATTCGGGCCAATGACTTTCACGATAGGACACGATCGAACATAGAAGACACAAAAAAGGTAGAGAGCCATAACCACGTTCATCAATTACTAAAGAAAAGGACATACCAATAAAATATCGATGATCTAATCATCTAACTTAACAAAATTACTTGGTGGGATTAAAATGCCATGCTAATATCTAGCCAGAAGAAGAGAATTACAGAAACCCCCCTTTCCTACCTGAAAAAATATGGCATTGAAACACTAAATTCTTTGCCTCAGGCAACCTTCATTCAAACTAGGAAATGTAAAGCCACAACTCAAATTGTCCCAACTCCTCTAAAACAACCTCATGATATTGTATAAGAATGCACGAAAGAGGATATTTAATAGTTAATTCACTTATGTTGTAAGTTAATAACTGAAAACGGGGAATTCACTTCGATGCATGACAATGTCAATTAAACACTGAAAGAGTGCATTTTGAAATTATACTTCAAACCCCAACCAAATCTCCTTCAAATGAATATGTCACGCATTTCTGCAAATCCAAAAAGAATTGACAACCACAGGTTTAGAAAGTAGAAAGAAGAGCTGAAGGAATGGAAAAAACACCATGAGAAACTGGTTAGTACCTGAAACAAGAAATATTTGCAATGATCGTTGGAAAGTGGCTGCGTGGACTTAATAATTTGGTGAAGATCGGTATCCATGAGTTCGTAGACCAAGTACACATCCTTAAAACTTGTCCTCTGGATTGGCATCATAACATCTTTCAAAGCAATGACATTCTCATGCCGAATATGTCTAAGCAGTTTCAGTTCCCTTAAAGTTCTCAGAGCATCAATAGAATTCTCAAATATATTACCAATCTTCTTAATTGCTACTCTCTCATTGGTCTCCCTGTTGATGGAAGAGCACACCACGCCATATGCTCCTCGGCCAATAGGCTTGATTGGAACGTACTTCGTATCAATCTCAAACAATGTTTGCCATATTGTATAATAATGCTTTCCCTTTGGCTTAATTCTGTTCGGAGGTTCAACTAGAGTTGCCATTCCCTGCAAATTAACAACAGTACAATATATTCTCAGCAAGTAAACACACACAGGAGACTAGTAATAAACTCACAATTATAACAGTAAATTCATTATTATAGCCATGAATCACGCATTACTAACTGTGACAAGCAATCAACAGTCTGTTAAAGCTGGTATCAAACAAATATCAGAAAGACAATGCATTTATATATCCACTGGTATTGTTGCAGGATAAAGGTGAATCATTGGATACTTTTTTATGCCATGTTAGAGAAGGTTCGAATCAATTCTTACTTGTTATTTCTACATCTGGGTTTTGATCTTTTGATGTCACCTTGTCTCTTTTTAGAACCTATTCTCTCCTGGCCCATCTTTTTGGACATCTTTTTTGTTAAAAGAAAAATACCAAAGATTCAATTTTATCTTTCCTCTTCCCTGATCTCATCCCACCCACCCCAATAACAAAGAAAACAGATCAATTGATTCCAAAAAGAGTGAGAAAAGCGCTCATACCACAAAATTCAGCTTTCATCCCAGCACCTCCCCTTTCCTTGCAGCTCTGACTCCCTGGCACCAAAAGCGAATCCAAGGATGAAGAATCCCTCAATTGATGCAGCTTGAAGAAAACGTTCTGTGCCAAAATCAAATTTTCACAGTTGAGCCACAATTTAATACAGTTGATTGGATTCACGAAGTGGGTTTCATATGATTTCAAATCTTATCATATAAACAATAATACATGTCTCAATTTTATCGGGATCAGGCTAGAGACGAAGAAAAGGAGGCCATAGCCATAGCCATAGTCATCATCATATAATAAATAAATAAAACGTATCCATATCATATAATAATAATATAGTTACCTACGCATAAAGACACGAAATAAAAATACAATGTAAATATATAAAAGGAGGGTTTGATTGAATTTAGTTACGGTATGAATGAGGGAGAAGAAAATTAACATTTTAGCAGATCCTGTGAGTCACATGAGTGAGGAGGAGGAACCCAAAGCACACGGCACTGGTTTTCTTTGGTGGTGTTATTACTGTTTGGGTTTGCTTTAGCCGCAAGAGAGAATGCAAAATATGAGAACGTGTCTTGCTTTTTCTTTTTCTTTCTCTTTCTCTTTCTCTTTTCCACGCTAACGTTAACATTCACAAATTTGGTTGGGGGCGTTTGGTATTAATTTTGACTCAGGCACAAACAACTTGGCAACTTTCCTTATCCTACGTCTACAACTGCAAGTACTTTAGCAACTGAGGTGATGTAATAATATTCAATGCAATTCTACCTACATTACTCCTCATTCATTTTTTCCCTCTTTTTTTTCTTCCTTCCGATTCTACCTACTTCTTTTTCAAACACTTCTAATAACAATATATCATTTCATAATCACTTTTATACAAAATTCACACTTTCTTGTTTCAAACCGATTTCTTTCCTATTTAAATATTCTTTTTAAAACAAGATAGTATCTTTGACGGGGTCAAATTAAAGGAAATCAAGCAACAACAATTAATTCTTTATGTGAATTTTATACATTTCTTTAAAGAATATCTACAAAATAAATATACCAATAAATTACCAGAATTTATTAAAGTAATTCTTTATAAAAGTACCAAGAACATAAGAATTAGTACTCCAAAGGGGTTTAAAAATAAAATAAAAAATATCTCCAATATCCAAATCAAATATCAGACAATAAACAAAATCTTACAAACTATGAAAAAGCAAGACCTTGAATAAAAGAGCGTGATTTACAAGCCTTCTTACCTAGAATTTTAAAATAGTATATCCAATGAGTTGAGTCAATATATGTAACAGTGAATACTTCCAATTCAAAATCTTTTCACTATGTTTGGATTGGGAATAAGATTTAAGGAGGTGGATTTAGAGCGATTTGAGAGGAAATTGAGGTTGTTTGGATGGGGTATGTTAGAATAGATTTGTGAGGATAATTTAATGAAGTTGGTAAGTGATGTGATGATTGTGAAAGATTTTTTAATTTTTTTAAAATGTAAGTTTACAAATTTGATCAATATAATAATTTTTTAAAAAAATTATAAAAGAATTTAGAAATATATATTAGAATTAAAATAAATTAAAATTAAATATTAATAAAAATATGTATTAATAATTAAAATTAAAATTAATATTTTTTTATTATAATATGAAAATTAATATTAATTTGTTATATAATATGAAACTATAAATGTTATATATATATATATATATTAAAATATAATTTGTATATATAATCAGTATATAATTTATTAATTTTTATAAAAAAATAATATATTGTATTTTGAAGACAAAACTTTAAAGATGATAGTTGTATTTACTTTTTTTATTTCTTAATTTATTTTTACTTAAATTTTATTTTAGTGTTATATGGGTAAAATCTTCTTTCACTTTAACTTTAGCTCACTTAAGTAGACCTTGAAGTTTTTTCAACTCATTCATTGAACGAATTAATAAAAAAAAAATCTTATTTTAAAAATGGGTTAAAATCGATCCACATACAAAGGATCAAATTAATAAGTTTCTTTGTGAGATTACGTTAATTTAAGCTGTATGTCAAAAGTTAGCAACGAAATTGATGAAATTGTTTTTCAATATCATTTTGGCATAATATTTTGATGATACCTTTAATTTTAAGAGTGAATTTGACAAAATATTTAATGCTAAAATTCAAGGACAAATTTATCAATAACTTTCATGGAAACATATTAAATGATTTTTATCTTTTATGATGCTATAATATTGTAATTATTTTATAAGGATTTTATTGTATCTTACCATGAGAATATTATCTTATCTTATCTCATCATTAACAAATTTATCTTTTGTTAGGACTTTTAATATTTCAAAATTAATTACGATTTTTCTCTGTTACTTGATTTTTATTAGTAAGAACCCATGACCCTATGTTTCTTTTTTTATAGATATTGGTTTCTCTTACATTCTTTCTTTTTTCTTGTTTTTTAGTGAAAGTTTCATGGATGGGCTACACATTTTAGATCAATCCATTGGTTTAAGGATTTTCTTTAGAGATCTTTGAGTTTTGGTTTTAATCTGTATTTCATTCTATTCATTTACTTTTTTCCCTCTATAAATATTTCTTTCCTTTTTAAATATTTTTAATGAACCTTTCTTGGAATGGGCATCAACACCTAAGTTAGAGTTTACATTCTTAATTAACATGTTGAATGTACGGTTTTAGATACTTTATTGCAAGGAATTGAACCCTCAAGATCAACCTTAGAGATAGCAATTTAAAAAAAATCATATTTCACTCACACATTATTATTCTAATTTAACCTTTTATTTTAATCATCTAAAAAAGTTAATATTGAAAATAAGAGTGGATTTAGTTTTAAGTAAAGTTTTACATTTAAAATTTCTTAATAAAAAATAATACAAAGAAGATATTTCATTAAAATATTTTGTAACAAAACTTTGATAAGATACTCTCATACATTGACATATATATAAAGGGAAAATATATGCAAAATGAAAATTTAATTATTTTTTTATCTTAATTGAATGAATTAAAACACGAACGAAATTTTAATTTTCCAACCGCAGAAGTATGTTTTTTTATAATAATAAAATTTTAATTTTAAAAAATAGTTTTCTTATACAGGCTAGCTCGCGTATCCGCAGGTTACCTTTTATGCAAGACGAGTCATTGAAATGAGTTTGTAGTCCTCACACAGGACGAGCTAACTCAAACCACATTTTACAGACCACAGGGCGAGTCATCCCACATTGTCACCCATCTCGCCATTCTCTTTTTTTTTTTTTTTCTCTTACTCTTCCTCATTCTCTTTCTCTTTTTTTTTTAAATTCTCTTTCTTTTGTTAATAATCATTTTGAACTATTTGTGCAAATAACAGAAATTCATAATTACTCTTAAGATTTTTTATTTATCAATTTTATTTTATTTAAAATATTTGTTTGAATATTTTATTTTAAATATTTAAATTTTTAGTGGCTTTCTTGTTTGAGTTGAAAACTTTTTTTTAGAGCAATAAATTACGTAAAGAAATTTATTTATGTTTTTTATAAAATCTTAATATATCTTGATTTATATGAAAAACTATATATTTTTTTAAACAAATTGACTAATAGAAAATTGTTTAAAATGTTTTGAATATGATAGTTTTGTAAATATAATAACTAGATTATACATATTAAAGTGTAGAATTTTGAATATGATTTAGATAAGTAATTTTCTATAGTTTGAGTTTGAAGTGAATATATATATATTGAATGATTAAGGATAAATTGAGATTAAATGATGATATTTGGACTGTTTAAACTTGATTTTTTTTATATTTCCACTCAAACTAATAATTTTCACTTAAGTAAAACTAGAAAATAAACTTAGTCTTTACTTTCAGCAATATTTTTACTCAAATTAAGAAATTTTCACTCAAATAAAAAAAATAGAGTTGAAATTTAATCCAAAACGGTAATACTGTTACAGTTTTATCAAATCTAAAAATTAATTTAGTATCAATCTACTAATAAAAACATATATATAATTGTAAATTTTTGGACATTAGAATTAACAACTTGAATCTGAAAAGTTCACAAATGATTTTGCACATTTGAATAAAAAAAAATTAACATCTAAAACTTAAATTTAATATTTGAATTAAAATATCTGCATTTGATATACAGAAGAATGTACGTATGCAGTGAGTGGTCGTAGTGACGAAGAAGGAGGAGTACACATTGTGCACATGTATAAGAATCTGGGCACGTGGGTGCCAACTACCAAGTGCCAATTAAGAATTATGCCATTTAATATTCTTCTCTCATCACTCATAAATATCTCTCTCTCAACCTTAATAATATGCCTCCCAACATTGCATTTTCATTTTTTATCTTTTCATTCAAAAATTACAAAATTTCTGTTCTCTGTATTATAAATTTTCACATTTTCTCCTTTTTTTTCAAATTAATAAATTCAGTACATTTTATCTATTTAAAACAATAGTCAATTCTTACATATATAAATTTAGTTTTTATCTTCGTCATCATTAAACAATATTATAGCTAATATTGTTATAACTTTTTTAACTAATAACGTATTCACTAATCACTAGAAATATTTATTATATTATTATAATTTATTTATAACTATCACCGTTATTATCATTACTAATTAATTATTATTGTTAGCAGTATTATTACATCTATATTTTGACGTCAGTGCTACTAATTAATACTCATTACAAACATCATTACTACTAGTAACTTCATTAACAATTCAACCATTGCCATTATTAACTACTCTAATATTTTCGCAACCTAATTTGGAATAAAAGTTTGTTTTAAAATTTTGAAGCAAAAACCAAAAAAAAAAACATCTCACCATCTTTAATAAAAAAAATTGAAAAATAACTTTATTATTGTTAATTAAGAAAATTCTAAGCAATGCTGAAACAACAACCTCGATTTATGTTAGAAAAAAAATATCTAGTTCATCTTAACTGAAAAATTATTCCAAAAAAAACAAATTTGTATTTGACATCAATCAGAAAACACTCGATGGATGTTAACAAATTTTTTAACTAATATTGATTGAGAAATAATGTAAGATTACTTGTTAATATCATCCCAATATAATATTGAGTTATTTACATTCACATTGACCAATTTTTGACATTTCAATTTAAATAAACTAAAGATATTCCAACCAAAATCAAACCGGTAACACATTTATTAAGTTGATGAGAGAATATGAAAAGAAAAACTGTAGAGGTGAAAGAAGAGGAAGTATAAAAAAATTTAAATTCTGACTTTTTATTTGGAATTTGAAATTGTTTATGTAAATGTTCAAATTACTCTTATAAATTTATATATTTTCATTTTCTTTTAAAGTTTTCAACCAAAACAATATATTTTATTATAGAACATTTTATATTTTCTATAAAAATAAATTACTCTCTAATTTGTTTCTGTATAAACACACTATTGGAAAATATGATAATAATTCGAATATGTTAAAAATGTATACTTATTTTATTTAATTAAATCGAGACATTTATCCAAAATTCATTATCCATGTGAAAGAAGGTAATTCGTGCCTCTATATATTTTAACTCTCTATATATATATATTAAATTTCACTTTTAATTTTTTCATCAAACCTTATTTTTAAGATTATGATAAAATTACGTTATTGATTTTGCTTTATACTTGTTGAAGATTATGTTCTCTTAAATTATACATCTTCAACTTCACTTTAATAAAGTAGTGCACCACCTCCAAGTTTTTATTACATTACTTCAAACTATTGATCAAATACTCCAATATATCCTTGGTTCCATATAGAAAGTATTGTGTGACAACTTAATTAACATAACAACTTTATCAAATTTAATAATTTTTATTAGAATTTATGTCATTATGTTTTGTTTTATCCATTGTTTTATAAATACTAATGTATATTCTATATTTTCTAGTGATATGATTATATAAGTTAGATAAAATTCTTACATTGTAAATTAATTTTGTGAGATTGAATTAAATTTAAAATTTATTTATTAACATGGTGTAAGAGTTTATTAATGTACAACTCAGTGAAGTTTGTTGAGTTTATTATATCACTCACTATCGGACCCCCTCTATTCCAATGTTCGATATGGTGAACACGAGTGAGCGTGTTTAAGATTTCATATCAATTAAAAATATGATCAAATAATAATATAAAAGTGAGTGTAAATATTTTCTTATTAAGTTAGTGTTGTGGTAAAGTTAAGTTATGTTTGAAATTCACTTATCAATGACATTTCTTACCGAGATTAATTAAGCTATTATACTCCCTCTATTATCACACTTTATATCCTCAACATAAAAAAAAAGTGTATTAAAATTTTATTTTCCTTTTTGTAAAGTAATTATATAAAGAAAAAAAAAGGTGATTTTATGAGTTTGAATACGTGATTTTGATAATAAAAATAGGCGTAAATCATAACTTTTCAATAAAGAACAAAGACGTTTAAGAAGAGTTAGACATAATGAATTCTTAATAATGTTCTTAAATAATTGTTGTTAATTACTACACATGATAATTTTTTATAAAATTACTGGTCAATTATGAAACTTAAAACATCATAAACTTTTTTGAGACATTAACCTACATAATACATAATTGATTATATAAGATGCAAATCATGTTAATAATATTAATGTATAAAGCAAGCAAAGAAAAGAGGATAATGTTTTAATTAATAAATCAATTGTCTAATCTTAGTCAAATATAAGCTGAAGCAACAAATTATTAATACTAAAAAGAAACCATAAATCTTAAACTCTTAAACTCTAAAAATCCTAAAGTCCTAAAAAACCTTAAATGTTTAAATAATGACATAAATAACATTTTTTGACAATATATACAAAATTATCATATATTTTCACTTCATTCAATTACAAACTTACAATATTTTCAGTCACTCCTTCTCTCTTTTTATCTTGTTTCTTTCTTTTTCATTTAATTCAAATAACTTAATATTTTTAATTATAATTCTTTAACTTTACATTATGATTCTCTTTTTTTTTTCTCACTTTTCATCATCCATCCAAACAAAGGTAAACTAACGTGTATTATGCAGTTTAATTTACATCAAAATAAATGTCTAATATAATGCATGTGTAAGATAGACTTAATTTTTTTTAAAATACTTTGAAAAATATTTTCAAATAATAACTAATAAAATATTATTTAATTATAAAATAAAACAATTTCTTATACAATCATTTATAAATTAAAAGAATATTAAAATTATTTTATCTTTTATATCAAATTAATTGTTCGTTTTGTTATAAAGATACAATAATTTGAGTCAATCAAGTGAGTCATGCAAGCTACTTAATGTCTCAAAATAATAATATGCGGGATGAATTGGATATTTCAACTCCCCAACTCTCATTAGTCTATACTGGATAATATTACAATTATATGTTAAAATAAATATTTTAATCCAACATTTCATCGATTCCAATATTTACAGATAAAACTTTATGTTCTCCTTTTATATTTTTCATTGTATATTTTTTTTATCTTTAAATATTTATATTTTAGCAAAATATTTACAGTAAAGTTTCATTTTTTTTAATATTCAAATTTACGAAAGACTATATCAATTTTCTTTATTTTTTGTTTCACTTGTACTTGTATAAGTATAAGGTAACATATAACTACATCAAACTACTCCAACTTTTTTTTACAAACCAAATACCAATATAACAAGCTAAAATGAGATTTATGGATATGCACCTAACTCAAAATATTAAGTACTAAGACCTTCTTCAACCTCTCTTTCTCTATCTATTGCTTAAGCTTTTGAGTAAAAGTTTAACACATACTTTCATAAATAATTAATAAGAAAAAATGGATACTAAAAATAAATATTTCCGTGTTTGTAACACTCATACATAAACCCTCCAATGTTAAAACAAAACTTGTTCTCCCTCAAAATGTATTTCAACAATTTTATCATGCAAGGTTTTTATTTATTTCAACATGGATTAAGGTTTTGTGGAACTATCATTACAGTACTCATTCGTGCAGCATATGGCCCCAAACATTACAAAAACAATTTGACCTCTTTTGAAGCAAGATTCAACTACCAATTCATGCATGCAACAAAACATCATATCTTAGGAAAATTTCCCATCAACAACATCACCAACCCAGCAAGAAATATACATTTTTTTAATTATTGTAAATGCAACATAAGAACAGAGTGAGATAAAACAAAAAAATTAAGGAACAAAATTTAAAAACATCATCAAATAATTTAAGCCCTTGGGATAGGGATCCCCAAAATTTTTAAATGAAATACCTAATTAATACTGTTCATTGATAATATAACTACCCAAACCTTCTTAATTGTGTGTCATTACTTGTGAGTTAATTAATATTGAATAATATTTATTTGAAGATATAGGATACTTTAAAATCATTTTAGTGGATGTGACCATTTTAAATATTAATATTTATTTAGGAGTGGAATGGAAAAATAAATACGTACACCATGAGAATATATAATGTTATAAATAATTCTCCTGAAATTGTTTTATTTAACAAATAAAGCTATAGATGTAACTAAAATAAACTTATAAGGGATTTTAGAATATTACTTCAATCATATAAATTCTCAAATCCATGATCAACCCCTTTAACCTATTATTATTCATGCCTCGCACAAGTTTTCTAAGACTAACTTTAATTTTATTTCATGGTGAAAATATATGCGTAAGATGTATATGTCTATATTTTTTTACGATTTTAAAAATAATAAATATAATTAAGCAATCGATATAACTACTATTACAATAAAAACTATTTACATATACAAAATAACATTAAAATAAAATAGTTATAAAATTAATTTATTCTTTGTTAATTATTATAATGATTTAATAACAACTTATTATTTTTATCAAGAAAACTAAAAAGTTCATTGTTATCGTACAAAAGAGACTGAGAGAACTTTCATCGGTTGAACAATTCACTCATTTGCTTTGGTTGTCGGTATACGTTTCTATTTCTACTTCACGAACTTGTTCGGCTTAGTCTCTCTTCCTCGGTTCTTGTTCCTCTGCTTCAGTCAAATTTTTCCTTCTTTGTAGGTTATAGGTCGGGAGAAAACTTTCAAAAAGGTGCTCTAACGCTCAAATAAGTACTCAATTTTTTATGCTCGATGCAATAAATGTGTAATAATGACGTACATTTTTTTTCGAAAGTTGTTACTATTTATATGTTTATAATGAATCCGTAACTGTTGGGTTAGATTAACGTTTAAATCATGTTTAAGGGTATATTATCTAAATTTCTCGTAGGATTTGGACTCGTTAATCTTTTATTAATCTTAATACATTTTAAACATATCGATTAACCTGAACCGGATACCGAGACTTTTAGGTTTCATTTGATTCCAACTAGTAAATTCATCATCAAATATAAAAAATAAAAATGTACACAAAATCAATTAAAAAAATCAATAATTTTTGCCCATCACAAATAGATTTTTAAATTTGTTATATTTTACAAAACTGGGTAATGATACACAGGGTCAGGTAAAAAAGTCTACACGACCACAAAACATCATATAAAAAAAAGTCTTAGAATCAAAATGCCATAAAAATCTCATGGATTAGGATGTTAACCCATATATTTTTAAGTAAAAAGTATTCTTTAACAATTGATAGTTTAAAAAATATATATATTAACTTAAAGAAAAACAGCTATTTAATGAAGAGTTTTAATTTTATTCAATTTTTATAAATGCGGGTTCGAGAGTCCCGTTCTTACCCATCTTGTATTTCACATGTATAAAAATATATTGATAATAGCGATCTTGTATAACATTTCTGAGTTAATATATCTAATCCATCACACATAGCTATAGGCTTGAATTTGTGGGTCAAGCTGTATAATTTGTTTTTAAGAAAATTAACAATTTCTTTTGTAATTTCTATTTTTTTTAGTATCTTATAAAAACAATATTTTACTGCAGGTAGAATAATTAAAAAAATAAAATTAATTTATCATTTATTACAAGTAAAAATAAAAGCTTATTATGAAACAAATATTAAAATAAACCATAAAATAAAATATAAAATTGGTAATGTAAGAATGTTAAAAAAAAGAAAGAATAAAGGTGCAAAGTCGCCCCCCACCACGTTTCTTTTTCTTCTTTCTTTTCTCCCTCTCCATATTCTCTTATCTCCTTGTCTTTTACTATACTCTTTCAATTTTTATCTATTTTAGAATCTGATCGGACCACGTTCTAACCGTTGACGAATTAATGAACATTTTTATCAATCAGATTTTCAAATAGAGTAAGTTCAATTTTACTCTAAAGATCATTTGTTCTTTATTTTTCCTTAGGATTTAGTCATCAATCTTGGTGTGGCCAGTTGAGAAGTTTAATACTCTCAACTTATTCTACTATATACTGAATTTTTGTTCAGTTTGAATAATTTGCATTAGGTTCGTAAATCTTGAAGCTTATATAGACGGTGAGGAATAAAATTATAGAAGTTGTTTGGAAAACAAACAATTAAGGTAAGAGAAACTAAATTTAATTTTTAATAGCATCATAGGATATAATATCTGAATGCAAAGGGGATGTGGTTCCAATATTCAATTTCTCTTGCAGGCATGTTCTATATATATATATATTGTGTTGTTTGTTTGTATATTATTTAAACTCGTGAAAAATATTAGATTTTAATGGTTTAGTATTTAAGTGTTGTTGTTTAATGTTAAATAGGATTCTAAATATATTGGATTGCGTTTTGAATGATATTCTATGATGAAAATAGTATGGGATAGAATTCATACATTTTGGATAATGTATCGACTGATGTTTGTTTGTGTATTAAGTATTGATACCTGTGTGGTAACAGAAATCTTTGAGTTTCACTGATGATCTAAATCACATAGACTAAGATATCAAGGGGTAAGAACATGATGGGAGAGTTCATGCACACCGTGACATATGAGATGCATGACTTGAGTTGTATTGAACTTACCTTTATCATTTTTGTTGGATTCGCTAGTAATCTTTAGATTAGGTGTTAGTATATGGTAAGACTTACTTAATACGGGTCTTCCAGAAGACGTTGTTTGTTGAATATTTTTTGGATGTGTAGATTCATGTGATGTTTTATGTTGTGTTTGAACAGCGATGATTGTACTATGTACACGAGCAGATGGGCATACAGGTGCAGGAGACTTAAAGGTTTTAGAGTTTTATTTTGAACTATGAATATGTAAATATTTATATTTCTATAAATCATAATCTTATAATAGAAATATTTTGAAAAAAGTTTGTATAGAAATATGTAAAACGTGTATCTAGATAATTAGATATATTTTCGGGGTGTTATAGGTAATTATAAACATTTAATATTAATCATAATGAATAAAGATATTTAATTACATTTAACAACAAATAATTATAGGCGACAATAAAAAATTAATATAGATAACGGGATGAGGTGGAGTTTTGCAAGCTAATGGGACACAAATAATTTACTTTGCAATCTTATTCCTAATTCAACATAACTAATTCAAAATAACTAGGTTATAACTCAAAAATAAAATAAAATAAAAACTACATATAGAAAAAGGAGAAAAATGTAATTATAATGGTTGTTTAGAGAAAAAAATCCACTTTAACTCTAAAAAAACTTTGGAGATGAAGTTTTTTCCACTAATTCATTGAGTGAATAAAAACAATTATTCTAAAAGTGAGTTAAGATTAATTAGAGAATTGTAATTATAAATTATATATAATAAACATTTATATTGGTTTAAAATTAATTCTAATAATTAAAACCACAAAGTGTATATTTTTGACCACTCAATCCATGGTATGTTTTGTAAAAAAGAAAAAAAAAATTATCAAAAATTCATTATACTTTTAACTTTGTATGAGTGAACTACAATACTGCTAATGCACTGACTGATGAAAAAAAATTCGTAAAAAACATGTAGTGTAAAAAAACACAACTTTTTAAAAATCTTTATATTTTCTTTTAGCCATTGAATTGTTTCTTATCTATAAATGAAAGAAAAAATCTAATGATTTGTTTTAAAACATCAAATCATGTTTAGTTTTTTAAAGTATTAAAATAACAAAAAAAAAACTTATGAAAAGCATAATATCCCTGATTAAAAATTTGAAATTATTTTTATTGAATTATTGAATATTTATTTTTAAAATAACCGAGCATAATTGCCGGTCCCTTTCTTATTATGGATTAGATTTAAGTGATTTGATGTAAATATTGAATCACAAAAATAAGTTGAAAAAAAAAGAGCATTGTACTGTATTGAGTTAATTTTGATTATTTATAAAAATGAATTAGTGAAATAATGAATTGATAATAAGAGAAAATATAAGATATTAGTAGAAGAGAAGTGAAGAATGTGGTGTGTTGTTGTTTTGTTTGGTTGTCTGGTAATAATTGTGGGTAGTGGGTGACAGCACATGGCCGTCCTGCTCCACCACTCCAACCTCCTTTCTTAAATCATCTCACCATCCAAATCCATCCATCTAATATAAGGACAAATTTCTCATATTTTATTCCCTTTTTCTTCCTTTTTTTTTTATCAACAAACTTAATTACCACATTCTTCCTATTTTTACTTCTTTAAGCACATTATTTTTTTTATCTATCTATGCTATAAACTTTCTTAATTATCATTATTTCCCTTTTCAAACTTTACATAATACTACTTATCATAACTTAACTACGTTTTCAATTTCTGTAAATGCAACTTAGTTTTCATCCTTCATATTTTATTACTTTTTTTTCTATTCTTATCATCAATTATAATTAGGTTAACTCTAAATATAATAATTAAGACGATAAAAACATTTTATATCAAAATAATTGCATTATTTATAATTAAAATTTTGACTAAGCAATGTATTTGTTATTTTTATAAATACTATAATTATATATAGTTTATTTCTAGATTTTATTCTATTGTCATTAGTGATTTTTATTGTTTTTAATAATTAATTTCATTTTTCAAGAAAATGACTATTTAATGTATATCAAAGAATAATTCTGTCTTTAAAACTTAATTACCTTTTTTACTTTATTGAATTTGATCTATATAGGTGTTTGTTATTTTATACCTAAAAAGTAATTATTAACGAAGTATATTTAATACACTTTAAAAAGATGTTTTGACTATTTTTAAATTAATTAAATATTATAATAATTATTTTTAAATTACTGTTTGTTATAATAAAAAAGTTATATTACAGTCAATATAGCTTGTAATTGTAGTATCAAAAGTAATATATAAAAATAAATTTTAGTGTTTTTTTAAAATATAGTGTTTAAAGCATGTTATTGAATAAAAAGAGTATTATTAAAAATAACAAAAACCTCTATTGATAATATATTTAAAATTAAGAATGATATATATGCAATTATATTTTTCAAAAGAAAACAATAAATACATGAATTAATTTTATGACTAAAAAATAGTTTTCTTAAACTAAAATAGTTTTCTTGTCTTATTTAACATTTATTTATTTATTTCAGTATTGAATTTATTATAGCCAGTGACAAAGAATAAAAACAACACTACAAAATTGTTAGATATTTGAAATAACAATTTTTTTATACATGTTTGATTCTCTTCACAGAAAATTGTATTCAAATCACCTTTAATCAATTTTCTTACATTTTTATGTTTACTTACTCAAATAAATATTTATTTAGTTTTACTTTTTTGTCTTTATTCACTCCAACAATCTTTGATCTAAATTTACTTTCTTTTCACTTCATAATATATATGAAGTGAATTTCATTATATCATTAATTATTTGCTTTTACTTTGTATAATTTAATTAACTTCTCTCTCTAAATGACATAAAGAATTTGCTAAAGGAGTACAACAAGTGACTAATAGCTTTTGTGACAAACAATATATTTAAATAACAAATAGCTTAATTAATGACTAATTTGATTAATGATCAATTTAAGTATAATTATTCGGTTACATAGTTCCGTGTACTTTTGTCTAATTAACTTATATTTTGTCTAAGTTTTTGGATCTTCTCAAAATATCACTGAAGATGATTTTCAATTCAAACTTCTGTTTTATTAGTCTTTGAGCCATTTCAATCTTGCTATAAGAGTAATTTTTGACTTTTGTGCGTTTTTTATTACAGTCAATCAACATTAATAGAAAATAATGTTTTATTTCTCTTTTGTTTTTTACGTTTTTTTTTTCAAAAACATAGTAAGTAAATATCGTTGAAATTATAACGTAATTGGATGTGAAAGATTAGAAGAGAGAAGGTATTTTACACATTTTGGTTATTTTACCCCTTTTATAAGCGAATAATTTGATTATTTCGGATTTTCTTTCAACCATTTTCATTTACAGTTCAACTTATGTAATTTAATTATATTTTTGGAATAAATCTTGTACAAGTGTCTTATTATGTCATTTTTGGTGTTATTGTTATCAATAACATATTAAAATGATCATGTTGCAACTCTCTTAACTCCTCAGTAAAAGAGACATTTATTTGTAATTAAACCCTACAATTTTTTTTAGTTACAAGTATTATGGTAACGTTTCTCATAATTTCAATTTTTTTCCTGGGTTGATTTATTTTTCATTGAATGCAATATTATCTGTCTAGATGGTTATGTAGTCAATTCTCTTAACGTCTGAATATTATTGAAGATAAAAAAAAAATCTTCTTGAAGGAAAAATACTATTGAAGGCTGTCTTATGAAAACTATTCATAAACAAAGTTTTGGTTTATAGTATCTAACAATGACATTTATACACAATATATTGTTCAATTTGCTTTTTATACGAAAATTATGCTAATTGAAACTGAAATATAAATTTAATATGAAATGAAACGTATAACTATGATTCAATTTTCAAGTCAAATAAAGATAAAAACATCTTATAATATATGTAGACTTAAAATTAATTTAATAATTTAATTTATGTTATTTTCAAAATATAGATTAACATAAAGTTAAAAATTTTGCATAAAATTTAAGAAGACAATTGTATTCAATTATTTTTAATCCATTGAATAGAAAGAGACAAATATTAGAGAATGTGAGTAAACAAAGTAGATTGGAAGGGAATTTTGTGAGGCTACAAGTGTGAAGAAGAAGAAAATATGTAGTATCATGTTAATTTATACGGCCTGCAAAATTATGTTAAAAAAATGGCAACATTGTTTTTTATCATGTAAACTATTTTTAAACACTCTTAATCAACATGCTTAAATAAGTACACCATAATAAATAAATGTATCTTTAGAATAAAATTTGCCTAACAACAATCATTCTTGATAAGTCATCTTTTAAGAATGACAAATAAACCTATAATAGAATATCAATATTAAAATAAATAATATTTAACTTTTTTAAATAAGTATGATTTAATATTTTATTTTAACATTTTAGCTATTATAATTTTTATTATTCTTTAACATTGAAAAAAAATTATTTTTATACTGAATTCATGATAAATATTTAGAAACCTAAATTTTATGCCTATCAAATATCGAAAATCGAGAATGAACATGTATATGAATTTAAATTTTAGAAACAAATAAATATATAATCAAATTAGCACACCTATCTTGATTTCACCCTACTTTTTTAATAACTACAATAAAATGACATAACATAACTTATCAACAAGTTAATATAAATTTAAATGGCCAAATAGTTATATATATATATATATAATTTAAAATTACTTCACAAGTTAACTATAATAAAAATAATAATTTAATTTATGTTATTTGCAGCCGGCTTAATACGTAGTAAAAAGTTTAAACGAACATAAGTTAAATAACGAAGATATTTTTTTTCGTGATTAATAAACTCTTTTTTTTTCATGTCTTTATCGGACACAGAAGTTAGATGATAGAAAAAAATGTATATCCATGAAGAATTTTAATTTTATTTTGTTTTGGTTATTTTATTATGAATAAGGTTTTTAGTTTAATGTTACGAGTAATAAAAGCGGAATGAAACGAAAATAATTTAGAAAAGTATTTAGTTTAATAGTTGAATAAAAAAAGATAAATTTAAAAATTAGATGTGTGTATGAGATGCGGAAAGGATGGGATGTGAGGGGAGTGGGGTCTGATAGGCTGGCGCCAAACGGAGAGTGAAGAGGCACGGATTCTAAACGTTTATCAAATCCCATTTTGAAGGGTTATATTTGTAAACAGAGACACTCTCACTCTCAAAGCCTTCTCAAATCCCTAACCCTCTTTCTCCTCTTTCTTCCCTTCCCCCTTCTTCTTCTCTGCAACCCAAAACCCCCTCTTCCATTTCCATCCCAAACATGAGAGAAATCATCAGCATTCACATCGGTCAGGCCGGGATCCAGGTCGGAAACTCCTGCTGGGAACTCTACTGTCTCGAACATGGCATTCAGCCCGACGGCATGATGCCAAGGTTTTTCTTCTCTCTCTTTATCTCTCTTTCTCTCTTCGTCTCTCCATTTCACGCATTCTAACAACTTTTCCCTTCTTTCCATCGCAGTGACTCCTCCTTCGGAGTCGCGCACGACGCCTTCAACACTTTCTTCAGCGAAACCGGATCTGGCAAGCATGTACCGCGCGCCGTCTTTGTCGATCTTGAACCCACTGTCATCGACGAAGTCCGATGCGGTGCATACCGCCAACTTTTCCACCCTGAGCAACTCATATCCGGCAAGGAAGACGCCGCCAACAACTTCGCCAGAGGCCACTACACCGGTATCCATCGTTCTCTCTCCCTCACTGTTTGTCACACTCTCACTCACTTAATTTAACCTAATTTTTGATTTCCCCCTTTCAGTTGGCAAAGAGATCGTAGATCTGTGCCTCGACCGTGTCCGCAAGCTCGCTGACAACTGCACTGGCCTCCAGGGCTTCCTCGTCTTCAATGCCGTCGGTGGAGGCACCGGGTCTGGCCTTGGATCGCTCTTGTTGGAGCGTCTCTCCGTGGATTACGGCAAAAAGTCCAAACTAGGGTTCACCATTTACCCTTCCCCTCAGGTTTCAACCGCCGTTGTTGAACCCTACAACAGCGTTCTCTCCACCCACTCCCTCCTGGAGCACACCGACGTGGCTGTCCTGTTGGACAATGAAGCCATCTACGACATATGCAGGAGATCCCTTGACATCGAGAGACCCACCTACACCAACTTGAACCGCCTCATCTCCCAGATCATTTCTTCCCTGACAACCTCCCTCAGGTTCGATGGCGCCATCAATGTCGATATCACTGAGTTCCAGACCAACCTTGTTCCTTACCCTCGCATCCATTTCATGCTCTCGTCCTATGCTCCGGTTATCTCTGCTGCCAAGGCCTACCATGAGCAATTGTCCGTGCCCGAGATCACCAATGCCGTGTTTGAGCCTGCCAGCATGATGGCTAAGTGTGATCCCAGACACGGGAAGTACATGGCTTGCTGCTTGATGTACCGTGGTGATGTTGTCCCCAAGGATGTCAATGCTGCTGTTGCCACCATCAAGACTAAGAGGACTGTTCAGTTTGTTGATTGGTATAATTTCTTTCAATCTAGTCATTTATTTACTCAACAATGTTGTTCACTGGATGCGTTTTCGAAAAACTGCCTGGATTTTGATATAAATCACGTTTTTATACCTGATCTGAGGAAATCCACATTAGCGATGTGAAACCAGACACTTTAAATTTATGTTTGCTTTCGCATCGAGTGATCTGAAATCATATTGAGATCCCAATTAACGTAAATGCAGGTAAAATGTTCACATGTTTTGTCCGGTTAAGTTTTACAGTAATGTACTGATTCTGGATACAAAATTGGTTTTAAATTTAAGCAACCTCAGGCGACTTTTACTTTGGATCAGTGGTTTTTAAAATGATGTTTGGATTATTCAGCTACTTGCATTTAGAATAAATATACTGAAACATATATCATTTTACTTCAAACCATGTTTGCCTGATCAATTTTCCAAATGTCCATCTAAGTATACATTAAATTGGTATATGAAGTTTAATGTATGTTGTTGTGATAGGTGTCCTACTGGATTCAAGTGTGGTATCAACTACCAACCTCCTTCTGTTGTGCCTGGCGGTGACCTTGCTAAGGTGCAGCGTGCTGTATGCATGATTAGCAACAACACTGCAGTTGCTGAGGTGTTTTCTCGCATTGATCACAAGTTTGATCTGATGTACGCCAAGAGGGCCTTTGTTCACTGGTACGTCGGTGAGGGTATGGAGGAAGGAGAGTTCTCCGAGGCTCGTGAGGATCTAGCTGCTCTTGAGAAGGACTATGAAGAGGTTGGTGCTGAAGGAGCAGAAGATGAGGAGGAACCTGAGGATTATTGATAATTTAAAGGTGTTATGACTGTAATTGTTTCGAGTAAAAGGGTATATGCTTCGTTACATTGCCCTGCACCCGTACTGTTCGTTCTTTTTGTTTTTATTCCTGTGTGATATAGTCCATTCAAACTGTGAAGTGATCGATCGTCTTTACGCTTCTATTTGGTGATTTAGGATTCTGTTGTTTGAGACATCAATCATGTATTCAGAATTGGCCATGTCAAAATTTGATTTCTTATGTTTATGCTCGCTATTTTTACCTTATTCCCGTAGTGATTACCTTAATAATCATGTACGGGAAATCATGACTAAATTGCATTTTTCTGTTCGCTTGTTTAAGTTTTTAATATTCAGTGTTTTGTTTGGATTAATTTTGGTGTAAGTGCCAAAACTTCTCGGGACGCGCGAATCAAATAGCTGCGAGCATGTCATGGAAAAATGGAAAAATGATATTCCTAAAACCTGTATGAATACGGATACTTGAGAATTGAGATCAGGAGTTCCTATTGTGGCATTTAGGAAACCAGTGTTCTGAATGAACTTTATTCGCCTGAATTGGGATGTACGAAATGGCTTTTGGTCTGACCTAAAGAGGGATCAATGCTTGAGAATGAACCTGGCTTTATAATGGTACTTATATCTCAACAGATTTAGAGTTATTATTTTATTTTTTAATCAGATTTAGAGCCTTCTTCCCATGATTTGTTTACTTAAATTTTGTATTTAAATATTTTTAAGTTTAACTGTTTTTTAATTTCTGTAAAATAATTGACTTTTACCTTTTTTAAGTAGTAATTTAGCTGATAAAAAAAAAGTAGTAATTTAGTTTAAATTAATGAGTTGCGATAAAATACATTTTGTTGATTTCATTCATTAAGCTAAAATTATTATTTTTATCCTTATTATTACGTAGTAGTTGTTAATTATATGTTTACGAAATGTAAATAGTATCGAGACATGTTAATATTATTATAGTAATAGAAATGATTTATTTTGAAAAGTGAAAGTTAAAAGAGAGAAAAGAAGTTGTGAAAGAAAGAAATGGGTTTGAATGGGCAGCAATTATTGAAATATTTTTGAATGAGTGGAGCATTGTGAATGGTGGTTAAAGTGGTGGGTCCTTGGCGCCCGAGGGAGGTGGGGATATGTTTAAGTCCACCCAACTCTCAATTTCAAACTTCTTTTTCATTCACTCACCTCATCATAATCCCTCCTCAATCCCACGCATTCATAATCTTAACGGTAAGAAATTTAAAAGCATGATACAAATTCTTAAATTCAAATTGTAGAAAAAGGAACTTCCATTATACATTATTCGCTCGTGATATGTGTAACCTCGTATATTGTATTTTTCACTGTTCCAAAAATATATGATATTGTCTACTCTAATCTTTTTTTAAAGGGTTCATATATCCACTTATTTTTTAAGACTGAAATTATTTTATTAATAGTTTTTTATTTACAAAAAAAAAGACTTTTTATCCATATGTGCAAGTGTTTTTAAAAAAATGAGACTTATTAGTATAATTATGAAAAACTATAATTGACCATAAACTAAAATATATTAAATGGTTAAGTGAAGACATTTTATATTTAGTTTATTCAAGAATAAATGCAGTATTATTCTTCTATTTACTATACTGTGGTGAAAATATATCAGTATATTTGAGAATTAGTATAATATAATACTACATTAACTAAGGATGCAAAAGCATTCTACCTAGATAAATTTATCATGTTCATAAAACGGAAAATAGATCATTAAAGAAATTATAATTTGTATTTATTTAGAATTTTGAATAATTTAGAAATTTATGTATTTTAATTTTTTTTAAATATGACATTAAATAATTTAGATTTTTATTTATTTAGGATTTTAAATAATTTAATAATTTTAATTATTTCATATTTTTGTTTAAATAGAACATTAAATAATTTAGGATTTTTATTTATAGATTTTTATTTAAATAAAACATTAAATAATATAGATTTGTAGCTAGGATTTTGAATAATGTAGAAATTTTATTTATTTCATATTTTTATTTAAGAAAAATATTAAATTATTTAGGATTTGTATTTATTTAAGATTTTTAGTAATTTAGAAATTTTATTTATGTGAAATATATGTGTCAAAAGTTGTAATTTTTTTTTACATAAAATTAATTTGTTTATACATAAAACAATTTAATTATATTTCATTTTAATTTAATTTTAACTACAAAGATATATTTGTAATCTTACATCTTTATTTATTTTAAAAAACTATTTTATCAATTACACCTATCGCAAATTTAGAGACTTTTATATACTCTTTCTTCATTCTCGTCATATAATTAAAACATTAATTTATTTGTTTGTCATATGTATATTTATTTTTGTTCATGATGTTAACATATCACCACCCTTTCCTTAATCAAAACAATCCAACTTTTCCCTCATTTTCACCTTAAATTCATTTCTTCAAATCCAAATAAATTTAAAGGTAGGTCTAGGCCTCACTTCTCACTTGTATTTAGTTTTTATCAACTTATATTGAAATATGTAAATGTAAATGACATTATTGAATATCGAGTCTAACCTAAGTAATTTAAGAGACTTGTGTTTGATTTCTTTTTAACATAAGTCTAAAGGTGTTCAATTTTTAAAAGATTGTTATTAATAATTAAGATTGATTTACATAAGATACTAAAGTATTTTCGTCTTTGAACTTTAAATCTAGGGTTTGTCTACTCTCTCCAATCATTTAAACAATGGGATTCATCAACAAATGACAAAATTTAATTATTCATTTATCTGTTTTCATATATTTAGCAAAAAGTTAAATAAAGATTTTTCCGTTCTTAAAGAAAAGTGGACGTGAGATAGAATGAATGATAAGATATGTGATAAGAGTTACACATGATAACGGGTCATAATTATGACCCGTTAAATTAACCAATGAATCATCATTAATAAGAGTGGAAAGAGGGAAAGAGAGAGAGGAAAAGAAAGTAAACAAATCAAATTATTTAAATACACAGAAATTGAATGGAAATAAGTGAAAAATGTATAGATGATATGATATGATTGATTCAAGCGAAGAAAATAATTAGATGTTTAATTTAATTATTTATAAATATCTTTAGATTTGTTTTATTAAGATTAAATTTTAAATAATTAAATTAAATATGTATGTTTATATATATATATAATGAATTAGAGAAAAAAATTGTAAATTTGAATGAAAGTAATATTATAACTTAATTTTCAAAATTCGTATGAAAGGAATATTACAACTTAATTTTAGAAATATGTTTTGCTAAAAAGAATTGAATATATGTTTATGAAAAATTATAAAATTTGATATGTTAGCAATAAAATTTTATTAATGACAAAAAATATTAAGGTTCACTACAATAATTTCAACATAATTTTTGTTTAAGATCGACATAATTGATTATGATTAAAGATATAATCGGACTTCCCTTGTAAAAATATAATTCCTGACCATTTTTCTTATGGCAGACCATCTTTACTAGCTTCTAAATCGATTATGTCCAAAGGTCCATTCTTTATGGGCTGATTCATAAGATGGGCTTCTCCTAGGTCCATTATTCTCTTTCTTTCGCACCCTTTATATTGAAAGACTCTTTCTTCCTGCACCTGCATACCTTCTTCTCTCACCTCCATAAATTTCTAAATTTCCAAAAATGCCCCTCTATAATATTCCGGATTATGTAATCTGGAAGTCATTTTTCAAATTTGTAATTAGCTTCCGGATTACATAATTCGGAAGCCTTTTTTCCAATGCATGATTACTTTTCGGATTACATAATCCGAAAGTCTTATTTAGCTTCTGGATTATGTAGTCCGGAAGTCTTTTTTAAATGAGTTTCCGGATTACATAATCCGGAAGCTATTCTATGGGGTGACACAAGAAGGATAAAAATATATTTTCATGTTGTGTATGGAGGTGGCAGAAGAAGATATGGAGGTGCAGGAAGAAACAGTCATATTGAAATCTACAAATTCAATTGTAAACAGTAACTCACCTCACCACTCTCCGCTCTATTTTCTCATTCCACAGTAAATTAGTAAATCCACCGTGTAACATAGTGGAAGGGTTGGATAACATAAAAAGTAAGTACTCGGTTAAATTTTTAGAAAAACGGTGAAAAGAGAAAAAAGAAGAAGAGGAAAACAATTTAGTAAAAAAAGTTGTTTGAATTGACGAAAAGTAAGTGAAAATCAGTATAAATTTTTTACATGATTTAATTGATACAATATAATAATTTTTATTTTGTAAAAAATTAATGTGTAAACTAAAATTTAAAAGGTAATTTAATGAAAAAATTAGTTTTCAAAAATATAAATTAAATTTTAAATAAAAATAAAAATATAGTATTAAATTATTATTAATAAAAATATATTTAAAAATAATATTAAAATAAATTAAAAAAATAAGTATAAACTAGAATTAAAATAAATCAAATTATATAATTAAAATAAAATAAATATTAAAGTATTAAAATTTAAATTAATTAATTTATTATATTTAAAATATGATTGTTAATAAAATATTACTAATACTTTACTATGTTGAAAAGAATTATTATTTATATATTAATGATGAGATATCAAAATTTGATGATCCTAATTTGCAGGACTCCTTATCCAAACTACGTGTATAAGTTTATGTATCTCCTTGTTTCTATTCATTCTCTCGATAACCTGATGATTTGCTCATCATAAGGTTAGATGTCTCTCTCTCGAGGATTTGTAGTTTTTTTTAAGGTTTTACAATATAGAATGTTTATTAAGCTCCCTTAGTCTAAGATCTTTATTACCGCGAAATTGTCAACCTCCACTGTTATGACCATCAGGTTGATAACCTTGAAGTTGACATTCATGAATGTGATTGGAGACATTCTTCTTTAGGGAGGAGAGGTCAGAACATTGACTGATTGTACTATTGTCACTTCCTAGCTTAAGTGGAGACCCTTCCTTCGGAAAATCCATCAATGATGGTGTTAATCACCACTCAAAGTGGTGCTTCTTGATTTTATTCTCTTTTAGATTTAGATCTTTGTGTCGGCCTTTGCCGGTCATTCTCATCTCAGCATGGCTAATCCCAATAGTCCTGTCTGTCATAGTAAACTCTTCTTTCTAGAGAACAAGATAATGTATGATATCCTTACTCTTTGACAAACAGGTGGACTTCCTGAATTAGATTTTCAAATCTTGTCTTTCAAGGCCAGACATTCATCGATAGCATGGCCGAAGTCATGATGGTATCTGCACTGCTCGAGAGTGTTAGCTTTTGGTAGTGTTGATATTTTCCAACGTCAAAATGAGTTTGACATTTAGAGCTTCCTCGAGAATATGACCTCGATTTGTATTGAGAAATGTATACTATGAGAACCTTGGCACTCAGTGTTTTATAAGTTTCAAGGTTGGGTGGGGTCTATTGGGTTTATATACCTCTCTTATTTTTTCACGTGTCATTTATGCCATGACCTTACTTTTGAAATCTCGTAGTTCTTCAAATTGCATAATTTTGCAGCTCTTTTGATGTGGCTCGTCTAGATTTACTGTTGGTTTTCTACATAAGCTCTATGTGAAAGTCTTGGTCTTAAAGTTGTGACCATATGATGCAAAGCTACCTTGAGATTGAGGTTTCCGATGTTTAAGGATACCTTTCCATGAACAAGGACAACGATTCTTTTTTTCTTGTCAGATACTCACAAGTGTGATGGATGTTAGGAGGTGTGGATGACTTGTCATGATTTGTGTTCCGAATTTGGCTACCAATATGTCATAGCAATCGATCAACAACGGGGGAATCCGGGTGAGCCAACTAAAGGCTCCCCCTTTTAGGGATGTGGGAGTTACACGACATATGAGGAAATCATCTATGGTGTACAAACTTATCTTAGTTACATCAACATTTATGTTTTCGTTTGGGTAAGTGATTTTGTCATTTCAATCTATTGTTAGACCCTTCCAGTTGGATGGGAGCTTAACATCTATTATGCCATCAACAAAGGGGTGTCGTCAGGTTCCCTTACCGTGACTAAGGTATGGATTGAGGTGTTAGTCTATTACTCAACTGGCCTAGTTAAAACTGTCGCTCCCCCCATCACATAGGTCTCTTTGTTATACTTGTCTTTAGGACTATGGAATGCATGAGTCCCCTCTCTTATTTTATCTTCATAGACTTGTTCTCTTGTCTTAACATGATTGTCGCTCTTGCATTATTATTTTTAATTTGGTCAGTTCTCTCTGTAGTTCAATTAGTTAAGCCATCTGGCATGCTTCGATCATTCCATTGTCGACTGATTTCTGCCTATCGTTTGACATGTTCCTTGTTGCTATCATAAGATCTTTTCGACGTCCTTGTTGGTTACACGGTGGACGCCAATTGTTCTTACAAGTACTGAGTATGTCTCCTCCTTCTGCACAATTGAGTAGTCTCCGAAATTTCTTTGTCCAGGGTATGATGAATAACATCTTGCGTCCGAGAAAGATATACCTACAAAAGATACTCTAATGCTCAAGTTAGTTTAGAATAGTTAAGAAAAAAAAAGTTATTCAATATAACCTTACATGTCCCAACTTCAACCTATTTATAGAATTGGATGGAATGGACCATTTTTTGGATAAATCTATATTAATACGGACATAGTCCTTAATCTTGGATTAATCAAGATGTATAGTCGATTTATCACGATTAATTTGGTTTAAGGTTATTACTCAATGTTAACTTCATATACTTGCTTTAAATTTCCAATAGATCCTCGGTTATATTAATGTTGTGAATAAGTCTGAGGCGACATCAATCATACACAGTACAGGTTAACTTGGAAGAGCTGAAAAGCATTGTTACATCGAAGTTACATTCTGGACAGAGTAAAACTTGCTTGTACCATGATACCATAAATCCTCTCACTGATTCCTATAAACACTTGGTGAAGCAGAGGTGAAACTTGAAATTTTGTGCTCTTGATTTATCCTCTAGGGAAAATGACATGTATACAGGGTAATATTATGAGTATGCAGCTACAAAGCATGCCATTTCAGAACTCTCTTCCTCATCAAGTGAAGCAGAAAAAGTGAGAGAGAGGATAATTGACATCATACTCATACTTATATTCATATGTATCTTCCAAATGGTGGTACTCATTGGTGGCATACACCGAGTCTGATAACTGCCCTTCTAAATTGAAACCATCTTTTGATAATGGTAATTCGTTAATCCTTTGTTGGGCTAAAGGCCAAGAGAAATGAAGCTGCGATGCATTTTGTGTGATACCCATGGCACAATCGATCATATTCATATCTAGTCCATACAAGTTATTAGAGACTTGGTTCTGAACCACAAACAAAGACTGAGCTTGACCACTAGAAGCAGAGGTTTGTTCCATGACCATGATGTTATTGGGAGCAGTTGCACCTTGAAAAGTTGGAGTTATAGCAGAGGGATGGTTTTGAAGTTGAGTTTGATTTGACATGGCTTTACGATGAAGGAGATTTGTAAGTTTTAGAGATATAGGAGAATTTGTAGAAATGGTAGTAGAGCTTTGAGTAGAGAAATTGGTGCGAGTGTTTGAACCTCTAAGGAGACAAGCAGCTTCATCATAAGCTCGAGCAGCTTCCTCAGCAGTTTGATAAGTACCAAGCCACATCCTAATCTTCTTTGAAGTGTCTTTGATCTCTGCTGCCCATTTCCCTGAAGCCCTTTGTCTCACCCCAACAAACTTCCTCTTGTTCTTCATCTTCACTTTCTCACACAATCTCTCATCCTTCGCCCTTTGCTTTTGATCTTCCACACCCATTAATGCAAGTGCAATCATGTTAGACATAACATAAAGATATATATAGGTTCAAAAGTTTTCATTGAGTTGCTTTGGAGTAGTGGAAAGCTCGTATTTTGTTTCTTGTTGGGCTTGTATTTGGCTTGTAGCTGTAGTAGTGCTTCTCCTCACTCGTGCCTCAATTCCATCACCCTGCTTCGATTGGTCAACCAAATTCAGACAAAGCCTAATTCGTGATGTCCACTTACATAAAATGTGGTAAATTTTAATGTTCATTCTATGCATTTTTCTACAAGGCACGGGGTATGTATGTGGCTTATTTTATACAAAAAATAATTGTATGTGGTTTCTCACCAAACTTCTTAAAACGCATTCTCTTTACCTTAACTGTGTTTAATTTGTTGAAGCACAGTATATTTCGTGATAAAAACATTTCCACTAATGAACTTTGATGGACATTTGAAGTGGAAAATCCATGAAGCCATGTCTCAGTCTTCAATATATATGATGTTGCCCTTTGCCAGCCAATTGGCCATCACATAAATGCGACATACACTCTCGGTTGACTTATCTCTTTGGAGCATCAAAAACTATCGTAGGCATTAGGAAGTCGTTGAAAGTTGCTTTGATCACAATTTGATTCTCCTTATTAAATTATTAAGAAGTTTATTAATTATTAAAAAATATATTTTAAGTTTAATTTTTAACTGATTTGATAAGTCCAACAAATTTTCATTAAAATATATTCAAAATAATTCTGATACTATATTAAGAGATGAACTTATATATTATAAAATCTTATAATTTTTAATAAATATGAAATTTCGATATATTGTAATCATAATTAATAATATTAATCTTAAAATTACCACATTAATGTGTCACACATCATATTTTAAGTTTTAAGTGCGCAGTCAATTAATTTCTAAATATTGAATAAATTTTATGTCTAAATTAATTTTTTTTCTTCTTATTATCATCATAGCAATATATTAATTAGTTTGTACTAATCAAACTCACAAAACAAACAACTACACCAATCATTGTTAAATATTAATTAAACAATAACTTTTCAAACAAAGATGCAAAAGCCATGGTTTTTAGCGTCATCTTTTGGTTGATATTCTATTAGTCACAACTCTTTGTTATTACTGGTTAAACAAGTTGTAACAAACATTGTTTATTACTTTTTGAATTGTTTTAGTTTTACCGACTTTTTTTACTAAATTGATTGTAAACCTTATGTACTGTCTAGGCCGAAAGGTCAACCGAAAGGTTGTACCAAAAGTCTCGACCGAAAGGTTGTACCGAAAGTCTCAACCGAAAGGTTAAATATAAAAAGTAAATAAGTAAAATTAAATTAGTG
>Ga0123342_1001375_pt1 | contig 40897 bp, 16 predicted proteins | sample Turbeawhitnodule_FD_89960 | JGI IMG/M metagenome (GOLD analysis project Ga0123342, IMG submission 89960) | Root nodule microbial communities of legume samples collected from Mexico - Turtle bean Mexico white nodule | ecosystem: Host-associated > Plants > Roots > Nodule | place: Mexico: Nepantla...
TATAAATAATAAAATAAAATTATAATATCAACAATATATATAGTTATATAAATTAACAAATGAATATTATTTTCATAAATTTTAATGTATTTAATAAATTTATTTCAAGTTAACACCAAAATATTCTATATTATATTTTTTAATTTTTTATTAAAAATATAAATAATTATGAATATTATACATTAAAAATATTTAATTAATTCAAATCTAAAAATATAAAATCATAATTCATTATTTAAATATTTTTTTTAATAAGAAGGACAATTTTGTAAACTTACAATAAACCATCCTCACAAATCCACTCTATCATCCCTCAATCCAAACAACCTCACATATCCTCTCCAATCCTCACAAATCCACTCTCTCCCCTCCTCACAAATCCCATCCTCAATCCAAACAAAGTCTCAGTGAAGAATAATTGTTTACGTGAGATCAGGAACTAAACTTAATTTTGACTTTATTTATTTATAAAATATTTTTTTATATATAAAAGGTTTAAAATATTTTGAAAAATATATTATAATTAATATTTTTTTTATATAAAAAATAATCTTATAATTATAATTAATATAAATGTGAATAACCAACTCTTTTCCCTTCTACAACGCTGTCTTCTCACTTCACTTTAGATTTTGATGAAAAAAAGCAAGCTTTTACAGAACCATGGTTTGTTTTTTCACACTTACAGAACTAGATTTTATACTATCTGCGTTTTCACTATCTGTAAGATGCATTACTTTTTTTGGATGAGCCATTTAACGTTTCATGTTGTAGTGACTAAAAGAGCAGCAGCTTAAAAGGGACTCAAGTGCATTCATCTATGCTTTCAAATGGGTAATTATTCCCTAGTTTGTGTGCACCTTATCTGAGTAATTAATTTTATAAAAATAAACTCAATTTTATAAAATCTATTTATAAAATAAAGTTTACATTTATTTATTTATTTATATATATATATAAATTATGATTAGATATTTATTTATTTTTAGTTCAAGATGTTCAAAACTAATTATTCATTTTATTTCAGAGACGTTGGAATAGCTTATTATTGAAGTCTTTGTATTGAAAAAGAACAACTTGTTTATCCTAACCAATGATATTGCACTATTTTTTTTTATTCCTAAAAAAAAAATTGAATCATTTCAGAAGTAATTCAACTCTTATACATACCGGACAAAAAGTTCTCAATTTCCAAACAAATACAGCATACCCTCACAACAACAAAATACCTATCCAACCAAAGAGAGATCACTTGCTTTTAATTGAAAACATGCAAACCAAAGGATCAATACACCAATTTGAAAAGAAAAAACAAACTGAATAAACTTTGGAAGTAACCCAAGACCATACCTTCAACTGAACAAAGGAGAAAATTTCAAAATGATCAATCACTCATTCCTTAAAAATATGCTTATTCCTATAACCTCAAATCTCATTTACCATAACAATCTAGATATTTCCAAAAGCTAGATTAACAACATTGGGAGCGCCGAACAAGTTAAAATTCAAAAAATGTGAGACAGACTCAAAGATGATCTGTCGACTTCAACCCTACCCAAACATAACAAAGGTTCCAGACGAGTCAAGTTATTCTGCATCTAAAGAACAAATCACTCGTAGTCTTCTGTTTCAAAAACACGTAAAAACAAAAAACACTCTCATGCAACACAAATGCTAGTTGCTTATTTTTTTTTATAATCTATATTATTTAAAAAATTGTTAACAGTTATGTATTTAATAATTTTACTTTTATTTAAATTATATAAACCATGAATCCATGGTTGATTATTGACTAGGTAAAGATTATGGATGTTTTATTTATTAGTAAGTGGTTGTGTTTAAGTACCGATTAATTGTATTACTCACTCTATTTCTATAGCATATTTCTTTTATTAAAAAATGTTATATTCTTTCTTTGCGGTCTTAACAAGGCTACTCGTATAGTCTTGCATCTAACTACTACAAATATGTTTAAATATAGTTATTTTAATTATTTTTGGTTAAATACATTTTAAATGGTTAAAATGATCTATTTTTATTTTGAACATTTAATAAAAAAAAACTTAATTGAATATTTGATAAATTATAAAATTTGTATTTAAATTTTTTGAAAAATATATTTATTTATGTGTTGTCTTATTCTTATCTTATAAATTTTTCATTTGGTCTCAATTCATTTTTTATTATATTATATGATGATATATATTTTTAGTATAGGTAATAGCATAGAGTAAAACACTTTAAATGGTATGACAGGTATTTTAATTAATATGGCAGACAAGTGAAATTAACCTAAATAATAAAAGAAACTTCAACTAAAGTACTTAATTTATGAAGTATTAAAAATATTTATAAAATAATAAAAATGAAAAGTATATGATTGGTAGCCAAAAATTTACAAGTTTTACTCTTTTATAAAGAAATATATATCATCTCAGTCAATTCAATATAATGTCTAGGTAAATATATGTATCGCAATAATGTTTTTTTATCTTAAGTAAAACAATGTTACTCAAATTTCAGTACTCAATTGGGATTTGGAATGGTTGGATAATAGCATAAGGAATCGTGATATTTTTTACTACCATACTTCTCTTTACATGTACTCTTACTATTATTATTTTAATAATTTGTATAACATTTAATTATAAATATACTCTAAAAGTTTTTAATAATATTTTGATACCACTGCAAGAAAATAATGAAATAAAAACCAATTTTTAGAGACCAAAATAATTAGTTACAATAGTAACTAAATTAGAAATCATTTTAGAAACTAAAAAAAAATGGTTTCTAAACTAGTTTCTATTATTGTTAAATAGTTTCTAAATTAGTATCTAATTAGCAACCAAAGTTTTAACTATCAATTATTTAGTTTCTAAATTTGGTCTCTAAAATTTTGGTTGCTAATTAGATACCAATTTAGAAATTATTTAACAATAATAGAAACTAATTTAGAAACCCATTTTTTTTTAGTTTCTAAAATGGTCTCTATACTATTGCAATTAATTATTTTGTTATCTAAAAATTAGTTTCTATTTCATGATTAGTGTACCTATTAAACTCTTGATTTGATTATTTTAATTATAAACAATATAATTAAAGGTATATTTGTAATTAAACATAGAAGTTATTAAAATAATAGTAGTAAGTGTTGTGATATGATGTAAAAAGAAAAAAAAAAGGAAGAGTGGTGAAAGTATCATGGTTCTAAGTTAGATAAGTCAATTTGGTTTTGATGTCTTCTTTTTTCCAATTTTGTCTCCTACAAATGTTCATATATACATGTAACATTATCTATTATATTTTAAGTATGATTAAATAAATTTTTTTATGTTAATTATCAATGCAACTTCACAAATATGATTAATAGTAATTTTATTTTGCACACAAATTGTTTTGAACCTTCGACCAACTTAGTACTAATTAATAAGTTTAAAATGTTAAAAACTAATCCAGGGTTCGGCTAAGTAATTAAAGCTTAAAAAAAAGAAAGATATTAAAGGAACTCCTGATAATTATTAACCATTGAATATTGTTTTTATTAAAGAAATATTCTTTTATGAGTTCAATGGATATGCACTGGGAGAATAACTTTTTATACTATCAATTAATAATAAATCATTATTAACCATGTTGTTTATTAGCAATAAGTGATTTTGGTAAAGATAAGTAATTTGTGACTTCAATTTGACACAGCCATGGTAGATAAATAGATTCAAAAGCAAAAGTTGAAACGTAAGTCAAGTTTCATCATCTTTTCTAAATAAAGTTATTAACTTTCAATACAACTATTTAAGTAACTTATCTTCCTGCGACCAAATTGCATTCTCTTCTAACAATACTTCCAGGTTATAATTCTCATCTTATCATTTCTACACAGCCACTCTTTTTTCATATGATCCCTTTTTTTCTGTGAAGTTTGAAGTTTGAACACTAAGATATTTACAAATGTAATACAAGGTATTTCTGTTTTCAATTTCAAATTTTCAACTCTTGTTACAACATTCTTTATCCTGCTCATCGATAATATATGTGACTCTGAGTTTGCTTATCTATGCCTAAACGGAAGGATATTTAATATTTCTCATGTATAATATATTGATCAATTATATTTCCCATGTCATTAAGCTTTTTTAGGAATTGAAAACAAAAGGATACGGTTAATAATTGTTCTGGTCTCTTTTGTGAGTAATCTTAAATTTATTATCTGAAACTAGCGTGGTTCAAATTTATTGTTTGTGAAGAAAATAATGAGACTTGCGTACTGAACTGAGTGACTGATCTGGCTCAACTTTTGTTTTCAAATAATATATGGTTGTGACTGTGATGATCTCATGTATGGCTGGTGGGACACGTTTCTTGCTCTAAGGATAACAACTATAGTTGCAATTTTGAATGTGGCCAATTCTTGGAAAGGACCATTTTATGATTTTCCAGGAAAGGACAGAAGGACTTTGTGCCATTTACAATTCATTTTTTTGCAATTGAATGAGGGAAAACACTTGTTAGTTTTCATTTTTTATAATATAGCAACAATGAAATTGGAACTTGGTGCAGATTACTTAAACTTTCGCCACTTACAGGCTGATTAGTCTTAACATTCATGCAAAATTTTCTTCTCGTACATGCTTCAGTTGTAATCTGTAAGGAAAGAAAATGGTGAAGATATGTGGAATTGGAGCTGGGTATGTAGGGGGTCCTACAATGGCTGTGATTGCCCTGAAATGTCCCTCAATTGAAGTGGCTGTGGTTGACATCTCTCACTCTCGCATATCAGCTTGGAATAGCAACAAACTCCCTATTTATGAGCCTGGCCTAGAAGAAGTGGTGAACCAGTGTAGGGGAAAGAACCTCCTCTTCAGCACCGATGTTGAAAAGCACGTTTATGAGGCAGATATAATCTTTGTTTCAGTAAACACCCCAACAAAAGTTAGAGGACTTGGAGCTGGCAAGGCTGCAGACTTGACTTATTGGGAAAGTGCAGCTAGGATGATAGCCGATGTTTCCAAGTCAAATAAGATTGTTATTGAGAAATCCACTGTTCCAGTGAGAACAGCTGAGGCAATTGAGAAAATTCTAACTCACAACACCAATAGCAAGGACATCAAGTACCAAATTCTGTCAAATCCTGAGTTTCTCTCTGAGGGAACAGCCATTCAGGACCTTCTAAACCCTGACCGGGTTCTCATTGGAGGGAACCAAGACCCTGAAGGTATAGAAGCAATCAAAAAATTGAAGGCCATATACGCTCATTGTGTGCCTGAAGACAGAATCATAACAACCAATTTGTGGTCAGCAGAACTATCCAAGTTAGCTGACAATGCCTTCTTGGCCCAAAGGATTTCATCTATCAATGCTATGTCTGCCTTATGTGAGGCCACTGGGGCTGAAGTTTCACAAGTTTCTCTTGCTCTCAGCAAAAACACCAAAATTGGCCCAAAGTTCCTCAATGCCAGTGTTGGTTTTGGTGGCTCTTGCTTTCAAAAGGACATACTCAATTTGGTGTACATATGTGAGAGCAATGGCCTCAGTGAAGTGGCAAATTACTGGAAAGAAGTGATCAAGGTGAATGACTACCAAAAGAGTAGGTTTGTGCACAGGGTTGTGACCTCAATGTTCAACACAGTTTCAGGTAAGAAGATTGCAATTCTGGGGTTTGCCTTCAAGAAGGACACTAGTGACACAAGAAAAACTCCTGCAATTGATGTTTGCAAAGGCCTTTTGGGAGATAACGCGTTCTTGAGTATCTATGATCCACGCGTTACTGAGATGCAGATTCAAAAGGATTTGTCAATGGATGGTGTTGAATGGGACCATCCAATCCACCTGCAGCCAAAGAGTTCTAGTGTTGTGAAACAGGTTAATGTTGTTGGAGATGCTTATGAGGCAACTAGAGATGCTCATGGACTATGCATTCTTACAGAGTGGGAAGAGTTCAAGACAATTGACTATCAAAGAGTGTACGACAACATGGAGAAACCAGCATTTGTGTTCGATGGTAGAAACATGTTGAATGTTGACAAGTTGAGGGAAATTGGATTCATTGTTTACTCAATTGGGAGGCCTTTAGACCAATGGCTGAAGAACATGAAGATCGTGAATTGAGCAAGACAAATATTATCCTTGTGACATTTCACCACTAGCTATATTTCATATGATTTCATGCCTTTTTTTTCTTATTTGTGACATTGGCACATTAACTATTCAAGTAAAAAAGTCTGCCTTGAGGCTCCTTGTATTCGAGAGAACTAATATTTTATTCTCTATAATGTTTTTTTATTTCTAATTTTTGTCTTTTGTTTATTATATTTATTATTATTAGGAGATAAGTTTATTTCTAACTAATTCTCACACCGTCAATTTGTAATGTAAATTGTTTTAATTTCTAGTTGACGTGAGATTTTCAATATTTTCTCATGTATATTTCAAATATTGGACTAGATATTGTGAGTAGATTTTCAATATTTCCTCATGTATATTTCAAGCATTGAACTAGATATTTGTGAGTAATTCAGTAACGAGTGATACGATATGTTCAACAAACCTCACTAGTATATGAGATGTGTCTCATTTATATAATTTCAATTGGTTTAATATATAGAGTTTAGTCGATGTTTTTAAACTTAACTCTTCCTTACAAAATCATTTCATAAGGATATTTAAAAGTTCAATAGTGGATGATTCGATAGATCTGTTAGAGTTTCTTAAAAAATAAGTTTAAACTTAATTAATACTCTTAAAATTGGTTTGTATGGTGTAAATTGATCTAATCTCTACTTGATAATCTCTAATAATTAATTTTATTTTCTAATGTTTAGGGTTTATAATGTAGGTTAAATAAAAGATAAAAAAATACATTATGCTCCTAAATAACAAGAATATAATGAAAAGAAATATTCAATATATATATCAAATGTTTATAATGTTGCAGAAATTAAAGTAGCGAGGTGAATGAATTACATGGAGGATTGAAATAAAAGAACACTAAAAATAGGGCACACAACTTTTCAGGCTAAAAGAAAATATTTATTTAAACAATATTTTTATTATCTTTTAACCAGATTGAATGTTTATACTTTTAAGAAAAAATACTATATAAATACACTAACACTATCATTAAATTATAAAAAAAAATTTAATTTTATAATAATTATATTAATATTGATTAGCAATGTGTAAAAGTTTACTTTTATAATATCTGCCTATTAAACTAGGTTTAAATAAATTTTTGGTCTCATAAATTTATGAATTTTTTTTATGTTAATAAAAAAATACTTATTTTGATCCTTAATAAAAAAAAAATCATTCTTATCTTTGTTGTTTATTGACATTCCATAACTACTTATTAAGTCTTTTGGTATTAAATAATTTATTTGTTGGTTTTACTCTCCTGTAACATTTTATTATGTTTTAATCCATGTAATTGATAAGTTTCAGAAGAAGAACACAAGCGCACGCAAAAGTATTATATCAAAATGAAAAACAATATTTATATACTGAAATTAAAAAATTAAAAATATATTTATGTTATGTTTCAACGAGATTGAATGTTTATATTTTTATAAAGAATAATATTTTGTAAATACACTAACATTCTCATCAAATTACAAACTAAATTTATTAATTTTATAATATTGAGACTGGTTAACAATGTTAAAAAATTTACTTTCATAATGTAAGACCTCTGATTTTTCTTTTCATTCTTGGAGTATTTTTCTAGTTATTTTTCTTGTGTACCATTTTTCACTTTGTGTTTTTTATTCCTTTTTTTATTCTTTTTCTAGATTAGATTGCCTTAATAAAATTACAATTAAGTGAAAATTAGGTTTAATTAATAATTTATTTTTTTAAAAAGTTTTTAACTTTATAAATTTTCTATCTTATGTTTTAGTTAGTTCCTGTAAATGTTTTTGATGTTTTACTGATTTAATCAGATAAGAAAATTGATGTCTCTTTTGATCAATTTTCTTATTTTCAGCTTCTAAAATTTTACACTTGCTTGGAGAAAACAAATTTCAAGTAGGATGAGATAAGCTATAATTTATAAGGAATTCGTTTTGACCTAAAAATATGATTTTCTTAAAAAGATCCCTCTTAATTTTCTCTATAAGAAATATATATTACATTCCAATTTTCTAATTAAATAATAAATATATTGTTAAAAACGTTACGAGTAATTTCATAGTTTCAATTATTTTCAATTCAAATTATTTTTAAAATAAAATGATTTAAATTTATTAAATTTTAATTTTCTCATTTAGATAGAGTATTTTAATTATTGTCACATAAAAAATAATTTTTATATTAAGCAATATTTAATAATTTAAAAGCTGATATTTTCTTATCGACATTGATTAAACCTATTTTTCAACCAAAATTTGATAACTTTTTAGTTAATGTTTACAAGATTTTCATAGATGTTTGAACACATTTTTTAAATGATGTGTCAGACATGTGTACCGGACACCGATATTTATAGGACAAATGTCTAATTCAAAAAAATATTTTTTGAATTTTTGATAATTTTAACATGATTTTAACACAATTTTAAAAAAATATATTAATTTTCTAAATACTCAAATTTATTATATTTTTATTATAATTATAAAAATTAGAAATAAATATTTTTGAATCAACCATAAAAAAAATTTCTCTACTAAAAAATCTAAAACATAATTCTACATATAAATCTTTATTATATAATTCATAATTATAATATATATATTTATTTATTTGTCCTACAAAAGATTATACGTATTTATATTGTATGAGTATTTGTACTTCATATATTAAATTGGATTAAATTAGATGAATGTTTTTTATTATTATTATTTGCCGCAATTATTTCAGTTTACGTCAGGAATAACTATTTCAGCCGACATCAGTCATGATTATTTTTAACGTAACTGGTTTTTGATTTTTTTTTTTGGTCAACGTTTGAACTGATGTAGCTAAAAAAATTCCTTGAGTGACATTGAAAAAAAATCATAACTAAGGTTAATTGAAGGTTTTCCATATCTAGAAAAAAAATCTTGACCAACTAAAAAAAAGTAGTACCCACAGAAAAACAATCCTAAAATATAATTTCAATAGACATTAAGTAAAAAAAAAATGGATGATATCAACTGAAAAATAGTCTTACAAATATTGATTAAGAACATTTTTACCAATGTCGATCTAGAAACTAAATTAATAGATAAATAATATCAACAATGTCAATTAAAAATAACCTATAGCATGGTTAATTAAATCTTAACTTACATAGACCAACAAATAGTTTCACTAACATTGTTAAAATAACTCTGATTAAGGTTGAACTAGCAACAAGTTCAAGCGGATCAACCTAACTTAAGATTAAATTAATAAAAAAATATAAAAATAAAAGACATATGCGAAAAAATTAAACAATGAAATTTTTTGAATTATTACTTTTTAGAGTTAAATTTAAAACTTATTAATCAAATTATTCTAATTAATTTCCATAATTTAAATTTATTTTAAAATTCTCTATCCAAAGAATATACTTTTACCACATAAACATTTCATTTTTTCTATAAAAAAAATTATCCTCTAAAAATTATTTATCCAAACGCACTATTACTTCTCACATTTTCATCAAATATAATTTCTTTATAAAGTTATCAAATTATAATATAACATTTATACTATTGATTTTATTTAATAAAAATATTTAAAGATTAAAACATGATTAAAAAGTTAAATCCTATATTTAAAAGCAATAACTTGTAATAATTAAAATATTATAAATAATTTATATAATTATTTACCCATTGGGTTAATTCAACAATTAGTTTCTCTAAATATTTTTAACTCATTTAATCAACTTATCACTAACTTTCAAGCTTTTAATTTTATTCTAGATCTTCAAACTTAAATTCAAGCCTCTCAGGTAAACACCTCCAGTTAAAGCAATTTACACTAGTTGTTACATTAAAAAATATAATTTATGTTCCTTATATTATCACATTATTGTTGTTAAACAACTTAATCAGAAGTATTTTGTTGGTTTTACATGAAGTATATTTTGTAGAGAAATTTTGTAACGTGTAACCTGCGACATCTTCCTGCGAAAATACTTGACCTCTTTAATTGGTTTTTAAGAATCTGAGTGGTTGTTTTGGTGCATTGATAGATACTACTAAATAATTAGTGTGATGCTTGAAGTGTGAGGCAAGCTTATTCTTTTCCAGGGGGTAATTATGGTGCAGAACAAGCCTCCTTCAAACACCCAAACACAAGTGGGATCCAATAATCACATCACTTTCTTTCATCTGCACAATCTTTTTTTCCTCACCATCCTATTGCTTGGTACGCCATGTGGGAATAACAAAACAAAACAAAAGTTCAGAATCAATGGTTTCAAAATCAAACACTATGCTTCTCAACTCAGTAACCTATTCAACTTTTCACCCAATGCACCACACTCAACTCTCTTTTACCACTATGGATAATCTGCCTTCAAAATTTTACAATTTCTAAGAAATTTCAATTTATTTTTATGAAATTTGGTATAATTAAAAATCAAACTTTTTAATGACCATGTATATTTTAAAAAAATTGATAAGTACCCTCAAATAATATGTTTATCGTAATCATTGAACGCAATATTTATTTATTTAATATTAAGATTAACTCAAAAACTAGAACCCAATAGTAAAATTATACCTTGAAACTATAAATATACTTTAAAAACAAAAACAAGACAAAATTACGTATTTTAATAGTACTTATTAGTTAGTTCAGTAATTGATAATTGAATATTGATTTGAGTATCGAAATATTTTTTTTTAGGTATCCCACTTTGATTGAGACTGAAGACTAAGAATTGGAAGAAATCGGAAACTAAATTTATATAAAAAAAAAACATTAAAAAGAAAATTTGCACTGAAGAAAAAAAAAACAAATTTGATTTGCATACATTTGTAGAAAACAAATATGAATGGCACAAGTTGGAAAAATGTCTATTAATGTTAACTGAAAAAAATTGTGCTTGACATTAGTTGAAAAACATTTGTGATATTTGTAAAAATATTCTAACTAACGTATGTTCAGAAATAACATTAGTTCATATGAAAAAAAACAACTCTAATGATTATAATAAAAAATAATCACAATTAACTTAAAAAAAAATATCAACCAACATCAATAAAAAAATGATGCCGAACCAACGACATCTTGATCTCAGTTTAGCTAATGACGTTCTAACTTAACTCAAGCCAACATTATTCCCACTAAAACTAAACTAAAGGAATAATGTGAGGAGAAGAAACAATAATTTGAGAGAAAAACCACTATGAATAATTTAAAATTCATAATTTTATATGTAATTTAAAATTATATAATTTTAATTAATCAAAATAATCTAAATTTTCTAATTTTTTTTTTAATTTCTTTAAAAAAATTTATTCAAATATAATTTCTCATGAAACATTTCAAATTTTATTAAAAAATAAATCATTGCATACAAGTTAGCCTCTCATACTAAGAAAATGTTTGTGTTTAGAGAGTAGCTCATTTAGTATTGGTTTACATTACTGGTTGGTATTTGGTTTACACAAAAGTATTTAATTTAATAAAAATATAGTTTTATGTTGGGAAAATCAGAACTAATTCTCATTTGGTGTAGGTATAAAATGGACACTTGTAGAAACAATAAGCAGATAAAAGAAAATAGAGCAAAATTGAATAATGATACCGAGAATTTTTAACTATGAAAGTAAAATTACACTATTTGTTTCTCTCGCAAGTTCCCTTTATATAGAGAATGAGAGAAAGACTTCGTCATAAAGTGATAATGAATAATCAATGCTTATCACATTTTCGAGTGAGAGTTACAATTCCAAGACTTTTAGAATGACCATTATTGAATATATTTAATAGATCCGTTATCAAGATTCATTGGTCATGGTCCTCATTGAAATAAGGAGATTCCCAACAAATTTCTCCTTTTCCGACTTAATTAAAGGGTATCTATAAACCAACTGATATTGACTAACTTTAAAATGATTGAATTTAAAACGCTGAAGATGTTTAACTTTAAAATGATTGAATTTAAAACATACTAAAGATACTATGGTAAAAAGTAAGATAAATATGCATTGAGTAAGATTTAGTTGAAGATAATATATATAAAGTTGAGGTGAAATATTTTGATTTAATTAAGTTGAAATCGGAAATACTTTAACTAAGGTTTAGCTATAAATATTTTATGAAAAATGAGGAACAATAAAATGCTACAGAGCTGTTAGATACCAAGTCAAGCAATTACCTTCACACCCTTCAAAATACCAAGAAAAACACTTCTAAAAAAAAGAGTAACTTGATGACCAACATTTCTGGAGAACAAGAATGCATGTGATGTAACGTGTTTTCCGGTCTATCAAATATTGCACCTGTTACTTTTCACTACTCTGTTTTATCTGTAATATGTTGATCATGTTCGTCACTAGTCATATATATAACAATTGCAAAACATGGTGATGCTTTCAAATAAATGTGTTATATTCACTAATTCTCTCAATTTCTGAGTTATTTTTTACGGAGATGTGTCAAAACAATAAAATAACAATTTCAATATCAGGAGAATAATAAAATAAAATTTCTCTCCACTTGCAAAAATTATGAAGAATATCAACAAGGGAAATGGTCAATAAATAATTAAAAAGACATTATTAAAATAAAATTAAAGTTAGATTGAAATTTGAAGGTAACTGTACTAATGTGACAAATGAATTGAATGTCAAGGATTAGAAAGACTTCTCTCTCCCACTGAAGAAAGATTAAAGGGAAAAATAGATTTATAGTTAAATGGTGTGTAGCCACAGGAATGAAGATAAAAGGGGAAGAGAGAAAAAAAAGGATGATTTAAGAAAAGAAGTGAAGGACATTAAAATTTGATTCTTATGATAAATTGATGATGATGAGGTAATGAGTTGAGTGATTAAATAATTAACATAGAGCCATTATATTCCACATGCAAATTTCAAATATGAAAGAGATAAAGTAAATGAAATGTGAGGAATTTAGGTTTGTTGCAGAGTGTGGAACAAAGTGAGAGTGTGATTCATATGTTCCTCTATGTAGAACTTTACACTTCCACATCCTTTTTTTTAAGATAAGAATTCGTAGTGGAACAGTTTGGCCCTAATAGGTTAATATTTTCATATATTGTACAGTTCTAATTAACTTGGAGCACGACATTTTGCTTTTGCTTTGTTTGCACTTAGTAGTTAAACCAATTGCACCAAAATACAAAGGTAAAAACGTGATAATGGTGATTTTCTACACCAAACCTCACTTTTCATATAAAGCACAGGTATGGTGGTCCCACATTATCACAAAACTTATGTTATTACTCAGACAAAACTCCCTTTTCTTACATGAAAATTTAATAATTCTTTTTGAGTATCCCCAAAGCATTTCTGGTGATGACTTCTTCCCTAACACATGCACCATTATTGCTTCAATGAAGCAACACATGCACCTTTTAGTTACACGTTCTATATGCGGTCTAGGAAAAGGGTGAGGAATAGCAAAAAATGTAGAAAAATGAAGGCTCTTACAAGTCTATTCATCGCCCATTATTGATTTTTTTTTTTGTTTATCTTTGTGAGGGAAATACTCATTTTTTTAGCTGAACTTTTCTGAAAAGAAGTTGAGCTATATAAGGTTCCAACAGGCAGAAAATACAAGCTATTAAAGCCTACCCTGCTTACAACAAATCAGTATCTGCTACTATCTAATCACCCACCAAAGAAAAAGAAACTTCTACTTTCTTATCATTTTATAACATCAATCACTAATGTTTCAGCCACATCTAAATGGACCAATAAAAAAGTGAAACCTTAACAAAGTGGCTAAGACATCTATTACATCTTCAACTAACCTTTGTCTAATTTTTTACACTTCCCCTTCTGATAATTACGCGAAGAGGGTGTCTGCAAAAAGCCGGTTGAAACCCCTACTAAATCTTAATAATGGAAAAAAAATAATGGCAAAGAAGGCTTTGAAATCAAGTGCTTGTTAGCAATTATGTGCATTGAATTCACCTACATATGTAGGCCATTGAGAATCATTTGAGCTTTTATTTTGTACATTATCAAACTTCATCAAGAGCAGTATGCAACATCAATGAAGGTAATTTCTCCAAAAGCAACTTTAGGGTGGTTAGGAATTAAGACTAATTTCAAAAGTGAAACTAGATCTATAATAAAAAAAAGATAGAGCTTGTGGAAGGGCTAAGCAAAACTAAACTCTGTCTAAACACTAAGCAAGTGTATACCTCACCTCAACCAACTGCTACCGACAGTGTTTTCATGACTTGATCACGGATATAGCTACCATTTTGAATGGTTAAACTAGCATAAACCTTAAGAAAAGCATCTCACACCTCATATGCCACATTCTATACAGTGAAACACGAGTAGTGACTAGTGGGCAACGAGTGTTCAATTTTTTTTTCTTCCAGTTCTATATCAGAAACAGTTGTATCAGAGTAAGACAGGAGTAACATAAGTGGTAAAACACTCTTTCAAGATATTTAAGGCATTTACACATTCAGAACATGAACTCTGGTACTGCTTGTTAAGGCTGAACATGTCCACTATCCACATGTTTGGTGGTTATATTTGTTAATTCGGTTATGACTTTTGCAAAGCCAAAAATCTTCCCCCACAAGTGAAGTTATTTTGGGGGGGCACAGAGAGATTGACAGATCTCAGATGCTTTAATGGGGGCCAAAAGAGACAAGTCTGCTCTGTGAATTCTCTGCGTTGTACTCTATTTTATACCAGTTAGTACAGAGAAGTTCAACCACTTCGAAGCAAACTATATGCTCAGCTGTATTCTCGTTAAATATTTATTTTGGTCCATCTATTTTTCTTCGGTGGACCCAAATATTTTCCATCTGCCTCTGAGTTTGTTAGATTTTTATGCTTGAAATTGCATCTAGTACACCAGCTCATGTACCTCAATATTTAGTACCGTTCAATGCAGCGTTACTTTTAACGACTCGTGCTCTCCAAATTTAAGTTTTCACGTGCGCTACCATCATGATGTAAATCATTATCCATCTACTTCCATTTTTTTAAAGGAAAAAAGTGATGATATGACAACGGAAGTTCCAATTTGTTGGCCTTTTCTCGTCAAGTTACTCAATTTTCTCAGAACTCTATAGACAATTTCTTCTCTCAGATTCCTATATATAAAAGGGCATATACAAAAATAGCATTTTTGATAGAGGCTAAAAAATGTGGGGAGTGTACATCGAGTGAAGGTGTGGTAGCTGCTGCTACGCACACCTCATACATTATGTGCATGCACATGTTACCTAAATAGAAAATAAATACGGGGGGATAGAAAGTCCAATCATATAGTATATATATTATTTGAAACATCATATTCTAGTGCTACCCTTTTGCATATGAAGCTTCTTCTCTCTGTGGATCATCCATTATAACAACAAAAGTGATCAATATGGACAAATACAGCGAACCAGAATACTAAGTTGCCGGCAAAAAGAGGCACAAAGTGAAGTAATTGCAGTGAAGTTATAACTGCTAATAAGACATTGATGTTGATGAACGTGGCCGGCTTGAAAAAATGAAAAAATGCCGGCAATTACTTGGGTCTTGACCCTTTAAAGCTAGCCATGCTGGCCAATGTGTGAGCATATTATAGTCAGAAAATGAGCACGAACTAAGATCCAATTCGCCCTTATCTTAAAATAACAAGCCACTCACAAGTCACGATGCTAGACAGCTTGGACTACTTGTTTATTCAGCCTCTGTCAATGAATTAACCATGCCTAATCTTATTCATATACCCTCATGTAATTAATTCAACTCCTGCTAATCACATCTGCATCTACTTTTTCTATATAATTAATTAATATTTCATCTCCCTTCTCTCTGTTGGAATGATTATGTCAGATACGCTGTGCATGAAATATGGATGAAACATGCATAATGTAGTAGGACAGTACACACTCACTCACACAAATACATCTATATTATAGGTCCAGCTTCCATTGATGTCTATTTCAACCACAACCAACTCATGCTATGCACACTTTTAACCATTCTTCCTTTTTACACTAAAATCAACACCATATATTTTCAGTGTATTAGTTATGAAAATAGTTTAAAAGTTATGCATTTTCTTCACATGTAAATTCTTAGAATATAGAATTTAATGATTGTATTGCATGTAAAAAATCATAATGAAATTTTGTATCAGCTATAAAAAAGCATATATATGTGACTTCCTTATAAAAATTTAGAACATTTAAACTTTTATGTTTATATGTAGGATGCAAAATTTTAAAATAAGTTACGTTTAATAAAGCTAGAAAAAAATTTTACCGTCGTACAGAGCTTATTTGAACAGTACTGTTGAATCCCAAAACGACCAAATTACCAACAAAATTTCATTGATTGATTTCTCAATTTTAATCAATCATTCGCCGTATTTCACGTATTTAGTTTATTTTTAAAATGATTCATGTATTGTGAAGTCATAGTTCACTGTAGAAAATGTAAATATTAATTGTTTTATTTTGTAAAAGTTCATCACTTAAAATAAAAACTTATTATTAAAATGAATAAATAATAATAAAGTTAAATAAAAATTTATATTTTGAAATTTAAAATATTTTTCATCCCTTAAATTTAATTTATATATTTTTATTTTAGCAAAAAAAATTGTTCTTAAAATCAGCACTTTAAAATGAAAGTTTTTATTATAAAAAAATGAAATTTTAAATGCATAAATTAATTATTTTAAGTACTTTTTAACACTAAAATAAATATATGTGTTGACTAAATTAATTTTACATAATATTTTTCTCAACATGCTCTTCTATCGAGTGAGACAGCTAATTTTAAATAAGTTTCCTCTTTACCAAAAAAAAATTAACTTAAAAAGAATCTTAAAACTAAATTAAATAAAAATGATAAAATCATGACTATTTGGTTTTTAAAACTGTTATTTTTATTACTTTAATTTAAAAGTAGCTTTTAAGTGAGAAAATGAATTAGACGAAGATGGTCTAAGAACTTCAGTGTTAACTCTTTGTTATTTTTATTTATAAGAATCGATTAACTAGACCATACTATTTCTTCAGACTAAGTCTTTAATTAAAAAAGTGCAGCATATATAACATATTAATTTATGCGATGTTTTAATGGCAGTAAATATATTTGACCTAGCTTTCACAGTTTTCAGCTGCACCGTGGGTTGTGTGTTGTACTGTGACGTGTATGAATATAAAGTTGTGAAGTAAGAGAAAGAAGAATCTGAATATTGCATTTGGTAAATTTCACTGCTAGCACCAATTTATTACTAACTTGCGACATAATAGAAAAAACAGGCATCACTGGTTTTCAGGGGGTGGGGGTGGGGACATACCACAAATTTTATCCATTGAAACTACTTCAAATGACAACGACCCAAAATTATACGATTTTAATCATTTATGTGTAACGTCAATATTGGAAATTGATCCTTTACCAAATTATTATTTTTTTTTTTTCTCATACTTTTATTTAAGAGTGTGTAGCTGTGATATAAAGGAAAATTGAAAAACAGGGAAACAGCCAGACCCAACATGTTTGCCTTCAACTTAATTACTAGGCGGAATTAGCATTGCTTTACTAATATAAACTCCAAACCATTCAATGGTTTACAATTCTTATCAATATACATCAACTACCCATTACAAGCTATAGGAAGACAGGTTTATCACATTATTAACCTACTTCCCAACAACGTAAAAACATCAATTTTATTATGTAAAAAGAATCCGTAGAAAGCATAGTGGTGGATAGGAAGCACTTTGAGGTTGATGGTGGATAGGAAGCACTTTGAGGTTGATGGTTAGTATTACTAAGTGAATTTTAAGCTTAACTCAACTTTATAAAATTAGTTTATTGGGGTGAGGTTTGCACCCAATTATATATAATGAAATGTCCTTATCTCTAGTTGATCTCCAACACACACCCCTCACGCTGAGAGTGATAGCTCGTACGTGAGACAACATATTATGGGTGGTCCGATAACGACCCGATAGCGGGTGGTCTGATAAGACCAACAAACACTCGCTAGGATAAACTTGAAATTGTTCTGATACCATATTACAAAGTGGAATTTAAGCCTAACTCAACCCTATAAAACTGGCTACCCACTTATATATAATGAAATATCCTTATCTCCAATCGACGTGGGATCTCTAACTGTTAGACCAGAAACTCCAACTTCTTAGTTGCAGTTCAGAGTCCACCTAACCAATTTAAACAATTGGTGTGATGCCAAGAGAATTAAAGAAAAGATGACATTTATTAAAAGAGAAGAAGAGAGATAAAGAGGCAGATCAGAGTAATTGAGCTTGGACTAACTACTAATTTGAATTTATCATCCTATGGTGAGGTAGTAGCATGAAGTAGTGGGGGTGGAAGAAAAGAAAAAAGAAAGAGTATATTTAAGAGAAGGTGCATGCGAACCGACTAAGAAGAATAAGAAGTTGAAAATAGAAGAAGGCAACAGAAGCAAACCCCACAGAATGAGTTTACGAAAGTGCCCTGAAAACGTGCCTCCTCAATCACCCAAGAAGAGAATCAGGAAAGAGTGGGGCCCTTGGAATAAAAAGCATTCAGTAATAGAAAGTCCAAAGAATAACGGCCGGAGGGTGGAAGCTTTGAGTTGAAGAGTGTGAGAAAGTGAGTGGTGGAAATAGAAATAGCAATGAGAGTAACAGGGAGAATAGGCAATAGCACCATTTCCTTCCTTAATAGCAAGACAAAGGAAGGAATAGTTGGGGTTGGAGTTAGTTTTAGTAGGTTCCTCACCTGTAGGATCATGACGTGGACACATGTTTCACCGTTGGATCAGGAGTGGAGCAGTATCCTGAGTTCACTACACGTGCTTCTAACCCCTCTCTCTCTTTTTTATCTTTGCTTCCATGCATGGATTTCTCCTCCAAATATAGTCAAGTGGAGAGAACACACTTCATTTCTCTCTCTTCCCTTCTTCATCGCCATCATTACCATCAAAGGTAACACCCCATACCACCACACCTCTTCAAGTTTTCATTTTTTTCTTCCTAACTCAACTAACCAAAAGCCCACTTCTACTGCTACTCACACAACTTTGCTTTCCTTTGCTTCACTTCTCATTCTATATCTCTTCTTTTTTTTCCTCTTTTTCTGCCTTGGATTTCCAAACTCCAAGAACCTCACTGCAAAAGGGTACCCTGATGCAGCTTTTCCGCACTCTCACCTCAACAATCTCGTCTGCCTCTTGTTAGCTCTACTTTTTCTTCTTCTCTGATTGCTGTCACGAGATCGATGAATTCAGCATTCCTGGACACTCTCTGATTCACCCTCCAATCAACACCCAGCCCTTTTTCTTCACTGATCCGTGACCAAATTCAATGGAAGGAGATCGAATTCAGGAATTGAAACACGCGTGCAAGTTCTGCGGCAAGTGCTTCCCTTGTGGCAGATCCTTGGGGGGTCACATGAGGTCTCATATCACCAACTTGTCGTCGGAGGAAAAAGAAAAGCTTCCGTCGCGGAAGCTTTTTTCGTCGTCTCTCAACAATGATGGAGACAAAGATTCTGAAGCTGCTGCAACCAACGCTGCCTATGGCCTCCGAGAGAACCCCAAGAAGACTTGGAGAATCTCAGATCATTCGAGCGAAGACGCTTTGGTGTTTGACAAGTTCTGCAAAGAGTGTGGTAAAGCGTTCCACTCTTGGAAGGCCTTGTTTGGGCACATGAAATGCCACTCCGAGAAAGAGAGACTTTCCAACAGCTTGGAAGATCAAGATTCGTGGACTAATGCTAAGGTGGTCATGGATAGTCAGTCTGATAACGAAGCAACTGCTCCAAATAAGAGAAGAAGGTCCAAGAGAAGAACAAGGTACACGGTTGCTTCTGCTGCAGCAACTTCTTCGGTTGTGTCTTTTGCCAATCCTTCCTCTTCTCTCTCTGAGGTTGAGCAAGAGCAAGAAGAGGTTGCTATGAGCTTGATGATGCTTAGTAGGGATGTGAGTCCTTGGAGTGGTCCTCATTCTGTTGCCGAGTCCTCTGACAACAACTCTGCTTATTTCGAAGCTCGATCTTCAGTTCGAACTAATCTGGTTGCCAAATTTGATGGCAACAGTAACTTCACGCCTAACACAGCAAGAATGATCAAGCAAAGTGATAATAAGTGGGAGGTTGGGAATTCGGAAAATCCCAACTCAATCCGAGGAAAGAGTTCACAACGTTTGACTACTGCTGCTGCTACTGTAGAGATTGCTGAAAATGGATTTAGAGTGAACAAAAGTGGAGTTTCCAGTATAGGATATGAAAAGGTCAACAAGTCTGAGCTTCAGTATGTGTCTGCATTGGGGGATTCAGAAGGGGAACATGGGAGGAGCAGAGTCAATGGACCAGAATCGATTTTATCAAAGTCCACTACTACTGGCAACAAGTACTATTCGATCAAGACAAAGTTTCTCGGTTCTGAGTTGAAGTCAAACAAGAACTGGGTGGACAAGGCTTCAGAAGCTGAATCTAGCAAGAACTCTAATAAGAGAGGCAAGTTTGAGTGTACCACTTGCAATAAAACCTTCCACTCATACCAAGCTCTTGGGGGGCATAGAGCTAGCCACAAGAAGATCAAGGGGTGTTTTGCTTCGAGAAATGAGAGCAGCGAGAACAGCATTGAAACTGATCTCCCTCCTGACCCAATAACAACTGAAAACAAGCTCATGAGTAACACTGACCGTGAGTATCTGGGGGAAAATCAACATGGTGCTGGTTTTCATGACGAGGTGGAAACAGTTACTGAGTCCAAGAAGAGCAAGGGGCACGAGTGCCCAATTTGCCTCAAAGTTTTTTCATCAGGCCAAGCCTTGGGTGGCCACAAGAGATCTCATATGACTGGTGGGTCTGAGAGTAGAAACTTTCAAACAGTTGTACTTCAGGAACCAGTGGCAGAAATTAGGGACTTCCTTGATCTTAATCTTCCTGCTGCTACTGAGGAAGAAAGCAATAGTCATGCTGACTCTAACAGACCCTGGTGGGTAGTAGAAGGCAACCACAAGCAGGAGGCACTGGTAGGCCTGATCTTATAGCCAAAGGTGACATAGTTTATTCCGTCAGTGTTGCTACTTCAGAGTGAAGATTCAAACTGTATAGAAATGTCTCTGCATTCATTTCATTAATTCTTTGCAGGATATGTGTCTTCTTCTTCTTCTTCTTCAGGGTATTTGTGTTTTTGTTCAGATTTTTCAAGTAGTTCATAACATACTGTTCTCTTCCTTTTATGGTTTCTTAATTGTCTTTTCCGGGTGCCATATGTTATTACTTCGATCGTAGAATAATTTTCATCTCAGGAAAGTTTAAGCTCACTGTTTTGGTTTTTTTGAAAGTTCAAGAATTCTAATCTAACTGATATCTGTGGTACTGTGCTACAGAATGGTATGGTACTTTTTTTTTCACACACTTCCCCCTTGCATTTGAGAGATATATGTACTTAATTATATAATCATAAACTCGAAAGGTGAGAGGTTTGTGGGGTAATTATTTTTGTTTGCATCAAAGAGAAATGAATGAGGTGTTGAAAAAATGGGATAGGTACCCCAAGTGATTACACATGAAGAGATAGAAAGGTAGATTTTATAATACACATAAAGAAGACATGTGAGCACAAGGTGGTTGTTTAGTCACCTACCATAAAACCTGACCACCCATCTATCTGTTGTTTCCTTCTCTTTCTTGGCACACAAGTGGTGTGCTAATAAATCCTTCTCACTAATCACTATGTACTCTCAGTAGCAAAAATCATAATAATTCATCAAGGGAGTGAGGGGGATGGCTGGACCACTACTATGCAACAAACTGAAATTACAACGCCACAAACTTGACGCAAAGTGCAGCTCTACCTAGCTTACTATAAAATTCAACCAAGTGGTTAAAGGAACACTCTCTCTTTTCTTACACAATGAATCTTACATTTTGGTCGTACAATGTATTAATAAAATGGGAACTTAACCATAATAAATTTGAGATCCTATGCTGGCACCAATTAATATGGATTGCTAGCATGATCTGTATGTGTCACGCGCAACTAACTATTTTGTAAACGGTCTTTGTTGGCAACAACATAGCGTTTGGTCACTTGCACTGTAATGCCGGAAATCCTTTCTTTACTCGGTTTCAGTATCTGCCAGATGATTCTGTTTACTCTTTTGTCAACTACTGCTAACAGACTGAAAGGAAACCTCTGCAACCTGAACACTGCAAATTTGGTTCTTAGGTAGACCAACTCTAATTGAGATCTTTTGTTTAAACTAACAAAAAAAAACAACATTGCAGTCCAAGAAATTGAAAAGTTAAATATTAGAAATAAGGATATTTCATAATATAAATTTACTTTATAAATTAATTTTATAATATTAAGTTATGTTTAAAGTTTATTTTTTTAATATCGTATCAGAATGAGTCTGTCTTAACAAAAGTTTGTTAGATTTTTCGGATCATCTGCGGTATCAGATCACCTATAAATATATAGTCTAAAAAGTTGGAAGATTTCAACACGAGAAAATATGTTGGAAATCTCATATTGATTAAAAATAAAAATATGTGGATAAAAATAAGTCAATTTTCTAATATTAAATTAGATTTAAAATTCACTTCTTAATAAAAAATATATATTTATGAATAAAAAATTAATATTTAATAATTAAATAAAATTAAATACGTATAAAAAATATTAAAACAGGCACTGTTTAAGGATTATATTATTGGAGTAAAATGTGAGTGGATTGCTCAAATATGTGGCATGGGTGCTCTTGTAAGCGAACTCAAGATGCTGTTATATAGCTATTTTCCCCAAAATAAATGTTATAAGTTTTGATTAAACGATGTTATGTGTTATAAAATATGCACACTGCTTTAATCTATAAATGTATGTCTGACATCAAAAAGTTTTATATAAATTTACTTATATGAGATTATAATGCTTACATGTTTATTTTTTTATCTATTAAAATGTTGATTAGGTAGCATTAGCATGGTAGTATATTAAAAAAGTCAGTATGACATTTACTAAATAAAATTTGGTAATGATAGTTGTTGTTTCTTTTTTAAATCAAAGGCTTTAAAAAGTCATTTGGCTTGCTTTTTTTTTTTTTTGGATTTGACTTCTATGAAATGAGTAAAAATAAAACAAATAATTTAATTTTCATCAACTACTTATTTTATAAGAGCTGAATCTCTACTCTCCAGGTTGAAAATAATACTATTTCATTAATCAGTATCCTTGCAATAATAGTTAAAAAGTAATATAAAGAAAATTATGTGCTAGATCAGTAAATATTCTCAATTTTAAAAGAAAACGGGTCAATTTTATAATACTTCTCTCCATTTTATCAATAATATGTCATTTCCACTAAAATGGAAATACTATTCACAGCAATAAAATTGAAAAAATGAACTAATAGTTTTTTATTTTTAAAATAATAATTAATTAGTGACAAATCAAAACATTTTAAAGAAAATGATTTTGAAAATGAGGTATTGGGAAAGTACAGTTCCACATATAGTGTTTATATTTGCTAGCTCAGCTTTCCAAGTTATAATAGTTTATAGCATAACATACTCTTGCTATGGTTTATGGTATGTCACTTGGCATAGCTACGATTAAACTTTTAACTTAAGAAAAATCATGTCTGAGAGAAAGTTTGACAAGAAACTTAATACTGTTATAGTATTAAATTGTTGTACCACGTAGCAGCCTTACGTCATACTCAAACTTGCCTAAGAGAAAACTTAAAAGTGATTTTGAAAATAAAAAAGAAAAAAGTCAGTTTTGGATCGAGAATGGGTAAAATACTTGGGAGCTCGTCAACTTATTTTATAGAGTCAATGGGATTCGTTTGGAAGTTTGATTCCTGAGAATATCATTAGTGGTAATATTTAATAATATCATTGAGATTTAACTAGTGATGAAAATGATAAGGTTAAGATCAGATGCAGTGTTGATCATAGTGTGCCCCGTGAGGTTAAATCCAACATGTGGCTATTAGCTTGTGGTAGCTGTCGTGAAAATAAACAACAAATGATTAGTTCAGCTTTTATTGGATCTTGAGTTTTCCATTTCTATTACTTTATTAAAACTCTGGAAAATGCGATGTTCATTAAAAATACTTTCTGCACCTTGCTTCTCATCGTATTTGTGTCTCAACAATGTGGTTTTATTAAGTTAAAACAATGTCACATCATTGGCCAATGAAATTATTGTGCTCCCTCAGTAGTTTATTATATATCCGTAACTTACATGGAGCAATGAAGTACAGAAAATTCACCCCAAAAAACTTGTACAGCAGAAGAATTTATCATTTCTTGTGTGCACCTTGTTAAATCATTAGAGCAGCTTATTTGATTGGTTATTGTGAATTTGTAATGCCATTCCCAACTCATGTTTGACAATGGGTTATTGAAAATGGAGGTGATGAGTGGTGGCTACGTTCTGGTCAATGTTAATTTGCATGACATCATACCTACACCTAACAGAGACAACAACAGAACTTCACGTTGTGATTTCCCACTCTCATCAAGTTCTTGTAAACTATCATTTATGTCTAATTTAGTCCATGGAAATGGTAATGGAAACCATGCACAAAAGTCCTTCTATTAATGGACTCACTTTTCAGTTCTTGGTGTAGCAAAGAACATTTCCTCCATTTTCTTTTCTTCATTTAGTGGATATCACAAATGATTTATCTATGAGTATTTAAAAAGTTAACTTAAATTTATAAAATATATGTGAGTTTGTAATCGATGTATGATTTCTAACAAATTTTCTTCCGTCGATCAATTAACTTGTATCTGAAATTATTATGGATGATCATATAACAACCTAATAATAGATATCCAACTTGATAATATTATCCGATAAGTTTAACAAATTTTCATATTAGTTAACGTGAGATATTTAATAATAAGGACTTTGATGAGAGCATAAACTAATTTCTTATGTTACATTTCCAACTTTTATACGAATATCTATTTTTTGAAATTCAAAGTAGCGTGACAGTAGGCTATTATGCCTAATAAAATGGTTGGGAGGTATATGATTAATTACCCATTGAATTTGAAATGCAATTAATGAATAATTTCAAGTGGGGGGAACTTTCAGTTAAGCATAAAAGCAAAATGCTAAAAGCTGATTAAAGCAAGTTCGACCTAGAACATGCTTAGCTTAGCTTAAACCACATTTAATTATGGACCACTTTCTCTGGATTTTTGTAATTTAAGCCCAATGCTTTAGGGTCTATCTAGGTTGGGGTGGGTTAAGAAATTGGAATCGGGGTGTGAATAAATTGGGTGGTTGGACATGGAAAGTAGGACCACAAACTTTTTCCCAAACATTCCTTCAATGTTAGGAAAGGTATAATTTCCAAAAACTCTTTACTCGTTTTAACCTCTTTTTTTCAAAATAATTCGTGTTTAAAAAAAAATTAAAATCTAATTAATATTTTTTTCTCAAATATATTTTATTTGATATTTAATATTTAATATTCGTTATTAGTTATGTGTGCATTAATAATCAAGGAAATAAATCAATATTTTTTTTATTAAATATAGTAATTTTTACTTTCATTAAATATTTATTGATTTATGTGCATTAACCTTAAGCAGCTAAATCTGTGAAAAAAGGGTAGTATTTTATATATTTTTCATAATTTCTTTCTATTGATTTTATTTAAATAAATAAAATATTTTAAATTATATTTAGCTATTTATTTTTTCACTAAATACTTTAGTAAACTATACTTAAAAAAGTCACTAAATATCAATAAATTTTAGAAACAAAAATAATTATAAGTTATTATATTGACTAAGTTAGATATTATTTTATAAACTAGATAATTATTGTTTATATTACTAATAAAAATTTATAAATTAGTTTTTAAATTGGTATCTAAAATCAGTTACCAAAGTTTTAGTTACTAACTACTTTATATTAAAGTTAATATTTTTTAGTGACTAATTTAGGTTGAGCATCACATGACACGCGTTGAGTGTTAATTGAAAAGAGAGTTATTCAAATGTGATTGTGTTAGCATGGATGAATTACGTTGAGCGCCAGTTGAGCGAAGAGCTACTTCTGGTGTTGCGCTCGTGTAGTGTGTTGGGTGTTGCTTTTGCTTATATGGCACTTTAAGCTTATTTATTCCTTCTTCTTCAAAAGAAATGGAGTTTTTGGGTTTGAAAGAGATAGACCATGTGTTTTGGAGGCAGAGAAATATGGTAGTGTTGGGAGTTCTCCTTTCTTCTCTTTCGTTTTCCATCTCCTCCATTGTTCCTTTCTGGGTTCTTCGTGACAATGAAGAGTTAAATCCATCTTGTTGGGGTTAGATGTAACCAACTAAACTCTCATGTAATCTATATTGTCTATATTGATATACGTCTTCCCATTCAATGTTAGTATTTTCTTTATGGTTAATGCTTGTTGAGATTTGATCATCCATAACTTGATATTTAATTCATTAGGTATTGAAAAATATCTTTTATAATTTATAATTGAATCAAAATACCTAATGAAGCTTGTATATATGAATAAAACTTGACTCGTTAGTTTTCTTAAACTCTTGTGAAAAAGCAAGTTTGGTTATTAAGTACTTAAGCAAGTTAATGGTTTATGCATAGTTTTATTTTTCTTTAATACCAACACAATTAATGAAAATATTTTTTTGTCTAAATTAATTATCAATTGCATTTATTGTCATATATTGCACAAGATCCTTGGAATAATGTTACTTACTTACTACTTGTTATTTTGTAATTGATACACTTACCATTAAATGAATCGTGCTAACATATATAATTGCAAATATATGGGAAAATTGTAGGGTTTACTATGACGCATCACACTATAGACGAATGTGTGTTGGTGCAAAAAGGGTGGTAGTTTAATGATGTGAAGGTTCACTTCTAGAGGACAAAGAAAAAAAAAAACACAATATAAGGTGATGATGATGATGAAGTGCGAAATTTAAAATAAAATAAGATAAAAGGAAGAAAGATGATGACCGGATAAAAGAAATGAAGAACAAATAAGTAAATGGAAATGGAATTATAGAAGGCGTAATGGAAGAAAGAAAAAGAGAGAGATGAGAGAAAGCTTATGGAATGGAAGATGAATCATGCCACTTGGAAGGATGAGAACTTCCCAGATGAGTGGTGAAGAGCCGCCACTTGAAGTGCACTACACTCACAAGATAAGACCCAAAAGCCTTTAGGAAACTCGACTCACTAAACACTATGACAAAATTTCTTTACTTCCAAAATTCAAGGTGAAATAGACGAGGCAAAACACTCTATTTATAGGAGAGTGTCTTCGAGAGCAAAATAGAAGGGTAGGATTGTCATTTGTGAGAAACATTCTATAAGGGAGGTCAAAAAAACTCTAAACCTAGATGCACATGTCATGAAAGGTGTGTTTGGCCCAAGCCCAAATTACTAAGCATACCCTACTCAAATTACTAAGCATACCTTACCCTAACTTATTCTTTTATTTGGCACAGTAAAGTCCGATCCATGTATGGTTTTTATTCAGTTAAGTCTTTTTTTAAGTCCGGTGGGATCTGGTCTTGTATGTTGAAATGACTGACCTAGTTATGAAGTATTTATTATGTCCTTGATCATTTACTTATCAAGTTGGATGGTATAATTTAGACTTAAAGATAATTTAATAAAATAAAGTATACTAAAACAAGTGTTATCTGTGTATCATATTTTATAAATATCTTTAATATAATATTATATTATAAATTTGTAATCATTGTAATTTTGTTGAATTAATATATAATGTATATTTGCTAATGTCATTGCAAATTTTAATATATATATTTCTATACACAAATGTTTTAAAAAGAAAACACTAATTTACAGTTTCAACATCATTTTTCAATAATAAATATTTATTTAAATGGAAAATTAAACAAAAATTATTCTTAAAATTGTTTAGTAAATTATATAAACATGATTTATCTTTAATTTTGTTTTTAATTCTTTGTAAACACATCATTCATAACTTCTTGAATCGTATATAAAAAAAACTATTAATATAATGTATTTATGATGCAGTATACAATTTATAATAAAATAAATAATAAATAATAAAAACATTTATAAATGCATATATTTATGTTTTGCATAAGATTAGTTAGTATAACGAGTATGATTTGATTTTGATAGAAATTTAAATATTAAAAATAGTTATAAGCAAGTTAACTAATATGATACTTACATTGTGATGGGATAAGGGATTTCAATAATATAATGATATAAATTTTATCTTTTAGGTGTTGTTTCTGTTTTAAAAACTCAATTAACTACATATAATAAATAATTTGCCTATAATAAAATTACAAAAAATATTTTATAATTAATTTTCATAAATATATTGTTTACAAATTTAATAATTTTATACTAATTTCTTTTGTATTATTTTTTAATTAGATAATTTTACATTTTAATAAATAAAAAACAATTTATTATTTATTTAATAAAAATAATTGAATAATTAAATAGTTTATTCTGACAACTATATAATCTTTAATACTGTTTTATAACATTATATATGTACATATAAATTAAATTAATTTTTTATTTTATTTTTAATTAATTATTCATAAAACAATAAAATTATACATACTTAATATAATAATAACATAAATATACATATCAGAAATGGGTGTGTTTTTGCTAGCCTTTATAAAAAAAGGTAAAATATAAAATAACAAGGACACAAGATGTTACTTCATATATTATTAATAAAATAATAATAATAATTTTAACTTTATATCTACCTTTTAATTCATACATTATATATACACTTATATGCATCATACAAGTGTCTTATGCAGTGAGTATAATTTTTTAAGCATGTAAGAGTTAATATTTCAGCTCTTCTACACAAATTAAAATATTTATTTATTTATTTATAACTAAGCTTTGGACAAACACTGCATTGATAGTAGGAGAACAACCTTAGTGGTTGCGCGGAAATGCAACTCGGAGGCGCGGCAGTGGGCCCCTAGCCTCTACCACCGCCGTTGCTGTTCCGATCATTTCTACTTTCTTTTACCTTACTCCAACTTTCTTATAATCACTCCAATTTCGAATTTTCATTTCAGTTACCGTCTTCGATTTCGAATTTCCATTTCATTATTTTCTTCACTCTTCCCATTAATTCCTCTGAAGTCTAACATCAGTTAAAAAGTGTAAGTGCTCTCAGTTTTTTTTTTATTCTAGTTTTTCTTATTCAGTGTTTAGGAAATTTTGGCATGCTTTTGCGAATTGGTTAGGGTTTCTCTATTATTATGGAATTTTGACATGTTCTGTAATAAACTTTAAACAGGTACGTTTCTTCCTATGTGTTTGTGTCGAATTTGTTGACATAAATGTCTAATAGTTTCAGAAGTGGTAATCGTTTTTCCGTAAATGCGGAGGAGCTTAGAAACCAGGTACTCATGCCTTCCTTTTAAACATAACTACTTCTTGTTGAATTCCTAATTTTATGAATGTATAATATTCCTAATTTTTGCATTTCAATGTTGTAACTTTCAAGTATTGATTGGTTTTTCCACGCGGTTTGCGATTGAAGTTATGCATCATCTTGTTTTCTTTAACCACTAAATATTGTGTCTGTGATTTGCAACATAGAAAAGAGACGCCCGTTTTACTAAGTTCTCAGTCCCAATGCATTCAGGTAATCCAAGTATGGTTGGTAGGTTGTTGTGGCTAGTTCGACAGCGGTGATATGAGGTTGTAATGCCTGTTGATTCTCTCTATATATATAGAGCTCCAGTGTTAAATTTTACTGCAAACACTCTTCTCGCTGAACTTCAAAGTCAAAATAAAGCATGCTTGAATGCTTACATCACTCAAATAGACATTGGTTAAAGAGAGAGGGAAAGAAAACATTTGGTAAAGGAACAATACCTAGTGAAATCAAACTTTGCATAGATCCCTTTGGACTTAGTTCGTAAAATCTTGCTATTACTTGTAATGGTATACATAAATGAGTATATGGCTAAAATGGTTTTTGAAGTTGAGTTCTATCAAGGAAACACCTGATGCTGATACAAATTCTGATTTATGATGTAGATGCAGATACTAGAACAACGTGAGATGTCATTATCAGAAGCTCAGGCAGGAGATAAGAAAGGCGTTCAGAGGTTGGAAAAAGAGCTTCTGAACTGTTCTCAAGAAATAGGTAGTTTTTTTTTTTTTAAATTCTTTCTATTTCCGTGGCATACATTTGAACTTCCATGGGTAAACATCACTGGCAACAAACATACTTCTTATCAAAAGAGTAGTCCTTCTTTCCCCCTTTCTTACATGTCTCTTTTACCTCAAAACTACTTTGTAATAGTTGTTTATTTTTTATGGAACGCATTATTGAATGCTGCAGTAAAATTTTTGAGGATTTTAGTACTCTTTCACCAGCCTAATCTGTTTGTAGTTTATACAGATTATCTTCAGGATCTACTCAGTGCTAGGAATGCAGAGGTGAACTATCTGGAAGAGCGTGTTCACAGCCTTGAATTAAAATTAGAGGGGATGGAAGTTTTACAAGAGGAGGTTTTTAGCTTGAGGGAAGAGCTGAAACGATTAAGTTCAAAGCATTTTTCCTTGATCCAGGAACTAGATCATAAAGAAATAGAATTAGAGAAGTCCGCTTTGTCCATGGAGAAACTAGAGGACTCATTTTCGTCCATCGCATTAGAGTCTCAGTTTGAAGTAGAGAGCATGAAGCTTGACATGATGGCCTTGGAACAGAGTCTTTTTGAGGCCAAGAAAATCCAGGAAGAAACTCTAGATGAAAATAATAAAATGATTAGATCAATTAAGGAGCTCCAGGTTGCATTGCAGGATTCCCAAAAAACAATTCTCTCTCTAAATGAAGAGAATAGGGAACTTACAGAGAAGCTTGATACTGCCAACGAAACCTCTAAAATTTATTCTCAAAAGGATGAATACTGGCTAGAAAATAAGGACAGACCAATACTCGATACTCAATCTTCCTTGAGTGAACAAGGCAACAACTCTACCATAGAGGAGAACACAAGGTACATATTTCGAAGTTATATTTAGATGTTTGACATGGGACCAGTTAAGTATGTTGTGTTAGTTGTGTATAGTTGCTGAAGGATGAAGATTTTTTCATTGGGATCTGCTGTTATCTTTCGGGCTTGACCTTCAATTGATAATTTCGTAGTGGGAACTTGTCAATTTAACATTTTAGGGTTTAAGATCTAGGATATCAAAAGTGAGAAGCAAGCCACTTAAGTATTTCACTGAGCATTCTATACTATTCAATTTGGAACTTAGGTATCACATATACCCAAGTTCCTATCTCTAAATGGATTGGATTTTTAAAAATGATTCATCTACTTCCACTAAACTTTGGTGTAATGTTTTTCTTAATATTTCCACAGCACTTCTGTAGTACATGGTCCTCATGTTGGAAGATCTGTAATCATCTTAGATCCAGCTGCAGATTTGAAATGTGAGACGGAGATGTCACAACAGATCCAAGAATATGAATGTCTTGTCAAGAAACTTAAGGTTTGTCCATCCATCCAAGCGAAATCATTGAAGTGGTCTGTGTGAATTTGTTAATGACACTCTGTTTCATAACTCCACGCAAATGATTTTTGTAGCTTTGAGATTTATATGGTATTTTGACCTCCTCTGCTAGGAAGAATTAAGAGAGGAAAAGTTGAGGGCTAAAGAAGAAGCAGAGGATTTAGTTCAGGAAATGGCAGAGCTGAGATACCAATTTACTAGTTTGCTAGAGGAAGAATGTAAGCGCCGTGCTTGCTTTGAACATGCTTCCTTGCAAAGAATTGCCGAGTTAGAGGCTGAGGTATGAATTTACAAGTTGAAACTATCTTTTTTCTCTCTTGCTAATTTATTAGAGTTCATTGAAAGTGTAACTTGCTTACATTTTACTCTATTGCTTTTGTTTTTATTTCAGCTTCAGAAAAAGCATAAAAACTAAAACCCCATAACTGCTACCTGGCTCCTCCCTAAATGTAGGCTGGCACTCTTCTAATTCGTCCAGGTTCAGCAGTTGAGAATGATCTCAAAGGTTTGCTTCAACAGTTTCTCTCTGTACATAAAAGTAGCTTACTAAATACTTATGTCATTACAGTGGAACCATCGAATTCAAAATACTGGTTGGATGGAAATTCCAGCACATAAACCTTGTCTCTTGCATCTCTAACCTTTGACCAGACTCTCGCTTGTGTACGTACTGAAGACAGTTTAGTAGTTTTAAGGCATTATAGCTGCATAGTTCACATACTGTGACAATTGAGGAATACTTTTAATATCTAATTTACGGAGGAAGTGAAATAATGGAACATTTTAATGGTGGAACAACAAAATAGAATGAAAATGCAATGATGCTACCTGCCCTTTTGTTTGAGTCGTTAAAAATTGAAATTTACTTCATTTTTAAATCCTGAAGTATTGAAGTTTGCTTCTTGGCAGTTTCTACAACATTCATGTAGTATCAGTCTCCCTCTTCCGTTTTTGACTATTTTCAGTGTCTTACAAAATCAAGTCCACTAATTTGATTTGCCATTGTTTCTCAGGGTTTATGTTTGGGGAAGCCGTCCTGGGAAGAAAAGTGCTTTATTCTGGACAGCAGCACTGTCCCTCTCCTCTCAACTTGTTAAGTGAGATTTCTGTAAAGACGTCTTATGGTTTCTATTGAATCTGAAAGAATCAAAGTGGATGATAGTATAGAAGAACAGGGAACGACCTGGCAGAAGTAACTAAGGATGCCTGGGAGATATTTACTTTTTTCCTTTATGTGTTTAAGGGGCAGGAAGGGGAGAAGATAGGATTGTAGGAATTGTGCGTGATCGACGTGGGAATTTAGTTGTCATACAATTTTTTTAATAATGATTCTTGGCATAATTCATTTAAAATGAAAAAAAATAAACGATTATTTTTTTAGAAAGCAAATGCACGTTAAAAAGATGAGTTTCTTCAGCATGTTCTGCCTACTCTTACCATAATTTTACTTTTTCTCGGATGTCAGTGGAGTTTGATCAAAGGGGGTTATTTTCTCCCTCTACCTAACTATGCACATCTCCAGAAAAAGGAAGGATAAAATAAAAAAAATTGGTGACTCCACAAATCCACGTTGTCACAACAAGTTCTAATATTAGTAGTGATAATTTGACACCTTTCAAATAATCCATTTTATACCTTATTATTTTACAAAAATACTCCTACAGATAAGTAATTCAACACTTAAAAGGTGTAATATGGAAGAAAGGAAAAATGGGATGAAGCAAAAGAAAAGGAAAAATGGGATGTCGAAAAATCATTTGTTCTAATATAATGGTGGATTGATATTCTTAGCTTTGAAAAGTAAATCTAAAACAGACGGAACATTGTCCTTATATATACAATTATCGAGACATCTAAAAATTGGAACAGTACATAAATATTTATATTTTCAAGGTATTAGCATACCAACTACCAAATTTCGATCTCAAATTGCATGTTTTTTCTTGAATTCTTAAAATACACTCTTATGTTTCTAGACATTGATTTCTTTATAATAGTTATAGATGATTAATTGAAATAATATAATTTAGTTTAAAATGATTTTATTATCTTAATTTTAATTATAATATGTACTGGGGATGGTCATAATCAATACAATCATATATTTTTATAATTTTAGCCGCAAATTGTAAATCCTAGAGTTGTAGGAAAAGAAGAGTGTAACCGAAGTTTTGATGAATAGAAAAAGACGTTGTATTTAAATTTAAGAATGGAAGAGAGAGAGAGAAGAAAAGAAGCGAAAAGGTTGAGATGCATTAGATTACACATTACATTACATGATCAACAAATGATACAGAGTGAGCGCATAAACATCCCAGCCTGGCTTCCTCTATGTAATCTGAGAAGAGAAGAAAGAAAAAAGGAAAGTGAATAAAAAATGGGAAAAAAGGCACAGAAATAGAAAGTGTGAGAGTGAGGGAAGAAGGGACCTTGAGAAGGGAATGAGTGGGGCTAGACATCCTTGGCAATGAGGTCACCGTTGATGAGCTCTCTGTAGGCAGCAACGGGCCAGCTGAACCCCCGGAAGAGCAAACGAGAGGCCAGAGGAACGTCGATGATGATCTCCTTCATGGTAGGCTTTTTCTCATCCCTGATGGCAATAAGGTAACTCCGACCCACCCACCCGATCCACCCGGCGATGTACAGAAAGAGGACACCAGGAGTGATGAACTCGCCCCAGTGCCTCTGGTCTCCGCTCACGATCAGGTGCGGCAGCCCGTCGGCGCCGCACAGAAGCCCCTGCTTCGCGTAGTTGTCGAACCGCCGCTTCGTCTTCTCCACCGACGCCTTTATCGCCAGGGCGGGGGCGCTGTCCGGCTCGTAAAACTTCAGCGACGACTCCAGCTTCTTTATCGACTGCTTCTCGCGCTTCGCAAACTGCTTCGACTCCTTGCAGGGAGTCAGACCGGCGATGTCCGCGACGGCGGGGAGCGGCGCCGATAGCAGGATGGAGGAGAGGGCGAGGGCGGCGGAGAAGGCCTTCAGATCGGAGGATGTGGTGTTGTTGTTGTCGGAGTTGTTGGGGGTGGCAGAGCAGACGATGGCGGGGCGCAGTTTGGAGCCTAGTTTGGGGCGGAGGGCGGCTGGCTTGGATAGATTGGTGGGAATTGTGAGCGCCATGGTTGGTTGTGTGAGAATGGAAATGCAGAGTGGGAATAGAAGTAAGAAGGAAAGGTTTTTAGATTCTGGTAGAGGGAAATTGGTGGTTGTTAACTAAGGAGAGGTTTGTGGATTGTTGATAAGGTGAGGACAGTCTATAATCTGAGCTGGATTCTCCTTATTGGTTGTGGCTCACTCCCACTTTCTCATCTGTTATCTACTTTGGGTTGGATAAGCCAACGTCATGTGCCTGCCTCATGCCTCATTCTTTAATCTTATATTTTAACACTCCTATAACCAAAATACTCTTTTGCAAAACTTTCATTTTTAATTTACAAATCCCTCATGCAGGTATTTTGGTTGGTAGGCTTGGTAACTTTAGAATGTTACTCTGTTAGTATGAACGAAGTGAGATGCACATAGAATTGGTAATATTACAGCCTCAAGTTGAAACTAGTTCAAAACTAAATAACTGGCATTAATTATTGTAGACTTGTATAAACACCCCCTAGAGCTCATTATTCCATATGAAGGAACGTACATTGAAAATGTGATCATTCCGGTTTACTCATTAAATAACATGTTATGTTTTGTTACTTTTAACTTGGCTCGCTTGCTGAAAGAAAAGCTTCATATCATAATAAGCGGATTTTGGGGTGCCTATCCGGCATTATAGAAATAGGCTCAATAATTCATAGTCCGAATTCTGTGCAAGAACTACGGATTCGGCCAAGTAGAATTGTATCAGTTCAAAACTCCACCAGACCTGTTTTGTCACATAATGGAACTTGAAATCCCAAAATTTCTAAATAGCTAAAATAGGCTGTTACATTATGTCACAGAATATCGGCCGAAGGCATAAAATATGTTTCTTAGCCTTTGATAAGTAAACTGTATAACTAAACTCGGAAAAATACACCAAAACAAAACGTACATATGGTTATCGTACTTTGTTATAAAAAAAACAAAAGGCCAAAAAAACACTTCCTTCAGCAATATTTTTGGTAAACCTTATGAATAAGAATAACAAATAAACTCTCCGAGCACATTCTTGCTTGTGTAAAAAAACTCATCACAGCCATGTGTAATAACGTTCAAGGGGCAAAACTTGATAAAGATGTTCAAAGGCATGGCATGGAACCTCGAAAGCTTTAAAAGAGCGGAACACAGCAGACACACGAACGAGTGGCATGCAGTACTTCTAATTGTTAACTTACCTACATAGATAGATAGGAAAACCAACGTCAGCAGAAAGAAAAACACATAAGCCACAACATCTGGACATTCGCATTTAAAGTGAGAATTAACATGCCGTGGCATTCATTGCAATTCAAAGTTTGTAATTATCCCAATCCTACTCAACAATAAAACGTGAGCACTGGGCACACTACAAGTAAATTTACAAGCACAAAAATTAGAATATATTTTTTGCTGAACCAATACATGTTAACGAGATAAGCGAGCCATGACCTGCATACAAAAAACTTTAATTTTCTTTACCACATAAAAACCTAATTTTCTTACCAGGAAGGATACAGCACTCAAACATAATACATCTTACAAAAAAACATGTGTGAAATCATCATATAAGCATAGGATTCAGGCTAATGCAATCCAAATTATAAATTTAAATCATGATGGATAAATTTCCATATGCCTGAAACACGTTTCAAAATAAAGTGAAAGAATTTGACACAAGTTGAAACGATTCAAGACACTCAAAATGTCTCTAAACTAACTAGTACAAAGCCAATCCCTCCATAAAAGTGAAATTTGTTAGACTTTGATAACTTTAAATATTAATATATATATATATATAATATTTGTTTATATTTAATCTATACTAGCATAATGCCTTTCTTCTTTAACTCTATATGTCATATCACTGTACTGTGATATCTACTTCTGCAGTATTGGGGCATAGCATCCAAGCACCTTTGGCCTTGTCCGATGATATTGATCTACTTTCAAACCTTTAACTGAAGGTTTCATAATGTAGGAACCAATGTATCCAACTTTTGAAAGTCATAAGCCAATTTATAATTTCAAGACTTACAGCAGATGGATGGAAGAAGGACCAGACACAGCAGCAACTCTCTGTGCCCGATGTGCTTCAACTCTATAAAGCTCTTTTGTTTCTTTTTTAACGCGACGTGCCTCACGTCGATCCTCCTTCACAGCAGCCTGCAAAACAACATGACCAACCATTCCTGTCACTGTAAGGTACTAATAATAACAATAGAAGTGTATAAAAGGAAAACATAAACACAGGTATCATAGAATCATGTTGATAATAAAGATACCTTCCGTTCTTTCTTCTCCTCCTTTGTCTCAAGCCCGTGTTGTTTTCTCTTGTTCTGTTCAGTTTTTGGAATGCTCTGGCCTTTAACCTTTTCAGTGGAAGCTTTCCTACCACCAGGAAGGAAGTCTACAGGAAGTTTCTCTTTTCCTCTAAGGGATATTATTTGATTAGAGGAACTCAAGGCTGCAGACACAGTTTGAGCAAGTTTCTTTTTCCTAGACGCTCCGGGTGCTTCTATCTTTCCTGGATGATTATCTAAATTTGAGTATGTCGAAACAATGGTCTCACAATCCCAAACTTCTGATTCATCACTACTTTCTTCTACAAGTACAACATCTTTGTTTTCATCTTCAACTTCATACCCCTCAGCGTATTCCTTGCAACGACGAATCAGATCAGCAGCAGAATCTTCTTGTTCCTCATGTGGGGCCTCTTTATTCTTCAATAAATCTGCAGGAACCTTATATTTGTCATCATCAAGTTCTAGATCATCCATCCGACGGTTGTTAAGAGTGTGTTTGAGCTTCTCAGCAAGGGACTCATCTTCATCAGCTTGATAATTTTCATAATAATCACCATCATCTTCATCATCAGTTCCATACTCTTGGCGTTCAAGCTGTGACAGAAATATACAGAGGATGAGAAACTTAGGTAAAAATTCAGACAGTCAATAAAGACACGATACTTGCAATTATGGTGAGGGACAAAATATGGCAAAGGCATCCTCCTCAGATACCAGAAACAAAGAGGCTTGACATGCCTTATTAAATACTACAATTCCTAAAGAACAGAGAACCCAAACAAAATATAGATACAGAACAAAATATTATGGATAACATAACTCACCAAATCAAATTGCTCATCCAGCAAACGACGAGCTCTTGGCTTCTCAACAACAGAGTCCACCCCTGGTACACCATCTGTTATCCCATGAAAAGGTCCAGAATCATCTGTATATCTGGAATGAGTAGAAACTTGCAGTACATTTGTAATGTTTGGGTTTCTGTTTACCAGAGATTCCTCACAAAAACTTGTTTCATTACAAATATGACTCTTCTCTCCATCATCTTCAAGGATATTTGCCTGAACAACAAAGTCTTCTTCCAAATCCTCATCATCAGATCCCAACCGTGACACATCGCTGTCATCAAGCAATGCAGCCACTTCAGGATCAACCGCCTTCTGCACCCTTACGCTGGTAGTCTTGGATGCAACACTGTATATAGAATTCTCTTCAGGCTCTCCATGGGCCTCAGAAATTTGCAATCTCGAAGCATCATAAGCCTAAACTCATCAGCAAAAAAAAAACACAACCAATCAATTTCCACTTCAACAAAAAACCTAGTTATTCATCCCTTCAGGTCAACCTCATATTAATATCATAGACCTCACAATTTAAATGCTAAACGAAACAAAAATCACTAAGGAGTCTGCAAATGCCAAAGCATCCATAACTTCATGTGCATAACTACAAATAGAATTATAACTTTGGATGGGAATGTTGGTTTCACGTCATCTTTCATTATTCCAGGGGATGTGAAGGTGAAATAATATTCCTTCATTTGTAAAGAAAAAAATAAACCTTCACAACCGTTTCTATCATGAAAAAATTTGAACAGTTTCTATCGTGAAGTTTTAACTTTTTTTAAATCAAACAAGTTTTAACTTTTTTTCTAAAATTATTAAATATGCAAACTTAACTTGTGTGTGTAATATCCCTCTGGGTATAATATTCCTATGAGCACAAAATCATACCATAAAACAATCTCCCTTTCTTATTTGCCACCTATGTTATGAACGGTAACGAAAATCAAAGACACTGATCAATCTATATGAGAGAGAAAGGCGGGAGCACCTTAACATACCTTAACATCACGAGGGAGGTGTTGAAGCTTGAACTTGGGGTTGTGAAAGAAAGCAGCACCAGCGCCAGTATTCTTGATTTCCCTCAAGTGATTCAAGTAGTTATAGCCATCATCCGGAAACCCTAGCTGCAGAATCTCCTTCCTGACGTCCTCAGACAATGGGCCGCCGCTAACCCCGTCGTAATCGTCGTAGTCATCGGCAGCATCGTCGAAACCGGAGTCTTCAGCGACGGGGAAGGAAACGGAGTTGTTGTCGACGCGGACGAAGACGCGGTCGGATTGTGAGAAAGAAGGGTCGGACGTGTCGCGAGCGATGAGTTGGAAAGTGGCAGAGTTCTTCTTGTCGATGAACTTCTTCTTCCTGCCTCCCATCGTGCCTTCCAAGTGTTCGACGAAAGGAAAGACCCTAACAATTACAAAGTGTGTATCACTGTTTAGGTAACGGTTTAGGCGGCAGTGTTTGTTGTGTTTCTCTGCTGTTCTCTCTCAACCTTTAAGTCCACAGTTTGCGATTCGGAGTAGTAGTGGCAGTGCAGAAGGAGAACGAAACCCTAATTTTTAATATATTTTTCAACAAAAACTAATTTTACAGATATACATATATATATATATATACATATTTGATTTTAAAATATATGTAGAGATAGTTACCAATATTTATATAAAATTTAAAAATTATTATTCGTGAATGTGTTAGGTTGCTTTTTTCATTTATATGAAAAAAATTTTTAAAATTTTTTTTTTCAATAATACCTTGGAATTCTTTTATGAGTTTTAAAAAAATAAAATGATTTAACAAAATTAATCAGAAAAGTAAATTAAAAAGATAATTTAAGTGTTTTTTTTGTTCAAATCAAATTGTACGTGTATGTTATAATTTTATTATTGTTTATTTTATATTAAATAAATATATTTTAGACTATCTTCTAGGAACTAATTGAAGAAAATAAGAGAAGATAAAAGGTTGTAGCAAAGGATTGAACGTAATTGCACAAAATTGTAAAACTAATCTTATTCATTTTGATTTACTCAATCATATATATATATATATATATATATATATATATATATAATAAAATTACAATTACTCAAAGCTATAAAATAGAAATACTAACAAGTTGGTATACGGTAAAATAGTTTAAGGGTAATAAAATCATAATTAATAATAATAAAATCAGAATTAATAACCAACATCCTCCCTTAATTCTGATTTGGAACAACCTTCATGCCCAACATATTCCAATTTGATCATGTTCTTCCCAACTTGGTCTCGCAGGAAGTGATATCGAATATCAATGTGTTTACTTCTTTGATGAAAAACCGGATTCTTTGCAAGATTAATTGCAAAGACATTATCAACATAAATCTTAACTGGAACATCTAGATTAAAACCAATTTGAGTCATGATATTGCTAAGCCAAACTGATTGACAAGCACTTGTTGTTGTTGCTACATACTCAGCGGCAACAATTGACTGTTTAAAATAGACCAAAAGTTGTAGTACCTTTGATGTAGCGCATTGAACTTGACGAGGTAACTCCATGTATCTAACCAATCCCACAACATAACATATGTCGGGTCTAGTACACGTGAGATATCTAAGGCTCCCAACAATCTACTTAAAGTATGTTGCATCTACAGTTTGCCCACCACCTTCCTTCGTGAGCTTAATTCCAGTTTCAATTGGAGTCTTAACTGGGTTTGAATCCTTCATTTTAAACTTCTTTAAAAACTCATCAACAAATTTCCTCTGAATGAAGATTCCATCATCTCCTTGGATGACTTCAATGCCCAAAAAGTAGGACATAAGACCGAGATCAGTCATCTCAAATTATTTCATCATGATATGCTTGAAGTCACCAATCATTTTGAGATTACTTCCTGTAAAAATCACATCATCAACATAAAGACATAAAATTAGCAAATCTCCATAATCATTAGTCTTTACATAAAGACCA
>Ga0123342_1001376_pt1 | contig 40880 bp, 18 predicted proteins | sample Turbeawhitnodule_FD_89960 | JGI IMG/M metagenome (GOLD analysis project Ga0123342, IMG submission 89960) | Root nodule microbial communities of legume samples collected from Mexico - Turtle bean Mexico white nodule | ecosystem: Host-associated > Plants > Roots > Nodule | place: Mexico: Nepantla...
AGAGTCTAGACTCTCCAAATAAATTGCATAAGCTTGATTGATTATCTTATCCATGTACATTTATTTTCTCCAAAATATTTCTAAAATAATGATCAACAACTATTTAATCGTTTAAAGAATAAATGCTGCCATGCAAATGCTGCATGTGAGACACGGAGAGTTTTAAATACAAAGAAATAAAAGTTTAGGGTTTACCTTCCTGTAAGAAGGATCTTGTAGCAGTGGATTCACACCAACATAGCCAGTGAGTCAAGGTGTGGTTTCAAATAGACGTTAATTTTACGTGAATTCAATTGCTTATATATATATATATATATATATATAATCATATTTTAATTTTCATAAAAAATATTATATTAAGTAATTATATATTATAATTGATGAATTATGAGTAAAACTGACTTTTCCATTGCATTGAATATTATATTTATTAAAAATGTTATGTAGTCAAATTATTGCTTATAAATATATATATATATATATATATATCATTTTTCAAAATAAAAGATAACATTGATAAAAAAAAAGTTAAAATTAAAAAATAGGCATCAAATGTAAAAGAGACTTCAACAAAAAAATATTTGTTGTTAAAAAATAAATTTAAAATACAAAATGTATTAACTATTACCCTTTAACTTTCTATACATTTTTTTATTAACTCTTCATATATAAATACTTGCAATAACATGTATGAGATCCAGATTTTTTTTAATCTATAGAGATATTGTCAAAATAAAAGAGTAAAAATCTAATTTATATTAAATATATAAATTAAAATTTTAAATATTTATTTATTTATAAATTTTAATATTTTTTAAAATATTTTTTTATTTCTTTCTAAATTTCTGGAACTGATTTCTTTACTATTTGATAATACTTAATGAAGATAATGTCAAAGTAATCATTACTTTTGATTGATCCTAATTTTTAAAAAAAAATAGTTTATCTAGTTTTCTAGATGTTCTGTATTGTTTTATATTTATAAGCCGAGAGCTATAAGTATTTTTAAGTTATTTCCTATATTATTAGGACATCTCTTTGGATTGGAAGATAAATAAGGAGAATTGATTTATACTTTAGAAATATTTAGATTTACACTACAAATATGAAATTGTTAATTTATATAATTAGTTTTGGGATTGATTTTAAATATAATATATATATGTCCAATATTATTTTATTGTTTGAATTGAGGTAAATAATGGAGGATATATAAGAAAAATTTATGAAAGTTAATTAGTATATGATGAGTGTGATTAAAAATGTATTTTTTTATTGAAAATTAATTTTATTTATTTATTTGTAGATTATAATTTTTTTAATTAAAATATTATTTCGGGTATGGTATAAGAATTAATATTAGAAAAATATTATGTGAAATTCTCATAACATATTTATGATTTTAAGAAAAGTTATCTAATGTCCTATATAACTAAAAATATATAAATTTTTAAAATATTCAAAATTTTAAATAAATATAATCTTAAATTATTTAGTCCAATTTAAATAAAAATCTGAAATACAAAATTTAAAATTATACAAAATTTAAAATAAATACAAATATTAAATAATTTAATGTCCTACTTAAATACAAATATGAAATAAATAAAATTTTTAAATTATTCAAAATCTTATTTATTAAATAAATACAAATTCTAAATTATTTGTCCTATTTAAATAAAAAAATATGAATATATATAAAATTATTAAAATATTTAAAATTATAAATAAATAAATATAGGTCCTAAATTATTTAATGTCCTATTTAAATAAAAATTTGAAATATATAAAATTCTTAAAATATTCAAAATTTTAAATAAATACAAATCTTAAATTATTTAATGACTTATTTAAATAAAAATCTGAAATATATAAAATATTTAAAAATTAGGATTTGATGTCCTATTTTAATAAAAATCTGAAATATATAAAATTATAAAAATATTAAAAAATATAAATAAAAACGAACTTAAATATTTAATGTCTAACTTAAATGAAATAAATAAAATTTTAAAATTATTCAAAATCTAAAATAAATACGAATCTTAAATTATTCAATGTCTTGTAAAAATATGAAATAATAAAATTCTTATATTATTCAAAATTTTAAATAAATACAAAATTCTAATGTTCTATTTAAATAAAAATTTGAAATATAAAAAAATTCTAAAATATTCAGAGTTCTAAACAAATAGAAATTTTAAATTATTTAATATCCTATTTAAATAAAAATATGAAATATATAAAAAATTTAAAATATTCAAAATCCTAAATATTAAATTTTTTATTTAAATAAAAATCCAAAATTTTTAAAATATTTAAAATCTTAAATAAATACAAGTAATAAATATTTAATGTCATGTTTAAATAAAAATATGAAATATATAAAATTTAAACCTAAATATATAAAATTCCTAAAATGACTTTAGATTATCACAGATATCAATTACCATTATAGTGAACATCGATTTTCCATAAAAAAAAAAAAACTATGTCAATCGAGTATGATGCACCAAATATCGATTATCTAAGAAAAAACGGTACAACATTGATTATCCATAGAAAATGAAAAATGGATTATTGCAAACGCAACATACTGTTGTTGGTCTCCATGTGCATGAATTCTTACGTGAAAGCATCACCAAAGACCAACACACCACCACTACACAACCTTCAACCACAGGGTCACAATTTTTGAATGTGAATAAATAAGGGTAGCAAAGTAAAATAAAACAGTCCAGTTATCTTTCCTCTCTATTCTACGTAGTGCACCATAAAACACGTTTCACACTCGTCATTTCTTTCAAATGACTGGATACAAATGAATTGAATCTTCACAAATTCTTTTGGGGTGAATAGATATTATGTGTAATTATTCATATATTAATTATTATTATATGTTCAATCAAAATATGAACTTGTCATTGATTCTATCTTTATAATTATATTTCATTTTTTTATATAAAAACAAATTATTTAATAAAATGAAAGAATTAAGGGAAACTAATATAAACTTTATATATATATACCATATTATATTATTTTGGGTGTTGTAAAATGAAATTAAAATATGAATGAGAATATTACAATGTGTGAGTTTCATTTTCTCATTCTCATCCATAAAATAAAAATTTATCCACAATCCTCCATTCGTAATGGGTATGAAATTTTTGTTTAATCCCATCCTCATCATGTAACAAGGTATACTCATACAACTACTTTAAAGTTTCAAATATTAATTAAATAATTTTAAAAAAAAATTACAATAAAACAAGCATGATATTATCAATTATTTAATGTTAAAAAGTACACATTGTTTTTTAAAATATACTTTTTTGTGAACTTAAAATAGATAGATTTTACTTTTCAGGATTTCCACTATATATTTATAAAGAGAGAACTTGTTTTTATTATTTCTAAAAGAATTTCGGATTTTCCTTTCCATCCTCTTGAGATAAGCAAAAGTTTTATATATTTTCTTTATGAGTATGTCAGTTCTATCCAAATATTGATGTTCCATTATGAATAATATTCAATTTTTTAAAAATATTAATGGTAATATAAATTAGTACCTAAATTATTTAAGTTTGGTTATAATTGAGGATAGAAAAATGTGTTATCTCCTTAAATGTTACTTAAGACTCCTAATTAAGGTCGGTGTTATTTAATTAATTTTGTTGACTTTGTAACTTAAAAAACAAAGATAAAGATCTCAAAAAACTTGTAAACTCAATATGGAGGTATAAATAATTTTAAATTATCCAAATTTTATATATTCATAGTAGTTTTAAGGAAAATATGAGAAATATAATAATTAATTATTTCAAACGCATTTTATTTATTGATTGGATTTCAACAGAAATTACAAAGAACTTCCATGTTTATTTTTTTTATTTTAATAAGTTTCACTTATCATTAAATTTTTAACTGATAATATAGAATGCAATATTGGATTATCAATAAACTTTGTTACTTATGATATGTATTGGTTTTTTTTTAATGTTTTGAACAATACATTACATGTATTTACTTTTTATTTAATATTTTCCTTATAAGAAAATTAGAAAGATTCATACCACAATATATATAACGCTACTCTTATAATATTATGAGTAAATAATGAATTACTGTTTATAATATTACCAATAACGAGTTTAAGTGAATAATCAATAAATTAAATCTAAATAATTCATAAATAGCTAGATTTAGTTATACCATACAATTATAAAATATTTTACAAGTTTTAATTAATAATAAAAATTATGTTAAAAATGTCACTAACATTATTTTATGAGTAGTTTCTTTCACCCTCCTTATTAAGATACTATATATTGTACTACAAAAACAACATTATAAGATTGTATAAAACAATTATTATAAAATGATGATAGCATTTTAGTTCAGTTTCTGATTGCATTCTGGAATGGAATGAAACTTAACAAGAGTGTTTTGAGAATCATTAGAGTGGTATATAATTTCTTGAATTTAAAAATAAATATATATAATAAAAGATAAATTTGTAATTAAATGATTGATAGTTGATGTTTAACGGTCAAATTAAATATGATTTCAACGTATATTTGTCTAATGTTAGAAAGATGATAGTATAGAAGTGGTCAGATGATTCTAAATCATCTCTCAATGAATCTAATAGTGATTTCAGTTAATAGAATTCAAAACCTATATGCAAACAATGAAAATTAGCAATAACAGTGAAGCAAAAGGGTTGTGATCGTTAAGCAAAAAAATATAAATGATAATTTAGATCGGTAAAGAATGTAAATTGACTCCTAAGTTCTTCGACCAGTGGATTCCTCACAGATTCTCTAAAGATTATTCATTGCTCAATCCTCCAATGGAGCTAAACCAAATTGAAGATGCGCCGATTTGATTCAACTGAAAACTTAACAATAAATCCAATATTTTGTTTCTGAGGTATTGTAAATTTTATTTTCTCTTTCTTATCATCCGAATTGGTTTTCTGTTTTGATTCAAGAAACAACTTCAACTTTTGCATATTTTGTCATTTACTCTAAAAACATCTAATTAACACAAATAAAAGTTAAAGTCTAAATAAATCTAATTATATGAATATTAATTAAAACAATAGATTTATTTATTATTATAGTGTAATAATTTATAACTAAAGCTATTAAATGCGAAGATATTAAAATAATAATATTAAAGCTATAAAAAATTGTGAGTTTTCAATTTATTATTACCCTTTCATAAAAGTAGAAAGCAAGAACCAAAAGTAAACCAAACCTTGTACCATAAAAGCATGCAGCAAGATTCAGGTACAGAGAAACAGACGGTTTGATTTTTTCAAGAAAGAAAAGACATGTTTTATCACGCAACCTATATGGTCTAAAAATCCACGTGGCTAGGATCATCCCCACGTAGCAAATCCATAAGTAGGACAGAGTTGCATACCTTGACAGGTATCATTTCCATGCATAGCTGCATGAACCGAAAGGGTTTATATAAGAGTGTGTGGATCATCACTATATGATCATCATCACATAGAAAAAAAAAGCCTCACATGGCACCTCAGACTTCCAGAATCAGAGTCTCTTTTGTTGTTTTGCTTGCTTCCTTTGTCCTTCCCTTGTTTTTCCCAGAATGTTATTCTTCTTCTGTGCTCATTGCAAGAGCATCAGCCCCAAAATCAGATGTTGATCTTTTAGAATTCCCTCTAAACTTAGAATACTTGGAGGCTGAGTTCTTCTTGTTTGGAGCTTTGGGTCATGGGTTGGATAAGATTGCTCCAGAACTGGCTGAGGGAGGAGACCCTCCCATAGGTGCCAAATCTGCCAAACTTGACAGCCTTATTAAGGATATCATATATCAGTTTGGTTTGCAAGAAGTTGGACACTTGAGGTTTTGTTCTTTCTCTATCTACTTTTAGCCAAGAAATGAAAAATTATGGAGAACATTTGTGAAGTGTTGTTGAGTGTTATTTGTTGTAGGGCCATAAAGAGCAGAGTGAAAGGATTCCCTAGGCCTCTGCTGGATCTAAGCTCTTCATCTTTTGCCAAAGTAATGGACAAGGCGATTGGGAGAACTCTGAGGCCACCCTTCGACCCCTATGCTAATTCAATCAACTATCTTCTTGCATCTTACCTTATTCCCTATGTTGGCCTCACTGGCTATGTTGGTGCCAATCCAATGCTGCAAAATGCTACTTCCAGGAAGGTAAATTCTCAAACCCTGCACTGCTAATCAACTCCTGAACAATAAATTTGAATCAGTTATTTGTATTCCATTTTTGGTGCATGTACATGAACAGCTTGTAGCAGGGCTTCTAGGAGTAGAGTCAGGACAAGATGCAGTTATAAGAGCAATTTTGTATGAACGGAAAACGCAACGGGTGCATCCCTATGGATTGAGCGTGGGAGAGTTCACAGATCGCATTTCAACCCTTAGGAACAAGCTGGGAAACGAAGGTGTGAAAGATGAGGGTCTTGACGTAGCTAAGAATGATGCTGATGGGAATATTCTGGCTGGTGACAAAGAGTCACTGGCATATTCAAGAACCCCAGAGGAAATATTGAGGATAATATATGGAACAGGTGATGAACGTGTTCCTGGTGGCTTCTACCCCAAAGGAGGAAGTGGTCGAATAGCAAGATCTTACTTGAAGCATTCCATCTAAAGCTTCACCATGTCTTTTACAAATCAAACTCTTCTGCTTTTCCTATTACAGTAAGGAAACTATATCATAATAAAGGAAACTATTATATTAAGAATTATATTAAGAATGTAACTTTCTACTTTCGTTGCAATTTTTGAACAAGTTATCTCTCTTTGGTAATATATATTTTATAAATAAAACTTTTCATTTTAGAAAAAGATGTATTTTCGTTGGGATGTTGTTAGGACATGGATATTTATGATATTTATGATGTTTATTTTGCTGGACATTTTAATGGAAAAGATTGGTAAAGGACATTTTAATAGATTAATGGAAAAGATTGGTAAAGGACATTTTAATAGAAAAAGGACATTTTAATGAAAAAAGGTTGGTAAAGGACATTTAATAGAAAAATGACATTTTAATGGAAAAAGGTTGAGACAACTTTTTCTCTTATTTAATCATATTTAATTTATTCATTTGTTGAATTTAATTTATTCTTGAGAAAAAAATTCATTCTTGAATTTAATTTATTATTATTGAGAAAAAAAATGTGAGAAAAAAAAATTGTGTGAAAAGGTATTGCCTTGTGGATGATATAGATCAAGTCACTGTTTTTCACCAACTTGTAAATTTGGTTCAGTTTAATTTAATGAGAAAAGTTTTGTTTACACTATGAGTAAAAAATATAATAATATTTTTATATTAAAAAATATGTATAAAAATATTAAGTTATTAAAGTGTGAAGTGTATTTTTTACTTTTAAGAGGGTTAATATATAGCACCCTTAATTAATATCGTGATTTTGATTTAAGATATTATAAAATAATTTGATTAATTAAAATTTAAAAGTAAAACAAATAAACATCTACACATTTGAAGTTTGAATAACCACTGTAGATTTTAAAAAATAGGTGATCAAAATTATGAATAATTAAATTAAGGATTGATTTAAGAAAAGAAAAAAAAAACAAGTGAGCAGTCAGTTGTTACGTGCTGTCCACGGTTTGGTTAAACTTTAAGCATACAAGTTAGATTATCTAATTATAAAAATAAACTACTGATTTGGATTAGTTTGAATAAAATATCAAATCCAATCCAATAACAAATTATATGAATTTGAACAGATTATTTCGTTTCCCCATTTTATTCATTTGTTTCCATTTTAGTAAAAAATGCTATTTAAGATACCACATTCTCACATCAATGCTCTCCAAGTAGCACGGATTCACTTGAGTTTTTTTTTCTCCAACCAATCTAATTGTTTTGAATATATATTTATAAAAAAAACTACTTATTCTTTTGTTTCTTACTAAAATATGATTATTCAAGTGAGTAGTTTCTACTCTTATGCCACTAAGTAATGTTAATATTTAGATATTTTACTTTACAATTAAATAACAGAACAATTTCAAGCAATGGCATTAATAATGCAATTAAATTATAAATAATTTCTCAATTATTAATCTTTTTCTTACCAGTAATTTTTACTTTGTTAATTTAATTTTAAAAATTATTTACATAAAAACTAATAATGACTAATTAATATGGTTTTGCGTTTAGTTAAACGCTCGTAATCCACAATCAAGCTAAAACTACTTTATATGAATGACTCCCATTTTTCAACAAATTCATAATCCACAATTTATACCAACCAATGAGATGAGAAGCCAATTATTAGTTGGTGATTATCTATTGCAGTTTGTTGAACAAGAATGTAGTCAAAATTCACACGAGAACACTCAAATCATTTCCCAATTAAAAGAATTGATTAAAATTTGTACAAAATGGACAAAACTTAATTATAAGACATACTTAAACAATTTTTTCCACAAACAAGTTTAGAAAAAATTTAAACAAATTTTATAAAAATAAATAAATTAATTTTAGCTTATAGAAAAGTTCATTCTATTTATTCTTCTTCTTTTTGGTTCTTAGAAGTGTTATAGAAAATTTATCCAAATGTATTGTGGCAGTAAATGTTTTCATTACCCCTTGCAATTCATCATACAAATATTCTATGAGCTGGTAACATGAGCAAAAAAGACACCGAGATAATCATATATTTTAGATGCATAACGTCGTACATTTCTATGGAATCCAAGAAACAAAAGAATGAAGGACAAAAGATAACACTTACTTACCTACCTACGTTCTCAGCCCTCAACTCTCTTGTTTCTTCTGCTAGTGTAACATTTGCAGATGTCTCATTTCTTGAATCCATGTCTTCATCTTCATCACCATCTACATATATAATACCATCATCATCACCATCAACCTCGTCTTCACCATCCCAGTCATCGTCATACTCTTCATCAAATTCTTCATCCTCGATATCGTCTGCATTTGCACGCAGAGTATGAAACTCCGGAGGTGGAGGGCAATCTTCAGTGATTGCCTCGTCCCTCTTTATCACAAGATGCCGAATAACTCTTTCATCTTGGTCCAACAAAGTCTTCAAGTCGTTGATATATTTTGCATCCAACTCGAAGTTCATCAACATGTAGTGGGCTTTATTAGCTTTCTTTATTTTGTAAGCTAACCTTCTCATACCCCAATCATTCAGCCTCCAAACCTGCCCTTTCTTCTCCCTCAGAAAGTCTGTCAATGTTAGCAAAATATTTAGAAAAATAACCACAATAGTCGGAAAATCTTTTTTTTTTCATCTGTAGATCGCAGCAACTTTTTAAGAAACCAATACTACCATATCAAGGAACCGTTGTATCTACTGCCTTTTTCGTTTGATGCCCAAAACATAAATCCAATTATCAGATATAATGACTGTTTGTTCTTTGTTATTCCACAACTTATATATTTTACCACCATCAGTTCTATGGATCATTGAGACTACCTGATATTGACAGAGGATGAAGTATATCTAGTGCAAAAGTTTTGCTAAGCCATCTTTTCCTACTGAATGAATTAAGAACAGAAGTATTAAAATCCCTAATGAAAATTCCAGATAGGGCATTAGAGAAAATATTTACCAGCTATGAGGCTATGAATTGTTAACTTTTGGCAAAGGCCGAATAAAAAAATAGCATTATAAGGGCAGTAAGAAAACACCTAGCCAGTTATAAGTATGTCATAGAACACCAGCCTCCGCCTGATAACCACCTAGCCATTCTATGGATGGCTACAGTAGGACGTCACTCATAGATAGAAATGTTAAACTATTAAACTCATTCCACATGGCATCAGGGAATATGAACAGTTACTACAAAATGATACAGGGTAAACAATGGACATTACCTTGAATTTTCTGGTTGACAGCAGCAACCTCATCTTCATGCTTCTCATGAATTAAGTACATGATCTCATAGTGGCGCACTGCAGAGGTAAGAAAGCAGTGTGGTGTAAGATAGAGCAGTTAGCACCAAGATCTTTTAGTTTACTATGCACTGGCAGAAGATTGGTAGCTATAATAAGAAGTCATGTGACATCTTAAATGGAAAACAAGCGTGCACGTGCACACAAGTCACTTACTACACAATGTTCCCAATTAGCAGGGTCAGTCAACAGTAGATGTGCATAGCCTTATCTTATCCCCACAAGTGGAAAGACTGTGTCCAAGATACCTTCAGGAAACAAGACAACAACCTTACTGGTGCACCCAGACCTACCCTCTACGCACACACATGTAACTTAAATTTTCAGAATGGATGGAAATTGATTGTGACAAAACTAAAAAAAATAAAATTGAGGGCAAACATCTATAATTTCACCGCAAAAGATTGAACGATGACAAATGACATATCTGCTTGTATGAATCAACAGATGTCATTGGATAAAGGAAAAAAATCTGTACAGATTGTGATTGCTTATTAAATCTTGTGAGCTCTGGATACCCTGCAAAGACCAAATCTTCGAAGGGAACGATCCATCATATTATTACTATACTATTTGAACAACAATATACATATAAGACTAGACCGCTCACAAACAACTAAAAGAATTACACAATGAAAATAATTACGAAAGAGATGTAACAGAGTTCCTACTTCAATAAAAATATCTTATCCGACAGAAAGGAAAAAGAATATACGTACATATTTCAGCATTCATATCACTGTCAAGCTCAAGCATTAGCGTTTCAAAGAGTTCTCCTGTAAATCAAAATTAAAAATGATCAAAAGGAATAATCTCAGCTCTGTAATCCCTAGCAGTTTAGCCTGTCAATACAGATGCAAGTAACTAGCCCTAAGAGTCTAGACAGATTAAACAGCTGAACCATGACCACTCACTTTCCTCGGCATCTTCAAACTCCGGGAGAAGCTTCCCTTCTTCCTCAACCGATCTCTGAAAATCGCAATTCCAAAAAAAAAATCAATATAAAAAAGAAACTTCATCTCCATCTCATAAAGAATAATCAGAGTTAATTTAACTAAATTCCACAGACAATTACGCAATAACGAGTGGCATATAACATCAAAATTTTGTAGACTGTTAGGAACACTCCCTTCAAACAAACACCCAAGTTTAAGCTGAACTAGTCTTCTAAAGGGTGTCTTGCCCTAAAAAAACAAACTGATGGAAAATTGCAGCAACCGAGAAAATCATATTAAACTGAGAGGAGAAGAGAAAAGCAAATGGAGGGTTGGGTAAAAAAGTGACCTTTTTAAGTAAAATAGCTTCGGGGAAGAAACCCGTGGACTCGTCAGGTTGGGGTACGGAGCTATGGGTATCATATTTCTTGTCTTTCTTGCGGGCACTCACAATCAGTGATGCTGATTTACTGGGCTTATTGTGAATAGAAAATGGAAGCAGAGAAGAAGAAGTAGGGTACCCATTTGCGAATATGACGCATGGGTTGTGGTTGAAATTGAATCTAACGCAGTTGGTTGTCGTCATGGTGGTTTTTGAAAGCTTAGGGAGGGGATAAGAAGGTGCAAGAGAAGAACCCTGGAGCAGTGAATTTGCGTCCATGGAGAGAGCGAGAGAGAGAGCGGTGAATTACACACACTCGCAGACTTCAAGTGACTTGTTACAGTGGGGTGCGTTTTGTTTTGGACACGTAACCCATATCTGTATGATTGTTTTATTTTATAAATTATGAATTTAATCACAGCTCAATGGAACTTATCAATGAGTTCAAAAGCTGACTACCAAAACAAAAATATATTTTAAAACTGCACCAAAAAAAAAAGCTGTCGAAAAATTAATTTAATCTTTTAATATAATTAAAACGTGTGTCAGAATTAGTTTTATATATAGATTTTAACTAAAATGTGTTTTTTGTGTTTTAGGAAATTTAATTTAATGTTTTAAATTTTAATTTTATTAACGAAAATAACATATTAATTTTCATTTCTCCCATTTTTCTTTATTATTTAGAAAAAATAATTCTAGTAAATCTAAAAGTAGGATACTTATTTTAGAGGAGAAAGTTACGAATTAGCTGATAGCTTTTATTTGAAAGAAGTTGTTTTACATAAATATACAAATTATGCCACGTAAGATGATACAACTATTTAGCAAATTTCCGTTTTGTTTTGTTCAAATTAATCACCAGCAGAACTTGTCAACAAATTGATCATTTTAGAAACTAACGTATGTCAAAATATTTAAAAGATAAATAACACGAGCAATATCCTTTATGAATTAAATCATATATTTACCTCCAGTGGAAAATAGCTTTAGTTTATAAAAAATAAAAGTAAATATTTACGTATTGTAAAAATAGCTTAAGAAACAAGAAAATAGTTATGTTAATAAACTATGTTAGAGATATTTTTTGGTCTGAACCCAGTTATTAAGACTTTTAATATAGGTTAAATTGTCGCGATCAATTACATAAATACAAGCATACACCTAACATCCTAATAAATTAATTTTTTTATTTTTTTTAATTTAAAATATTATTACATTATTATAAGATGTGAAGTACGTGTTTTTTACTATCAAAGAAAAGTTTTCCTAAAACAAAACACTGTTGATGCCTAACATTCATATCTTGTCAAAATTCAATGCATGCAATGACAGTAATTTATTATCTAAATTAGCTAAATATTTAATTAACTTGCCAGATATTCATAGTTTTGTATCGATGCCACTAAGGTACTAGTATGGTATACCCTAATGCTACGGCTGTTGAGAATTTCTTATGGGGATACATACAATTATCATGAAAGTGTTCCTTCGGCGGGGATATTAAGAATCAGATTTTCTAACTGCTTAGAAGACCCAGCTTGATCCTTGCAATAAGAAAATCATGGGCAGGAGGATCATTGGTACAATACAAGGCTGTATTAAAAAGGCTAAAATATTACCAAAAAATTTATTGGACAACAAAATCTACACTTTGAGAAAAAATAACGCTGTACAATATGGCTCCAACTCAATTTCTGGGGCTTCATTCATTTAACAGATAGCAGCTTTGAAACTTACATGTTTTTCAAGCCTTGGTAGTGCTCAAGGCAATCTGGCCACAATGAGATATAACATTTTCTCGTTATCACCATTGCTTTTTTCCCTTTTTCTTTCTCTTGCTGCTGCCACTCGCACTGGCACCACCACTACTACTGCCAGGACTTTTCATCCCATTTCCAGATTTGGGAGATGGGCTCTCTGGTGCAGTGCCACTAAAATTGTCGAAGACCCCTGCCTGTACTGCATTCTGTAACCATTCAAAGAATTCTTCCTCAGTCATGGTTTCTTCGATATTAGATGTTGGCATCCGCCCACCTCTTTGAGCTGAACTAGTCCCCTTGCCAGAATTATTCTTAGACATTAAACTGGTGTTAACATGGAAACTTGGCTTATGTGTATTCGCTGGACATCTCATGCCCTGCAAGAAATTTGTTCATCATCAATACCTTGTGAATCTTTAATCTCCTCATAAGTCTCAATGGGCAAGCTATGCAGCATGAACATGTGAAATTGTTAACAATCAGACAATCTAACGAGATGACGTAGCTAGCATCTGGAAACTATAGAAATGCCCATATCACTATTTTACATTTCATAGCAGGAGAAAACACAGTTCTTCATAAATTCCTCGTTCAAATACCTCATTGCGAAGCCGGTGGTCCATTTAATAATCAAAGAGACGGCTAGCCAAGCACATAAATCCTCTAATGCACTAAATTACCTGACAGATATACCATTCGGTGGCATCGTATATCCTGCTACCAGCGCACACATATGCTGAAGGAGCATCCACCTAAAGGAAAAACAATTCAAAGTACTAAGCAAAATTGTATTCTGACTGCATCTCATAGAACAGGAATTGGCTAAAGAAAAAAAATTGAACTACAGGTTTTAAGGTGTTCTCCGATAAGATTTTCAATACAACACAGTGATACTTACCTTCTGCAATAAGCCAAAAAGAAATGGTTGGGAAGATTGTTCCACCCATCCATCCCCATCCTTAGCTTGATGAAAATCTTGGCAATCCTTTAAAACAAAATAACCCACCTTAAAACACTACCATCATATGTGTGAAAAATACTCTATATAGAAAATATGCTACTGGCATATATTTTGCAATTATTAATATAATAATATATGAAGCCAATTGTCTGTTAAGCATGCTACTTAGGCTTCATTGAGAACAATATAGATTAAGAAGAAACCTGGCACCATCTTGCCCGAGACTTTTGTTTCTTGGTGTGTATCCAGACATGAAAACCACCACACCTTTTGCAGGCTATTCGCCTTGAATCACCAAATGGATCCTTGCCATCTGCATCAGGCCGGGCAAATCCTGAAGGAAAGAATCCATGCCTACCATTCTGACAAATTAGTTGCATCCACAGAAAGAGTTAGACAAGAGTATAATTAAATCAAAAGCTAAATTGCAAGGTTCTCTAAACGAACTGCAGAGTCTATAAACAAACTGCACCTTCCATATAAAGAACAATAAATTCATGAGCACATGTCAGATGCATATCCAAAGTAATTACGTATAAATATTCTAAAATCAGCATTGAAACACTAGTCATTACAATTTCGTTGTCTGGGATTCTTGTCTCTTAACTAGAGCTATGCCATCAATGGTGATCTAAAAAATTTCTATGAACAGTGTGTGTGTGTGTGTGAGGAGAGGTTAAGTTACTCCAAGAGTAATGGTGAGAAAACTATCTGTCTACCTACCTACACATACATATATATACACACACCACAGTAAAAAAACTTCACTAATCTGTAACCATTCCCAGACAACAAACATTCATCCTTATTGAAGTCTTTGACCTTTCCATGGATCTTAACCCCAACAATAATGAATACTATTCCTGATCACCATGTGTCAATATTATTATGATTCCATGACCCATAATGTTCCTTTTCCACTTCCCAAATACTAAAATTGATAGAAAAAAAAATGCATAAATCATACCATATGAGGAGCATCATGAAATCTACGAAATACACTTAAAAGCTCCTCTCTCCTTAGCTCATCATCATAAGCTTTTCGCTTCAAGGAATCCATTAGAATCTGGAAAGCATTACAACCATATAGTATTAGGGAAGAATTATCCCTTGATTTTCAGGGTGAAAAAAACTTAAAACTCACCTCATACGCATTTTGAAGTTTCTTAAATGCTTCAGCAGCCTTTTCATTACCCATATTTTTGTCAGGATGTACCAACATTGCCTGATAATCAGTGAAAACAGAGGTTGTTTAAAGAATTATCAGGCAAAAGAAAGAATTGTATTTGAGTTCTAGAAGAAAAATAAATTTCATCATCCAACTCAATATCCAACCACTAATAACTCAAAACAAAACAAAATCTTAGAAAGAAGCTTCAAAAGTAAAGAATAACAGCAAGTAGAGAGTGACACTAACCTTTTTCCTATATTCCCGCTTTAGTATTGAAACATCTATATTTTGATACCGCATCAAGCCCAGTGCTGCATAGTGATCAGAGCAGTTCAACAAACGAACGACTTCCTCTTCAGAAGTTACATCAGAATCAACCCCACTAGTTGAAGGGATGCCAGCGCTGCGATCTGCAGATGGTCCCGGTCCATTTTCAGAGGAAGAAGCATGTGTTGATCCATCACTAAATCCTGGTTGACCATGCATTCCAGCTCTTTGTTCAAAAGGATTGGATCTACTCTGTTGATCTATGTTTTTCTTGAGGAAGTATATCAGGACATCACTAGATATAAAAGCTAAATTGAAAGCCAATAGCAAACCAAGCCCCCCAACATACAGCCATGCACAATAGACAGAATACACTGTGGTGATAAGTAGTGCCACCCGTTCATGACTCAACATAAATGCCAATCCTGAATTCAAATAAAATTATTTAGTATGTTTGGCAAGAAAATACATCAAGCAGAATAAATATATATTTTTATAGTAGGAGGATCGGAAAGAAGTTAAAAAATCGTAACTCGAGGATCGTAACTCGACTCATAAGAGTTACTAATATATGAAAAAATAATATTCAATGCATAACACAACTAAAAATAGATTCATAATTCATAAAAGTGTATGCATAAAATAACTAAGAAACTATCTAAGGAAGTCCTTCATATTAGTAAACCGTCACTGCTTGATGTCATTATAAAACACCATAGCACCGGTTGATGCCATTATAAAACAAGGCAACACCGGTTGATACCAACATAAAGCAAGGCTACACCGGTTGATACCAACATAAACTAGGCTACGAGGAGCAGAACAGATCAGAAAAAATAAACAGAAAAGAATAGAGAGGAATAGCAGCAGTGAGAGTGGTCGGTGAGCAGTGGCGACGGCAAACGCAACCAATGGCGAGCGATGACGACAAGAGCGGGTGGTGACGAACGCAACGGTGGAGAGCGAGCAGTGGCAAGCGATGGGTTCGTTTCAGGAGATGATTTTTAGAGGTTCTTTCAGATTTACTTACTAAACCTAGAAGAAAAGGAGACGAGTAGGAGGATCAAGTCCAACGATCCTTCATTTCACCAAGCAACATGCTTACTCACTATGATCCACGCAGGTCACAATCCGCCGTCTGAGTCACCTTGCCTTCTCCTCTAAACTCATTGAATCGTACGAGTTTGCGAGTATACTCGCGGTTTTAACAACATTGCATGCATAAGGCTGTATAACATACATACCCAACTATCATAGAAAGAATGCCACAATAAACCAACAATATGTTCAAAGGTAAATAGAAGGGCAAACACATCACCTCCAAGGATGATGAAAAATCCCGTTGTCCAAAAGCTACCACAAAACCACAAGATAACAACTCCAATGATTGCAACTACCAAAATTGCAAGCATGAGCCCAAGAAAAAATCCAATCAAGGCAGCCAGGCCCTAATCAATTACAAAAGCTAGTTAGTATAGGAAGAGAAAAAAAAAATACCAGCCCCGATTGAGAAAGCGAATAGAATGAACAAATGCACAAAACATCCAAATACAAATGTAAGAAAAAATATGTAGAACTAAAGAGTATCATGCTCGCTAAATTCATCCAAATTATTATGTTTGTTACATGTGGAGTTCAAAAGTCAAATAGTTACAAGACTATGCAACCCAAGCTGATTCAACTATTCAAAAACTGAAACAAATTGCACAATAGATTTTGTAATTTGTTATGAACACTCCCACCCCACACGGGTGTTTATTAATTGGACAAAACAAAACATTTTCTTTCCTCTCGCTGAGTTATCGCTACCATATCTTACCTAAATTGCAACAAGCAGAACAGTGTACTGGGAAGTTGGAAAATGCATCCATTATGAAGCATCTTAAGACAGTAAAATAAAAATAAAAAGAAATGCATATATAAAGAAATAAGATGCACGTCTACAGAAAGAGAGATAGATTTTCAATCTAACTGTTCAATTAACATTCTTTCGTCTCACTTTTCTATCCTAGAGTGATTAAATTCAACTGTAGGAAATTGATCAACAGAGAATACTACAATACAGATAGTGCATCTACACAAGGAGTGTGTGAGTGTCTTCGAAAAAACTACTAAAATTAATTAATTAATTATTATAGCTATAAAAACTTCCATCATTAAGATTATTTTTATCAGATTAACTCCAAGTAATAAAAAACAACAAGGTTGACCAGGGCTTACCAGGACAGCAAGAAACTTGAGCACCCCTATCATACTAATCACGGAAAATATGCTACACCATATAACAGAGAAGAACGGCGTTGTACCCATTCGTGCAAAAGAATCAATACCCCGAAGTGCACAGTCCAACCAAAATACTGATAATAGGAGCATTACATTTCCAAAATGCTTGAGCCACTTCAGAATAACAGGATATGCCTGCACAACTTTCGTTCTGAAATTATGATAGGCTTTAAACATGATGGTTCTAAGAGATACAAACAATGGAGTCTGCCTGATTAGCCACTCTGAAATTGCTGTGAACATGGAAAACAATGAAAACCTTAATCTCCTAACTATCAGATTATCGGCAATGTCTAATTTATCCACCACACTATTCAGGTGCAAACTATCCAGTATACAGCTCAATCTACTATTTATACTCTGAAGACATTGATTACTTCTAGGTAAAGTCCCATTTTCTTCTTGTACTGAAGCTTCAGAATTCAAACTGCCATCCCCCGAATCTCTCTCAAAGGGCAAGGACTCCTCCAGGTCATGCTTTCCAGCCATCCCTTTCTTCTCTTTCCGAGAAATATTTTCAGATTTTTGCTCATTGTTAAAGTCATCACCTGATGAAGTAGCATCACATGCAGTCCGCGCAGCACCGCTATCACCGTCAGCGAGTTCCTCTCTCGGGAAAACCTTCACCGGCCCTTCTTTACCATGACCTTTCATTCCCGGAAGCACACCACCAGAAACCCCCTTTTTGTGATTCAACCCATGACGGTCCACTCCATTCTTCTGCTGATTACCCTTCCGAGCCATGTAGCTATTAAAACTTTAGGAAACTACTCAAAAGAAAGGCTCCAACTCATTCCATTTCAAACTCCACTTGCTCTGACACCTGATTAGCACAGGAAAACAATAGATTAAGTCCAAAATCACCGTGCCGCAATCAACCACACATTAAGACCAAATAGCAAGTAGTCCCACACAAAAAATTGGCATTCAACATCACATGTGCACAATAAACCCTAAAATCACAGAATAAATAAAACACCGCAGACCACGTGACTAAATTAAAAATAGGAAATGATTAGGGTTCGATATGAGGAAGTAAAACAATAATCAAGTGATCATACAGAAGAAACTGAAACAGGGAAAAGCACAAGATCATGACAAGAACGTGTACCTAGAACTACGGTGCGCTACGATTAGAGAACATCGAGAGAAAGAGAATCAAAAACCCTAAACGCAGAAGGATCGTGTGTGTGTATCTGTGTGTGTGTGAAAGAGAGAGTGAGAGAGAGAGAGAGAGAGAGAGAGAGAGTTCTCTGTGTGAGAAAACCAGAATTGCGAATAGAATTAGAGAGATAATAACAATTTGTGCATTTTGTTTCTTGACGGAGAACCGGCTAAGGTGTCATCCACTCACCACTCCCATTTTCAACACAAACCACTCTAGTGCAAACGGAGTTACCATGTAACCAACCAAACACACCTTAATTCACGTGTGCCCCCCCACCATCCCATGCTAATTAATATGATTTTAAACAAAGTTTTAATCTATGATTAGTAATTAGCATATTACATTATTATTTTTCTAAAATATATCTCACTTTTATCCGTCCTAATCTAATTTAAAACGAGGTTGATTTTATTTTTTTTCTTAATTAATGTTCTTTTACAAATATGGTGTTAAATTCTATTGAAATTACTTTAGGTGTATTTGCCTTATTTAGAAAAAATAGCTCATACTGGGAAAAAAATTTACACTCCTCCAATCATAAATCACTGTAATTTATTTATTCATTTAAAACCCAACTCAGTGTCTATCCATGGTTTTGTGGTTCTGTAAAAGAAAATATAATTTTTCCTTTTAGATTTTTCTTTTGCTTTAAACTGTCATAAATCATATGATTTATTATTTTATAGTTAGGCTTAAATACTTTTTTATCCTATAAAATATAGTTTTGGTTTTTTTTTTATGTATTTTAGGAAATGTGATTGAGTTAGATTAAGTTAAATTTATTCTAACTTTTAACCTAAACCAAATTAAATTAATTTAATTGGGATTGAGAATTAGAGTTTCCTGCTTTTTTAGTATTGAATTGGATTGAGTTATCAATTTAAGTAATTAAAAAGAGATTGTAGCATCTGTAACTTTAAATAAAAATCTTTAAAGTCAATATGTTTCAACGTTTTTTTATTCTTGCAAGTCACTATTCAAAAAGGTTATTCTCAAAATAAAAGTCAAAACAATAATAAGAATATTTTTACAACTCAGAACTCAGTGGATGGGTATAAAAGGGAAAATTTTATCTGAATCTCTTCTAAGAAATTTAACATTTGCTGGTAACATGTGATATGAAAAATTGTTCATTATATTCAGAAATTGTAATTCATATGATAGAAAAACTAACTTTAAAAAAAATATATATATAACTAATTATCTCATGTAGATACAAAATGGATACTTGCGAAAACAATAAACATATAATAAAAAATATAACAAAAATAGAATAAAGATACTGAAAAATTTTTAATGTCCGAAAACATTCTCAACTTGATAAATAAAAACTCACACGGGAACTAGTCCAGAAAATGCATCCATTATGAGAATGAAATTCCAGTATTTGTTTCTCTCCGGTCGTTCACTAAAAGTTCTAATATTGAGAATAACACTCAATCTTACTCAATGATGAAATACAATGTCTCTCTAGCCTTTCACTATGATTTATAATCTCAAATTATGGTGGATATCTATTATCTCTATGTTTCTCCCTTACTTGCATTTCTCTTCTTCATAGGTTCCCTTTATATCGAAAATGAGAGGAAGGTTTTTTCCTAAAGAGATAATAGATAATTAATGTTTCTCACATTTTTAAGATATCTTGAAAATATTATCTCCAACTTTCAAGGTTGGACTTCGTAATCTCCAAGATAAATATAATTTCAAGATTTTGGAATGACCATTATCAAGATTCATTGATATTGATATGATCTTATTAAATTAAGAAGAAGAGATTCTCAACACTTTTACACTAAAATCACTAATGTTTAATATTTTTATTATTTATTAGTTATGTAGGTAGTTTGACTGGTTTACAATTTGTCAATATATTGTCCCACTCAATTTTCATTAAGTATACTTAAGAAAATTTAACTAATCCAATAATCAAACTCGATTCTCACATTACGTAATTCAATTAAGATGAGTATAAAAATTGGAAATAACTTACTTATTCTCCTAATTTTATTTTTCTTTTAGTTCTTATGGTTAATTTATCGGATTTTTTTTGTCAATCACTGGATTTGTAAATTAAATCTAATAGAAAAATATTAAGAGACTAAGAAAGGCTGAAAAGAAAGAAAACTAAAATGAAAACAGAAAAAATATTTTAAAGCGAATTTATAAAAGTTAAACCTTCAAACACTACAAATGGACTTATGAAGGAGTAGAAAAAAATATGAAATGGGGTAATAATTAGCAAAAATAAATCTTCATAGAAGAATGAAATTAAGGTTTACATTTAGTAAAAAAAATATTATTTCTTATACAAAAATCCAATAGTTTTTCATTCTGTCACCAAAGCATCAAGTCTCAAAGAAAAGTTTTGTTGCAGGAAACCACTATACGAGATCCATGTTGCAGACACAATCCTGACAGCATTTAATAATACCTTGAGCTGTTTCATTATCAAATTTCCAAACAGGACAAAGGGCAATCTGCAAGTCCTAAACAACTAGTGTTTTTCATCGCTGGATCAGTATTTAGATGAGGATATGACATTATCAGATAAAAAACTTCTGCAATCAGAATAATGCCCTTTAAAAGTGTTTCATGCTTGTCACAAAATAGTGCTAGTCTGGACTCTTGGAAGTTAGATAGATACTAAATGTCATTTCATGTAACAACCAGCAAGTGTTATCAATGAGCATGAATTTGCATAGGAAGAGTGCTGAAACAGTGATGGTAAACTGCTGCTGAGTGCACAGTCACTAATCATAGTGTTAAGTGTTTTATTCACAAGCAAGCACACATGCTTTTATATAGCAAGAATGCTAAATTCGCCACGTAAAATAGAAGGGTCTAGATATCTACCAAGCGCTATCAATAAATTCAACTCATCCCTAGAATAAGTCTTCAGCTCTGCTCTGCTCTGAGAAGGGGTATGTCTTAAGCTTAGCTATGTTTAAGTGATACGAAAACGATTAGGCAGAGGGGTTTGAAGGGAAACATAGCATGGTACCCTGACAGGGCGAAGTATGTAACATATGTGGGTAAGTATGGAATATGTATGCATTTTCTGTGATGGTTGTGTAATCTTGTGCATGTTTCTGATAAAGAGAAATGCGAAAAGAAAGGCAACAGGGAGATGAACAAATAACCAATTTGCTGTCAAATATTTGGAAAGCTCCTACATACGGGGAGGAAGCAGAATCTGGAAGTAAAGTCAAGGAACCTACAATGTATGAGAAAAGACTGTGCATTGGTAGCTGTAATAAACAAAGGCTAGGAACTAAGGCATATCCAGAAGGCACAAGTCTGAGAAATGGCTCCAGAGCATTGACACTGGCTGTGGGTGTTTGGAAACTGTAAAACTCTACTGGATTCGTCTAGGCTTTTAAAATTCTACAGTATTCTTAGATGACATAAAATAGAATAAATATTTAACTGGTCTATACAGTGAACAGGGTATACACTACATTTAATTTACATGCACTCATAGTGTAAAATTTTCTACAGTGTTAACTAATCAGAAATCATCCCACTCATAGTGTTGACTACATTAAGTTTTTTTTTCTGAAAAATAAAATAACTTGTCTTGGTAATATTCCAATTAGGTTTGTCCTAATAAAGGCCACAGAGGGATCCCTCAATAAGAGCATTATAACTAAGAACTATCTTAATTGATAAGGGAGAAAGAGATCCCAAATGAATAGGATCATATCTGACAATATGGTACCAGAATGATAAAATAAAGAAACTTCTGATTGATAGGATCATAACTAACAATTATCTTAATAAAAGATAATAATGTTAAGGATTTGAAATCAGGAATTCTAATATGCAGATCCTATCAAGAAAAGGAAAGAAAAAAAACAAAAAAAATTGACTATTTAAATAATATATATATAGGTTTTGTTTGGACAAACTTTTCCATAGACTCTTTTAGGAGAGAAAAATGAAAAGAAAAAACTGAAATTAACTTCGCCACAAGCAAAAAATTAGCTTATGTGAAAATTAAAAATTTAGAGAAGTTTATGAGAGTATAAGTTAGCTTATGCACAAGAGAAGCTAATTTCAATTCTTCCTAAGCTCTTCTAAATAGGCCCGCCCATAGTAATCCTAATCAGTGTGGAATTATCTGGTATCCACCACATCAAATACATAAATATCACTAACAATTACCATCGCTACAATATTTAGTTCATAGAGCCACAAATCTCACCTATTTTGTAATTTGTGAGAGACTGAATAGATAAATCAAATAGATGATACTAACATATTTGTGATAGGACCTTCACAGCAAAGTCAACGAAATAATTTTAATAAAAATACTGCATCAGAAAAATACAATATCTTCAGCAAACAATAATGGCTAAATGAGTATCAGACGCAACTACAAATGTATGTACAGATACTATTTATTGAAGCCACACCTCAGTTACAAGAGACAGCGGTGGAACAATATAATGGAGCTTCCATGGCAAAGCCAATACCACAATTTTAACATGACTAATAGAAATAAATGATACCTTGAGCAGATACCAATGGCTTAAATGAATATAAAGCACTTGTAACTAAAAGTTTATGTACAAAAGTTATTTGATGTAGTCACCGTGACTCAGTTACATGAGAACATTGTGCTGCGATATGCATGAGCAGAAAACCATAATGGGAGTGTTGAGCTATACTTCACAGAGTACATTTCTTTCCAAACTTGACTCTTGCAATGATACACCAAAATCTGCTTATGAGTTGCCAAAAAAACATATTCACCAGTCTGACTGATCGGGAAAATGCCTGGCACCATTCCTCTGATACACCTCAGACTCACCTTATCCACCATACACCATTCATCTTTCCAGTAATCTTTTAGCACCCATATGTTCATCCATGCTTCTGAGATTTTAATAACAGACAAGCAGCCATCAAAGTCTAAGAGATAAATCCTATAACCATTTCCATAAATCAAGTCATATGGTAGCTGCATCTTCCTCCAAACGTCACAGCTTAAATCAAGCACAAGTATATAAGTAGAGCTAACTGTCAACCAGTGAAGAGCGTTATTGACAAAAACAACCTGGTTCTTATTCATGTGAGTGAAATGGTCATCTTGTAATGAGACAAACTTCCTCCACTTGTTCAACTCGGAATCAAACACCAAACATATGAAACTCCCATCCGGCCTATGACCAAAAGTGCGATGGTAGCCTGCTAGAACAACATTGAACTTCTGATAAGAAGAATCACAGGCCAGGCCAACCAAGGTAGCCTCGCCATCCGGATAAAACCGAGTCACAGGCCTTTCCCTACTCTTGGGAAGCAACCGGTACTCGCGAGTGACCGGATTACAGACATAGAAGACGCCCTTATCAGGAATACTAGAGCAGCAAAGCAGGCCATTACAAGATGCTCGAACCTTAACTCTATCATTCAAGAAACTCAGTGAAAACTCAGACACACCCCTCAAATTATCAACACATATTAAGCTAGATTTGGACCCATACGAATCAGAAACCTCGACCAGAATCATGGGGTTCTTCCTAGACACCTCATTGTAGAGTTGAACAAAATACTTATCCAAAGACAACCTATTCCACAGTTTGCACACGGTCTTGAACCTGAAAAGCGACTTCACAGGCAGCCTTGCGAGAATTTGAATAACCACCTCATCCGGGAAAATCCCATCTCCTCGCATATCCATGACGTAGAACCTCAAATACGAAATCAGAACATGAATAGCGGACTTTCTTTACATGAAATAAAAGCCTTGGTACCCAAAGAATAAAGCTAAAAATTCGATCTTTTCTTACCGGAACAAAATTCAGGGTATCCGATGAAGCGCCAGTTGATGGGGTGGGTACAAAAAGGATTCAACTCTGGGGCAGTGGTGGGTTTGCGGTGGTTGAAGAATGGGAAAGCGAAAAATGGGTCTTCAAATTCCGTTTACGTTTGAAAAAATAATAGGGGACATGTCGTCATTATCGCCACATACACGCAAGATTGAATATATAATATCGCTAAGCGTTTACCAGGAAACGTTTAGAACTTAATGATGGGAATGAGAAGGACGATGAAACATGAACTTGATCGAACAATGAAAAGAGAGAGTGGAGAAGAAAAGAGAAGGAGATCGAATCGAAGGAACTTGGTATGTGAAGAATGACAAGTAGACATAAACGAGGAAACCTCGGAGGTATATGATTTGATGAATGCAGCACGAAATAGATTTGCTTTTATTTTGTTTAGTTAATCGGCAAGTAACCCCTGAGAACTTCTAGTATTCTGTCAAATAAATTAAAAAATAAAATAATATATATATAATTTTTATTATTTATTGTGATATTTTTCTAGTATTCAATTTTATGAATATTTTATTAATTAACTAATTATAACTCTTTAAAAACTAAAGTTTAGCTTAAAATGTATTAAACTAGAGTAATCTAAAACCGATTTGAATAATAAGTTAATACCGTAAGAGCAAAACCAACTCTAATTTAATTTTTCTACTTAGTTATTTAGTAAACTAAAATAATCAATTTGGTCCTTTTTCTTATTTTTCTTTATCAAAATTTATATGATATGTGTAGTTAAAAAATAATATAAATATTGTATTTAAAAATGTCCGATATAGTTTAATTTACAAATCATAAATTTTCGTAGGTTTGATACAATGTAGTATATTAGTTTAAGACAAAGTAACAATAAACTAATTATGGTATTTCTAGTCCAAAAGTATTTAATTGAAGAATAATCATATCTAACAAGTTAGATGCTATAAGGGAGGTGCGACTTTAGAAGTATTCAACTAACTACAGAATATACTAATGGTTAATGATTATCTTTTAACTTTTATATGTTTGTATTCCTCAATTAAGTATCCTATTTATATTTTTATTTTTAAGACATAATCTTTTAAAACTTATTCTATTTGATTTGGGTTTGGATATGATTTGTGGACTCTTATTTGCTGGACTGAGTCAATTTGATCTCTCGGTCTTTGGTTTCGGTATCCGCTCACTGGTAGGTGTGTAATTGCAAGGAGCTCTGATGATAAAGTTAAAATTGATTTTAGTTAATTATGAGATAAAATTTACTTTACTTACCTCTTAAGTTAGTAACTTATTTATAGTACTCATTTATTGGGTGTAAAACCCATTTAAGTTTTTTCTCTTTGTTCCTAACATTTATTAAATATATTACCTTTGTTTTTACACTATTTTACTATTTAATTGTTTATTAATTTTTTATTTAATTTTTAGTCTTCTGATTAACTTTTCCATTTTTCTACCAATCTTTCGGCTTTAACCTTTCTGTCTTTTAACCTTATCAGTATAGAACTCAATAACAAAAAATACTAAATTGGATATTACATGACATGTTCATGTTTTCAACTACAATACATGACCAATAAATAATTTAAGATAATTAGTATAAGTTTATTCAATTTAATTAGTTTTTTTATGAATTGCATACAAATAAAAATAATTATATTTATACCTATAAAAGAAGTAGTTACTGTCATCTATTAAAAAAAATGTAATACAAATATTCATTCAACATCGAATCTCAATCTTACCCACAAAAGCAGTAGTATAATGTAACTTTGTGCGATAAGCTAGTGTTTAAACAGATTATATATATGTAGTTTCCAACATTATAACTGAGTCCATTAACCAAAAAATCATTTGACTTATATCAAATGTTGTTTTTTTGGCATATGTTACAAAAAATGTTAACACACAGTTAAACCATTTTCTTGTGTATTTTATTTGTTTGTCCCAGAATTTTACATTTATATTTTTTTAATATACATATTGATTTTATAAAATAAGTATACCATTTAAAAAAAAATTATACAATGAAGTAAAAAAAAATGAACAAATATTTAATTACTTTAGTTTGAAAATGTTTTTTATAGATCAATGAAAAATATTCAAAATAAATATGTTAAAATTGTAAAAATATATTAGTGAGTTTTCTTTTTTAATTATATCTTATTCTTATATTGTTTTTGAATGATGTATCAAGTATCTTTATTGGATGCATTCGCTTTGCATCTCTCATTTGACACAATTACTTTGTTTAATAACGTTAGAAGAAAAAACAACATGCATAAATTTTCTTACAATAAGATATGGAGTCATTGACACTTTAGTGAGAATGCATAAAAACTTCATCTAAAATATATTAAATGTTTTGTTGGAGTCGTTAATTTCTAAATCATACAAAAACAAAAAAATCTTCCAGCATATGCTTTCAGGAAGAAGACGTCCTGATAGAGAACCATCCACAAGTTCTAAGTCACCAAATACAAAGACTAAGAACAAAAGAATGTACAATATAAGACATCAGTTTTAATATGTAACCAAATAAAATAATTAGTTTAAGTTTTGTATTTTTTTATCATTTCTATAGGATAATTAAATAAACAATTACACTCTAAAAGCTCCCACTTTATATACAAGCAAGAGTTTTTATAACACAAGAACATAAGTCCTCATGACACCTTGCCTTGGTTAGAAGTTCCAAAAGTTCATCACGATTAACTAGGCTAACCAGGTTAAGGTAACTTAAACCTATACTACCTTCACACATATAAGCGTATATAAAGGAGTTTCTTCCTCTTTGTAATTCAAATTTGAACATTTAGTTAAATGAGTATTTTGAATTCATAATCTTTTTCTCCCAAATCTCTCTTTGCTAGTGAGCCTAAAGGCCTAGTGAAATCTTAAGGAGTTGGTCAAACCTCCACTTGTCTACAAGCACTTCAAATACAATGGAAACTTTTATCCTTCATCATTCAATTCGGTGTAACTCTTTATGCTTTCACTGCATTTTCACTTTAATTCATCCAAACACACTTTAAACTACATCAGGTGGATCAAAACACAAATTCAACAACCATACTTGATCCAATTAAGTCAAAATCTATTTTTTTAACATACATAAAACCAAGAAAAAAAAGTGTGTAAGAGATAAAAGAGAAATGAAAGAATAAGAAAAAGTCCTTCAGATTTTGACACTAAAAAAATGTGAAAAAAGTTACCTTAGTTTTATTATTTTGTTTTTTTTTTAAACCTCCATTATGCTCTTTGATTCTTCAAACCTAAAAATAATTAGAAAAAAAAAATTGTGCAAGGGAAAGAGAAAATATATTAGATGTGCTCACATTTAGCTTAAGAAACATAATAACATGTGTTAGAAAATAAAAAACATAAAAGAAGATATATTCTTATTATTTATTTTCAATTGATGATAAAGATAGAGACAACGACCTACAAAATAGTAGACACGTACCTAATAATAAAAAAAAGTTTTAAATAACTCTAGAAGTAACTCATGTCATAAAAAAATAGGTTAACATTATAAATTTGATAGCTTAGATATTATATATACATATACGAAATAGTAGGATGTGACTTATGGAATAATTGTTTTACTTCCATTATCTTATAAATACTGGTTAACGTTTATAAGAAAAAAATACAGCTAATTAATTAAAATTATTTAAATATAATATAATTATAATCGAAACTAATAACTGATATATAAATATCGTCGATAGTAAACAGGATAGTATGATAGATATAATTGTTATAAAATAGGGTGACGATACTTTTACATTATTATTATTATTTTTATTTTTTGTTTGACAATTAAAGATATTATTATTTTATTTTAAATTTTAATTTTAATTTATTTATATTAATTAAATATAAAAATTTGTTATTAAAATGAATGGTAAATTAGAAGAAATAAAACTTAATATCGAAAGAAAAATTCTATATACAAAACTATAAACATAACAGGTACAATAATTTGAAGAATGATATATACACAACTCCAATTTTATATACAACCATATTAGAAACTCTTAATACTATTATTTTAATATCTTTTTATATCATTTAATTATAAATTTACCTTTTATTATATATATTTATTTATAAACCTATATACAACTCATTTTCCTTATTTTTTATGCGACAGAAAACTTGGAAATTCTTAGATTCAAATTAGAACTGAAATAATTGACGACTTTCGTGCCCTTTTGCTCGTCGCGCGCTCTCTCTCATTCCTCAACCTCACTTCCCCTAATCCTCTCCCTGCTACCGTCACAGCCATCGTTTCCGACGACGTCATTGTCATCCGCCTCCGGCAACCCTTCTTTTCCGACGCCGAAACCGTGTCCTACGATGAATACCCGTTCTTCCGTGATAATTTTAGGAAAGTCAACATCGATTGTGAGCTGAGGGTGCTTTTCAGCGCGGGCAAGACGATCGATCTGCTACTGAAATCGGGCAGAACGCAGTACTTGGAGTTCAAAGAAACCGATGACATGTTTGTTTACAAAGTGAATGGGGGGTTTGGCGAATGTGCCGGATTCTCACCAAGTGGTTTTCAGAGACAAGAAGCTTTCACTAAAGGAGAAGAACCAGTTGATGAGGTTATTCCAGCTGGTTCAACAACACTTGGATGAATATTGCAGGTAAGACTATGGTTGCCTGAAGGAAAAATAGAGTATATACAATGGTTTTATTTTGTAATAGTTTCCTGCCAAACCAAGCAGCAGGAATAATACTGTGAAAACTTGTTAAAATTTCTTCTTATGCGTACAACACGGGGTTCCCAATAACGGAGTTTCCTCCTTATGCGTTCAACAATTAGCCCGCAAATAACCTCCCCCAAGCTCCATACACTTAGAGCATCATACTATTTGCCTTACCATTCTATAACTGCTTAAATACAGAAATAGTACACACAAAATTACTACCTAAATAATTGCCTACATAACTACTCAAAGACAAATACTAACAATTCAGGCCTACTAAGTCTCAGATAGCTTTTTATCCCTTATATAATTTTTTTCAAGGTCCATTAGATTGAAAAATGAAAAAGACTTGGACTCCCTAAAGATTTGCACAATGTTTTATGTGCTTAATTTTACAAACAACACAGTGTAGCTATATTCATGTGGTCTTTTAAAAATTTCTCAGATGATGGCTTTTCTTAACTTTAGCTCCCTGTGATTACTGTGATATCTGGTGTTGCACATCACTCTTTTGCGATTTGAAGTATGATGCAATCTCTTCTGATGGCATATTTGCTACTCTGTACAGGTGAGAGCGTTGATCCAGGTCGTAGAGAGGCACTCCTTAAATTCGTCAAACATGATAACGGTAAGACTCCTATTGGGGTGATAATTTTGAACATTCTAAATTTGTTGTGATCCTTTATTTTCTTGTCTTGCTTATTTATATCCTTTTTTTTCCTCCCAGAAACAAATGATACTTTCGTCCTTGCTGCAAAGGTGAGGTTGAAGTACTGCATGTTATTTGCTTTCCATGTTTATCATTTACTATTCATGTAGGATTGATAAGAAACTTCTTTATGTCCTCCCGCATACTACTGAATGCAATGATGTTTTGTAACTTAACTTATACGTAATCAATTATTTATCTGCCTGCTGAATTATATATTTATATTAGAGCATTGAGAGGCATGCTTTGCATAAGTTAAGATAGCAAGCTAATAGTAAGAACCTCAAGTAGTTCTCTAATCGTCAGGTCTTCGACCCTAAAAGAAACCATAATGAACAAAGAACCAAAAACATTCAGTTTTGAACTTCTGGTAATATAAGCAAGTAATGAAATCAATCAATCAACTCATAATGAAAGAAGTTTAGCCGACAACTGATAACGAAGCTCAAATATGTGAATGGAACAATAATTGTGAAACAGTAGCTCAATTTGTAAAGAGAAAAATGTATTATTGAATATCTAAATGAGTTCATCAATTATGAATCAAGACAACATTTATAAACCAGAACAACTAAATTGGGAATAGGACTGAAGAAGCAACGATCCTCAATCACAGAAGTAGCAAAATCTGATTCATAGAAGAATTGAGAAATTGATCAAGAAGGGGGAGAAAATGTATCAGGGAGAAATAAAGAGAAAAATCAGAGAGAAGCACATCACATGCATAATCCGCTCATGGCACAAAATTCTTCAATAAAAAATGTTATTTCTCTCTTGCCTCGCGCTTTTCCTGCCACCCCTCTGTTTTGGTTCATATGTCACCTACCTCCTTGGCATAACTAGCTTTACTTCTAAATCCATCTCAACACTTCCTTTTAATTCCATTTTTTTTAAGGCGGATGAAATTTTGACAACTTGCTCCACTTTACCTCCACAATAAAATATTAATATTTATAATAAATAAAAAATCTCCTTAATCAAAATATAAGTAAAATTTAAAATGTTAAAATAATTTTTAAATTTTAAAAATTAAAATATTTATTGGATGTACTCATGGAATGGATTCAATTGTAGTTAACAACAACGACAAATATGATTAGAAAGAACAACCCTTGAATGCTTTAAGCAAGCAGACATGAAAGACTGGAGGAATTATTGCTATATCCAATAATGTGTTGTAAGCAATTGCGCCAATTTTGGCAACAACTTTGAAAGGCCATACTTAACTTGTGGTTCCCAACTAAAGAAGGTGAAAAAAATGCTTTGACCTCTTGACTAAGGTTAAGCAAATGATATGTCAATTTAGATCATGTAGATAATGCTCTTGTTGAGATCGAGTTATTGATGCCTTGATTAAGGTAGCCTTAGAGAGAAGGGGGACGAGGAAGAAACCGAAAACGGGAAATGGGTGAAATCAAGAGAGAGTAAGGGATTGGAGGGAAGGAGAAACGAAGGTACGAACTGTGAAGGGATATCGGAAGTATAGGAATTGTTTAAGAAAATGAATGGTTTAATAAAGAGAATAAAGGAGGGTGTCTATAGTTGGGCATGGTACAACCAATATAAACAGTGAAAGGTGCTTTGTTTTGCAATTTGACTTTTTCTTCATGTACCCCATTATTACTACTGCATTGCATCCCTATACTGGCAGAAAAAGACAAAAATATCCTCCCTCACTGCACCACGCTGTCTGCCGTCATCGCCGCCGTCATTTTGGGCCTGCTTGGGGTCTATTATTTCATTGTTTGTGGTCTCTTTGAATAATAATATTTTGGGCCTAAAGTGTATCCCAATGAACAAAAGAACTGATTATTCATTCGGAGTCACAAAAGGCCATCAGAAGCTGCTGAACTAAGCATCTTGATTATACACATATCAAGCAGATGGCAGTGAGTGCACAATTGCACATGGAATGCGTATAGGGGAAATTTTATTTGCACTGTTGTTTTTTCTGAAGACTGCAAAGAATATAGTTGAGAATTTGATAGCATGAAAATGTTCTGTAAGTGGGTGCCACTCTTTTACCCGGAAATTGATGGTGACCAGGTGGACCACAATGGAAGCCAATTTTTTTGAAAATTTAGTCACTCTTTTTGCATAGAGTGAGTGAGAGAGAATCTTTACAGGGTTCTTTTGTTCCTTTCTCATCCCAAATGGTTCTTTGGGGGCACACAGAATTAATGTCGGAACAACTCCACTTTGGCCACATGTTAATTGGCTCAGGGACATGTACGAGCTGGTATACACCTTTCAAGCTACCCTTTATCCTCTTATTATGCATTATTGGTTTCCTGATTTGGTTGTACACACTTTATGATCCAGAGTCACTTCTTGGAATAATTCGTAAGGATACCCTGCTTCCCATCCCTTTATTTTCACTCAGCTACGTAACATGTTTATGTGTTATATTTGCCCACCTTCCATTTCACATCCCTACCATTGCGTGTCTCATACTTTTCAAGCGATTCCTTCTTCAAATATCACCTTCATCATTTTGCATGTTCCTCATCAATCACATCAACCAACATCTACCCAACTCACCACCACAGCTATTTCCTACTGCAAGTGGCACATTTACAAAGTCTTTATAGAAAGTTCAAGGGCTCCACGCATTCATTTTGAACGTCAAACTGAATCAAATAATCAACGAATCAATGCCATACATACCAAACAATGACTAGGGTCTGCACAGCACCACACTACACACTTTGAATTACGTCTTCGTCCATGATAAAGAGTGTGTAAGCTACTCAAATGCACCATGCTTACCTATTGCATCAAGAAAGTGCTGTCAAAATGGGCCTCTCAGGGAAGTTTTCTTCACATGATGCATTTGACTGCAAATGAAAGTGTCTACTTATACACGGACTAGGCGGTGGAGGAGGGAAAAGGAAAGATCGAGATCAACATTATATCATCAACGAAACATATGTAACTTTTTGGCTTTTGCAATCTTTAGCTGGCTTCCTGTGCTCATGTTTCTGGGATGTCCAAGGTTAGAAGAGAATAAAAGGACAAGTAGTGGTCCTAAAACCAAATATAGAACCAAACCTTGTAAGCAACATGTTACCACTGCTTGTTACCACAACATGTTACTATGGTCCTAAAACCAAAAAAGTTGAATGAGTCATGTTAACTAGAGGCATGGATAGATCCATAATTGCATCTTGGGAGGGGGCAAAAAAGATAAATTCATGATTTAATTTAGAGGGCCATTATTGTATTGATTTTTCTCTAGAAAAGCACCCTCCTTTCACAAACCCCAAAAGAAAAAAGCTCCATATATATATATATATATATATATATCACCCTGTAGATTCACACACACATATCTCTCACAGCACACGCAGATAAAAGTATCAAAATCTGTTCTCAAGTTTGCTATAGCTTTTTTTAACTTATCGCCCTATTTGTCACACATCTACATTCATGTGTGGGTGACTGACATTTCCGATGTTGTCTCTTGTAGTTGCAGGATTATCATGCTCTCTTTGACCTTTATTAATCCAACTTACAGGATACATTCACTGACAAGGAAGTTTGGGGTACTAAGGGTCACATACAAGCATACATATATTATTATTATTAACCAAATGAAATCCACAGTGGGATAGCAAACTATTGGTATGGTCACGGAATGGAATAAAAGGCTAGCGTTTCAGAAGGGGACCAGTGCTTAATTACACGGTGCATGGGTAGAACAGGAAAAAGGGTCACTGCACAGGACCCTTATTCACTGTCTCAGATTTTGGACCTTAGCAGAGAGCAAAAGGGGTGTGGGGACACTTCACCCTAACACAGGGTACAAAGACTTTTGGTCAATCCATAATTTACTGCTATAGCTCACTCCAAAAAGCATTGTAGCAATTCAAAGTCATATTTAATTATCAGGTTAGGAAGTTAAGGAATTGGGTAGGGTGTGACTTTGTAACTTGTTTGACCATGTAACTTTGGAGACTGTGTTGCTAGTAAGATTTCCAACTGCCATCATGTTCACACCCTACTTTCCTTCAGTGTTTAGAAGTCTCACCTATAGTTTAACATATTTTCTTTCGGTCACCTAAGATTCTTTGTTCCCTTAACCCATCATTTTGCTCAAAACACACTTTTTTTTGTTCCCTCTTTCTGGGTAACTCATTGTTGTAACTTGAGTTCCTAACCGAGTTCCCAAGTAACCAACCATCCAAGCAGTGCCATCACAAGATATCAAAACTACAAAGAAACACAAAATCTTATATCCGATGTGAGAAATCATTAGTGGATTCTCATGTCCCTGTGTCACTGAATAATACATTCTACCCACCTTACAACTCCACCACATGGGTCGTATTCAGAACCAACCATTTTGTTCCTTCGCTATTATTATTATCATTACAAGCTTGATCTTCGTGCTCATTAGGATGATTAGTGTTTAATAGTATATATGTGTAGTTTTCCATACATGATTGATCGTTCTTGTTTCAATTTTAACGGTTCTATCAAAAATATTTCCTGTTTTAAACTCAACCCTACAGGATTGTATCGACCAGCCTTCATGGTTTCATCTTCTAGGATGTATCTTCATTATTGTATTAGCATATGTATGTATGTTTATCAGATTAGATGTAAATGTGACTGTATTCATTTTCTTTTTCAAATCACATGTATTTTTATAGGAGAGACAAACATGGAGTAAAATTATATAATCTATAGTAATAATATAAAAATTATCTGTCACAAGTCCCTATTCTGTGTAGTGTGACCCATTATGTTTTTTTCCCTTTCTTTAACATCTCTTTTTTCTATTATCTGACGATCTCTTTTATTTTAGCCGTGGCCATTGTCCAATTATTGTAAAAAAAAAACATGTAGAATATGTAAAGGATATAATATAATAAATATACAATTGTAACTATGTACAATCAAATTAAAAACATCTTGGACATTGCTAAAACCAAAATAAAATTATAAAGCATCATATTTCCTGTTATCTACAAATTAAATTTTGTATCAATCTCATTTTTTCTTCAAAACATTCATAAAGACGTTTAGTTTATTTTTAGTTCGTCAAGAGACCATGGTTCTACATTTTCGTATTATAGATATTTCTTTAATCATTTTATATGCTGTATTGAATTTTCATAATGGCTAGGTACTTTATGTCGGTGAAGTACTTATAAGTATTATCAAATAGAGTTGGAAATGGAAATACAAAAGAAATTAGAATATTAATGTTCCTTGATGGTATTGCAGCTACGTCAAAAATTTGTTATATAGAAGCATGTTGTCTTAAATACTCTTTATATAAGATAGTAAACACTAAAACAAAAGGTTTTTTTTGAATATATGCTAACAATTATGTATAATTAACTTAAAAGTATTTAAAATGAATTTTCACCAACGTTATAGTGATGTCCTATTTTTAAATGGGTTATATTAAAAATAAAAAATTTAAAAAGTAGAGTTGAGTTGAAAACATGAAGATAGACTGAGAATTGTGATTTAAACAAATGTGAAATATTTAAAAGGTTTTAGAAGTGGTAATCTGCAATGGTGAGTTTGAAGTTGCACTCAGAAAAATGGGAGTTTGGGGAAAGCACACGACCAACAGTGGGACACAACTACAGCCAGCCACATGACAAAAACAAAGGTTGAAGACCCTTTTGTCCTCCATGAGTACGGATATCAACTGAAGCACAAACACTGCACCAAATAAAATAATTTTAAGAATATTATGAGTAAAACTTTACGGGTTAATATTTATATTATTATTTGCTGTAATAATGGTCTGATTCACTGTCTAATGTTCTACACTTTTCTACTTTAGCAATGTTATTGCTTCTAAAAATGTTTTTAAGGAAAGCATCATAATTGCTTAATAACGTTGATGAGAGAGACAGAAATTGTTGAAAAGCAAAGAAAAAATTGCAATGGCCAACAAAAACTATTTCATCTTCTCCTTTGTTAAGTCAGCCTCAGAAAACTACATTTCCAACATTTAACAATTTTTTTTTCTTTATACTGGGCCCTGCTGACGTCACAGGTCCGTTTAGATCTTTCTGGGCCTTGGACCTGTCGCAATCAGGTCCATTGGGAAAGCCCACTGGCCGCCTAATGCACTCATCTTTCCTTTTTTCCTCCATATAAACCTCTGCACTTCCTCCATTCCCTCCCATCTTACCCATAACAAAAAGTTCCCTTTCTCTTTCACTCTCACTCTCACTTTTTTTTCTGTGTTTTTCTTTCTCTCTCCTTTCACCCTCTTGAAATAGTGGAGGGAGGAGAAAAGGGTCTCAAAGATGATACCAAAAGACGCGTTTTTTGTTAAAGGTACCAGTGTTTGCATGTGTTGAACTTGCAAAATAAAATTTGCATCACCTAGACTCATAGCTTGCACAGTTATCTTGAACCTTTTTAATATGTGTAATTCATGTTAAGGTGTATTTTTGTACTAGCTCAGCTTATGCTATATAAGATAATTATACTGTCACTGACTGAACTATTTTACTTTATGGTAAATTGAAGACATTCTCTTGTATTCTTTTAATTGTTTTTTACTTACTTTTTTTTCTCTCCTAGCTACTTTTTATCTAATCTAAAGCTGGCTCCTGCTTCTGCCTCTGCCATTCTTCTTCATTATTCTCTGCACTAATTAAGAGCATGATACATGATGCAGGTCCCTATAAGGGGTTTCTCATCTTGCACGTGACTAGCAGCAAGGTGGCCATGGTCAACCCTCTGAGAATTGGGAGGTGTGACCAAAAAGAAGCCATTAGTGGCTCTGAAATTGGAGCTGACAATTCCCCTGGGGTGGTGGCAGCAGCAGCTGTTGCAGCAGGAGCTTCATTCTAATCTGGTGCTATCCTATCTGAGCTTTTCCTACCTTCTCTCATCTTTCTTCTTCATCTAGTTTTTACCACACTTCTTTGTTTTTGGTTGGAGTCTTCTTGACCTTGTAAGACCTTTTCTTGACCTTGTAAGACCTCCCATCCTATATGTTTTCTTTGTTTTTGCTTTTGTGGAAGACCCTATATCACAATCCACTGATATAGAGTTTGATCTCCTTCTTTCCCCGTTGCCACCCAACTCATCCTCTCCTTCCTTGTCTATCCCTCCTGAGCTGTTCCAATTTTGGCGAACCATGATGCAACAACTAATATTATGCCATGGCTTCAAAGAAATTGATTGAGAACCTTACCTTACCTTACCTTAGAACCTCCCTCAATGGGGGTACTTCAAACGTGCTAGCTATCCGGAGACCATGGCTTCCAAAAGTACAAATGGGGTAGCATTTATTTATGAGACCATGTTCTTTATTTATGAGAAATCAATGTAGCTTGTAGTTTGTGAAGCAGCTAGCATGCTTGGTCGTGGTCCTTAAGGTAGGTAGGTATGTATGTATGGTAAGTTGTAAAGAGTGGCCATAGTTAATAAATCAATGTTGCTTGTATTCAGAGGAATTCAAAAGCCTTCTGTGTGATATTCTGTTGAGGCAATCAATTTCGCTTGTATCATTGTGTACAGAATATTTATGCTATTGCAGACATCTGTTTCGTTGTTTTATATGTTGTTTGGCTGAGAAAGTGTGCAACTGCATACATATTCTTTTAGATCTAAGCAAGAGTCTCCCTCGTGACTGCTCCAATGTACAAATATCCACTGTATTATTGGAGTTATTATCTCTTTCTCTCTCTCTCAAATTCAGAAGCTTTCTCCCTCGTGACTGCTAGAGCCCCATCTCTCCATCCAATGCATAGGACTCAAAGGAATTAAACTCACTCACTCTCTCCATTTGAATAATATCAACCAGAAGAATGAATCACCCTTCTCTTGCTTAGTATTAGTCTTTTATTTCTCTCTTTTCATTTTTTTAGTGTATTTGAAATGCAAATGTTGAATTATCTACTGCATAGAGCAAGCACAGCAGCAAGTGAGAAAGTGTGAAAAATTTCTTAGCAAGTGAGATGGCTGCAAATTTGATGCTGAAAACGCTATTTCCCTGTCCCTCTCTTGATTTGGAAGGGTGCTTCAGCCATTCCTTTCACATAGCAGGGCAAGGACAAGCAATTTGGGATAGAATACAACCTGAGCCCATAAGGAATATCACACCCCCCAATGTTTTTGATGGGGCTGCCACACACACCTACCACCCTCAAATAGTGAAGAATAATACCTCTCAAATTACCACTTTCTCCTTCAATTCATTTTCCACATAGCAAAATATCAAATATGTCGGCATCATAAAAAAAAAAACAAGAGGGTGGAGGTGGAATTGATGTGTTTTTAACCATATACCAATTCAGCTTCCTAACATATCGTTTCCATCAATCATCGGCACGTGGTAGCCCAACCTAATGGCGTAGACAAAGATTTTTCTCTGTATACATACTGTATGAAGTATATTCCAAAACGGATGCATAAAATTTTGTGTATTGACACGATTTGTGTGGTGGTTATGCAAGTCTAGGGAAAGAAAGAAACAAAGAAAGAACAGAAAGAAATTGTGACGCATCAACTACGGAAACCTTTTTCCCTACAAATTTAATTCAATTGCACATACCTTGACTTTAATAATTTATTCTGCTTTTTCAGAGTTTTAATTACAAATGTACTACATCAACTTTTATGTACTGCCACACTTTTTTTTTTCTCGATTTTACTAATTGAAACGTAGCCGCGACGGCGAGCATAAATTTAAAGAATTTTCTGTATATAGGGTTGTAGGTGTATAAGTAAATGAAATTTTGCATGAATAAAGATGAATGTAAAAAAAAAATGCGTGGAGGGTAATTATAAGGTGAAGGTAAAGAATGCAGTGTAAAGGTTTGTATACATATTTTATGTGTCGAAAAGGGATAAAAGGTTGGTGAGTTGTGGCACAAAATGATGATGTCTATGAATGGACATTGAAAAGTTAAGTGCCTTTCCCTAGGGTATGACTTAGTAACTATTTAGCCTCACCCCACCAATGGGACCCTTTTTTTTTTTTTATCTTTTTTGTGTTTGTAGTTTGTGGCAATGAGGGAGCGATAACATAAAGGCTGAGCTTGAATTGTGTTACAGTCACAATATGCTTCACGTATTCCTTTTGAGGTCATTTGGCATTAGGTACTACCACCCTTGGCCCCATCTTGGTCAAGCCTTTTTCCACCTTTAGGTTACATGCGAACATGGCTCCTTCATTACCTCTTACTTTTTCTTCAATATCATTCCATTCACCACCCTTTGGAAGGTAAGGGAATCACATCTCAATAATGCCTTCATGGAAAAACACACATACAACAACTCAATTATTCAAATTCACATTTTCCACCACATACCAAATTTAACATATATAAACAATTCTCACTTCTACAATTAGTAGGGCTACAAACTCATTATTACATTTGTAGCATGCCAAGGAGGCCATGCCATTTTATTTCTCTCAAATAATTACATCACATTGTATTACTTGTGTCATTTTGCAAAGTTTAACCTCCAATGACTTTATTATACATCAACTTATACCTCTCTTGCCATAGGAGGCCTTTCTTACTATCTTTAGTTGATGTTGTTGCACTCTTTAAGGGGGGTTTGGATGTTGGGAAAGATAGGTTTCTTTAACACTTTGGTGGAGGTGGATTTGAAGTGATTTGTGTATAAATAAAGGGTAGGGAGAAATGAGGAAAAAGGAGGAGAAAGTACTCTCTCTAAAGTGTGGTCACTTGAAAAGAAAGTCTGACTATTGATGATCGATTATTAGTATGTAATTGCATGTGCATTAAATTTTGAATGTGCATGGAGTTTGAACATGATTGTGTTTCAACTTATAAGGTAGTTTGATAGACTACATGACCAATTAAGAGTCTACACTCTCTTCCCTTAAATACACTCAAATTTATTCACTTTTCCTACATCAAAAAATCTAACTTTTCATCCATTTTCTCTCATTTCATTCTCTTCTCACTCCCACCATCATCCAAACAAGTCCATAAAGTTTGTGTTTTGTTATTTATAAAAAAAAAATATAAGAAAAAATGAGTTATAGTATGTTTAGATTCTAAATTTGATGGAAAGTAAAAAACTTTGTATATTAAACTCCTTCTTTTACTCTTTGAGCAATGAATTTTGTATATTAAACAATTATGTATATTAAACTTAATACCAAACTTAATATGATTAAAATTAATAATTAATATAATTATCTTCATTTACTTAGTTATTCTACAACATATAACATATTTTTAAAAATAATTCAAAAAAAATTAAAAAAATAGTATATAACCCTTTCAATTCAACCTGATTAAAGGTATGTTTAGGTTGGATAAATCTAATAAAAAATACAAAAATTCAATCTATTCTTTTTTTAAAATCAAATGATGAATTACTCAACTCAATCTAATTGGACTGGTGCACACCCATATGGCAAGTGGTGATGTGGTTAGTAAAACAATATATCAAGATTAAATTATACTCTAGGTTTATGCTCCCTAAATCTCAATATTAGACTAAGTCAGTGTTATAATAGTTAATTTAATTGTTATACATGTAATTTGATTATGATTTTATTTTTAAAAGACTTTATTACGAAGTGGACTTTAAGCCTAACTCAACCCCATAAAACCGGCTCATAAGGTTAAGGTTTGCACCCACTTATACACAATGAAAGGCTCTAATCTCTAGTCGATGTGGGATCTCCAACACACCCCCCTCACGCCGAGACTGCCAACTCGTGCGTGGGACTATATATTTTGGGTGGTCCGATAGCGGGTGGCACGATAG
>Ga0123342_1001377_pt1 | contig 40863 bp, 27 predicted proteins | sample Turbeawhitnodule_FD_89960 | JGI IMG/M metagenome (GOLD analysis project Ga0123342, IMG submission 89960) | Root nodule microbial communities of legume samples collected from Mexico - Turtle bean Mexico white nodule | ecosystem: Host-associated > Plants > Roots > Nodule | place: Mexico: Nepantla...
ATAAACAATTGGTTGTTTCGACAAAACAATCGGTTGTTTCTAACTTAGTTTGAAAAACATTTTTCTTTCAAAAAGATTGAGAATGCCTATGCTTTGGATTCAATCAAGAGGTGGATTACAATAGTCAAACTACCCCAAAACCTATCTAGGACAGCACAGCAACAACAAGCACAGCCAAGACTTTAACATCCTTCAAAGGGTTTGGATTCTTCAAAGCTTGAACACCACTTGGTTCAACAGATCCACCTTCAAGAGTTAGTAACCACAAAATAATTTGTTAATATATCCCCTTTATTTTAAGAGTGTTGATAAGCAAAGTATCGTGTCTAACTGTTTATATTCCTTGGACTCATGTTAAATAAATATAATTAACTAATTTACTTATACGTTCAATTGTTTTTTCTGCTTCTGATCATTTTAATGTATTTTGTCAACTGTCAAGGCCGACCTCTTTTGGGGTCATTGGGTCTGCTATTATTTGGAGTGAGATTTATCTATTTGGGCTTTAAACTAAGTGGACCAAAAAATATATGTTTAAGTGCTCGGGTCGAGACCCGAGCACGACCAAACCGTACACAACCCCCTAGCCTTGAGCCGAGCAGGGCGAGGCGAAGAGGCTTACTTATTTCTGTTATGAAAAGACGTTGGCTTCGAGAATGGTTGGCTCACGGTTTTTGAAGCGTCGCCTGATGGGACAGTTTCATCCCAACAATTACGGTGCACACACATGTTATGCTATCAACGACTGGAAAAACTGTCGTTTTAACTTCTTCTTCTTTTGAAAGATAAAAATCTTTCTTCTTCCTCATTCAACTTTTTATGCTTGCGTAAATTACTCAGATAAAAGAAAACTCTTTCTTGCCTTCATTGTGCCACCTTTTGAATGATGGTTTTTACTATTTATCGTTGAATCCGTTTGGAGTATAACCTCATTATGCTTTGATTAGTTTGTTCTACACGATATTTCTGTTGAACTGTGCTTCGTATTTTATTGCTCTATATGTCTTATTTGCATTAAAGATGGATTATGTTTTCGCTTACCCTTGGGCCAAAAAAGAGTTTATTAAGGAAACTTTTGTTTATACGAATCGTTTAAAAATTAGGGAGTTGAGGGAGTCAGGGAGTTTAAGCAAAACTTATGAACATCTCGTTAAGGTAGTGGTGTGTGGGGAGCATGAACCTGTGTGTTGTGATGAGTCGTTCAATCCTGTTGGCCCATTTTGTTTCTTCTATACAACCATTTTACCAAAATTATGTTGTATCTTCCCCTTTTCTGTTTTTTAGAAAGAGTTGTTGACCAAGCCCAATGTGGCTCCCGCTTCTTCATCCGAACAGCCAGGCATTCATCCGAGCGTTTGTTGTCTTGTGTTCATAGTTTGACATTTCGTCGACTGTGGATGTATTCTTTTACTTTTTTTAGTTTAAACATTCTGGTAGACAATTATGGGCGTCGTTAAATAGTGTGCCTGAAAGGGGTTTGCTTTCCCTCTTCCAATCTTCTTGCAAAAATTTGAAATGCCAATTCGTATAAGTTCATCCTTCGGTTGGCGATCCGAATTTGTTGGATGACTTCTCTTTGTATTGGTCACCCAATCTTCGTTACTAGAGTGCTCGTCGTCTTAAAGACTTGCATCTAAGGGAGTGAGGAATTTGCGAATTTCCGGAAAGTCTCAAAGTTATTTTTGACACGTTGACGCTCTTAGCGAGAGAATACTTACCAAATTCTCTTATAGCTTATATTGGTATACCACGCTCTTTGCAGCCCAAGTGACTTAGTTTTGAAAATAGAAGACAAGAAAGCTCAGCAGATCACCGATCTACAGTGAGTCGTCTTCAGGCGAAGACCGTCGAGGTTGATCGTCTCCGTTCAGAATTGGTTCGTTGGACTCAAGAACGAGCTGACTAGGCTAAAGAAAAAACTAACTCGTATGATCAAGTTAAGTTATTAAAGAAAAATGTGGGTGACCAAAAGGAGGAGTTAGCTTGGAAGGAGGCCGACTTTTCAAATATGGTCGATGCGTTGAAAGACAGTGTAACTAAGTCATACATCATTGGTTTTGAGGCCGCTATGGAACAAGCAACCATTATTCACCCTCGATGGATTTATCTAAGATGAGTCCATGCAAGGCGGTGATTGATGGAAAGATAGTGGATGAATCTTAGCCTATTTCCATAATTATTTGAACATTTAGACTTTTAAAGCCTTTTGTTGTACATAAGTTCGGTGTTAAGACACTTTTCATGTTTTATAACATGTTGTATAACTTATTTATTTTTCTTCTAAATTTTTCAAGCGCTTTTTGAAATTCTAATGTATGTCTTTGATGATTATGCATATTTATATTACAAGGAGAAAAGACTCTTATCACATAACATCTTTGTGAAGTAAAGCATCATAAAACATACTAACCTTGAACTCTCCTCTCGGATTTTTAGTAGATGGCTCATTCTGTGGGGAACGAGATATCTTTGACGTTTGACTTTATTTAATCAACATCGGATTGGCCCACCCTTAGGGTATGGCTTAATTGAAGTGTAGAGAATGATTTAGTCCGATCGTAAGATTCAGCCGAGCAGATATGTAGGAAACGATTTCACTGAGTTGGTCTGATCTTAGAATTCGGCCAAGTTGATATGTAGAAAACAATATTATCGTGTTGGTTCGATCTTAGGATTCGACCATGTCGATATGTAGAAAATGATATTACCAAGCTGGTTCGATCTGAGGATTCAACCAGGTAAGTATGTAGAAAACGATATTATTGAGTTGGTCCGACCTTAGGGTTCGACCAACAAAGGTAACTGGATTTCAAAATTATTCAAGTTTATTAACGTGCGACCTCGGTAAAAACCCTTCTTGGGAAAAGAGTGTCGCCGTAAAGAAAATGTAAATCGTTCTTCTTAAAAAATACTAGTAAAAGACTTAGATAAAGTAGAATTTGAGGCTTTCCGCATTCCATGTTCTTGGGATGGTTCCGCCGTCAAGGGTTTCCATCCAATAAGCTCCATTGTCGAGCACTTCAATCACTCGGTATGGGCCAGTCCACTTCGAAGATAACTTATTCTCGATTTGATAAGGGTCAACTTTTCGCGGTACCAAGTCGACTACCTTGAATTGTCGAGGATTTACTTTGGTTTTGTATTTCAACTCCACCCTTATTTTTAATGCTTCCAAGTTTATGCGTGCATGATCGTGAATTTCTTTAAGTAGATCTAAGTTCATCCTTCTTCCTTTGTCAGAGTTCTCGGTGGTGAAGTTTCAGACTCTAGGAGAGTCTTCTAGCATTTCTATCAGTATCATGGTGTTCATCCCATATACTAAGTTGAACGGTGTTTCCCGTGTTGTGGATTGGGTAATAGTATGATACGACCACAATATCTTGGGAATTTCTTCTGACCGTCCTTGGCCTTCTCGAGTCTTCTCCTCAAACACCTTAACAACACTCTATTGGCTGATTCAACTTGGTCGTTGGTCTGAGGATGTTCTACCGAAGCGAAAACTTGCTTGATTCCCAATTCTTTACATAAATTTATGAGCTACCGACTTGCGAATTGGGTTCTTTTGTCCGATACCAAATGCCTGGGTACGCCAAATCGGCACACCACATTTTTCCATACGAAGTGTTGGATTTTTTGGGCAGTTATTTGGGTGACTGGCTCGACTTCAGTCCATTTGGTGAAGTATTCAATGGCGACAATAAGGTATTTCATCTGACGAATGGCAAAAGGGAAAGGTCCCAAGATGTCTATTCCCCAAGTATGGAAAGGCCATGGATTGGAGATAAAATGTAAATCCTCGGGAGGTGCATGACTTCAGTCAGCGTGCTTTGGAATTATTCGCATCTCTTGACTTACTTCATACAAATTGTTAGCCAATAATACCTTGCTCGGATTTCTTTTAGGGATAGGACTCGATCGCCAATGTAATTGTCGCAAATGCCCTCGTGGAGCTCGGACATTACTCGCACGCATTATTCATTATTTATACAAGTAAGAAGTGGGTGGGTATAACTGTATCAGAGGAGATGACCGTCCACCAAGGTATACCAACCTGCATTCTTTTTTACGATCTTGGCTTCTATGGGCTCAGAGGGGAGTAGCCCACCTACCAGATACTAAGCATACGACGTCATCCAAGTGTCTGTCGAGGCGATTTGCATGATTTCTAGGTTGTTCTCCTCGAGTTGATCTCGGACGGTCACCCTTGGGGTCTTCAGGGTTTCTTGCATCACAAATCGGTGTCTTCCCCCTTTTCCTGAGCTAGCGAGTTTGGATAGCAAATTCGCTCGAGAGTTTTGTTCTTTGGGAACATGAACAAGGTCAAAAATAGAGAAAGTCTCCCTAAAAATTTGGACATACCTAAGGTAGGAGGCTAGTTGTGGGTCCTTGGCCTGATACTCTCTAGATATTTGTCCTATTAAGAATAATGAGTAGTTTTTTGCTAGCAAACGACAGGCTCCTAGTTCTTTTGCCAACAACATTCTGACTCGATTAAGACGCCATTTGGGCCTTCCAAGATGATGTCCGCCCTACTTCCTTGAAGGTTGGAGGATCCATCTATGGAGACAGGAAGTCATTGTGCTTAGGCTCAGAGTCTTTAGGGGTGAGCTATACCATGAAATTTGCGTACACCTGTCCCTTGATAAGCCCTTGTGGCTCATAACAAATTTCGAATTCTGATAACTCTATGGCCCAGGGTACCATCCTGCCTGCCATATCGGGTTTCTTTAGGACCTTCCAAATAGATAGGTGAATCATTACCAGTATGAAGAAACTTTGGAAGTATTGACGCAGTCGCTGGGCTGTAAAGACTACTGTTAAGACAACCTTTTCAAAGGACTGGTAACGGATTTCTGCACCTTGCAGGACCTTGCTGATGAAGTAAATTGGTCTCTAGATTTTACCTTCATCTTGTAGGATAACCGAGTTGATTGCTTGGTCGGCAACTAAGAAGTAAAGTCTAAGGGTGGCAATGCGGGCTAGCCCACCCCATGTTTGGCCTGTCCCGTGCAAGGAGTGCAGACACATTTCACTAACTCGCTCCGCATATGAGGTAACCCACGGGCAAGCTCGCATAAGAAAATTATTATTTTTAAAAAAATTAAAATTTTATTAATTATAAAAAAACTTATTTCTACTATTGAAAAATAAAAATTTTATCCTTGTTTCAATTCATTGAATTAAGATAAAAATATAAATTCAAGTATGAGGGTTGTTAGAAGAATTGATTAAAAATAATTAAAGTTTTGCTTTGCATCTATTTTTCCTATATATGTTTGTAAATGTATAAAAATATCTTATCAAAGTTTTGCTACAAAATATTTAAATGAAGATGACTAATCTTTTAACCATCTTGTTGAAATCTCTTCTTTATATTATATTTTTATTAACAAATTTTAAATATAATACTTTACTTAAAACTAAATCTATTGTCACTCTTCATACTAACTCCATGGCTCAACTAAAGACCTGGTTATGGGTAACCTCTAAAGTCTCTTCTGCTTGTTTTTTCTTTTCTGAATGGTGTCTGAATCCTCTAGTTTGTATGTATTCGATCAAACATAAGTGATTTATTTAGGTTGGTCTAACTGTATTTGTTCTAGTAGCAAGTTAGTGACAAACTTTTGGGAGGAGTGGTTGTTCGTTTTTGTGATTTTGTACATGGGTTGGATCACCCCTAAAGTGATTCTTATTTATTTATTATTTATTGCTAATAAAAAAATAATGAACTCCTTTAAATGATTAAAATAAAACATTCTTTCTTTAGTACACTAAATTCAATTTTTTTTAAATAAAATAAAATAAATGTTATATTACAATAATGAGTGAATGGGGTATGATTCTTTTTTTAAAAATAAAATAATTATTTTTTTATTTATGCGAGCCAGCGGGCATTCCTAGTAAAGTCGGATGGGGTGCTTCGGAATGGGCTTGTTGAGTATTGGTAGATTTGCAAAGTACTCTTTTAGCTTTCTGAATGCTTTTTCGCATTCATCGGACCAGATAAAGTGGTCGTTCTTCTTGAGAAATTGGAAATAGGGATAGCCCTTCTCGCCACTAGTAGATAGAAAACGTGATAGGGCGATCATTCGTTCTGTCAATCTCTGTACTTCCTTTACATTAATTGGGCTTCTCATCTCCATGATAGCAACGCATTTGTCAGGGTTTGCCTCGATTCCTCTTCCAGTTAATAGGAAACCGAGAAACTTACCCGTTTGTACACCGAAGACACATTTTTCAGGGTTGAGCTTTAGATTATGCTTCCCTATTGTGGTGAAAAGTTCTTCCAGATCAGTCATGTGCACTTCCGCCCTCTCCGACGTTACTACCATGTCATCTACATAGGTTTGGACATTACGTTCAAGCATGGGTTATAGGATCTGATCCATAAGCCTTTGATAGGTCGCTCATGCGCTCTTCAATCCGAACAACATGACCTTGTAACAATACCTAGCAGCTTCGACCATGAAGGTTGTTTTATCTTCATCTCTGGGGTGCATTCGGATTTGGTGGTACCCCGAGAAAGCATCCATAAAACTTAGTAAACCATATCCCGATGCGTTGTCTACCAAGGAGTCTATGTTTGGTAGAGTGTAAGGATCCTTGGGACAAGCCTTGTTGAGGTCGGTGAAATCGGCTCACATCCTCTATTTTCCACTTGCTTTTTTCACCATTACTACATTTGCTAGCCATTCAGGGTATTGAATTTCCCTTATATGGCCAACTACAAGGAGTTTCTAGGTTTCTTCTCGTATGGCAAGACGATTTTCTTCGTTGAATTTTCTCCGCCTCTAGACTATAGGCTTGGCTTTTGCGTCCATTAGGAGGCAATGACACAAAAAGTCCAGATCAATTTCGGGCATGTCAGCGAATGATCATGCAAATGCATTAATGTTTTTCGAAATGACCTCGACAATCTTATCTTCCAACTCTTTGTGTAATGAAGCTCTGAGCTTGAAATTCTTCCCGTTTATCTCTTTCTCTGAACTTCTCCCGCGGGCCCAAGTCGCCTTTCGTCATAGAGGCAGACTCAATTTCCACGCTCGGTCCCCCAACCTGGGTCACTATCGTATGCGTGCCCTTTCTATCCCTCAGGCTGTTTTCATAACATTTGTGTGCAATTTTTTTATCCACCCTCATGGTGATCACTTTTTCGTCGAACGAGGGTAGCTTTAACTTCATATGAGACGTGGAGGGCACCACACCTTAGGGATAGTAGTCCCAAAAGAAAATTATAAGCAGACGGTGTGTTTACCACAATGTACTTTACCATGATGGTTCCTGCATCTTCATCGGAGAAGGTCGTTCTTAGCTCAGCGTACCCTCGAACTTCTACTTGATCTCTCGTAAATCTGTCGAGACAACTATCGAAAGGTCTCAATTGATCGAGGGGAATTTTTATACCCAAAAACGTCTCTCAGAACATCACGTCGGTCGAACTCCCTTTATCGACGAGGACTCTATGTACATTTCGGCCCATGGTAATGACCGATATGACCTCATAATCGTCTTCATGGGGGAACTCGTCCTCGGAATCCGACATCGTGAAAAATAGAGGGGGTTGAGCGCTCTCGGATTGTTGAGTATCCTAGGTCATCACAGCTCGGGAGTAGCGCTTTCGCCCAAATGTCAAGATCCCTCCTCCAGAGAATCCTTCTGCTATTGTGTTGAAATCCCCCAAGATTGGTGCTTCATGGTTTGTCTTCTCTATCACACCTCCTGCTTTCTTTTCTTTTTCTGGCTCATTATCAAGGTATTTGGTCAGAAAACCCTCTTTTACCAACTTTGTTAGTTGATAGGATAATGTGAGGAATCACTCGGCGCCGTGACCTTGAGCGCAATGGAACTCACACCAGTCATCCTTCTGTCCTCCAAGTATCTTGTCTGTCTTCTTTGAGAAGTGTAGCTTATTTACCACATCATACTTCATTATGAGTGATTTGTACGATGCCCGAAACCTTGGCTTGGCCCCTTCATGTCATCTTTCTTTGCAACATATGGGATGTATCTCTGGTCAGATCTCCAACTCGTGGATGTTTCGGCGTTCTTCGAGCGATGCTCTCGGTCGCTCTCCTTGTACCTTCCCTGCTTAGATTATGAGTTTCCATTTTTTATTTGTATGGCCTCCTCGACCTCTATGTGGGTTGTTTCTCGTTCTCTCATTTCGACCATCAATTCTACCTAGAAGCTAATAAGCGAATCCCTGAAAGGTCAGGTAGCCGAGGAGGATAAACTTTGTTAGCCAAAAAATGCTCCTTTAAAATCCTTGAGAACTGTTGAAAAGATGTTATGCACACGTCTGAGACTTCGATGAACCACTGGAGGGTCATTCCCGTAAACGTCCCCATGAGCATTTTGCAACGAACGACATCCGACCCGCCCAAGATGATCATCTGAGCTCTAAATGCCTTTAGATGACTCACAGGTTCTTCTACCAGAGAAAGGGGTTATCTCTGGCGTGATGAAGTGAGGCGGGATGACTCCACCATGATCTGCTGCGAAAAAGGTTGGGGGTTGTCTCTTGAGGACATGTCTGGAGAACGTGCTTAAACATTACGTTGTTCCTGCTTATGCATAGCTCTACGCAGTTCTTCATTGGTTTTCTACAACTCCTCATTTACCCGAGCGGTTTCTTCCATCATTTTTTCGGGAAGCTTCCACTTCCCCCATGAGGCGCTCTTGATTAGGTTGGGTTTCCTCTCGCTGGCGTTCTTGTTCGATTCGAGCCTCTTCCCTTTGATGTGCTTGCTCAACTCGGGCTTCTTCCTAAAGACGCTCTTGCTCAGCTTGAGCTTCTTCACGTAGGTGTTCCTACTCCCGACGATACTCCTCATTGGCTTGTTGGAGAGCCCTCATTGTCTCCATGGTTTGTTGTAAAGCGGGAGTCTCATCTTCGTCGGCATCTGGGTTCCTTGCCTCGTGTTCCTCATATCGCCTGATTGTGTGAGATTTGTGGGTTGGTATTTAGTGGGATCAATTTTACCAGCCCCATGGTGGGCGCCAAATGTTCTTGCCAACAAATTTGGGTCAGGTCTTGGTGGTTGACTTCGGGTCAGCCTTTCAATACTGTCGATTTGTGATGCTTGAAAATCACAATGAGGGAAGCTCCACCTGTTGACAAGACTTCAACGATCAAGTCACTGAGAGCATAAAAATATGAGTTTAGTGTGTAATGTATGGAATGACACTTACCTTTTTTCGAGGTCTTAAGGCCCTTTTATAACACTCGTAGATCCTCATTCAGGAGTTAGTAACCACAAAATAATTTGTTATCCCCTTTATTTTAGGGATGTTGATAAACAGAGTATCATCTCTGATGGTTTATATTCGTTGAACTCTTGTTAAATAAATATAACTTATTCAGTTATATCTTCAGTTGTTTCAAGACCGACCTCTTCTGGGACCATTGGACCTGCTATTATTTGGACCAAGCTTTATCTATTTGGACTTTAAACTAAGTGGATTAAAAAAGATACGTTTAAGTACTTGGATCGGGACCTGAGACGACCAAATAGTAGAGTTATTGTTATCAAATTTTTTAGACCCAAATATTTGATCAACGATCAACCATAATACCTTTTCTATTCCTTGTTATCTTTGAGTTATTTGTGTATTGAACATTCTTTAGTTACATTAGATTTAGAAGAAAGTAAAATGTTCTGTTTATTTTTCTATCAAATGATTCAATAGGATTGTGATTGGGTTGACGTAAGGCAGCAGGGGTTCTTCTAGTCCTTTTTCCTAACATCAATCTCCATTTAAAGCATTATGTGTGTTGGGTGTTCTATTCTTTCATAAATGAAGATCGTTAATGCCTTTGCATGACTAATCTCACACCCATGTATGTAAGAAAACCTTATATGTTCTTTCTTTTTTGATATTGAGCTTCTAATACTTTCTGCATGATGGACCATATCACTTTTCTTTTCGTGAATTCAATTTTAAGGTATATTTTTTATAATTGCTCATGTGACATATATATATCAATATTTTATCCATATTACTATATTGTTATAATAAGATTGTCAAATGATTCTATATTTCATAAAGATTGTCAAAAAATATTATTTTTCTATATTTTACGGTGCACTTCAATTATGTGTTGTTACGAAGGTATCTTAAAGAAAGAACACTACAACAATACGAGTTTTTACACACTATTTTACTGAATAGTCATTTCTTTATATTCACGGTTGCACAAGATCTTACACAAGTATTTCTTCTTATACTAGAACTTGTGCACTTACAGTTTTGAGAGTCCTGGGATAGAATAATTTTAATTGCACATAAAAAAAATTAAGTCGTTTGAGAACACAATGAATAAAATACATAAATTATTGATGAAATGTAAATATGAAAATGATTTTGTGGGGGTATATTTAAGAACCCACGGAGGAATAGTGCATTGGAAAGATAATTTCTAATTAGAGTGCTTAAATAAGTAAATAAAAAATAACAAGAGAGACTTAAGCACTCAAACTTAGATCTTTTTTAGAGATGACCATAGTGTTGACTTACAACACCAGCCAAGGTCATCTTCCTCTACCTAATAAGTTGAATTTGATCCTTACTATGAGAGGATGCAAAGTGGAAACAACTATAATTTCTGGTGGGTAGGCAAAAATTAGATAATCCCAGTTTAGCATACCTTAAGTGTCCTATCTAGGTGGATTAATAAGTTGAATCTAGGAGATTATTAACCTATTTAGCACTTAAAATTAATAAGGCATATTAAAGCATCCCTATCTAACAAATCCTTCAAATCACCTTTATCCAAATTGGAGAGTCAAAGATTAGTTGAATAGGTTTGTCCAATTACTTTAAAAAGAAAACTAATATTAGTTATTCCTTATAAACTTACTATGGTTTGTTCCAGATCTTACTGCTGTTAATGTTTTGCAAAATGTTGGATTTGGTGGCATGAATTGACATTTTTTTAGAAGCACTCTTCCTATTACTTTTTTCTATGTGTGTCATTCTAGTTTTTACTACTTGTATTATAATTGAATTAACTTTAATTATTTATTGAGTGAATTTCAATTATTAATTTAACTGTGATCTAAACACATTGTAAAATTATACTAACTTATATGAATAGACTTGAGATTTTTAAACGTCCAAGTCAAATTTGTGGCTGAATACACAGCCTGACCCATTCATTATATTTAAGTTAATGAATGTAGTTAAATATTTTTATTTCTTACAGTAACCAATAATATACTTGATATGTTGAGTTTAAATAATAAACTCTTGATCATATATTGTAATATAAGCCATATTCAATTTTCTTCCTCTAGTATAACAATGACATTCTAACTATATATTCTTACTCCTTGCTTTTTTGGTCATCCTTTCCATTTCTATACCTCCTTCCTCCTCATCTCCATCTTCTCTACTTCTGCTCAAGTAATCAGAGCATAAGAGCCTTTCACAGTACGCATGTACAATTTTATAATTATATTCTTGAACAAAATAGACTGTAAAAATATGCCACCTCTTTGCGTGCATAGTTGTGTGCTGACTCGTTGAGGATGTTTTCGGGAATGTCTCTTATCTCTAAGATTTCTTTTACCACTCTTATTTAAATTTTATAGTTATTTAAATTGTTACTTTTATTAACATACAAGGGAAAAAAATCAAATAATAATATTTAAATAAGCAATAATAGATACATGAGAGTGAATATACATCTTTATTTTCTTCACTGATGCATAAGTATAGAGCCCATAAATTTATACTTGTTTTTAACTGAACAAAAATGAAAAAAAAAAGAGAGTATATGATGGGTTCTGCAACAATGTACAGGCAGTTTCTCCCTGCACCCCTACATTTTTCTTCCTGCACCCCCACAATGTTATTCAAAGATCAAATTGTCCCAATTATTTTTTAAAAACCCTAAAATGCACTTGAACTGTATTTATGTTTTTGCATTATGGATTATGGAATCCGGAAAAATTTCGGATTGACACTTCCGGTAAAATTTCGAATCCACCAATCCGTAATTCAAAATATACATTTCACATTCAAAAATCCATCATTAAAAAAAAAAGCATTTTGGATCCTCCAACCGTAACAGAAATATACATTTCGGATTTAGAAATCCATAATTAAAAAAAGCATTCCAGATCCACGAATCCGTAACAGAATTAGGCTTCCGGATTCAGCAATCCGGAAATCAATAATTTGTGCAAAAATTGCTTCCAGAACACCCCCTCATCTGAAAGAAAAAAAAATATTCAGTTCTGGATTGATGAATCCGTAGCACACTCTCAGATTCCTATTTCCGGTAACCACAGTGTCCTTTTTCAAATAAAAGATTAAGGCCAGTTTTGGGATTTAGAAAATTGTGGGGTGCAGGAAGAAAAATGTAGGGGTGCAGGAAGAAGAAGCCCAATGTACAATGGTCTCTACCAAATTCTCAAACTTTACTGATCCATCAGAGGCAAATGCTCCCTGCACCCAATCATTTTTAACCTGCACCCAACATATTTTTTTAATTTCCAAAAATACCCTTAATTCTGGAAATAAAAATCCGGAATTGAAAATAATATATTCCGGAAAAATAAATCCAGAAGTAATTATTGAGTTTTGGAAATAAAAATCCGGAAACCAAAAATAAAATTCTATTTCGGACAAAAAAATCCAGAATTGAAAAATAATACATTCCGAAAAAAAAAAATCCGGAAAAGAAATAATTGTGTTTCGGAAATAAAAATCCAGAAACAAAAATAAAAAATCAATTCCGGATAAAATAATCCGTAATATAAAATTTCGTTCCAGAAAAAAATATCCGGAACACATATTTCGGAAATTTTTTTTAAGGACAGTTTCGTCTTTTCCGCTAAGATCGGGTGCAGTGATATGGTGCAGGAAGCAATTGCCTCCATCAGATTGCCAGCAATTTTATCAATCCTTCCTGAATATTTTTTGTTAGATGAAAGAATTTAGTTTTATTGCCCCCAAAAAGGAAGAGTCATTACGTCATTGTTAACGAAAGTGGCAATCTGAGGAGAAAAGACACCTAACTAAAACACTCCGGTTAGAATTAAGGCATTCCAAAAAAATTTGATCCAACAAGTACATTACAGATGATAATAATAACAGTAATAGTGCATCATTATTTTAATTCACAAAAATCTAGTGTGCTGCATTAGGAACCAATAAAAAATTTTACAAACTGAAAGATACTGACAAAAAATGATACAATGGTTATATAACAACGAAGGAGAGGAATTACTTGGTCAAGGGGAAACTTCATGCTGCATGGCATAATGTCTGTAGACTGTAGAACACGTATAAGATTAACTCCCCAGCACCTCTCAAGCAATCAAATAGCAAAATTCAAGCAATGAGCATAAATGGGAGTATATTTCTTCATGAACTTCAAGCAATGAAGATCCGAGATAAATGTGGCATTAAAAATGGAGCCCTATTTTTGTTCTGTATTCAAGTGAAATCCATATTGTGGCAAGTGGGATTGCACGGAAATGAAGAGCAGTCAATACTCTTTACAGCTTTTCGATCAAAGTACCAATCACCAACAGATTCAGCAATTGTCTGTTCCAGGGGGCAACAACAGTGAAGAGTAGTAGCAAAAGGAATAGTATGACAAAAACTAGTACAATGTAAAGTAAACCATACTAGGATAGTTTGCTGAAGTTTTTTTAATGTACAGAAGGGTGATTTTAGAGGGAAAGGGGAGGAGAGGACACATCTTTCAATTTTAGATAAAATAACTATATAATGCTTATAAAAATAAACAAAAAATGTGAAATTAAGTTTTAGTTATTTTACTACTTCACTTTTTATTTTAAAACATTATGTTACTTTGCCTATGGTCCGGTGACTGATCCCAGGCCTAGGCAAAAAAGGAAAAATTTGTTAGACTCTGACGACAATTAACATAAAAGTTGTCAAATCCCCAATACGGATCAACGACAACAGATTATATGTGCTAATGCTAACTGCTAAGCCATTATCCAGAAGTAATGCATTGTTTGTCTCAAGTATAGTGTTAAATGCACTATATTCACTGCATCAACACCCGAATCTAGTGTTGACTATTAAATAAGTAAGGATCTTCACATTTTAATGGACAGATGTGGATAAAGAAGCTAGTCCGAAGGAGTAGCTAATTAAGTTTGGCACTTAAAATATCAGTACCATTTTCTGATTCTAAATTAGTGTTAACTGTCAAAAGCAAATTTCTCATTGTATGACCTTCCTCTTGGCTATACATCTCCATTAGCAGTTGAGTGCTTAAATTTTCAGTAAACTTTTCTGCAAGTACTTTTAGGAAAGAAAATAAGAAGAAAAGAACTAAAGAAACTCTCAATAAACTAAAACTAACTTATGCATGCATTAAAATTTTCACTTTAGATAAACTAATATTAGAATTTTTTACAAAATAACTTATGGAGAAACTTATTTCCTTTTTTCTTCATATTTTTTCTCTTAAAAGTATTTATAGAAAAGTTCATTCAAACAAGCCCTAACCCACCATCAACCTCTGATCCACATCATACAATTTAGACCAAGTCTCAAGGTCCACCTACTAACCCCATTAGATCCTCTCCAGATTGCTATCATCCAACTACACAACCTCCCATCTCCTTCCAAGAAATTTTTGTATCTAATGTGCTTCATTCACAAAACACTGCTCAGACACAAGGCCTTAAAACACCCAAGGAAATCCATCAACTCTTCATGCCACTACAATCTTACCATAGCATTTTCATTCTCCCAAAGTAGCTAGAGATTTCCAACCTAATTATACAATAAAAAAAAATCCAATCCAGGAGAGAGTTTAAAAAATGTTGGAAGATAGTTGTGAGTCTTGCAAGGAAGTAGTTATGGCTTATTTGATGTTATAGACCTTCATAACGCTTTTGAATGTTGTAAAAAGGCCCTCTCGAGATTAATGCACTAGCTAAAGGATTCAATATGTATGTTTTGTCCAAAGAATCATTTAATAATTTATTGCAGAAAATAGCATCACATATTCATGACATTATTGCTACAGTTTTTTTCAATATAGTTTTACCAAATATACCTTTAGTTCATACAAGCATCTCGAGAGGACTTGCATCCATTCTTGGAAAGACTAGCGGATGACTTCTTGAAACAATATAAGTACAATATTGACATTGCCCTTGATAGGTTGAATTACAGAATATTATAAAAGGATGGAGAAATGTTCAAAGTTATACTATGCGGCTAGGGGAGGTGTACCCAGGTAAAGTCTCCCCTGTATGATAAAAATGCTAGCAATGTTCATTGAAACCCTCAAATCTCCTTTCACCGACTGAATGATCAAAAGTATGTTATCGAATTTCTTGGACATCATCACGGGAAAAATGAACAAAAGTACTTATAAAACTTATATTATCTACAATGTAAGGTTCCAAAACTATGATTACCTTATCATTTATTTTAGGAGAGTTGGGTGAATGCCACGTTGCTTCCATCTCAGTCTGGCAATGGATAAAGCAGGAATTTATAAACATTCCAATGTCCTTTCGTTGTTGGAATTCATTCACAGTCTTCAGCAAAGAGCCACGGTAACCTGACAATCATAATTTCCCAAGTTATCCATGCCTCGGTGTGGCTACTATATTTAGGTTCCAGGTTAGAATATCATTAATCAACATCTGTGCTATTCCAAATCTAATCCAGTTGAAGGCCTACAGAAATTAATAAACCAAGACTTCAACAAAATATCCAGAAACTATATGGTAGTGATAGTGTTTACTTACTATCAAGTTTATCAATCATATTAGCATTACAGTTGCGAATGTTCAGCCTGCAGCTTTGCCAGTGACCAAGGGGATCTGATCCTTGAGGTACCAAAATATTGCGTATCTAAATACACTTTAATTTGTATCAAATGTCTGAGAAATTTATTTAAAAAATGTTAACAATGAAACACGCATGCTAAGGGAGCTTACCTGCCAGAAATCATAAGCTGGATGAACAAGGAACAGTGGAGTCTTTATGTTTTTAACAATTTCTTGCGGAAAGAGACACTGCATTACAAATATACAGTTGGTTGTTCTTTAGTTGAAATATATGACCAACTAATCAAATTTTACAGTTACAGATTATACCAAAGGATGAGGCAACAAAGTATAATACGAAACTAAAAAACCTGCCTTATATGGTTCCATTTTAGCAATGCAATCTTTGTGCAAACTTTTTGCAAGACCCTGACAACATGATATACGATTATTACATAATTAAGAGAAAAAATCACATTGCACTTTTCTTTATTTATACTAATATACTTAACAGATAAGTATAATTGTAGTTCCTAAAAGAAATATTGCTATAACAATATAAGCAACCACACCTGAAGCTGGGCAACATCATGATAGAAATATCTCATTGTACTGTTTCCACTAATATCCTTCCTGAAATTTATGTAATAAAGGTTATACATTTTACTTGGTAAAACGAGATGGTGAGCACGCCATGTACAGGTAATTAGAACTCAATTTATCAGTAGCATGGTTTTTCAAATCCCAATAACAGTTAATGAAACTCTGGTCCATTACCATTCACAACTTTTTTTTGGTCAAGAAGTATCGTCCGGGGATCACCCATAGTGTGATAAAATAAAAAGGAGTTTCGGCAATTTTCAGTTTACATTTACTAGAGATTATTATGGCACAAGAAGGTATATATATATGGTTGAGAGAAACCTACTCATCTAGAAAGAAGCCTGCATCAGAAAGGCACTTAACAGTTGCTTCTTTTGGAAGTACTTGACGGAAGTTGTCACAGTGTATAAGAGCTGCTAACCCTCCAGCAGAGCATCCTGAGAGCAATGCCTACAGAAGTAGTATTATCTATCATAAAAATGCAAACAAGTTTTAAATCAAGGCTAATGCATCATAATTCATAAACAGTGCAATACATCAAAAGCATATAATCTGGAGTTTAGAGTGAGATAATAATATCTATTTAGAATTAAATTCATGTCAAAAGACAAGAATCAACATAGTAATTCCTTTCACACTTGAAACTGCACTGTTCAAATTGAAAAGCAAAGCTTTAATTTAATCCATAATGTTACCGTCTATTCTTATTGCACAAGTTCATTTAAGAGAAAAATGGAAAATATTTTTGCTTATTACTGAAGTTCATTTACAATAAAGGACAACCACTTTCTTATGTTAATCAACTCAAGCAATAATTAGAATAAAGAGAAGTTCTTCAATATAAACTAATAACAAAAAGATTATTAAAGAGTTTTTTCATTGTTGTGAATTGTGTGTTTAATCACACATGTAAACTTTTTATTTATAATCATTCAAAGTATGATATAGGGAAACCTTACGAGAAGAAATTTATATGGAGCAACCTCCCGATTTTGTTGCTCAAGGGGAGTCTTCTGGATTTGTATGTCGTAAATCCTTGTATGGCCTCAAGCAGTCTCCTAATCACAATGGAATGCACCATTTTGGGTTTTTTTTTGCAACTCGGTGACTCGGCCTTAGACTCGCGAGTTTGGCCGAGTCAACTCCGAGTTTACTCAAAAACGAGTTTGCTCCCGAGTCGACTCGGCAACCTTCACTTGACTCTTAAACTCGTAAGGGTTTACGAGTTAACCCTAGAGTTTGATAACCTTGGGTGTATCTATCTCGTAGCATATGTTGATGACATTGTTCTTACATGTAGTGATCATCATGGCATGTCATAGGTAAAACAACACCTTTGTCAACACTTTCAGACTAAAGATCTTGACAAACTTAGATATTTCTTGGGGATTAAGGTAGCACAATCCAATATTGGTATTGTTATCTCTCAAAGAAAATATGCATTGGATATTTTGGAGGAAACGGGGTTGATGAATTCAAAATTTGTTGATACATCCATGGATCCCAATGTCAAACTTCTACCCAATTAGGGGAACCTCTATCAGATCCTGAAAAGTTATCTTATTGTTAATGTCCTGATATTTCTTTTGCAGTTAGTGCGGTGAGCCAATTTCTTATTTCCCCATGTGAACACCATTGGAATGCAATCCTTCGTATACTGAAGTACATTAAAGGCTCTCTTGGAAAATGTTTGTTATATGATTCCAATAACCATACTAAAGTTGTTTGTGATTCAAATGTTAATTGGGCAGAATCTCCATCTGATAGAAGATCAACTTCCGGATCCATTGATGATAACTTGATCTCTTGGAAGAGCAAGAAACAAAGTGTTGCTTATTTGGCTTAAACAGATACTTAAATAATTGCAATTTGGAGAAGTCACTCAAATGACACTTATATGTGATAATTAGGTTGCTCTTCATACTAGCTCAAATCCATTTTTTTCATGAAAGGACCAAACATATTGAGATTGATTGTCATTTTATTTGGAAAAAGATTGTATCAAGAGATATCAAGATTGAGTTTGTTAATTCAAAATGATCAATTAGCAGATAATTTTACTAAATCCTTACGTGGGTCTAGGATTGATTATTTTGTAACAAGTTTATATGCACCAGCTTGAGGGGGAGTGTTAGATATTATGAGATATTACCCATATTATAGATATTGTTAGATATTTCTATCTATATAATCCATATTTTTTGTATGTTTCTTTTTCTAATTAAACATAACCTTGTGTGTTCAATATACACAAGGATTTATCCTACTTTTCTTTTATTTTATTTTAATATTAAGAAGCGGACTTTAAGCCTAACTCAACATTATAAAATTAGCTTATAAGGTGAGGTTTAAACCCACTTATATGAAATGTCCTTATATCTAGTCAATGTGGGATCTCCAACACCCCCCACACTGAGACCTGTCAACTCGTGCATGAGACTATATATTTATCGGTGGTCTTGTAGCGACCGGATAGCGAGTAACCTGATAAGCCCAACAAATTCTCGCTAGGATAGACTCTAAATAGCTCTGATACCAAATTTAAAATAATAGAAAAGAAAAAATAGGATAAATCCCTTGTATATATTGAACAGGTTATGTTTATATAGAAAAAGAAACATATAGGCTAAGCCCATTAAATATATAAAAATATCTAACAATATCTATAATATCTCATAATATCTAACAAATATAAACTAACAAAAAGATTATTGAAGAGTTTTGCATTGTTGTGAATTGTGTGTTTAATCACACATTTAAACTTTTTACTTATAAACATTCAAAGTATAATATAAGGAAACTTAATATTGGCTAATAATGGAGAATATTCGTGATTATCACCAATACATAATTCCCTAATTACTAAGATCGAATCATCACTTGTAAACTTAGGAATAGACACAAAGTCCAAAGAAGAGTAAAAGAAAAACAGGAAAGAAATAAACAATCACAATGTTGAGCAAAGGCATATAAAGGGTTAGGATTATGAGTGAAACAAATACCTTTATGAAGTGCAATGGGAGGTTCAACTATGAAGGTGACATTGATGGAAGAGAAGTTGGAACCTCAGTAGAGACTAGATAAAATTGTAGTTGAGGAGAGAAACATGACAACCTTTCTAGAGTTGGAAGCTACCCAAAAAAATACATTTTATGAATTTATAAGAGAAATACCTGGAGTGAGATCATGAACAAAACATGTGTTCCTAAACATATATAGACAAAATAAAGTTCGTTTTTGGGGTTTAATATGGAATATGGAATTTGATTGTTGAGAATGGAAAAAGGTATGAGTGTAATTAGATGACATGCAATAAGAACATCCCCAAAAGGCATAAAGGAACATTAAAGTGAAGAAGAAGAGTACAAGTTGTTTCCACGAAGTGGCGGGTTTTTGCACTCAACGATATCATTTTGTTGTAGTGTGCGAGCACATGATGTTTTATGAAGAATCTCGAGTTTAGACAAGATTGAAATTGGGAAGACAAATACTCTCTTGTATTATCAATTCATAGAATTTTAATTTTGTAGCCAAACTGAGTTTCAATTTCAACAAAAAAACCTTGGAGAACTGGAGAAAACTTAATAATGATTCTTCATAGGAAAACCCAAGTACAAGAAATTGTCTATTAAAGTGGAAAAATAAAAATATCCTAATGTTGAACAAACGTGACTAGAGCCCCAAATATTAGAGTAAACAAAAGCAAACGAGGATGCATCATGCTTATTGATGTGAGGACCATAACGAGTACAAGTATGTTTACTTAGTTCACATAACTCACACTAAAAGGACTTAATGGTAGAAAAACTAGGAACAAGTAGACACAATTTTCCCAAACTCAAGTGTTTAAGGCGTTGTTGGTGTACGATAGGGATAAGGCAAAAGAGTCCTGGACTCATGTCCTCCAATCATCAATCCACTGCTTCAATCCTATACAAGAACAAAATTATTAACAAACAAGAAAGAATAATCAAGAGTGAGTTAGTTTTCTATAAGAGAATAGATTAAAAGGAAACTCATGGATAAATAAGACAAAGTTTAAAGAAAGTTTAGGAAGAGGATGGGTTCATCCAATGCCTCGAACTTTAATCTAAGAGCAAGAGTAACAGAAAGCAAGGAGTTGAGAAGGGTCAAGGAGAAAAGAAAAAAGAGATTGGTTACTAGTCATATGATCTAAGATATTGGAATCAAGTATCCAAGGTCCAAGAGAGGAAGACTAAGAAACAAAAGCTATAGAATATCCAGAATGTGTCAGAGTTGAAACAAATGACGTAAGTTGGTTGGTTGCTTGAAGCTTGAGAAGTTCATGATACTCAACAACACAAATTGTGATATCTAAAGTAGGAGTGGTGGCTTGGGCCACATTTGCTAGTTGAGACGGTTTAATAGCTTTGGTGAGATATCCTTCTTCAACATGACCCAACAATTGCAATAGTTGCAATGGGAACTTCCATGACCACCACCACATCCTCCACAACGTCCCCCATTGTGACCACCATGATGAGAGAAGTGAGAAAGTACCATGAAAAATTGATTGTGTTGTTTCTAGAAAGTCTCTACACCAGTAGTGAAGGCCGTAGAAGTAGAAAATTTTGCAATCGGGCAATCAAGCTTTCCAAGATATGTTTTCATGTTTGTGTTCTCTAACTTGATGTTCATCAAGTTGGTGAGTACATTGTAGAAATGATCAACACCGTCTGAATAAATTTTCTTGGGCTTTGCCATACATCATAGCAAGTTGTAAAATGTTTGGTAATGTGATAGAAAATTGGGAGCAAGAGAGAACTAGAGGATGATACATAAAGAGGCATCAATTTGCTTCCAACGAGGTTGCTCAATGTTGGAAACAACGGAGGTCAAAGTTGACATGACGAGTCGTACCTTGGCCCTGAAAACATGACTGGACAGCAGCAGCCCAAGTGCTGTAATTTGCTGTCCCTTTGAGTTTTTCGCATGGGATCATTGATACGATGGTGAAAGTCACAAGAGAATGAGAGAAAGCCAATCAAATGAAGCCATGGAGTCAAATTGGGCCAAACAAAGCCCAAAAGTGGTTCATCGAAGAAGGAGAAGCATGGCAAGGAGATCATCGGAGGTTGGGACAATCACACACTAATTTGAGGGTGGCACGTGCAACAAACATGTCAAAGATTGGAGGTGTGTGTGACGGAGTTAGGCAGTGATTCTTGCACAATGGTGGTTGTTAGGAGACAACTTTGATGGTTTTTGGAGAAAAGAGGGCTCGAGGGTGGTGAATGGAATCATGGTGGCTGCTTGAACAGGACGCACAAACAGCACCATATGAATTGGGTGTTTAATCACACATGTAAATTCTTTATTTATGATCATTCAAAGCATAATATTGGAAAACCTAATAATGGCTATTAATGGAGAATATACCTAATTATCAGCCTGTACATATTTCCCTAATCACTAAAATCAAATCATATATCTTTTACATTTATGATTGCAGACCCCCAATTAAAAGGACGTATACTACTAGAAAGGAGTGTGATTGTCAACCTCCAATTAAAGAAATTTATAGAAGAAGGAATAGGGTAGGCCAAATAGAAATTCCTCAAAAGCAATTTTCCTTATGAGTTGTGACAGAATGTTACAGTTAGATAGCCAACTAGGTAAATCTACAGTGGTTAGTTAACTAACTATGCTAAAGGTTGTCAATAAAGGCAGGGAAGCTCAAAATCCGGGATATCAGAATTATTTGGGAAAATTGCTAGGTGGACAGTCTGGGTAGCATCTGATCCAGTTCTATTAGAGTGCATGGAATTAAGGTAGTTAGTCAATGCTGCTGTTGTGCTGGCAGCAATGATAACAGCAATGGCAGTTTGGATGTAGAAATGATTGGTCGTGCTGTCAATTACTGCCAGTTAGTTGAGAAGGCTTTAAAAATAGGAAAATGATACTTTGACAACCCTTAAAGTTGTATACAACTCTTGATGTGATGAGTTTAGAAATAAATATATATAATAAAGGGTAAGTTTGAAATTAAATGATATGAAAAAGTATTAAAATAATAGTATTGGGAGTTGTATGAAAGATGTGAGTTGTCAATGTATCATTACCCTTCAAAATAAGAGATAGGGAGGAGAAAAATCATCTTTCTGGAGGATTATTGAGAGCAGTGAGTTGGGTGATAAGTTCTTTCTGAACATTGACACTCTTCTATCTCAAACTTGTGATCTCTCTGACCAAGATCTAGAGAACAGAATTCAATCAATAAAATCTTCATTATTTTTCTATATTCCTTCATCTATTTCTGACCCTGTTCTATGAGAATAATTACATAATATGACTTTCACTATGCATCACATGAGGATAATAAGTGCAGAACAAACAGAATATCAACCGCATTGGTCCATTCATTCAATTCTTACAGTACAAGTGATAAAATTGAGTAGAAGACTGACAACCAGGTATTATATCCATTTTGATAAGCCTATTTGTTTGAAACAAGCTCAGAAAATTTTAAAAGATATGTTGGAATTTTGTTGTTATGAAAGTATAACCTGCTTTGCTTTGGATAGGCCAATTGATAAGAGTTCATCCATAATAGCTTCCCATATGACCTGGCCTCTGAACAACAAATCACTTCCTCTCTGCTGTATAAAATATGTTTAAAAAATACATCCACATAAACCCAAATATATAAAGGTTACCAACAACCGGTATCAAATGTAAAATCAATCCTAACCTCGCTCTCCGGGTGACCAGCAAAAGATGCACCATCACAATAGCGTATCTTCACCTTGTTCCAGTTAAAGAAATCTGAATAAGTTTGACACATCACTTATTCAATATGAAGTAACATCACTTACTCAATATATCAGATCGCATCTATCTATTTTACCAACATACAAACACACACTCTACACTTTCAAGCAGTAAAATCTACACAGCGGCCACATATGCATATCCAAGGGTGAGCTGGATATGTACTTATTCAAATTTGAGGGAAAATGTCACCAATACAATCAATCATGAATATTAGAACAGTATAATCTATTCCACAATCTGTCTAATGACATAATCAACAGAACCCAGAGTACCAAAATGCGCAAATTAGAACAATGATGTCTTACTCTGTCTCTAAATATGTCACCATATCATTCAATGATGAGAATGCAGCATCAGATAATTGGATGATAATAGGAAAATGTCATAAATCGAGGCATTGAAGTTAAACTCCTCAACAAATTTTAAATTCCTACAGAATTAGGGTAAAGAAAGAGAGAAAGATAGCAAGATATTGCTGACAAGACAAGTATCAACGTGTGATAGAAGCAGCTAAGTGCTACTTTGACAGTACATAAGCCAAAGGTTTAAATTGCAAGTTGCATCTGTTTCCATGACCTCAAAACGTTGATATTGCTGGAAATTCTAGACAGACGCAGCCTGTGGAATTTAAAAGTTAAAACAACGATATAAACATGTTACAGTTACAGTTACAGTTACAGATATCTAACCTGGGTTTTCAGAGGGGTCAGAGCTTAATATTCCTGAAAAAGGAATAAGTTTTTCCATATAATTGGAAGACCCCAAATGTGTGAATTTTCGTTGAGTACATGAAGCTATTGAATTGCACCACCCTCCTCCCTGCGCACACAATTGAAACCAGGTAATAATCAATAGCTACACTCTCTTCCCTGCGCACACAATTGAAACCAGGTAATAATACTTTGGAGAGAAGTGCTAGTAACACACCCTTTCTAACACGCTTTACATTATCAGTTAAAAGTCATTAGAAACTATAAAATCACGAATAAGACTTCTTAAACAAGAAATGAATGAAACCCTTAATATTTCTGGATTTTCAACAGATTGAACAAATACTAAAGAGTGCATTTAAAATGAATTATTACATGGTTAAACATCCTAACTTCTATATGCGACAGATTACTAAGTTTTCAATTATCAATAAAGAGCTAATAAAATTCAATTATACGTCATGTAGAGATTGTCCAGTGACTATAGTAGTCCCAAACTATATTACATTTTTATGCTGGAGTGTTTTGAGAACATTTCTGTATTTAACAAAGTGGTAATAAAGGTAGATTAAGTATCACACAGACATTGTATAAGGCTATGATAGTACGGAAATATAAATCTGGAACCGATCAATTTTCTGAAGAAGAGAAAAAAAAAACACAGCAATAAATACTTGCATAGTTTTTTTTTCTAAATTCTTATTTTTATGCATAAACTAATTTTTAATTTATAAAAAAACTGTTTTCTTTTTCCTTCATATTTTTCACTTCAAGAATTGTTTCCCATACACAAAAATTTTTCTTGCAGTGTGTTTCCAGTTTTTCTCTATTCTGGAAAACAAACCGAATTTGACAAAAGCAAAATGAGAACCTCAATGTGGAGCAACCAATTGCGAGATCCGGATCCGAACCCGCTTTGGAAATGGTAACCGGGGGCGCTCCCGTCCAAGCAAACTGCACACACAGAGATGGAAATTTGGTATTCAGTTAAGGCGAAAAACGGAGACGCGTGGGGGCGTTAGGAACGTACGCGCGCGCGTTCGGTTGGCGTTACGGAGGAGCGTTAAGGGAACGAGGGAGGAGCGTGGATGGGAGGGGTAAGGGGAACGAGAACGAGAATCTAAGTGGGAGAAGAGAGTGAGGGAGAAGAGGAGGAGGAAGACGAATGCGGCGATTGCGTAGTTCTTGGAGGACCAAATTATTAGGGCGCGAAGACGGAGATTGGAAATGGTTGAGACGGAAGAAGGAGGAGAAGAAGAAGAAGAAGAATGCGGCATCGTTTTTGTGTTGTGAGGGAGAAAGGGAATGGAAAGAGACACTGGAAGGGTGCAGGTAGTCGTTGATTGGATTTTAGTCAACGCAGCGTTGATGTAGATGGATTTAATTAACAACGTGCTCAATGTGTTTAATGCTAATATCCTTTTACACTCAATATTCTACTTACATTCATTTAATAACTATTTTTTATAATAAAATATTATATTAAAATAATAATAATAATAAATATAAAAAAAAAATTATAATAAAATAATAATTTATAAAGTTATAATTTGTGTAGGCACTTGTGAAAACTCCTACATGTTACTCAAACTCTTCACAATGCTCATTATATGGTCGCTATTAGTTTGATTTATTACCTATAAAAAGTGCATTAGATAAAACAAGTTTTTTAAATGTGTCTTTTTCGTTATTTTACTTTCAATCAAAAATAGTTTTTTTTTTTTTTTAATTGATATCGTTGTGCAATGTGGTGGATCATAACATATTAAAATGTTTTTAACGTAATTTGCTTAAAACTTTATGTGTATTTTTTTTTAATTTTGTATTTAGAATTAATGTGTGTAGTCTTTATTTTTATTTTTATAATGGTTGTGATGATTTTTCTAAAATTGAGGTGTAATTTATTTTCTTTGTGTTGCTAAAGATAATCTATCGGATTAGTTAAAAAATAAATGAGAAATGTTTAATGAATTAATGATGTATATATTATTTTTATCACCTATTTATATTATTTTAATGAATTTTTATTTGTAAAAGTCTATATACCTATTTATATTATTTTAATAAATTTTTATTTATAAAAGTCTATATAGTAAACTCATATTATCTTTAATTTTCAATTAAATATTTTGTAATGTTATTAATGATCTAAGTGTCGATTAACATATTGAGATGTTAATGCTTTATAGTTTATTACTCGTAATGTACTTGACGTTATTCAAGATAGTCAATAAATAAGTTAACACTTTATTATTGAGGTTGTCTTCGTACATTAGCCCTTTATGCAGGAAAAGGTATCCACAACGATAAGTTTTGAAGAAAGAAAATTTTGATTATTTAGTAGATATTTCATCATATCATATTATTGATGTACATTGGCCCCCAAAATTGAGTAGATATAAGAAATGTTGAGTTTAAAACTTTGGACAATATTGATAATTGTGCGCATTTCATGAAGATTTCAACATTATGAAATATGATGGATCGAACTCATGTGATGTTAGATGAAAATTATTTAATTCTTGGTAGAGGTTGTCATAGTTAGCATATTGACTCTATTTACTTGTAAATAAATGGAGGTCAATATCATGAAGGGACCACATTTTGTGTACAAGAAACTTTTATAGTTGTGTTGTTGTCGATTTTTACTTTTTAAGAATGTCTTTATTTTCAACCTCTTGGGAATTGTTGAGATTTGAGGAGTTTTTGAATAGCATGAAGTTGGATGATACGAATTTGATGAGTGAATACAACTTCGATGAAGATAGTAGGTGGACAAAGACATTTGACTCATTCCAAGAGGTGTCCACTAGTCAAAGTTTAAACCGAGATAGAGGAGATATCTAAAAACTTTGATGAGGAGAAATTTATAAGCAAGATAAGGATGACTTGCCAATAAAATGGGGTTACAGGTGGATGGATCCTTCATGTAAGAGAATATTTTTCTAACTATCGATGCTCTTCAATTTTGCACACAATTTCTGATAGTGTGGGCATTTTAGAGTGCCTAACTACTCATGAAATGGTTGTCATTTGAAGATGTTGTTCAAACAATAATATTTGTCATGAATGAAAAGGCTATTCATATGAGCTTTTCTATTTTTGTTTTATAACGAATCTGCATGTCTACTTTCCATTAGACGAATTTACTATGGGAGTGTTATGAGTATTAAATGTAGCTTTAGCATAATTTCATTTGAATAATTAGACATCGTTGCAAGTTTTTTGAATTATGTGTATGGCCTTGCATGTGAGAGTGAAACCTCAATTGCTTATTGCATTTCTATAGTACTAGGTTAGGTGACAATGTTGGGTATTTTCAATAGTTGCTCAATTGGGCACATGTGTTGCTTGCCCCATTACTTCATCTTACAAAAACTCAAAGGTGTTTTTTAAGGTATTGGTAGAGCTAACAAATTCTCAAATTCTTTATGATAGTGACAATAAAGTTTGCATTTTATTGGTCTAGAGAGATCTTGTAAGGTATCATATCTAGTCGAGATCAATCATTATATACAAGGAATTAGAGACATTGTTAGTGTTAAACCAACATTCTAAAAAAACTTCTCACTCAAAAAGTTATCGAGATTTTCTTATCGTTGTGTTACCGATTCGACCTTAATGGTATGCTTCCTTCTTAATATTTTCACTTGTTTTAATGATTTTAATTGTATGAGTTTTCATCTTCGTTGTAGATATCATGGCTACTGCAAATCCAAAAAATAAGAACTATTTCAAGTGTGAAAACAGGAAAAACACAAGAATTGAGGGTTGAATTGTGTTTTAAAAACTTCAAAAGTATTGTCTAAATAACTAGAAGATGAGTTTTGTTAGTCCAACAAACTGGAAAAAAAAATTATCAAAATGAGTTTGAAAAACTTTTCCTTCCTAAGTTAGAACAACAATTATAACAAGCAATGTAAAAAAGAAGGAAAGGAAAAAAAATTACTCAATATGTTTTTATACTGATTCGTTTGATAGCATAAACTATGTTCAATTCTCAAACAATTGTTTAAGTTACACTAGCAGACTAATGTTGTAAGATACAAGAGTATTTTTTCGACTCGTAGTCGCTCCTGACTTACTTGTACAAGTGTTGTTTAACAACAAGTCATTCATGACTTATGCAAGTATTGTTTGGCATCAAACCACTCTTAGTTAACACAAGTATTGTTTGACAACTAGTCAATCCGAGCTAACACGAGTATTATTTGACAACAAGTTTGAGTTATACAATTTTGTTTTTATAAGGTTTTGCACTCAACAAAGTGGATATGAAATGTGAAGGATATATAGTGAAAACACACTATTACAAAGTTGAAAGACAATGTTTTTTAAGCATTTTAAGCTTTAAAGAATGAAACATTTGAGAGTTTTATGTGCGTACGAAAGTCTTGCATGAATGTGACGTTAAGAGTTTATTTGCATGAAAAACTTTTATTCATAAACATCACAAAAATATTAGTTATGACCTAGTGCTTCTGCATTGTACTTTTGTACTTTGTGTCAAAACTTTTAGAATATATGTTGTCTTTTAGCTAACATTATTGTTATACCTTATTCTTTGAGTAAAAGGACGTGTTTTATCTAAGCAGCTATTGATAACTATCGTTTTGCTGTCAAATTAAAATGATTTCAGCATAGGCTTGTCTAACGCTAGAGAAGTGATAATATAATTGTGGCCAAATGACCTCAAGTCGTCTCCCAACGAATCCAATAGTAAAATCAGAAAATCAGTGTTTAGAACCTATCTACAAGCAACAAAAATAATAATAAAAAAGGGTTAAGATTGTTGTGTAGAAAATATAAAAAAAGATTAAAATAACAATTCAAAAGTGGTTGATCACCAAGTTCTTCCACCATTGAATTTTTCACAAGTTCTCTAAAGATTAATCCTTTCTCAATCCTCCAACAAAGCTAAACCATATTGAACATGCGCCAATCTTATTTAACTAAAACTCAACAGTAAAACATGCGTCTACTGGTTTAATCAGTACCCACTTGGTTCCATGCATATACTCAACGTGAATGCTTATCTCCCCTCTCTTGAATCATGTGCCCAAGAAATTAATTAGAACAATGCGAACTAACTAAGAAACCAAAGTTTAAGATAAGGAAGACTCTCAATCATGCGCTCAAGTACAACCTCTCACAAAAATCAGAAATCAATTTTCTAGGAGATTAGAATATTAAAACAATTGCTATAGAGAATTAAAAAATAAAACTTTTATTGACCAAAACCTCAGAACTCAATGGGAAATTACAAAGGAATTAACCAAAAAGGTTTAGTCTTCCATGCGGAGGCAAACACAAAAGAATTACAAAGAAGAAAAGAAACTAAGAAAACCCTATAAAGCTCTCCCTTTCTCCTTGAGACTTGTGTCTTTTTATAGGCTTTTCTGCTCCAAGGATGTTGGAAAAATATTCTAGTTTAGATTTTGTTAAAAGTTTCCAAATTTCCAACCTTCCAGAATTCTTGTATTTTGCAGAAGATTTGCTTCCAATTCTATTTCTAAGATATTGTAGATTTTATTTTCTCTTTGTTCTCCTCAGAATTTGTTTTCTATTTTGAATCAAAGAAGAGATTTGCATATTTGGCCCAGAGGTAAACACTTCCTTCAGACCATTTACTCTAAAAACACAAAATTAACAAAAATAATAGTTAAGGCCCAAATAAACCCAATTATATGAATATTAATTCAAACAGGACAATTTTTCCCTGCGCCATATCATTTTTTATATGCACCAAACGTAAATTTTTAAATCCAACTTTGCCCTTGTCACATATTTGCTTATGAATGCCAATATCCAGAAGTCATATTTGCCTATGGATATTGACATTTGGAAGTGTCAGCTTTGCCTATGGATATTGGTATCCAAAAGTGTCATGTTTACCTACAAATATTGTCATCCGGAATTGTACTCTTTGACTACGGATATCTTTATCCAGAAGGCACTATCATGCTTCCGGATATACATATCCGAAAGCCAAACATTCACAACTTTTATTCTTTGACAGTTTGATGATTTTGGTACTTTTAATGGATTAAAACCCCCTAAACTAAATCAATTTAAAGAATATAAGTAAAATCAACATTAAAAAGGTATCCATAATTTCAACTTCTTCTCGTTCAATATAATATTTAAAGTACTCATTTGGAACTAAAGTACGAGGACCACCACGCCTTCTTCTCACAGATGCAGTTGGTCGCACACGATCCATATTAGAAGATTCTCCTCCTCTAGTCCTCACCATGTTCCTAATCATAAAATACCATCAAATAAAAAAAAGCATATACACCGACTTCCGAATTTCCATATTCAAAACCACTTGAAAACACTATCTTCCATATTTTCTCATCCAGAACTCATACGGATATCCATATCTGGAAGCTATAAATCACAAAAAACCTTCTGAATATAACCATCCAGAACCCCTCCGGATATACACTTTTGGAACACAAAAAACACTTTTGGATATACATATCCGGAAGTCAAAGAATTTACGAAATGTCCTTCTCGCTATGCCGCCACTCTTTGCTGCTTTGCCTCAAGGAATGTTGGTGTGTGTATGGACTTCCAAATATGTTGAATTCTACCCTAATCTCAATAATCTAGAAGAATAATTTCATGCAGTAGCGTGAGTGTTGAATGCATATTAAACTTAACCTAATTTCTACTTTATTAAGGGTAAGACAGTCATTTCATATGAACCTATTGGGTGCTAGTTTGAAATTATATGGTGCAGGGAGAATCCGCCTTAAAACAATGAATTTATTTATTATTATAGTCCAATAATCTATGATTAAAGTTATTAAGTGTGAATAAATATATGCTCATCTAATACCCCCAGACTTATCATTTTGCATTCTTGCATTCCTGGGCAAAACACTCTAAGGTTTAAAAAGAAAATAAAAAATAAAAACAATGCAAATAAAAAATAGCAAATTCAAAGAATGTGTAATGACAAACATGATATAATTTCAAGAAATCAAGGAATCAATAAAAATGTGAATGGAAATTCCTATATTTAAATGCACAAGCAAGTAATAGAAATTCAAAGGTTGAATCAAGAATGACAAAACTTTTACTAGATGCTTTATAGCTCTCAAGTGTTTAGGTTTGTATTTCCACTCAACACTCATGCAGACAAACACTATCATATGCTTAGCAAAACTCTAATACTCACAACAATTGATAAACATGCAATCAAAGATCAATAAGACTTTTTAAGGGATGTAATAAGGCTAAGGTAAAAGGTAGGTAAAATGGAGGAAAAGAAGCTTAAAAACCATAGAAAAATAAAGGAGTAATGGATGATAGGTCTAAAAACAAGTGTATGTATCATGACAATTCAACTCCTCTTTTTATTTCAAGATATCATTTTTTTTCCATACAATAGATAATATACCCAGTGTATTAGACGATTCACTCTTATTTTCTTTATTAGCTCTTCTTTTTGTTGTTTTTTCCTTTTTTTTCTATCTTTTTTTTTTATCTGGAGAGGTAAACTATGAAAATGAGATACACCCCCACACTTATTCAAGAACCTATTCCCAAATAATTTTAAAGCTCCTTTATCTTCTAAGGTAGAGACAAACATGTTTTTTTAGTTTTCGGCTTATAATGTGGGTTAAAAACAAGAAAAATGTTATAGGCCCAAAGGACTAACAAATGGATTATCATAAAGATAAACTAATATAGCTAGTGGGTTAATTTAAACAAAGAATGTCTCTATCATATAAGTTTATGCACGTAAATCACAGTTGTAAAATAAAGAATCAAGCTAAGTTCTAAAGTATAAACAAATATGAGTGAAAACACACTAAAAAAGAACATTAAACAATATATCAATTAAGGTTCAAAAACTCACAGGGGACAATCTATCAAAAGATTCAACCCTAAATTTTTCAAACCAACTTATTTTCAATTTTTAAGAAAATCCAAACAACAAAGATCAAGAAATCAAGATTTGCAAGAATTATAAAACATGTCAGTCATTAGACAATCCTAAAAAAACTTATTTATTTTAACAAAAGCAAAAAGAAATAAAAAAATAAAAATCAAAAGACACAAAACAAATCAACAAAAGAATAATCTTAAACTATGATTCTCCTCTCCCACACTTAAATCACACATTGTCCTCAATGTAAATCAACAAATAATGTGTATGATAAAAGTGAAAGAAGAAGTAGTCCCTCATTCAGCTTGAGGGAAGTGGCAACTGCAACAAATCTCCTCAACCATCTCCTCTGCAATATAAGCCAATGGCCTTCGTATAGTGTAACACAAAGATGACGATTGTTGGAAGGTTTGGCCTAGACATGCAATACCTTGGTAAACTATGAAACAAACATGCTATGACAAAGAAGCCTGAAAATAATAAATAAAAATGGGGTGGGTCTGGAGGGTGTGTGAAATGTAAAGTTTCTTCATGGATGGATGATGGTACTGTCCAGATTATAAATGAAAAACACAAATTTATTCAATATAAACAATCTGATATGGTTAGCTATCTGGGGATCGTCTAAGGCTAGACAGTCTAGCTAGGGTAGACAATCTAGTTAAGGTGGGAGATGGAATGAAATATAAGTCAGGAGGTGATGGTGTCAAATAGATGATTTTTTAGTGGAGACTAACAATTTCCATATACAAATACTTTAACACTCTAAACCATCACTTTGAAGTAATTCTTATTCATAGTTGTAATTTGCACTAATTTTATTATTTTTGAAATGTTTCATATATGTAAGAAAATCATGCCTTTATTTTTTGTTCATTTCATTTCATAGCATTAAATTTTATTTTTCTTTGAAGTCAATAAGTCATTTCATTTACTATAAAAATTTATAGATTACGCTGCTGCCAAGAGTTTTGAATAATAGAACATTTTAACTTTCAAATCTTCTAAATTGCTTACAATTTTTTTTAAGATTAAATATAGTAGAAACACATGTCATACTTTATGCATAGATCAACCAAGAAAATCTTGAGTTTAAGAGTTAAGTAAACTAAAGAATATTTTATCTTCACATTAGATTTTGGTCATAAAGATTTAAAATAATCATTATGTGATATCAGTTGGAACAATCATTATCCGTGTCACACTATTTTGGCCATGACCATTCAAACGATCTGACATTTATTAGATTGTGGACTGAACTATATAAGTAATGTAGTATGTAATAGATTGTATATGCTATTATGCAAAGGTGAATCATAAATACGATATAAAATAGTGATTTCAACTATGGAAAAAAACTGTGTTTTCTAATATACATTATGTATCCTATTTACTAATTTATCTGTAGGTAGTAAGGTATTATTTGTTATCATATATATTTGTCTTTAATAATTAAAGAATCAATTTAATACATATATTATAAAAATCAATTAGGATATATATATATATATATATATATATATATTATTGTCATGATGTTATATCTATTATTAGCTGTAATTGATTTTATCACAAACTCATCGCGTCTGACAATATATTAATTTATAATAAATGTGTAATTAAAATATTAAATATCATAATATTAAAATAAAATAATTATTAAAAAATTATAAAATAAATATCTGCCTAAATTAAATATATATTAGAAGGTGCATACTACTCTACCTACTTAATGTACATTAGAAAGTGCAGATAGGATATAGATATATGTACATTCTCATATATTATTTGTAGGTATACACTACCTACTCAGTATATAAAACAAAATAATATATTATAAAAGCAAATAAGATATAAAAATAATATAGAATAAATTTTGATAAACTATTACTATTAAATTGTTCTTCAAATTAAAGATCACAAAAAAATCATCATAATTATTTCATTCATTTTTATCATGATTTATTTATTATTAGTTTATAATTCCTTAAATTATGACATTATTTGAGATTTTCTTCCAAGTTGTATAAAAAATGTAAATATAACATGATGACATATTCTTTGATTTTATCATTTATAAATTTAGTTGTATATGCATTTTTTAAATATTATTGTAAATTTATATTATAATATTTTAATTTTATTATAATTATATATATATATATTTTAAATGTATTATTATATACTTACGTGTAATCACATTTTATAATATATTATTATAATTTAATAAATACATTATGATAGCTAAGATATTAAGATACAGATATAAAATTAAAACAGATAACAAATTTAAAATGTCTGGTGAATAAAAAATATTTATACATACAACATATTTAAAAAATACAGATATAAATAAATTAATTATAAATTAAAATAATATAATGTAATTTTTTATTATATTTAATAAACACACACAACATATAATAATAATAATAATAAAATAAAAAATCACATAGCACGAGTTTTAATAAACTAGTATTTTCAAACTACTTGAATTTTTTTAAAATAAAACTAAATTATATTTTTAGTTAGATCCTTAATAGTATATAATTTTTTAAATTGAGTTTCTAAAAAATTTAAAATCCTAAAAAATTATAATTTTATGACAATTTCAAACCCTGCAAACTAACTCAAATTCCAAAAGCTTCAATTTAGAGATCCAATCATTATTTTCATTTAGAAACTATTATTTTTAATAATTAAAAAATCAAATAAAAAACAGCCCTAATTCATGTTAATTTGGACCGCAATTGGGTGTTCCAAATTCATTCTTCTTGATCAAAACGACTGAGCCTGGCCCACGCACCAGTCCCCCCTCAAAACCTCTAAACCAAAATTCTCATTCCAAATTTAATCACTTTCTCATTCAATCACTATCTTCTCTCTCATAGTTGAGCTGGAGAGTGTCGAGTTGAAACATCGATCGAGAAGGAAAAAGTGCTTCCAAACACCATCAGGTATAGGGGTAACAATGCACAAATTGTTCTTATATCCCTTTCCTTTTGGTTTTGTTTTAATTACCAGATTTAGTTTAAGTTTATATTCTTTATTCCTGTCTATTTCATCTTAAAAATGTAATATGATCCTTTATCTGTTTTGCTAAAAAAATTATGTTTTCTGATTTTTTGGTGAAAATTTTGAATTCGCATGGACATATGAACAGGACTGACTCTCTGGGTTGTATTTTTCTTCTTCTGAGATGCTAGGTATTTGATGAAAATACCGACACATTGTATCACTAGTGTGATACAACAAATTAGTGTGTTCAGGAAATCATTCAACACGTTTATACTAAGAATCGCATCAATTTCTTTGTTATGCGCTGAAGCTATTCCCGCTTGCTTCTATTGCACGCCCTTCAAAATTTTGAAGGCCCACAAACAAACCCCCACTTGGAATGTGATATGCTTAGTATGTGTTGAATTGGTTTGGGTGTAGGAATACATATCAAGTGATGGTTGTAGATTGAGTAATTACTTGTTGATAGTTTGTTTATTTGGTTTAATTTGAATATTTGATTTAGCATAAGCTGGTTAATGAATTTTCTACACCAAAATTTTCCTCTTTGGTGTGGCGTGAATAATCAAGTTTTCATTTTTATTTGTTTGGTTGATGCAATTTGAAGCCTTCAAAAGTTGTTGGGATTTGGTTGTTGTGTTTTCAGATGCTTCCATTTATCTGATCAAATGCTAACAAAACATGTGTAGTAAATGTGTGATTTAAATCAGACCAAAGCGCATGCTACTATTTAGTAAAGACAAGGTTGAACATTTAAAAATGCCAAATTAATCAGTAGTTTTTTAATTTTTTATCTATTAACCTATGCCTTCATCCTTGGATAGAAAATGAGTTATTCTAAATTCTTGTACAACATTTTCTCACTAATCCCTCTACTTAGCAAACAAGAAAGTACTCCATATATTTTTCTTATGTTTTACTGTATCAGTACTGATTAATAGGATATAACATTCTCGATAATAAAATTGTTTTTTTAATTTAATTTCTTCTTACGGCAGAAAAAAAAAACACATACCAGGTAACATTCTCAAGTTCCAGGAGTTTGGCTTAAATTGAAACTCTAATACAGTGGATATTTCTTCATGTTAATGGAGATTATCCTGATTTTGCAGATATAGAAGATGGAGTTTTGCCCCACATGTGGTAACATGCTGCAGTATGAATTGCCCTATTTAGATCGGCCTGCAAGATTTTTTTGTTTTGCTTGTCCATATGTTTGCAACATCCACAATAGGGTAGGAATTTACTCTTTTCCTCTTCATGCTTCTTTAATATGTTTTTAGCATCTTGTGCATGGTTTTTATGGTTTCACCTCACAGGTTAAGATCAAAAGGAAGCAAAGGTTGGTGAAAAAAGAAATAGAGCCTATAATCTCCCCTGATGACATGAAGAATGCACCAAAAACTGAGGGTATACTTTCTTTCTTATTTTGATAGTCATTATCTTTGAGAGAATTATAGTTTAGGATGTTGCATAAATGTATTCAGAATTCACCATATACTAAGCACTGTGAAGAATAACTAATCATCTTCTGAATGTTTCTCTCTCTGGAGCACAAATACTCAGTTCTTAATACATTATCAAAGTCCTGCACTTATATGATAATGAAAGGCATATGGTACTTAGAGCAAGAAGATAAGTGTTTCAGTATGAATCCTTCACACATGTTGTTGCAGAAGGACACGGATAGAGTTAGGTTGTAGTACATCTTTTTATTATTATACATAGCTGCTCTGGTTCTTATGTCATACCTCGGTCTCCCATATTCTGGTTCCCATGGTTCTTGTTACTGGGCCTTGAACCTCACTTCTCTTGTCACTCCTGGGTCTTGCTCACGCATTTTATGTTCAATAACTCCTGATTCTGTTGCATATTTTTTGAATCTTCACCCTATTGCAATAGCTTCATCCCCCTCTGTCCTGTGCCTTTGGTAATGACTGGGATAATAGGAACTAACCCAGATTTTACTTTTCACATTGTTTGTTGTCTTGTTGAGTAAAAACAAAGAAAATGGTTTGAAAAATGGGATAGAAGGCTCTAATACCCTGGTCTAATTCTAGATTTAGTAAGTTTGCTTCTTTGGAAGCTGAAGATGATTCTGCTCCACTGTTTGCATTTGTCTCTGTAATTGTGAAGTTAAATTACCAATTGTGTGAACTAGTCATTGATCACTGGAGATGAAGTGATCTGTTGGTAATTCCAATATGATTTAGCTTTGAATACAAATTTGGGAATACTATGTGAGAAATGCTAGCGACACTCTTTCTAGTCCTCTCTGCTATAAGCTGTAATTTATTGTAAATTATAAGTTTTTGTTAGTTACTCTTCTCATTTTGTAAGTCTCACTTCTAATTTAGAAGTGGGACCCCCAAACTTGCGATTTCTAATAAGTTTTAGCCAATATTAGAGTGTTGCTAGCATTTCTCATACCATACTACTTAATACAAGGGAGAGCTAGCCATGGTCCAATGGTTAAGGGCGCTGCCTTTCTTACTGCAAGTCATAGATTGAAATCCTGGAGGCAATCTCTTTGTTTTCAGGGATAAAGCTACCCATATTTACCCTCTCCACTCCAAATCCCATTTGGTGAGAGACTTGTTCATTAGGTCTCTGTATGGACCCTTTCTCGTGGTGAATCTGTACAAAGCAAACAATGACGAGGAATCACAAAGAAGTGTGATTTGGTTTGACACTCTCTCACATTGCAATAATTTATCATAATACTTGTAGTTGAAATTGAGTTGTAGGAAGTATGAAACTTGAAATTTTCTTCCGGTTCAGTTTGAAACTCACATGGATTGATCTAAAGCTTAATCTCTAGTAATTCACGAGATTGTTGAATGATACTTGCAACACATGTTATGTTTGGTTGTGTCTGTATTCCAGTTTGGCTTGTTAACTCCTATACAATATGTTTGTTAAGTTTGCTTTCTTTGAGCTAAGGCTTGTTTTTCTGTTCATGGACTTCCATCCATTTTGATTTCTCTTCTATCGATAGGTTTTTAGTTGGGTACAAAGTTTAAGAATTTTTATAATTTTTTGGTTTTGATCAATAAGTTTTGTTTGACTTTGTTGAAAAAACATATAATTGATTGATTGGGGAAATCATAAACTGGAGCCTAGTTACATAGGTAACAGTTATAATGACCAAACTCTCATTCTTCTGAAAAAAAAAACGATTATTCTTTCCAATGTCGTATAAAGATATTTTTCAGGGATAATGACTGATATATGTGATATTTGTTTCTATGTTTTTTCCTTATCAATTTCTTGTTCTTTTTCCCCCTTTTTCTCACTCATTCCCTTTTGTTGTAGCTACTTGCCCATATTGTGGTCATGGTGAAGCTGCTTTCAAAGAATTTCAGACTAGATCTGCAGATGAGCCAGCAACTCTATTTTATCGTTGCTTGAATGAAAAATGTCAAAAACAATGGCGGGAAGATTGACTTCAACCTTGTGCCATATATTTTTGGTTGTCCAAGGACAGAAAAGCTTTTCAAGCTGATTCTAATTCGGCTTATATGACAGTCACGAAGTTTTGGATAGTTTTAAAAAATTTCTATGACAAATGCAGTATATTTTTATTTTTTTTTAGTTATTGCTATTATAATGATCATAGTCATGAAAGATTCTTTTAAAGATTAAAAAAGTGAGATGGAAAAATTTCTCATTCATGATCTATAAACGAATTGAAATTGCCAAATAAGATAAAAGTTAACATGGTGTTATTCAGTGTCAAATGATAGCTCTATTATTCAATGCTATTTTCTATAATTTTTAAAATTTATTTGGTAAGCAGGTGGAAATACGTTTTTAAATATTTTCAAATCAAATGTAACGGAAATGTGGAAGTTTACATGGTTGGAATTGGTTCAAGAAAAGAAAAGTTTGGCCAAACAAAATTCAACTGCAAATATATTTCATTTATATATTTTCTAAGTCCACTGGTTTTAACTGCAAATATATTTCATTTATATATTTTCTAAGTCCACTGGTTTTACCTTCCTACTATAAATTCTTTTATCTCTCTTCATCTAAATTGTCTTCTAAAAAAACAAATAATTGTAAGGAAAATAATAATCTACTGATTAGTATAAAATCTTTTAAAAATAAGAAATTGTATGTGACCCTATTACAAATACATTCCTTTCACAAAATTGTTTTCTACGTAAACTAATTTTACTTTTCTTTGCTGGGTTAATGACAATTTAAATTCACGTTTCTTTCTTTGTCTAATTTATTTTTTAAAAAAAATAATTTCAAAAAGAATAATAATTTATTGTTTATTAACTGATTAATACAAAATATTTTAAAAAATAACAAATTGTACTATAAATCTATTACACAAATTTCAACACGGGTAAATAGATTCGTTTTACATAATTTTTTTTAAATAATGAAAAAAAAGAGAGAAATATGAAAGCATCTAGAAGAATGACACACTCAACATAAGTACTCAATTATCATCCAGAGCGGCCACCAAAAAAAACAAATAATTTCAAAGGAATAATAATCTACTATTTATTAAGTAATTAATACGAAATATTTTAAAATATAAGAAATTGTACATTACTCTATTACTTAAATTTCAATGTGTAAATACATTTCTCTTACATATTTGTTTTATAAGTCCATTAGTTTTACATTCATTTGGAGTGTAGGTTAATAATAATTAAAATTCATCTTTCTCTCTTCTTTTAAATTGCCTTTTAAATATAAACAAATAATTTCAAAGGAAATAATAATCTATTATTTATTAACTTATTAAAAAAACTTTTACAAAATAAGAAATTGTACGTATTATTCAAATTTCAACACATATAAATATATTCATTTTACATAATTATTTTCTAAGTCCATTAATTTTACCTTCCTTTGTAGTTTAAGTTAATGATAATTTAAATTCATCTTTCTCTCTTTATCTAAATTACCTTTTAAAAACAAATAATTTCAAAGGAAATAATAATCTACTATTTATAAACTAATTAATAAAAAAATATTTTAAAAAATAAGAAATTGTAGGTCACTCTATTAATCAAATTTCTACTTTTCCTTTTATATAACTAAGTCCACTAGTTTTACATTCATTTAGAGTTTGGGTTAATGATAATTTAAATTAATATCTTTCTTTCATCTAAATTTCCTTTTAAAGTAAATAATAATCTGTTGTTTATTAACTGATTAATTACAAATTCTTTTAAAAAATAAAAGATTGTACCTGACTCTATTACTCAAATTTCAACACGTGTAAATACATTACTTTTGCATCATTGGTTTTTAAGTCCATAGTTTTACATTCCTTTGGAGTTTAGGTTAATGATAATTTAAATTCATCTTTCTCTCTTCATCTAAATTTCATTTTAAAAACAAATAATTTCAAAGGAATAATGATCTGTTGCTTATTAACAGAATAATTCAAAATTATTTAAAAAATAAGAAATTTTGGGACATTTTGGGTAGCAAAAACTTTAGATACATTGCATGAGCATTTCTTTTGGCCTCACATGCGGAAATCCGTACATAGCTTTTGTGATAAGTGTATAGCATGTAGAAAGGCTAAGTCTATACCCTCTTCCAATTCCAACAATGACTTGGGTAAATATTTCAATGGATTTTATCTTAGTCTTCCCAAGACATCAAAAGGAATGGATTCTATCTTGGTGGTTGTGGACCGATTTTCTAAAATGGCTCATTTTTTACCATGCCACAAGGTAGATGATGCTTGTTATATTGCAAATCTCTTCTTTAAGTAAGTTGTTAGATTACATGGGATTCCTAGAAGCATTATTTCTGATAGAGATTCTAAATTCTTAAGCCACTTTTGGAGGACCTTATGGGACAAACTTGGTACAAAACTCTTGTTTTCTACTACTTGTCACCCCCAAACTGATGGTCAAATTAAGGTGGTTAATAGAACTTTGGGTCAAATGCTAAGAATGTAAGTCAAAACATGAATAAACGTAAATTGAACACATACAATTTATGTTCACAAATAGATCTTATCATATCATGATTCTCACACAATCATATAATCAAGAAGGAATAGGCACTTACCTTG
>Ga0123342_1001378_pt1 | contig 40862 bp, 19 predicted proteins | sample Turbeawhitnodule_FD_89960 | JGI IMG/M metagenome (GOLD analysis project Ga0123342, IMG submission 89960) | Root nodule microbial communities of legume samples collected from Mexico - Turtle bean Mexico white nodule | ecosystem: Host-associated > Plants > Roots > Nodule | place: Mexico: Nepantla...
TATTGTTTATATATTGGGTAGTAAGTTATGTAATGTTAAAAATTAATTTGATACATAATTTTCTAAGAGTGTTAGTTTTAAGGAACAAAAAATTGGATAATTGTGTATGGATCATGTTTGGATAATTAGCTTATTCAAACTTTGAGTCATTAACTCCTGAGGACGTTGCCACCGGACATGGTTTCCCACTAGCCAAAAAGTATATTTTGATATTTAATGTCTCATGTATGCAAATTTTTTGATATTTTGATATTTAATGGCGTCGGACATGATCCATACACGATTATCCAATATTTTGTTCCTTAAAACTAACACTCTTGTAAAGTTATGTATCAAATTAATTTTTAACATTACATAACTTACTACCCAATATATAAACAATAAAATTTTTAACAAAAAATATGACGTGGCAGAAGTCGTGCCAAGTTGACACGACTTCAATATGACGTGGCAGAAGTCGTGTCAAGTTGGCACGACTTCAGTATGACATGACAGAGTCGTGTCAAATTGGAACGATTTGTGCATATGAAGTCGTGCCGAATTGGCAGGACTTGCCTAAATTTGTAATTTTTTTTAAGCGGACCCCATTTTGGTAAAAAACAAAAAAAATAACCCCATCATAGACAAAAATCCAACAAAATACTTCCACATAATAATAAAATGAGATATATTAAATAAGGGTAGAATCAGAACAAATAAATTTGTGTAAACAAAAAACGGTTATATAGAGAAATTCTCATAAATAATGCTTTTAATATATGTTATTATTTCTAACATGTATTTTCCATATATATATATATATATATATATATATATATATATATATATATAATATGGCATGGTGGTGGGATAAAGGCACGAACGGATAGAGGCAAATGATGGCGGAAGGTGGGTTCACGCAGAAAACTACAACGTTGAAGTGGGGAACAATGGCAGTGCCACTAAGTTGATATTCACATTACTTTTTAGATAAATGATATCATTTTAACAATGTTAAATTGTGTTTTTTTACTAATACAAATTTAATTTACTGATTTTTTAAAAAAGTAAAATGAAATTTCCCTTTTATTTTATTTAAAAGTATCATGTTGACTAAAACTTAAATAAAAAATATGAAAATTAAAAGTTAAATTTTTTAAGAAAAAATAAATAAATGTTTTATAAGAAAAATGAAGAATTTAATTATTACATATTAAATGTATCATAAAATTACACTATCACTAAATTATATATAAAACGTCTTAAAATATACAAAATTTATTTATGAGAAATATTATTTTAATATAAAAATAAATAAATAATTATAAATATATATGATTAATTTTTATTTAACCTATTATTATATTCAATCAAGATTTCACTAAGAGTATACATATAAATAAAATAAAAAATATAATTTCTATGTCATTAATAATATAAGAGATGCAAATATTTTCTTTAAAATTGTATTGGAATGTAATTTTTTTGGTGAGTTTTCTCAACACATAAATTAATCTCATAAAATGTGTTAATGTTGTGTTAATAATACTTTATAAATCATAAACACAATATTTTTATGATTAAATCATTCACTTGATTGGTATTTTGAAGAGACTAAGAGAGATTTATTAATAATGAGATACAAATCATACTTACAAGAGTAATTGATATCATTTTAAACCTAAAATCTTAAGGTAATAGATATGTATGTTTTTTTTATATGTTGTTCAACTTTCTAATTTATACTAATTGTGCGACTTAGACTTCCATGTTTGAATTTTTAACAATCTCTCCCTCAAGTATGAGTTTCTTCTCCATTGAAATACTCCCTTTCAAACAAAAGTTTTTTAACCTTGAGCACCTCTACATGTCAAAGGATATCATGAGTTGCAAACTTGCAACAAGACAACAAACTCATTACTAACATTAATAATTTCCAAAAGTGTTATAACAAAAATCAAACAACATATGAAATAATGCTTGTTGCAGATACAAGAAACAACAAAGTTCAAAAACCATAATATTACATGTCAACTCCAAGAGAAAGAAATGTAAATACCTTTGACAGTAGGATTTCACTAATGACTTTGAATGTCTCATTCCGAATCCATGTATGAGTCCTCTGATTCTTCAACTTGTCACTAGTTCAGGGTGTCACAACGAAGCTATTCATTAAAAATTTCAATGATTGAACCTCTCATACAATTGAATGTGAAGCTCTCGATGAGAATGGGGCTTCAATCAGAGTTCGAGTATGCAAAACTCTCAATTAGAGATTTCAGTTTTGAATTTTGGAACGAGGGATTTAGTTTTGGATTGGGTATGAATGCAACTTGGAAGACTGTGTTTTGGATTTGGGAACCAAACAAAGACGTGTTGAATATTTGAAAACAAAAGGAAAACATGTTAAACATTTGAAAATGAAAAGATTAATTTTTTAATTATATTTTATCCATGGATTAAATAATATTACCCATACTTCTTGTTTTCCCACCAACCTTTATCCGTAAGTAATAGTTCATTGTCAACACACTTTTCCATATTTTTTTGTCAATAATGATATTACATACAAATTTTCCAATAGATACAATAAATTTACATACAAACCTCATTATGTGGTAATTATCACGGGAAATTGAGTTTTTTCTTGTAATGACGGGATACAGTTGTCTAAAACCTTTGTCGATAACACTTTTGATACTGGGACCACCATCAGCTATGATACTATTATGATAAAGGAAACAACAACACAACAACCAAAAGTACCAAAGTATGTGAATTTGCAAGAACAAAAAAAAAAACCTAAATCAAAGCAAGAGTATGAAAATGATCTTTTTAACCACAAAATTTCAATTGAAGATCCCAACGATTAAAATAAAAAACAATGTACCACAAACTTGCTATCCAATTTTCCAGCTCAATCCAAATGTTAACGAAACAAGAATCATAATTTTATTAAAGTTTTTTTTAGTAAATATGTCAACCAATTTTTTTGCTATTTTTTTTCTCTTCTTTCTTTTTCCCAAAAACTACTAAAATTACCACTTTCCTTTAACTTAGAAGAGTCATCTCCAATTAGATTAGATAAAACTAATTTAACAAATTTAAATTTATTTAATACATTAATATTTAACCCAACATCAACTTCATACTTAAAAAAGTTATTCATCAAAAGCAAAACAATAAGGATCTCTATTTCAAAATCAGATGTTATGTTTTTATCATTTAGCATGATAAAATGAATTGAATTTTCCTAACAAACAAAGTGTAAATCTAATAACATCCTTCTAAAAAAAAATCTAAATAAAAAATACATTGAATATTAAATTACATAATTGTTTTCGCTGGTTGACTCTGGTGACAAACTTTACCTCCAGATGGTCTCCTCTTGAATCTGTTGTACGTCTTATTGCACTGGAACCGATCAAGTCAGTAAGAGCTTACTAAAATTCAAGAAGTATTCAATTTTAGTCTTAGAAACAAAATCCCTTTACCTGGGGTCTCAAACCCCTTTTATAACTTATCTCTTGTAACAACTTTTTCTCATGAGAATCTAATCTCAACCAGAAACATGCGTAACAGAAAACATTATGTTTATGGACACCTCCACTCAGGGTGCTACAACAAGAAAAAAATCTTATCTCTAATGAGAGCATAAAATAACAACAGAAAAAACACTTGCTAATGGGACACCACTTATCTTCAGGTGCTCACTACAGGAAAATATTCTGTGTTTACGTGGGCACCCTTACTCATGGTGCAACGTTATCTTTCATTATGCATACAACTTAATCACCACGTGTTCTAAATGCACACTTAGGTTAAAATATATTTACGTGACTTAACCACTACGCGTACTAACACACACCCTTCGGTTAATAAATATTTTTTACTAATAACCTTATATTAGTGTATGAAAATATTATTTCAATTATTCTCCAATGGACTTACTAACATAATTAGGCCGAACTCATGATCCATTTATAAGCCCAACAACCGAGCTGACCTACTCACACCGTACACCGAACTCTGACCACTGAGCACTTTCTCCAGTAGAATAATAAATCACCAAACAACATTATTTGCATTAATAATTTTTAATTTCATTGACATAGTTGGTTATTCCGATTTTTCACTCTATAAAAATTTGCCAACTCAATATGCAATGCAACACGCCCTAATTAATAAATAAATAACATAGTTAAAATACATTAAAATTTATTTAAATTTTAAACACAGTTTTTTTTAAAAAAAAATTGTATAATTGTTTTCGAGTGCAAGTGTTGGTAGCACGTGAGCTAATCTTGCTTAGTTCGTATGTTACATAAATTGGAAAAAAAATCCCACATTAAAAATTGTTTTAAATTAAAAACATATATACATACACAAGCTACACACCAATAAGAAAACTTAAACCCAAATACTCCACTCTAATTTCATAACCTCCTCTCACATTACATCGATTTCAAACTTCATCCTTAATCCTTTTATACTTCAATTATATAACACCAATGCTAAATAATAATAATTTTCACTATTAATATTATTATAATTATTATTATTTAGTTATTTCTTTCTAAGAAAATTTTTTTAGGGTACTTGACAAATTTAACTTATAGGGTAACTCATGCTTTTGAATTTTAAACTATTAAATTTAAATTATTTGATAAAACTAACTCATTAACTAATTGATAAATATAAAATAATATAAATTATTATATAAATAAAATTTATATTATCATGTAATTATAATTTTATATTTTTTTAAAATAGTTAAATTCTCACTTAACTTCTTAGTAATTTTATTTTTTTATGTAAATAAATTGATCTAATCAATTTTAATTAAATTACATTTATTTATTTAATTTTAATTGATTGATTGATGAATTTAAACATCACTGCCTCTCGAAGTCCCTCAATCGCTCAAAATCCGCTCTCGTCTTGCTGAATTTCGATCGACCAGATCACTGTTGCTCTGACATTGAAGCCCCACGCGTGTTCGCTCTAGGTAACCCCACTCCTCCCTTCTTCTTCAATTAATCATATTCTTGGTTGCTGGAATCTCATATTCATTCTTGTTCTCCTTTTTCCCTTTTTACGATTTTGGCATAGCTTTCTTCCTCATTCCTTATCTTCTTCTCCTTTGCATGTGACGCCGCTGCATCTCCCTTTCCCATTGCATTTCTTTTACCTTTTGGGAATGTATATGGTGCTTCCACAACCCTAGCTATGAAGTTGAAACCTTAGATTCCTCTACCCAGCAACACGTGTCCTATGTAATATTGGATTCACGTTTTGCCTATTTTGCTTTGTGGATTAAGTTTTCGTATTTTTCTTGGCGGGTTAAATTTATAAGTGTTTTGACTCATTTTTGGCAATTAATGAATAAATTTGAGCAATTCCAGAACATAATCTGTTCCTATTGTCTTTTAATTTTGAAACTTAGTATAGATGCATAAGCGATAAGAAATTAATAACTACAATCATAAATTCAGACATTAAACCTATCACTAACAACATGGCTTCTGCGCAGGTTTATACAACTAGTAATGTTGTGAAAGAAAATAAATATATAAAAGTAGGAGATGGTGACAACAATTTAGACTTTGGTCCCTCTTCGAACCTCGTGGTCGGAGTATAGCAATTTTAGAACTAACATATACATCTTATACAGTTTGTATGAGTAAATATGGTAATAGTACTAATTAGACCTGGTTCTTACATGGGATGAGCTGTTTTATACCTATAATCTGAGTTGTTTTAACCTTATTTGATTAGGTGAGGTCAACTGCATGAACCATATGATAGTGTAGCACCGAGTTCAGCTCAAGTAGAGCAGTTTGCTCTTGCATGAGGAGATCCGTCAGCCTCTCATGTCTTCCCATTTCAGCAGCCCTTTCGTTTTGGAGCACTACAATGTTGTTGTCTGCATCATAAACAGTTGATGTCAACTACTAAATTGTTGTTCTACCCTCCATCAGTTAATCTAGAGCATCTTGGACTAGCCTCTCTGATTCTGTTTCTAGAGCACTTGTGCTTCATCCAACAAAAGAATGGATGGATCTTTCAGAAGCGCTCTAGCTATTGCAACTTTTGTTCTGCCGATGAATTCATGAGCATTTGCTGCTTTGGCTGCCTTCTTTACCTCTATTTCTAATGCCTCCTATTTTCCATACTTGATGTTTTCATAAACTCTGGTTGAGAACAAAGCGGGTTCTTGCTGAATCAATCTTTTTCTCATCCTTAAGGATCTCAAGTTTAGGCCTTTGATATCACATTCATCTATCAGGACTGACCCAGGGTCATAAAATCTCATTACCAAAGAAATCACTGTGCTTTTTCCCGATCCACTTTGTCCCACTCTGCCAGACTCTTGCCTGCTGAGGCTCTGAGATTTAAGTTTTGAAATATGATGATGTCAGTTCACATAGGGTACTTGAAGCTAACATTTCTAAACTCTATCTCTCCTTTGAAATCAGTTATCATCTTTGAGTTGGGGTCATTTGGGGTGATGGATGTTCTCCTTTGGAGAATGCCTAAAACTGTCTGGGGTAAGAGCTAGTGTTTCTGCTATTGCCAGAGAAGTGATGATTAAGACCATGAAGGACTTAATGATGTCTCCAAAATTTGACTCTTCCTTGATTAAAACTGAAGCATACCAAAGGCCAGCTGCATTGGAACAGACAGCCAATAGCTGGGTTATGCCATAATCAAAACCTGATATGTGGCCCCATAAAAGAGCTTGTTTGTTCAATGCAGATGCAAACTGGATTGAGATTCCATCGTTGTCGTGCCAAACGCAGTTCGTATGTTGGCAATAGCTTCACGAGCCAAAGAGGTTGCTTTAGAGTAAACATGGCTGTAATGTCCTCCAATTAAACCCCTTGAGAAATAGTTGCAGCAAAAATAATTTAAACTTGCCATTCTTCTGTTGGTTGTGCACTGAAATGACACATGATTCACGCACTAAAACAAGATGCATAGAAGAGCAAATCATCCGTAAAGTGGTGTTATGAGGCTAACCTCAGTGATAGAAGCTTTTGAGAAAGGGAAGGTAGGCTACAACCACTGCTGTTAGTTTCCAACTCTATGTGAATCCAATAACGAAAGCTGTGACGGTGAGAGCTACATTTTGCACAATGGTTGAGAGTCTATCAGCCAGAGCACTTCTCACAAATGTTTCATCGGCAGCTAGCATGGCTGTTAGTGAGCCAGGGTTGTTCTCATCCTTAACAAACCATACAACTTCACTGTTGAGAATAACTGCAAGTTAAATTAATTACAATGCTTTAGCTACATAAAAAAAAGATGAGAGAAGAGGTCAAAAGATGAAATTAAAATGGTTAGTTTCTCAGGCCAGAAAACTTAATGCATGTGATTATAATAACAAGGCTTTTGCAGCCATGGACTACAATAATTTTATGCGTTGATAGTATATTAAAATAAAAAAGTAAAAAAAATCAAAAATCAAAGTAAATAATAAAATGAATATAACTTAAGCCTTATTTCCTTTATAATATTTATAGGTTGCAAGAACATGGAGACACTTCATGAAAAGCTCTTAAATAACAATCTTTAATGGAATGATTGAAATAGAGAAAAGAAATAGATAGAAAAGAGAAGGAAAAAGAGTAACAAATGAGAGAAAATGAAGATGATTTGATTAAAAAGATAGAAGAAATATGAATGATGTATTTTTATCGTAATATTTTTTTTTCATTTTTTAAAAATATTTTAAAAAATAGACCCATAGTCGATTATGTGAATCTTATAAACAACTGAGGTTATTTTAATTGTGAGTGGTAGTAAAAGAGAGCACAACATTAGGTAATGAGACGAGTCCCTCCATCGATTTTTCAGTTTTTCTTTCTTTTTTATCCAACTAAATACAACTTCTTCTCCACTTGCTTTTTCTTTCTTTCGTGACAATCCCATTTTGGTGTCTTAATATAAAGAAAAGTAAACTACTAATCAGTCACTAATAATTGTTAATATGGTTTTTATTTAATACATAGAAATATATAATGGAGATCTTTCTATTATATATATATTTATTATTCTAATTTTATCTTTAATTATATTTTAAAATAAAATAAAAATAAAAAAGAAAAAGAAATATAAATTATCATTTATTGAAAGTAACCCTACATACTTCAACTACTTCATAATACTTTTTTTTCAGGCAAATTTGAATTTTTTTATTGTTATTCTAAAATTATTGTTATTTAAAATATAAATTATGTATATTAAATATACAAGCTTTCTGTGCGGGCTGTGTTACTGAAGAAAAGAGTTCGTTGTTGCCAGATTTCACCTTTGTCCGTGTGAAGAAGAGATATTGCCGAAGACACCGTTTGGCAGACTTGGACACTGTTTTTCGGAAGAGGGTTATAGTCTATTTACAGTCATTAGACTTAAAATATTGGATTAGTAGTTAGCTTAAGTAAGATTATTCTTAGATGACACTTTAATTAGCCTACATATTTTGAATATACTGAATGTAGAGTGATTTCATTCAAATTGTGGATGTACGATAGGGAGATGCTGTAATGGTAGAGAGGTTTATAACAAAATATGTTCGTGAAACTCACATTAAAATAATATTGTTATTTACAAAGTAATAAAAACCCTCTTTGTGCTGATTAGAGCTTTACATCCAAGTCAGTAATCACTTGTTCTCCTCTGTCACAGTTGCTGTCAAATGAAAGGGGGGTTTGGACTTGAGAGAGAGGGTGTGAAGTGAGTCACTAAGCGCTGTGCCTCTCTTTTTCTTCTTCCTCTGAACCCCTGTTCTCTACATTTGCCAGGATGACCTCTCCTGAGACCCTTGCATTCATGGAGCTAGCTATACACCAGGTAATGCTTTGCAAACATTTTTATATGCACCATTCATTTCTGCAAGTATGCCTCTGGTAGGTAGGGTTGTGTTCTTTTCTGTAGGTGATAAATTCCATTGATAATTTTTTCAGAAATTAATGCTTATGTGGTTTCTTTGCTTATTCACCTTTATAACTCATTAAATTGGAAATGATGGGAGGCGGTGGAGTAAGTTGGTGCTAGGTTTTAGTGGAAAACAGTGTTTGTCTTCTTCATGACAGCAGTTGTTGCGTTGAAACTGACAATTTAAGCCGTCTATCTCCCTGACTATGTTGATTCTGCTTTCCTTACATTCACCATGTAATCTATGCGGAAATGTATATTCTTGCCTTTTTTATTATTATTGTTATTACTATTTCGTTGAAGGTGAGCCTTAACACAGCGGTAAGGTTGCATACACTGACCCTCCCTTGTACCTTTTCATAGCGAGGAGCCCTTTGGCATTGTGGAACACTAGTTTTAGTTGGTGTTATTATTATTATTATTATTTCATTGGATTGAACTCTTTTTATTTCTTGCTATTACTCTGATTTATGTGACAGGCAAGGTTAGCTTTGGATGCTCTTGAAGTGCCTGTTGGGTAAGTTACCTTCACAATTTCATGTTACTTGAATATTATTGGAACTTGGAAGTGTAACTTGTAATTGATAAAGGTGTTGTTAGGATTGGAAAGTGTTAGGAAAGGGTGTTGACCGGCCTTCACATTCATCACTGGTGCCGGCTGATTGCATTAAGACAAGGAAATGCATTCTATGGTAATTGGATATTTTGTTAGATATTTGAAATCAGAAAATATTTTAGTATTTGTCTCTAATGGCTGAGGAAGAAAGAAGAGGGTGATACTTATTTTAATATTAAGGAAGATGACTGTCCTTTTGGACCATAAATATAGCTAAAGAAGTGCATAGGAGAGTGTGAGCTAAATGGGTCTCGGCGCTATGATGACTGTATACGTGAAAAAAGAGGGTGTAATAAGAAGTTGCTTAATTTTTTAATTGGATTTGGGACATGTGACAAATACTTGGATGACTCCTATTTAAAAGACAAGGTACTGATTAAACAGAAAGTCAATTACATGCATCAGTGGCTAAAGTCATTTCAAGTCAATAACAGTGGGATTTAATTAATCAAAAGCAGAGTTGTAATGACTGGCAACTGAAAATGTTTGGAGTCTCATATTGAGTAGGATAAGCTACTTGATTGATACTTACGCTTTAAGGCTTGGACTGTCCTCTTGTACTTAAATCCTAATAGTTGGTGTTTTCATTAAGAGTTGAGTTATGGAAAGGGCTACCTATGGGTTGGATTAAGGTGCAAACTGAATATTGATAGGTAATTAAAGCCATTGTTATAGGGAAAAAGGGGATGTAGTGTTAGGTGTCCCACATTGTGTAGGCTAAACTATTTGATTTGATACGTAAGCCTTTAGGTTCTCTCACTTAATGGACTACTAATCTTTTTGATTGAACTCTCGTCTTGGTCAAATCAATGAGTTCTAAGCGGGAATGTTTGAATATCATTGATCTCTTATGTATTGTACCAAATCCATGTTACAAAAGAATGAATGACTTGTTTAGACCAAGAGGGAGACGGAGGGAGTGGTGAATTGGTTTTTAAATATTTTTCAGAAAAAGTTCCCTTTCTTAAAGTTCTTTTTAAAACTCTTTTAAGACTGAAAAACTGAATGCAATTGTATTGGAAGCAAGACTTATACAAGATTGGATTGGAGCACAAATAAAAGAAGACAAGCAAAAAAAATTGCTCAAGAGATATTATACTGGTTCAAATCAATAAAATCCTACATCCAGTCTCAAGTATTCAACCTTAAAATAGTTGGTTCCACTAACTTCAAAAGTTATTACAAAACAATAAACTCTTAAACACTTTCAAGAGGATATCAACCAAAACAAATCTTGATTCCAAGAGGATATCAACCAAAACAAATCTTGATTCCAAGAGGATATCAACCTTATCAACTCTTTTTAACATGAGGATATTTGCCTTATCAACTCTTGATCACCAAGAACCAAACAATTGAACAATCCGCTTACAACAACAAAGAATACAAGGAAAAATGTTATCAAATGTTCACTGCAGAAGCACACAAGGTTCAACAACACACAACCTTTGTTAGCAAATCTTGATAGTACAAATGAGAATGAGAAAATGCTTAGAAAAACTCAATTTAGATTGCTTTTGATCTTATATGTATCTTGTACAAACATTGAGTCAAATACTCTATTTATAGAGTTTAGAAAACACTGACTAAAAATTGTTACTGACTTGTTTTGATTATTTAACGTGTTAATCGATTATTCTTTTGAAAATCAGTTACAATATTTCTGGTTTAATCTATTATGGCACATTTAATCGATTAAACTATTGAGACATGGTTCCCAACTCTTTGCTTTAATCGATTAAAAGAGAGATGATCGATTATCTTGTTCTGAACCTTATCATGGATAGTTTAATTGGTTTTTCAAAAACATAAACGATTAACAAGGCCACAAAACCATTTAACAACAAATTTTCTCTTTTCAGAACACATTTTCTTTTTAAGTCATTTTAGTATTGTTGTGTTCTGATTCTGATTATAACCTTGTGAATACATTGTTTGAAGGACACAAACAACAAATACAATGAAAGCAAAACACTTTAAAACATCTATAGCATCTTCATCTTCAATCATCATCATCATCAAAACATCTTCTCTTGAGGCTTTTCTCAAGACCAGCAATCCAATCATTGAACTGCTTTTCGAATTTATATATGAATGCCCCTTTTCATTGGTCTTTTTATTTTGGACAAAAAATAAGAAACAAATTGAGCAATTGGCATTAGACATTGGATTAGCATGTATATTTAGTAATAATGGCTTATTGTTTTCTCCTTTAACATCATAGTAATCTTGAGACATGGTGCATTGAACATTTACTTGTAATTCCTGGTATGCTTCCTATAATTTGTTGAGTGTAAAATTGGCCGAAGTAAATCTTTGTTCGTTAGTCATCTTGATTTATTCTGCATTGAATTGATTGGAGAGGCTATGTCTATCATTTCATTGGAACATTATTGCTTTGGTTTACGTAAACTGTGGTATTTGTTGCCAGATGTGTAATTGTTGAGGATGGCAAGGTTATAGCCACAGGCAGGAACCGAACTACCGAGACACGAAATGTAATTTGATCAATGATCTCTTCTCTGTTTTCATGCATATATTTTCTATCCTTTGGTTTCTATTTAGTTGTTCCTTTAATAATCTATTTTTGTTTATAACTGTGGATTACTTTGGAATGTTATGCTTTTCTACTGAAAACTTAATTAATTAGATTTGGTTTCTGTAAGTTTGCATAGAGGTCTTATTAGCATACATTTTTTCACAGTATAAATGCTAACTAAATTGAAACTGAAATTTAAAATTGTATGGTTATGGAAAGTAATGAAGAAGTCTCCTTTGTTATAGCATGAAAAAAGTTTATTAAGTATTTACTGGGTATTCACTCAACCGTTGTGAATATTTGAGTAATATGAAGCTTGGCTCATATGCCACTGTACATGAATGGCGTAATTTCTTATTATCTGAATGCCCAATATTTATTTGCCCGGATGAAAATTTGTGGAAATATTTATAACAATTAAACACGTTATTAAATTTATAGTTACAAAAGCCCTACACACCGAAGCTTTATGCAATTCTTTATTCATACTTTTCTTTGATGTCCTTCGTTTCTGTAATCGTTTTATCATCCATAAATTTTCTTATTATCAGGCCACAAGGCACGCAGAAATGGAAGCTATAGACGTGCTTCTAGGGCAGTGGCAGAAAAATGGACTTTCAATGGCTGAAGTTGCTGAAAAATTCTTAAACTGCAGTCTTTATGTTACCTGTGAACCATGCATAATGTGCGCATCTGCTTTATCAATTTTAGGTATGCTTCTTCTAGTCTTCAGTTGAACAATCTATTACTGTTGCACTCTTTATATTGTCATTTCTAATTCATTTGTTTGTGTATTTCAGGTATAAAGGAAGTATTTTATGGCTGTTCAAATGATAAATTTGGAGGCTGTGGATCGATACTGTCATTGCATTCAAGTAACGCCACACCAGTCAATAAGTATGTCTCTTAACTCACCACCATCTATGCATGCCCTTGTCTTGATCTATTCTATTATTACTATTACAATTATTATTATTATTATTATTATTATATTTTGTACGGTGCATGTTATTTACTGATATTATTTTTACTTCGTAGGTAAAAGTATTAAAGGTTGTTTATTTTCGTTATTTCTTACATCTGTCCGCTACATCCACTAATATATGTAAATAAACAATTCTTATTTTTCTTATAAATAGTGAAGTTTCATCAGGAAAGAGTTTCAAATGTACTGGAGGTATAATGGCATCAGAAGCTGTCCTTCTCTTTCGAACATTCTATGAGCAAGGAAATCCCAATGGCATGTTACTTTCCTTCTTTCTTACTAGCACACAACCTTCTAAAGCTTTAAGATATTGTTGATATGTTGTCCATAAGTAATACTTATGCTCTTTTTACTTCTTCTCAGCTCCAAAGCCACACAGGCCTTTAGCACGTCAGGCATGAAGTCTAATTTGTATATCACCAGGTTGGTTTCCTTCATTTCTGTGTACAAGGTTTTTTATTATGTATAGCTAAATATTGTTTGTTACTAATCCACTGGTTTGAATTTCTATTTTGTCTTCTAATATTTGTTACAGTTGCTGATATGGTTATCTGTCATGAACCAGGAATCTGCGCTACCGTAGCATATCAAGCTGGTGTTGAATGTCATACAAGGCCTTTCAATTCGAAAATCAACTTGATGTATGATTTAAAACAATTACTAGAAAGATGAATCACATGTTGTCGTTGTAACTGATTCTTACTGGAAGTTGAAACTAGTTGCAAAAAGGAATTGAAGATTTTCAATTTTGTTAAATATTTTTTTAGTTTCTGCAAGGTGCAGTGAGTTTCCATTTTATTGTATACGTAATTCGTAGTTATGGTCTTTCTTTTTGGGGATTGGCTCATTCAGCCTCTAATATTAAGAGTATACATATTCTTTATCTACCTTACCTACAATTTAACAGTTCTACACAAAATATGTACTCGATTATTGCCTTGCTATTGTCTTAAAGTAAGGATTGTTACATGGTTGTAATTGGCAATTTAAAAAGAGATTTAATTTACTTTTAGCTTAATAAGATTTTTGGATTATCCCTGATCAGACTTCATTTATTTTCTGGTTAAGCTAGATTTCTTGAGGCAAAGTAAGACACTGCTAGATCATACTGAAAATTAAAATAGCACAATTATTAAGAACCGTAAGTAAAATCCAGGGATAAACTTATTTAAACCTTTACTTTTTAATCAGTAGATAGGAAGCATGAGTTAGTCATTGATTAAAATACTAAGTTTATTCACATGCCTTAACTACTCTGCTTTATTGCATTGTGTAGAAGCATAAAAAGTCACTAGAAGTAACCAGTCAAACATTCTGCTTTACAAGTATGTTTTTTCTTTTTTTATTCGTCATCATATGTAAGGAAAAAAATTGAAAAAAAAAGGTTTATGAAAATTTGATAGTGATTAGATTAATGATAAATTTTAAAAAATTTAAAAAAAAATATATTTATAAAATACCAAATTACTCTTATTATTATAAATTAATTTTACTTTAATATAAATTATAATTTTATTATTATTGCTGGTATTTTTAATTTTGTTTATTTTTATTATTACTATTATTATTATTACGATTATATTATTATTAATATTTTTATAAATATATTATTATTAATAATATTTTATATTTATTGTATTATATAATATTAATTATTAATTATATTACGTTATCTAACATAACATAAATAATCTATCATGTTCATAATCCATAATCCATCATCTTAATACAAGGTACCAATGACATTATTTGTAGTACTGACGGATAGATATTTACAATATAAATTGAAGGATAACATGTATAATTTTACAACTTCTATCTTTGACTTTCTTCTTGTTTCTTTTCATTATGAGATGTGAAAAACAAGTTTTAACAAATCCGTTTTTGGATTTCTTTGTTCTGCGCCTACAGAAAATGCCAGAAACCAGAAACAAACACAAGTGAAGGTGAAATGTGTGGTTTTTTTGTATGTACAGAATAACAATAGTTGCCTTGAAGTATGACCACCAATATTATGAACTGACGTGACAAAGAATTGGTATCGTGAGGAAGCTGGTATTAATATGGTTAACTTCAAAACAATACAAGGTGACAGAAATTAACTGGTATTCACCTGGTTTGATAAATTTTCCAATCAAAGTTATCATTCAAATTTTTCCCTTAAAACAGCTGTGGGTACATATACAATGGATGGTTCATTAGAATGGGGTTCATCTGAACCCTTTACTCTGAAACTTTGAATTGTTGTTAATTTTTGCTTCATACTAACTAGTTTTTGCTTCAATTTGCATAGTCTTTCAAATTCCAACTCTGCCGTCTGAGAATCTCCTTCAAATGTAAAACTTACCAACCTCTTCTTTTTTTTCTTCAATAGTTTCTTCAAGCTCACATCATCACTGATCTCCATTAAGTCCTGAAGGGGAAAAACAATGAAAACTAGTTAACTGAGGACCATCCCAATCCAAAAGAATTACTAGTGCAAAAAACTATATGATAAAAACTACTAACAGACATAGGGCATTATTTCTTAAGTGATTGTAAGAAAAAAATGCTCTATTTGAAACTGATTTGCCTGGTTTATGGACGTGTTACTACTTCTCAGGCATACAATGCTTTAAAATATGGAACTACTAGAAAAGCACCTTGTTGCCATTTTCTCCTGGAGGTGGAGGAATTTCTGGTGGTCTTTTCTTGCTAGAAAACTTAATTTTCTTTCTGCCACTGACATTTTTAACATCCTTCTCGGAATGACTTGTAATTTTCAAGGTCTTTGATTTCAAAAGATCAGTATTCTCCTGATTTTGTAATCTGGAGTTCTTTGTGGAAGTGATTCTCTTAAGTTGATTTGCTTCTCCTTCTGCTTGATGCTGAATAGAATCCACTCAAATTAGAGTTCATTACAAATTTCAAATACAAATTTCAAAGGACTACAGAATTTGACTGTCTGACAAATCTACAAAAAATGCTAAGATTACTCTCTTAGTCTTCTCATTAAGACAAGAATTTTCATCATATAATTTCCAAGGCCTCTATCTGTTTTTAATCATCAGGCAATGCCTATTATATGATTTTATTATAGTAATCTAAAATTACAAGGCTTGACATTTGTTCAAAAACTTTCACAAGAAAAATAAGTGAAATTTAAACACTACTATAAAGAACTAGATGATGTATAGAAGGGATGATGACAGTTATAAAAAGAGCTACTGGTGCAAGAAATTTTTATAAGAAAAGGAAGACAAAACAGACTTGCATAATTGAACAATGAGATATTAAAGTGTGGCTTACCTTTCTGTTTTTAAGCGCCAAGTAACGTGCATTTTTGAACCATTTGCTGACCTGCATTTTCTAGCACAACTTAGTGACAGAAAGTTTGAACAAATAAAGTGTTTCTAGACATGCAAACAGAGTGGAACTAATTGGAGTAACTATGGGGACCTAGGAAGTGTGCATCGAGAGAAAAAACTTCAAAAGCAAATTCGAATGGAAGATAGAAGAGAAGTAAGTCGTCACCTTCTCAGTATCAAGTCCCAGTTCTTTTGAAAGATCCTCTCTAATAGATCTTGGAGGAAGTTCATTCACAGCAAAAACTTGGCGAAGCTTCTGGCTCATTTCATAAGAAGATGAAAGGGTAATAAATTAAAGCACACACAACCCAACAATAAATAAATTGACCAAGTGTTTCTAGTAGTACCTCAACTGAATCACGCGGAATCCTAAAACAATGCCTCTTCATATTTGTGCTAGAAGAATATTTTATTGTCATGTTGTTTTGCTCATTATTGGGGTGCTTATTCTCACTTTCATGCAAAGTCATAAGAGAATCAACAGCATCACACTCCTTTTCCCTTCGCTTTCTTTTGCCAGGACCCCAGTCTTCATCTTCACTCAATTGTTCATATGCAGGAGCTTCCTTCCCAAACATTTCCTGGAAAAATGAACTCAGATGAAACTTCTTTTCCATTATAGGACAGCAAACAAATCAGGGACTCCATTTTTAGTAGTATTTCGACGCATAATGATTATCTATCTACATCACATCCAAGGGTAAGCAATACATCTATTTGGAATAATACATATCAAAACACTAAAACCTACAGAGGAGTCAGAAATATTTACCAACTTTCATCAAAATAGATGTCGGGATAGTTTACCAATCCCATTTAGCCAGTAACTTGTAACTTCAATACCATCATTGAAGTTGTAGTTTTAAAATTGATAATTTTAATTAACTTTTCTAAAGCACAACATCATATACTTACATCATAAAGCTGCTTGTAGTCAACAGCTTTTCGCTGCCTACGCCCACAGGCTTTGTCCTCAGACTCATCCGAATCTATGCTGCTATTGACAAAAAGATATTCATGACTGACACCATCTACTGGAGAATATTCATCATCGGAATAACACAGACTGGTAGAACTGCTTAAATCATCAGATGCACTATCATTAGTTCCTTCCATGTTGATATTGGGACTGTCTTCTTTCCTCTCTGGGTCATAATCATCATCTTCAGAATCATCTGACGGCCATTCTTCTTCAGGATTCAGTAATGCAGTCTCACCATCAGGTATAGCAGCCTCTTCTTTGAATACATCCTTTAATTATGGCAAAGAGGAATTATTAGTTGAACCAGTAGGAATATATGGATTTGGATTCTTTAAAGTGAGGAGTACTGTTTTAAGAGAACAAAGTCTAACAAACAACAGCGAAAGAGAAAATTGGGGGAGTACATTCTCGTCTGGTATGTATATGTTTTGTTATCCATGCGCTTGTATTTTATAAAATTCCAAATTGATTATATATGTAGAGAGAGATGAAAACAGAAAAATAAATGGTGTTAAGAGATTATAAGATTAAAAACCTGCCAAGCACTGTGCAAGGAGAAGTGAGTTCCAAGATGAGCATTCATAGCTTCCAGTATTTCCATCTTACATTCACAAAATTTACAAAACCAGTTCTGCCTTCCAGGAGGAACTGCAATATATATTTAAACAAATAATTTATCTAATGAAGTCAAAGCACAGGAAGTTGCAACCTAAAGAACAACTTGTTACCATATAATGGAACTCACCATTTTCAGTGTCTAAAGGAGGGTCTACACATCTTTGGTGAAAAGCACGCTTGCATGTACCATAGCAGCGTATAACATCATTATCTGGAGGTTCTTCTCGCACTTTGCACTTAGCACAGAATATCTAGATGTAGAAAAATAGAAGACTGAATATACAGTTTTTAAAATGTGCCTTGTCATTCCATACATGATACAACTTGACTTCAGAAAATGCGTGAGAGATGGCTCTCCATCAGCAAAATAAGAGAAGGTGTGAAGCTGGTTCACAAGTATTAAATGGAAAGAATACAGAAACATTTTAATGCAATGAAGTGTTGATACTCACATGTTCATGACAACCAGATCCATCTGGAGCAATTGCAGAATCTTCAATGCTACTCAATGAACCAAGAGAATCCAACTGGCGAATGGCATCACGAATACCAAGTCTACATTTTAAAATTTGCTTCCTTGCTCTTTGTAGCTCCTTTTCTGGCCTAATCTTTTCTCGACTGTGAAAGGAGTTTCCATCAATGCAAAAAATAGAATAATGATGAGCCCCGCTGCTATTTGTCAAGGGCTAGCGTTGATCAAAATAGCTAATAATTGTTTTCAGGTTAAGATCACACTGCATTGCCGCAAGCTGTTGTCCATGAAAAATGTTTGGAGAGACCAATCCATTCTGGTTTATAATCAACGGTATAGCATAACCATACTAAGTTTTTCATGCAAAACATAAACTCAACTTAAATGGGTACATGAAAATTCCGGCTATCACCAAATTCAATTGAAACTCAATAAACCAGTCACTTATCTATTTATATTTCCCTTGAATAATTTAATCTTCTAAAAATTTCATGCGATTAATTTCAAGTGACATAGAGCATGCACCTCTTATGATAACAGTAACAAAAATCAACTAAGAGGAACTCCTAAATTAATCACTAAAAGGTAAAACATGCATGTTATTCACCCAACCTGTTTAAACAAAAAGAAAGCTATAGGAAAACTTATCCCGTACCTCTGACCTTTCCAACCTTCTCCAGAGTAAGCATCAATAAGGTTCTGCTCTAGCTTCATTTTGATTAAAAGATACCGTGTTCTCCTCTGCAGGCGTGAAGGATCATCAAGATCCAAATTATTCCTTTGTCTTTTCTTCTTTCTCTTTCTCTTCATTTTTTTAAGCTTTACCTCCCCATCAGCATCTTTCCCCTCTTTTCTAGAGCTAAGAGAAGCTTTTTTGCCTTGTAACTTCAAGGATGGCTTCTGTGAAGATTTTTTGTTCTTCAAAGGCAACTTTTGTCCAGTAATCAATTTCTTATCTGAAGAATCCTTACGTGGCCCTTTGATCTTGAGGGAAGAGATAACTCTTTTCCTTGATACATCAGTGCCAACATTTTTTGTATGAGATTTTGATTCCACTTTCACTTTATCCTTCTTCCCTTTCGTACGTGCCTTCAAATGATCAGATTTTTTAGATCCTTTGTCGTTTGACTTCTTCACACTATCCCGCATATTGATGTGTTAAATCCTGAAACTTCAACACAAAACATGAATTTTGTGAAAACAAAGACGAGGATTGTACAGAAATTGCTCTGGGCAATGCATATTAAGTTGCCCTCTATCCATTGATCAAGTATAATTACACAATTACCTTCTTCAACATACAAAAGAAAAATGCCCGAGTAGTAAAAAAAGGAGCACTACAAATGATCAAATTCTAGAAATCAAAGCAGGATGGAACAAAGCCAAACATTATAAGGAATGGGCAAAAAACAGCAGAGCATTACACATGGATATGAGTATTTAAAAGAACATTGAATCGTGAATTACTGGACTAGTTCAGCAAAATAAAAAAAAAGTCAAGATACGATGTTTGAGATTTGATTGTTAGAATCACAAATAAGTCATCCTCAGTTATTCAAATCGAGAGAAAAAAAAAAGCACTCGTGATAAGCAGAAGAACACACGAAATACCCCAAGTACTCAAAACGGCCAATACACCACGAACCAGAAGACCTTGACTTTGAATCCAAATGTCTAACCCCATAAGAGTTTGAGGCAAAAGAAACAAAACCAACCTGTGAGGGAGGAGGAATATAGTGAAAGATCAGAACTTTGAAAGGTCCTGAAAGGGTGTGAACATGGTGACAGTGCAGGAGTTGGAAGGATTGAATGGGTGAAGTTTAATTGAGAGATTGGTTTGAATTTGAAATTGGGTCTCAGATTCCCAATGTTGATTGATGAAACCAGTCGCCCTCAATAGCTACCCAAGCGCCACCAACGGTTAGCTTCTGGTTATGTTGTCATTCCCATTCATTATATGAATCTCTCTGTCTCTCTTTCTCTTTTCTCTCTGTGCAAGTAATTGTGGCAACAAAATAACATTGATATACTCTTCTGAGAAAAAAATCAGATTCTTAGGTGAATCATAGGCATTGTTGCCTTTTGTGTGTAGCCAATGTTTCTCAACTCGTCAATGCAACATAGGAAGCAAAAGTGTTTGGTTATATGCAATGAGAGAATGAATCTTTTTGTGATCTCCTAATAGATTTTAGTTTAGCAGAAACAAATTACTGATTTAATTTACTGTCAGACTATGTTTGCAACAAATTGGTACATACAATGTCACCAAAATTAAAACTGGGAGTAGGCAATAACAATTTTGATTTTATTTCTTTTTTTGAATAATGTTTTTATTTCATTCTCTCTCTCATTTTTTCAAATATTTTGTTGTTATTCAAGATAAAGATTTTATCATTCTAAATTTCTGTTATGAAATCATTTTTGTGAAGCAAACTTTAGTTAATAAATTGATTTCATTGTTATTTGTGACCAACTTTTTTTTATTTTATATTCTTTTTAAGGCTTTATACTTCTTTATAGGCCAAGTAATCATTGAAAGTTTACTAATATATCTCTTAAAAGCTACTTTAACATAATAAAGAGCATTTAATTTTGTTTTATTCTTAGAAAAACTAATCTAAATATAATAAAATTTTCATCTTTAAAACATTACTGTGTATCTTACAATTTTGACTTTGATTTGGACAAACCATTCTTTATGAATTCTATTTTAATATTTATGAAATAAAATGGTTAGTTCACTACCAAACATTTAGGTAACATTAATTTAACTTAATCAATAATTTTAAGATTATTTATCAACATAATTGTATTAAATATTAAAGAAATTTAAAATTAATATAAAAAATTAAAGAATAAGTTTGAATCTTATTCATCATCTTAATTTTTTTTGAATTGGAAGTAGCATGTATAGACTTATTCATGGTTTGGTTCATTGATGATTTTTTTTATTGAATTCTCTCAAAAGACATTAACAATGAAATAGAACATGTGATCTGTAAAATATTAAATAAAAGTTTATTAAAATACTTTTAGAATGTAAGTTAAAAATAGATAAAAGCATTTACTTAAAATATAATTTATCATATTGAAATAATTTTGATCTATAAAAACCTACAATTATGGATATATTATTCACCACTTTTTTTTTTCATTAATAATTAGCTCCCTCAAACTCTCAGTTCCAAGTTCAGCTGACTCATTAATTTATAGTAAGCACATATATATGATAAATTAATACAAAGGTCAACATGAATATCTATCCTTTTAAATCAATGCAATATTGATTTATATGATCAATATTTTTTAACAACCCATGATTAATCTAACTATTAAAAAAAATGTTAATTTACCTTACAAAAACCTATAGTTAAAATATATTTATACAGAATTTAAATATAAAGATATTAAATTTATCCTACTACAATGTATAACATTATTGATAATTTTGTTTCTCATATGATAAAAAAAAATATTTATTGAGAGAGGTCAATCTCTTTATAGTTTTAGCATATTAGTTATTGACTTTTAATTGAAAGACCAACTCTAACTATCCCGAATGTACTTGCAAATGAATATTAAATTAAACTCAATTTTTTGTTCTTCACTATGCAAATAATCCAACATTCCTAGTAAGTTGGGAAAAAAGGAAAAAAAAAAAAAAAAAAAAATTGTTTTAATCAACAACATGACACTTGGCAAAAATTTAGTTATTCCGCAGCAAGAATAAGGACCACATTTCACATCATAATCTAAATTAAATTTTTCATCAATTTATTCTTTTTAATTCATAATTTAAACTTCTTATTTTAAAATAAAGATATTTAATGTCTCAAAACTTGTGGTTTTAGTCTAACTATTATATTGAGACATTGTTATTATATATTAATGTTTACTTTCATGTAGAACATTTTACCTGATATTGTATTAAAAAAAGATGATAACATTGCTCTAGTAATCTCAGATGTGTTGTTACAAAAATGATACTAATATTAGTTTAATGTGTATTTTACAATTGCATGTCTTCTTTTTTTGCTGTTTTTGCTTAATGTTTGCTATTTCATACAAATCAAAATAAGTTAAGACTGACTTCAGATTTTATTTTTTTTGTAACAGTCAGAATTGTGTATTTTATTTAGATTTTCTTATGCTCTATGGACTTTAAATCTATTGGTCTTTGGTAAAATAATATATCCTAAAAAAATCTTATTCTCTTTGTTATCTTTTTTGAGAGCTACACATTAGATAATTTTTATTTTCTTGACTTCTTATTTTTTTTCCTTTTTTAATATAGTTATTTTAGTTATTCTTAGGAGTTTATTTTATTTTATTTCGCATGAATTTACTCTAAATCCATGTTTTTGTTTCTGTTTTTTTTAGTTTTATGCTGTTTTTCATTATAGTTCATGAATTTTAATAAATAAATAAAAATGGTAAATGCATACAATCATCTCATCTCATTATCTTTCCTACCATAATATAATTGTATATATATTATCAACCAATATAGTCATTTTTTTCTTGAATAAATTAATTAAAATTATATAATACACACAAATATTCATATAATTATAAAAAAAATATGCAACAATATATTTAAACCATATAAACAAATGCTAAAATTTAAGATCTTATTTTTTAAATATATTTAACGAAATTTGAGTATTAAACACTAATTTTTCCTAGACCTAATGCATTCTCACCTAAAAGATTTCAGTTACAAAACTTTTTGTGGACAAAAATGATCTAACTATACAAATTCAAACATTTTCTTGGACTCCTAAAACAAGATAACCAACTTGTTAACTATCAAACTCCATTCAAGTTAAGTTTTTTCTTCACACAATAATTCAAACTACTTGACATTACTAAGACAATAAGATAAATAAAATAGAATAACTCTTAATTTCAATTCAAAATCCAATTGTTACTGCACTATTTATCAAATATGTTCACATGCAACCCAAATTTACTATCTCAAGTTTATGATTCCATAATAATCTCACTTAAATTTAGCTTTTATATATATATATATATATATATATATATATATATATAACTTTGAAAGGGATTTTTATCAAATGCAATTTTTCAATTTAAGATGAAGTCCTAACTATTAATCATCTCAAATTACTCTTGAAGTCAAAATCTTCATTCCTTAGAAAACATAACATGCATGACCTACAAATTAGGGTAGAAAGCCGAGAACAAAAATCAACAACACCTTCTTCATCATACTTCTTTATCATATTTAAAAATCTTTCTGTTGATTGTTGAATGACCCACAGTCTATGGATTAACTTAAGTCCAAATAAAATCTTTAAAACGTCATTTAATTAATGTTAAGTCATTTTATCTATAAAGCATGACTAAGGTGTAATTGAATCCGCTTTTGAGTCTAACAAACGAGTTCATGACAATAAGGATCTAATTAAAAGGTATAAACAATATTGAATAGATTGTAAGTTCTCCCCACAATCACTCGGCATAAGCAAAATGATTGATTGGAAAACCACGAGACCTGAAGGTCGAGAAGACCGAAAACAGAAGACAGAGAAGTCACTCTAAAAGAAACCCAGAAGGAACTCGAGCTTATAAAAAAAACATTTTCTTATCGTCTAAATTCTTACATAAAATTCTAAAATAAAAAAAAAAATAACCTTCCAAGAAATTCTCTAAACACAAACATTAGGTACTAGACACAATATTACTTCTATACTAACAATGGAATAGAAACTCAAAAGTTTACACCATTCTTTATTATTTATATAATATTAAAAATTAAAATTATTGATCCAACCCTAATTCATTTTGTGTGTGATAAAATGAAACAAAAACAAAATTGAGGAGTTTGAACATTCTATTCAGTCCACCTAAAATGATGAATTAAACGGGTTAACCGATTTGGTGAAACTAATTCTACAGCTCACATTTTAAATATATTACCCAACTTTAATACAAAAGAAATTGAAAGTGTAGCTCTCTCAGCACACTATTTATTTACAAATCACTGTTAACAATTTTGGTAATAAAAATTAAAATAACTAATTTTTTTTCTACAACATACCTACTTTCTTGGTAAGTCAAGTATTGAATAAATTTTATTTTTATAAAAGTTAAATATATTTGTTGTGCTTATATTATAATACGAAATTATTTTTTTATTGGTTTAAACTTTAATCTATCAAATATTTTTAATTTGTAGTAGAATAATTGAAAATGGTTAGAATGAGTCCTTCACGTATAGAATAATTGATTTCAATATTTTAATGTTATAAGTACCTGAATAAAGTTTGAATTCGTATTATAATAAAGAATAAAAACATATTTAAACTTTTTTATAAAACATTAAATACATAACTTTTTATTAATTTTTTTTTTTAAGATAGTAAGAAAGTTAAGAGGATCCATAAAAGGTTACTCAAGAAATTAAACTCTATATGCAATAGGAATAAAAAAAAATGAGACACCGAAGGCATAGTTGGATCCCACCTGTAAATATTCAAAAGACTAAACATTTTGTTTTTTATTTTTATTTTTTTATGCTTAAAGCAAAACGGAACCCTGCTTTTTCTGTTTTATTGAAAATGAATACTATTCACAAACTGTGGTCAAATATTTCCATAAATCAGTTAAGTTTCTCAAGAGCCGAAACTACCAAAATACCCTTTGGTCGTTGGTTCCTTCTTTTTGTCTTTGGAAGTTGGAACACATGACACAGTGAGAAAGAAGAAGAAGAAGAAGAAGGAGGAGGGAAATCGTGGCTCCTCTTCTTCCTTCTCTTTCCATCAAATTCTATTCTTTGATGAATGGGAACGTTCCGGAGCTTAAGAAAGGCCTACGGTGCTCTCAAAGACTCTACCAAGGTTGGCCTAGCCAAGGTCAATAGCGAATACAAGGTTCATTTTTTCATATCTCTTTCTAACTTTCATCAATCAATTTTCATTCTTTTCTACATTTTTCTGCCGATTAATCCTCTATCTCAATTGATTTCATTTCTCAGCTTTTCTCTATCTTGATCTTGTTATTTTTTATGTAAGGATTTGGATATTGCTATTGTGAAGGCTACCAGTCACGTAGAATATCCTCCAAAAGAACGTCATGTTAGAAGTGAGTTCTCAGATTTTGTTGAAAATGAAAATTATGCCTTTTTTCTATTTTCATCGTGAGATTAGTGTCATCGGGGTTTGAATCATTAATTTTCAATGCATTATGTTTGGTTTAATTCCATAGATCTTGTTTCTTGCATTGAAAGAAATTAGAAATGGGATCGTTACCGTAATGCCAGAATGTGAAATTTATCTCTTCTTTGCAGAGATATTCTATGCAACTTCAGCACACCAACCACGGGCAGATGTGGCTTACTGCATACACACACTTGCTAGGAGGCTTGCAAAGACCCGGAATTGGATAGTAAGTCCTCTCTGTAACTGTCTGAATGCATCAACAGCTAAGAATGTGTTTGGATAAAATTTGAAAACGTGGTTTCGATCATTTCAATTTACGTTTCAGATTTTCATGACATAAAATGGAGAAGGAAGGGTTCGAACGGTGCATTTAAAATAAAGTACTTAGCATCAGAACATATAATAAACAATCAGTGCTCATTTTGTTTTTCTTGTACGTATATGGTAAAATGATGTGTTTTAACTGTGTTGATAAATGTTGTTATGCTTGATTTCTGCAAACTGTGTTGATAAAGAATGTTGTTATGGTCGATGACGACAATTTTTGCAAACTTTGTTGACGTTGCTTTTAACTGAATAAGGACATGTTACATGACAGGTTGCAGTAAAGACATTGATTGTTATTCATAGAATACTGAGAGAGGGTGATCCTACTTTCAAAGAAGACCTCATAAACTATGCGCGCAGGGGACGTTTTCTTCAAATATCCAATTTCAAAGATGACTCGAGTCCTCAAGGTAGATAGATCAGTGAGACCCTCTTGTTATCTGAATTTTCTTTCATTTTATGCTTATTAACTATATTTCTCAATACAGCTTGGGACTGTTCTGCATGGGTTCGAACCTATGCACTATTCTTAGAAGAAAGGCTTGAATGTTTTAGAATCCTTAAATATGACATCGAGTCTGAGCGTTTAACAAAACCATCACCGGTTATAACCAAGGTGGTTCTTTGCCTTTCAATTTTATTCACACATTAATTGTTCCATGCGGCTTTCATTACTACATTTAGAAAATTAGTAACTTTTAGCTTTGACAGGGACACAGCAGAACACGGTCGTTGACTAGTGAAGGGCTATTGGAGCAGCTGCCTGCGCTGCAGCAACTTCTATACCGCTTAGTTGGTTGTCAGGTAAGAATTTGTGCAGAAAACTTTGATTTGGTATCTTCATGCTCTGAAATTATTGCATTTTATTTCCCTCAGATAGATAATAACATTTAATTTTCTTTAATATCCTGCAGCCTGAAGGTTTGGCTCTCAGCAATTATCTAATACAGTATGCACTGGCATTGGTATGCTTGTTTAATTTTTGTACTTTTCACACAATAGCCCTTTTAAGCATTATGTGATAATATGTCTTGTATCAATTGTATAACTGAATAAAATTGGTCCAACATTTTTTCCTAAAATGGAAAAGGGGCGACTTTTTCAAGTGCAAAATTGTATGTAAAATGATCACATGAGGTTGGTCTAACTAAAAAAACTAGTTCACTGAATGTAGTGAACTAAAATTTGAATCTCTTTTTGAAACAAATATTTACATTTAATGCCATACAGTATTTCAAATAAATTTAGCTCCTAAAGAGAAAACAAATAAAATATCCTTGCAAATGATATTTTGCAAACCAAAGACATTTTGGATTTTAGAATTACGTCCATATAATATTTGATAATGATACCATTAATCTTCAATAGCACTCAATTAACCAATGACTTCCGCACTCAAGTTAGAAGAATATATCTTCATTATAAGCTTCATACATAGGATCATAAATTTTTAAGTTAGGTTAATAAGATCTTACTTAGATCATAAAAATAAACAAATATTTTTTAGTTAGAAACATATATTTCTACTAACAACTAAATAAAATATTAATTAGAGTTTGAGTCTTATAGCGTGGTTACATTGAAATAAAAGTTGCAAAAAGCTAGTGATGTAAGAGAGTGAAATGCATAAAAATAAAATTAAAATCTCGTAGAATAATGATCGTTATAATAAAGATGAGCTTAGGTGTTAGACACCGGAACGGCTGCTATACTCATGGATTGATTTCATACAAGACAAAAGTGTTTCACTTTCATAAAAAAAATTACTTTTTTAAAATAAGCTCTCATTTCAGAGACAGAAGTGAGACTTTTCAATTCGTAAACAATCAAGGTTAATATTATTATGACAAATAATGGATTGATAAAATCTACTTTTAATTTTTCTTTTGTTAACGGTTGGCACTCTTTTTTCCCCGAAGTTAAGCAATTCATTTCAGAGGAATCCAATCCTAACACACAAAAAGGAAACATTTTAACTTTCTTCGCTTCTAAAAATCCATTCACTGAGAGGACTTGTTGTCTAACTTTACTTTTCCGCTTCTGAAAACATCTTTCAGGTATTGAAAGAGAGCTTCAAAATATATTGTGCCCTGAATGATGGAATTATAAATCTTGTGGATGTGGTAACGTCTACTTCAGTTTAACATGTTATTTCAGTTTAACTCGTAAATTTTAAACTGTACTAACAAATGAAAGTTTCAGTTCTTTGATATGCCAAGATATGATGCAATCAAGGCGTTACATATTTATAAAAGAGCTAGCCAACAGGTTTACAATAGTGCTTTCCTTTCCTTCAGATCCATTCCTTTTGTTGTTCAATTTGAACTGTTTCTTGTTCTCAATGTGGTTTCCTGAAGGGTCATACGTGTTGAATTGATGATCATTCTAACTGTGCAGGCTGATAATCTTGCTGAATTCTATGAATACTGCAAGAGATTGGACCTTGCTAGGAATTTTCAATTTCCAATCTTGAGACAGGTTCTTGCTCATTAATAACATTATTTATTTTGATATCGTATACAGTTTCTCACTGCGATCTTTCCCCTAATAAACAGCCACCTGGTTCTTTTCTTGCCACGATGGAAGAATACGTTAGAGAAGCACCCTTGAATGCATCTAATAGACTGGTAAGAAAAAGTGGTATCCTAATTTATTCGAGAAAGCCCGTGCCTTATATGCGCTTTTTGTATGAACTTCCACGAACCAATATGCTTGACTTTCTAAACTAATAAAGGAGTTATTACATGCGATATGGCAAATGAAGTTTAAGCCACTTCGTCAGAGAGTGGAGGACCATAATGACTTTTAGAACGACCCAAAGAACTTTTACTTTCTTATGTGTAGAGTGTAGAATAAAATGTAAAGTCAATTACTCTAAAACAACTTAGCAATTGATAGAATAGCTTTAAGACTCGTTGTATGTTCTGCATTGGGTTCTGGAGTCAATTTTGCCACACCGATTGATATGGAGAATTGGAGATTGACCACGATAACTTCATTTCATTATTAAATATCACTCAACAACTTTGCATCTATGTTCTGGTTCTAGTTATGGCATATTTCGATTGAAGTTTCTGCATTTATTGTTAATGGTATCCGGGAGAAACCACTCTAATGGGCAAAAGGGCTATTTGTTTTCTTAAAAGTGGTCCAATGTCAATTGTTCTTAAAACATCCGTGTACGCCCACAACGTATTCGCATGTTATGGTTCGTTAATAAATGTCATGCAACATCAGGAATATCACGAAAATGATCAATCACCTAAAAAGGAAGCAGAACCCAAAGAACCCGAAGAGGCTCAAGCAAATGAAAAACCAGATGAAGAAGACAAAGAGGAAGAACTGGTCGATAAAGATGAAGCAGAGCCCCAGAAGGAGGAAGTGGAACTTCCTCCTTTGATATCAACTGATTCTACTGATGATTTGCTGGTGTGTTTTTGTTTATGTGAATCGTATGAATGTTTGAGGTGTTGGTTTGACGGAATATATAACATATCTGTCACCTTTGCAGGGTCTAAACGAAATAAATCCAAAAGCCCAGGAACTAGAAGAAAGCAATGCTTTGGCGCTAGCAATTGTTCCACCCGGAGGTAAGAGTGGTTGATAATTAACGACGTTAACTCTATACTGCATGCATAATTGGAGAAATGAGAGATGAAAGACTTCTCTTTTGTTTTATTCCACAAAGCTAATTGGAGAAATGGGAGATGATTTCATCTAAAACCATAGGGGATACCTGTGCCATTGCCATTCCTTGCTCACGTAGTCAGTCTGATAAATCATTACCAGGCCTGGATCAAAACAAACTTGTATTAATAAAAAAAACCTCAATCGTGTCCATCAGTTAGCTAACCATCCTTGTTGTTTGATCGATTCAATTCTAAGACTCTGCGATTTTATGTAGGAAATAACTCAAGCAATCTTGCTTTGGCTAACATAAATGGAACTTCTGGTTGGGAACTTGCACTGGTTACAACACCAAGTACCCATACAAGCCAAGCGCCAGTTCGCAAAATGGTCAGTTTTTACCTGCTTGTCATACTTAGTAGCTCATATGTACACAAGAGACATACCAATCAATATGAACATGTTACGGGCACACACTACAACGAATGCGGCCCAAAACTATTATTGTGACATTCATCTCACAGATGTTGGCTATAGGTACAATTTCACACACGCCAATAACAGCAGAGGTCTGCTTGAAATGGCCAATACATGTATACACCCCATTCAATGTCATGTTAAGAATAATTTGTAGTGTTTTCCATCTACCGCTAAATGAGGCTATGGTTTGTCCTTTGAATCTAAAAGCTAACAACACTATTGTTCTTTTCTCCCTTGTTTGTTGAGTCAGGCTGGTGGGTTTGACAATCTATTACTAGACAGTTTGTATGAAGATGAAAATGCTAGGAGACAACTTCAACTCCGAAATGCGGGCTATGGATATGGGGAAATGGATACACATAATCCATTCAATCATCATAATCAGCAAGATCCATTTGCAATGTCCAACAACATACCACCTCCAGCCAATGTGCAAATGGCATTCATGCCTCAGCAACAGCAACAACATAACATGATGATGGTCCCTTACCAGTACCCACAGACTCAATACCATCAACAAATGCCAGTCATGGGTTCTTCTAATCCATTTGATGATCCCTTACCCGTGCCCACCTATGCTTATAATTCCGTGAATCATCAGGGAAACTACCATTTAATGTAGAGTCCAGCTTCTCTTCTACTTAATCCTCCTTTTTTCCCTCAATCCCTTGCCCAAAAAGGATGTATTCTTTGTTAAGTAGAAAACACTAACTTTCTTAATGAAAATTGCATTCATCGTTGGTCATTGTATGTGACATATATTTTTATCTGTAACTATCAATGATTCATTTTCCGTAAGCCATTCTAGGGTACACCCTTTCAAGTTGAATCAAAAGGTGCGTTTGAAAATTAAAGTTGCCCGAGCGATAGTCCAAAGTTTGGAACTGGGTAATCTAGACAGAAAACACGCCTCATTGATTATTATTCCAACTGAGAAACCAACACAGTAAACACATCTAATTGACTACTATTATTCCAAGTTTAATGATTCATTTATCTTTCTTATCAGAACAATCTGGAAAACTGAAGTCAACGTGACTGTACTGTACTTGCAGTTCTAGCCCATTCAGAGAACTTAAAAATCAGGGTCACAGATGCTCTAGGGAGAATTAATCCCACACAAAGGATATAACCCGTAGTATAACCCCAAAAAAATTCATCTACTACTAGCAATATACCTTTACCACTTATGCCCGGTGTCAGGTTTTAAGGTTTATTGTGTTTACTGTGCCCCTTGAAAATGTCAACTAACTGAACAAATACAAATGACATTGACATGAATTGTGAATTTGTGCAGAACCAGAACTGGTTTTCACTTGGAAATTCATGTCCCGCAAACCAAACTAAAGAAATGACAAGTGATCAAGATAATAAGAGTAGATTAAAAAGTAAAATCGAACTGAAGAATTAGAAAGTTAAACTTATACAATTTTTTTACCTCTCAGCAAGCATGTTCTAAAATTCAACATTAATAATTTAGGATCCTGCACGGATGTATGCCTTTGAATATTTGAAGTTGAGTTTTTAGTTTAGAATTCACACTAGACTCTTTCCACAATATCAAATGGCTCTCGAGTCAAATACAAGAACGGTTAACCAAGATCTATCAGTTACATTTAAAATCTCTTCTGAATGTAATTCGCACATCTTAAGACTCATCGTGGTGAGTTCATGCCAAAATTAAAATTGCATGTATCTCTTCTCAATTAAAATAATGTTCTTTGCTCATCAAACTTTATGACAGAGAGAGAATGAGAGAAGAGAGAAGTATGGAATGTGATTATGAATGATGGTGGAGAGAAATAAAGAGAAAAATATTGTATAAATTGTTGGATCAATATCCCAACTTTTTCAATTATAACACCACGAGAGCATCCAAATCCTAAATCATATTAGAGGATTTGACACAGTTACCAGCAAGGCTGGCAACACTAAACAAATTTATAAGTCCTACCGATCCTTCCCAAGTCTTCTAAGACATTTTTTAATCTTCAAAATTCTAGCACTTTTTTTGGTATAATTTGAATTGAATAGATCTATGAATAATCTCTCTCTTTTCTTGACATAAACATAAATCAACCCTTTTATTAAAAGAAGGATTTCACGTACAATAGCGACAAAATGCAAGTCAGCTTCTATGATGGAATGCTCTTCAGCCTTTCAATGGGAAATCAACGCTTTAATTATAGAACTCAATAGAAACTAGGCAATTCTATAATAGTAATCAAGCAACTAGAGCAACAGTGCTAAACTTTTACCCCTTTATAAAAGTCTACTGCAGTTATATATACATGAATAAACATATTCATTGAATTGAGAAGGTGTTTGGATCATTCAGAGGAATGCTTAAAGAAGCTTTTGCTTTATTAGTTACACAAATACATACATCATCCAATGTAAAAGGTTCAACATGACACCATTGAAAAAATTCTACACAAACTGGTTACTTTAAGTGCTTGGTGAGGACCCAAACTATATACAAATAAAAGAGACCAAAAAACGTGAGAAGAGTTAATCCCAAAGCAACCAGTAGAACTTCACCTGTGCAGGAATTCCCATTTTCATGCACTGTCTTCTATGCAAGCAAGCTCCATGATCTTCAAACAGCTTAGTTTTTTTGCACCCAATCCTCTCATCGAGCTAAGGGTGCAACCCTGAAAACTATTCACTATTTGGTCTCAGCGAGATCTCAACAAGTCCAATCCAAAGACAATTCTGTTGCATAACTGCATTTGAAACTGTGTAGCAACACTTGAATCATTGAAAGCGGACACAAACCCATGCAGTACTATTACTTACTTGCCATCATGATCATCCTTCCTCGTCTTCAGAGAGCGCCAGGTTTTCAGTGTGTTCCATAACCTTGAGTTGCACAGTAAGTTCCATCCCTCGTGGGGTGGCAATAGCTGTTGAGAGAGAAAAACAAGAGAAAATAGGATGAATTACAATCAATCCAATTAATCATAATATCCACAGTCACTGTATTTACAAGATTCTAATAATAGCATTCCCAAAAACTTCCTCTAGCATTGAAGGAATAAAGAGTAATAGGGTTGGTTGAGATGAAGAGAGAGTGAGTGGAAAAAAGAGAACCTTGCATTAAGAAGGGTTGAGCGGGGATGGAGAATTTGTGGAAAAAAGGGGAGGTAGGAGGTGGGACCCAGAAGGAGTAACCGGGGAGGAAGGGAAGCCAATCGGGTGTGGCCTTCATGATCATAACACGGTGGGCATGGTCCTCCAGCAACTTCACCCCTTCCATCTCCCCCCACTTCGCTTTCATGGCTTCCGAAGATCGGTGGCGGTGGCACACAATCAGGACCTTCGGGGATTGGGAATGACGAAGCAGCGTCTTGGACTTGGAGATGAACCTGGCCATCATATCAATTCCTTCCAATGGAACAAAACCAGATGCACTTCTCCTTTTCAACACACCAAACAGTACCATTATATTAATTCTTTTTCTCTCTAAATCTCATCGATTTTAATTATTTTAATTCATAAATTTTATTATATTTAAAGTTATTCAAAGAAGCTGTATTATTACAGTAATCAATCATATAATTAAATATTATTTTCTGTACGATAATTTTTATGCAAATTCGTTTTTAGTATAATAAAAAAGTATGAATCTTCGTACAATAGTTATAGAGTTGATAAGTTTAGTTAAGATTTCCACTGATGTATTTTAAGATTGTTGTACACACGAGAAAACCTTGAGGACAAGTTGAGTGATGTGGCAATGTTGCCATGAATAGTTTTGGTAAAATTAAATAGAATAAATAATTTTAATTTAATAAATAATTTTAAAAACAATTATAAACTATCTTATTAGTCCTTACATTTATGATTAATATTTAATTTAGTATAATGATTTTAAAAAAAATATACTTTTTGTTTTTTGAAAAATATTTAAATTAGTTATTTTTGTTAACTCTCTCCAACGACATCAAGTGTTGCTTATATGACAGAGAGAAATATGATTAGGTGTTGTATGATGTGACAAATGGAGTGATTAACATATTAGCATAAATGAACATTGGGGTTAGGGTTTTTGAGTTACAATCAATGAGTGAGTGATTGGGGTTAGGGTTTTTAATTGCAACTAGTGAGTTTGGATGATTGGGGTTATAGTTCAACATTAGTGAAGTGTGATTTTGTGCAGTGTTAGTGTTTGGTGGTTTGAGATGCAGCGATTATGTGAAGTGTGATTTGGTGCAGCGATTGTGTGAAGTGCGATTTGGTGCAGTTTTGTGTTTGCTCCTTTCTAAGGTTATGACTTTTTCATTTATGTTGTGTTGGTTCAATAATTATGGGGTCTTTAAATGTTGTTTAATTGTTTGCTTTATTTTATATGTTCTATGTTCTGTATTTGATTACTTTAAAGGAACATTTACAAAGTAGTTTATGATGCAGGGTCTCACCATGTTCAAAAAAAAATTGTGTGTGGTCCAACATTTGTTTTCTAACATAGTTAAATGAAGGATTGGTTTGTAATTTTTTTGGTATATGTGGCCATATGTATATTTTACAGGGATACCTTTTATAAACTTCATATTTGTTTGAAGTTTTTTTTAACCTTATGGTCCACCATAATGGAAGATTTTTTGATGGTGACAGAGTGAGATATATTGGTGGTGATACATCAACATGATCATGTGACTGTGATAGATGAAGTTACTTTGAAATAGTTAACATTGTAAAGGAGATGGGCTTTTTAATAGTACAAGAGATGTGGTATTCATGTGGAGGTTGTGAAGTGTTGGAGAATAGATTGCAACTTCTGATTGATGATGCTGATGCAATAGATATGTTGAAAGTTGCAAATACATTTTTTGAAGTTCACTTATTTTTTGTACACGTTGTATCAGAGGCAGGTTTGAGTGTCGGGTTGAGGGTAAGGATGATGTTGGTGATGGTGATGGTGTGGAACCTGATGGTGATGGTGATGTTGATGTTGGTAAGGAAGGTGATGTTGAGGATGATGGTGGTGAGGATATTGGTGAGGATGATGGTGATGAGGATATTGGTGAGCATGATGTTGTAGAGCTTGATGGTGTGGAACCTGATGTTGAGGCTATTGGTAGTGAGGAAGGTGGTGGTGGTGGTAAGGGTATTGGTGTGACTGTTCATGATGAGAAGGAATGTGATGATGATGGTGGAAATGATGATAGTGGGCATGTGTCAGAAGATTCTTCCTTCCAGCAACGAATCCACAAAACTGAACTCCACTACAACCTCCAACACACACCTTAGGATCGAACCACCTCCACAAATGACCCTATTATCCGTTGACAGACCACCCTCCAAAAAACGTTAATGAATGAGAGAAACCCCCAAACTTTATTAATCTCTGTCAAACCCCTCCACTTGCCACTTCACACAACATCCAATCTCATTTGTCTTTTAATTCACAATCTACATCAACAATTCTCTCAGCCACATAAACAACACTTGACATCGTTGGGAGTGAGTTAACAAAAAAGACCAATTTGGGTACTTCTTAAAAAACAAGGGGAACAAATTGATTTTTTTAAAAACCACTTATTAAGTTGAATATTGACCTTAAATGTAGGGATCGATAAGTAATTATACCTTTAAAGAAATAAAAATGTTAAGGAATTTTTTGTGCTAACTTTATAATGACACACAAGGTTAGAATGAAAGGAAAAGGTGTGAAATTTTAGAACAACAAACTTGGTTGTAGCAAATGACATCATACGGCGTTAGGAAGCATGGTCATTGGAAGAAATTTTTTAAAGAGATAAATAACTAATTTAAATTTGTTTTTTGTTATTTTTTCTTTGTTTATGGAGGTTGGTTAATCATTTTTATGGATCCTATTTGTTATAGTCAAGAATGATGAATCACAACTAGAGCATTCAATTTAATCAGAAATACAAGATTTCTAGCCGAGTTTTAGTTATGTCTTTTTCCGATCATACACATCTCTTTTATGTTGTTTAGCCTCTTTTGTATCCAGTCATGTTTATCGTCTTTCTTCAATTTAATTCTCGGTTCAAGGTCATTTTTCGGTATTTAAGCTATTATAATTATATGAGGAGAAAATAATAGGATTGTTATATTGAATGTTTATTATCAGTTAAAATTATGTCTAGATCGACTTTAATCATATCCGCAAGAGTCTAAAATTGATAAAACTTGACTCATGACACCACAAGCCCAACAACCTTAGGTCGGGACCTTAAAGACTAACTAATTGGATCTGACCCATGACACTACAAGTTCCCTAACCTTAGGCCAAGATCTTATAGACTAACTAATCGGACCCAACTCATGACACTCCGCTACAACTATTATTGGGTTAAAGGTGTTTTGGATATTAAAAAGTTTATACAGATAGGTGGTTTGGACTTTAATAGCATTTGTGTAGAATTAGTCAAATACACATAAGAGTAGGTTTCTCTTACTCTCGAAAGTTACACTGATACAATAACTTTTTATATTACAAGCTATCTTCTAATATGTGTTGTTTTAAGGATTTTAAATAATCATGATAAATTAATTACTAATTTATTAGTTTAACTATATTTTATAGTTATAGTAGTTCTTTTATAGAAGTAATTCAAATATAGTTATAGTAGTTCTTTTATAGAGGTAATTCATTATAAGATACTTTTATTAAAGAATCTCATTTGATATTTAAAATTTAAAAGTTGATCAAACTATGATAAAGAAGAATGATATTTTTGTCTAAGTAATTAGGCTTGTTAAGTATCTCGACTAGTGAGTATAGGCTTTCGCAAAAAGAAAATGATGCTAACATTGAATATGAGTTTAAAGAGTTCACAAATATGTACAAGTTTTGAAATTAGTTGATCATGCAATTTAAAAATAAAATCAATATTCATATTTATGCAGAACATTTGCCAATCAATGTTCTAACTTATCTAATGCAAACTTGGTTACTACAAAGTAATAGAGATGTTGTTTGTGGCATTGATGCAACTATAGAGTTTGATGAGTTGTACATTAACATATTGCCTAAAAATGTAAGTAATCTGTAATGTTGGATATCTTCATTTTTAGTTCTCTAACCTTTCTCTAATATTGTCTACATTATCAAAGTAACATAATATAATAATATTATTTCACTTTATTTTATTTTTAAAAATAAAATAAAAGTTACACGTGCTTATGACCACTTATAACAAATAAATGAACATTTAAACACATCCTCAATAATTCAATTTAACGAGCTATAATTATTATTATATGAAAATTGATACTTTTGTATTAGTATACTAAAAATAAAATTGCATGATTCTTGTTATACTAAAAATGTATTTGTATCATAATGATATATTTAGTAATCGAAAATGATTTTTCAACAACTCGTTTACGTGGTAGGAACAATTTTGTAAAATGAGCAAAACATTATGGAATAAAATCAATCACCAGTAAGTCAAAACACATACAAAATGTTCAAAACAAGTCTCCAAAATTGTAAAGCAGAAAACACTAAACAACAAAATCTAAACCAATACAAACTTCAAAACTCAAAAACCACAATAGTAAACAAATAAACGAAAAAACAGTACAATGAACACTAAAAAACCAAAATCAAACAAAAATCATATACCAAAACAATCAAACAAATAAACCCAATCAAATGGAAAAAAAAAAAATCAAGACCCAAGCGAAATCGCAATTGCACTCCCAATCCAAAACACAAATCCCCTCAAAATCACAATGCACCTCTGCTCTACTGCCTTCTCCCTTCAAAAATTGCCCAATCGAAAACCTAAACCCCTCCAAATCCCTCTGCAAAACGTAAGTGACACCTCTGCTTTCTTCGCAAAACACCCAAAAAATCGTACATATGCTTTCGCTTCCTTCACAAACACCCAATCCTAAACCCTCAAAATTACAATGCTCCTTCATTCGCGGAACCTAGCCTTTCAAACGCTTAATTTTTTAAATTTGTCACCTAAGCAAGTGGGACCCACAATCTAATTTTTTATTATTTCACCAGCCAACTCACTCAGTTGTATTCTGGCGCAATGACATTTTAGTTGCCAAATAATCGTTACTCATAATCGAAAATGATTTTACGACAATCCATTACCCCTTGCGTCATAATACAACTCGCTTACATGCTAGTGGTGTTTTTGTAAAATGAGCAAGGCCTAATGGATCAAAATCTATCACCAATAAGTGAGAACACACAAAAAGTACAAAACCAGTCTCCCAAAATCGCAAAGTAGAAAACACTCAACAACAAAATCCAAACCAATTCAAACTTCAAAAATCAAAAAGCAATTTAGCAAACAAATGAAATAACAGTACACTAAACACTAAAAACACAAATCAAACCAAAACCATATACCAAAACAATCAAAATTATAAACCCCAATCTAACGGAAAAAAACTCAAGATCCCAGCAAAATCGCAATCGCAATCGCAATCTCAATCCAACACGCAAATCCCCTCAAAATCGCAACGCACCTCTGCTCTGCTTCCTTCTCCCTTAAAAAACTGTCTAATTGAAAACCTAAACCCCTCCAAATCTCTCTCTACAAAAACGCAAGCGACACTTCTTCTTCCTTCACAAAACACCAAAAAACCACACCTATAATTTCGCTTCCTTCACAAACACCCAATCCTGAACCCTCAAAATCATAATGCTTCGTCCTTCGCGAAACCTAGCCTTTCAAACGCTCAACTTTTTAAATTCGCCCAATCTAATTCTTTATTATTTCACCAGCCAACTCAGCTAGTTGTATTCTGACACAATAACATTTTAGTTGTCAAATAATCGGTACTCGTAATCGAAAATGATATTTCGACAACCCATTGTCCCTTGCACCAGAATACAATTGGCTTACGTGGTCGGGCTGCTTACAAGTTACATGGTAGGGGCATTTTTGTAAAATGAGCAAGGAATTATGGAATAAAATCTATCATTAGTAAGTCAGAACACACACAAAAAGTTCAAAACCAGTCCCCTAAAATAAAAAAAGCAAAAAACACTAAACAAAAAGTATCCAAACCAATTCAAACTTCAAAACTCAAAAACCACAATACCAAACAAATAAATGAAATAACAGTACACTAAACACTAAAAACCAAAACCATATACCAAAACAATTAAACAAATAAACTCCAATCAAACGAGAAAAAAAAAACCTCAACATCCGAGCGAAATCGCAGTCACACTCCCCATCCAAAACACAAATCCCCTCAAAATCGCAACGCGCCTCTGCTTTGCTTTCTTCTCCTTTCAAAAATCGTCCAATCGAAAACCTAAATCCCTCTCTGCAAAACGCAAGCGGCACATCTGCTTCCTAAGGGTGGCAAAGCGAGTCAGCATGCCTCGCATAGGCCAGCCCCGCACTTGGCTCGCCCCGCAAAGTTATTGCGGGCTAGAATTTCCGTCTTGCCCCGCATAAGGGTTGGTCTACGAATTTGCGGGCCATCTTGCATTCATTTTTATTTTTATTTTTAGAAATTGAGTAATTTTTTTTTTAACATTTTCTCTTGAAAAATTGTCAAATTGAACTTATATATTTGTTACTATCAAACATAAAAAAAAATTTCTTCCATTTCAAATATAGTCAAACATCAAAAAATTAAACATTAAGATAAAAATCAAATATCAACATTCTTCCACTTCGAGAACATTTAAAATACCTAATTCCAAAACATTAAACATAAACATAAACATTATTGATATTCTTCCATTTCAATAACATCGGATGCCGCCTTAGAAGAACTTTCATCCATTTTTTTATAATTATATCTTCCCCATCATCTGCATACATTAAATCAATGACAATGAATTAATTAATTTTTCATAAAAATAATACAATAAAAATAAGATAAATTAAAATAATTGAATTACCCTCAGAAAATTCATGCTTCCACATTTGCAAGCAAAAGTCGATTCCTATACTTGTTAAGAATTCGAGAACCAATGCTAAATGCATATTATGATGCAATTGTGGTTATAAGGATGCTCAATGAATCTTTAACCATTAAAGCAAGTTCAGAAAAACGTTGACTATTATTTTTCCAGCAATCTAACACATCTATTTGCTCTAAATAGTCCAAATCCAAAGTTGGATCATCCACCTTCCAGCTTTATTAGCTACTTGAAGGTTGCGCATTTTTAATTCCTATAATGATGTAATAAGTTAGTATAATGGATTGCTGCAAAAAAAAAAGAATTAAAGTGCATTAATAAGTATTATTAAAGTAAGTAACTTACATAAAAAATACTTGGTTTAGACGTAGATGATGAGAATGAAGAGTGCCCTTGCTTTTGCTTTTGAACACTTGATGATGTTGTGAAACCTTTGGTAGAATATTCAGCAAAAAGTTTGTATAATTTTTCCTTGATCTTTTCCAATTTTAGTTCCCTAGTAAGTGAATCAATTCTTTCAAAGCAAAATCTCAATGTTTCTAACTTCATCCTTGGGTCTAAAATTGCACCAAATGCAAGTACAACGTTATATTCATCCCAATATTTCTCAAACTTTACTATCATCAATTTAGTCTTGTTCTTAATTAGTACATCTTCATCCTTCACATTTTCCATCAACAAACACTGAATTTTCCAAACTTGTAAAAAATACAAGTTGGAAGTAGGATAACTTGTAGCATAAATCAAGTTAGTGATATCATAAAAGGGTAACAAGAACTTGCAAATTTTTCCAGCTCTCTCCCACTCTTCCTCTGTAGGGCAATATTTATAAGATTCATCAACCAAATGCAAGCTTCCAAAAACACGTTGATATTTAAGA
>Ga0123342_1001379_pt1 | contig 40831 bp, 18 predicted proteins | sample Turbeawhitnodule_FD_89960 | JGI IMG/M metagenome (GOLD analysis project Ga0123342, IMG submission 89960) | Root nodule microbial communities of legume samples collected from Mexico - Turtle bean Mexico white nodule | ecosystem: Host-associated > Plants > Roots > Nodule | place: Mexico: Nepantla...
AAACTGAAGTTGTAAATAGATCTCTTTCCACTATGCTTAGGTCAATCATGAAAGGAAACCACAAATCTTGGGATGAGTACCTTCCTCATATTGAGTTTGCATATAATAGAGTAGTTCATAAAATTACTAACATTTCTCCATTTGAGGTTGTGTATGGGTTCAATCCTCTTACTCCTTTGGGTTTGTTACCTCTACCTAATCCACAAGATTTTGTGCATAAGGAAGGAGTAACAAATGCTGAATTTGTAAAGAAAATGCATGAGAGGATTAAGAACAAAATACAACAACAAACAGAGAAATACGGGAAACAAAGCAATAAGGGAAAGCGAGAGGTGATTTTTGAGGAGGGAGATTGGGTTTGGCTTCACCTTAGAAAAGATAGATTCCCTAATCAGAGGAAGTCTAAACTTAGTCCCCGGGATGATGGTCCTTCCAAGTTCTCAAAAGAATCAATAATAATGCATATCAAATTGACCTACCTAAAGAATATGGAGTACATACTACCTTCAATGTTATGGATCTAACACCTTTTGCAGGTAGTGAAGATGAAGCGGCAGAAACATATGATTTGAGGACAAATCCTCTTCAAGAGGGAGGGGATGATGGAAGAGGCTCAAGCTCGGACCCTAGTTCAAGCCCAACAACTAGGTCCATGGCAAAGAGGATTCAAGAAGATTGGGACTCTACTACTGATGGCAAAGAAATGTTTCTTTATATGTTCAAAGAGGACCACAAGAAGTAAAGCCCAAGCCATGAGAGTTAGTTTCTTTATTTGTAATTTCAGTAAAATAAGGTTCCTTTGGCATAATGGAAGGGTGTGCTTATCATTGTAGCTTGAGTAAAGCCTTTTAGGGTAAAAAGTTAACCTAGCTTCTAGAACTTTGCTCCTAGGGTGCGACATTGACATTAGTCAAAACCCTAGCACCGCTCTTTTGTGTTGTTCCCCTTCCTACCCTTGCTTCTTGTTCTCCAAGGCACTTGAACCTATACAATGGGGTGCTTGGCTCATGTTTTGTAAGATCAATTTTATGAGTAAAATGCTTCCAAATATTGCAAGTTTCTACTCCCTTGTCTAGTCTCTCTAGGTTAGACACTTTGATCTTCACCTCCACCTTTCTCCAAGTGATATGACTCAATCAATCACTTTTCATACCTTTCATGCACCTACAAGGAACCCATAGTTCTATATGAGCCCTCCTTGATCCATCACATCCATTGCTTCCGCCACCCTTTTCAAATCTCCAAGAAGAACAACCCATCTTTTGGTATCAACCCATCACATACAAAAGTAAAAAAATTATTAATATCAAAATCTTGTTAATAAATCTTACAATTCACAGTACAAATAATTCATCATTCAAAATACAATTTTCATGTGAAGAAAAATCATAGTTAAAATCAAACTCACATAAGGTGACTTAACATTGTTGTCTTATCACATTAAATAAAAAGCATTATAATTTATAAACATATAATTTACCCTACATTAACTAGTCATTACTACAAAAAAGTTAATCTTTGCACAATGAAAATTGAATGTAATTAAATATTGTAATCAAATTTAGTATTTTTTTTTTAATTTAACTAAAATTGTTTACAAATATGACAACTTCAAGAATTTTTCTTTTGTTTCATCAAAGCTTGAGAATTTCTTCAAACACGTAAACTTGAAACCTTTCACTTTTTCTTTTCAATTTGTGAAATGTTCAATTATAAAAGCCATTTTTACCACTACTTTATCTTCTCGGATGTGTAATCATAAGACAATAATATAAAGGATGTTTTGAATTCTCTGGTACACTTTAACCAGCTACCATATTTAAAATATTGATTTTGATTAAATTTATGAAATAACTCGCAAACTATTCTTCTTCATTTGGATGATAATATTCTTTTACCTTAAATCAGGAATATCACAGAAAATTTCAAAATTTACTGTAAAGATTATTTTCTCAGAAAAAAATTCTAAAGCTGTAATTAAAAATAATATAACCCCGCCTAATATAGAACAAATTAGCCAAACTCTTGATACAAGAATAAATCAAGACAATTTATAATAAAAAAATTCAAATGATTGATAAGCAAGAATAGAGTTATAAAACATTCAACTTGTCCTTTTGAGATAGTTAAAATATATTATAGGATGGAGACAATATATACACACACACAAATTGTACATGAAAGTAAAGATTATTTAAAATGGGTGACTTAACAATAGTAGAGGAATCATGCTACCATGTCAGGTTCATAACTCATACTTCAGATTTTATATATTACAATATAACAAGTGAAAGGATCTTTGAACTATACTTTCTCTAGTTTAGAGGATTCTTGCATACAAAGTAATAATGAGTTTTAATGTCAATTTTTCGAAAAAAAAAAGCTCAAATTATTTCATGTTATTATACAAACTAGTGTCAAAAATATAAATTGAGTTTAATTAACTCGCTTAAAGTTGAGTGTAAAAGTTTTTGATAATTTGTTGAAACAATGGCACCATCTATTAACAGTCTATAATACTATCATCCAGCAATTAATTATGGGAACAAACATAAATATAGAAGCATCCACAATTTGCCAACCAACCTTAGAGGATCATGGATTGGTAATGTATATTCCGTTCAGGGGCTGGAATGGAACAGTGTGCAGAAGAACATGAGGTTCATGAACAGAAACAGTAAAATAAATTTAAGGAACACTAGACCACAAACCCTCGTCAGTTCTATGTTAATCTAAGTTTCCCTACTCCAACCCCATGTGGGTGGTTTTAAAATGCTGAGAAACATGCACCGCAAATGTAGATTAAGTAAATACAACAGCAAGAATAACTGAACTCTTTTTGCCAGCGAATTATATCATTTTTCAGACTTTGAAGCGCAAGCCACTACATGAGATTTGAATTTCTCCAGCTCTGCCAAAACCTCCTCTTCTGGTCTGTAGATCAAATCACTCATGCGCCATATCTGCACAAATGAGTTTGAATGGATCACACAGGCAATCATTAAAACACACTAATAACTACTTACTAAACTTGAAATGCCAGAACCACCAGTTCAACCAGGAACCAGTTCATTTATGAGTCTAAGTAAACTATTCAGAAATGTAATGCACACAACCTGATCTGGTGTAAACCGGTTTGACTTGGAAGGAACATGAGAATCATTCACTTTAAAAAATAAATAAAAGTAAAAAATGGCAAAGAAAACTTGATCTGCAAAGTGCATACTCCACATCAAGTCCATTGTGCCCAAAAAGGGTGAAGGAAACAGTCTTGTCACTGTCTCACACCCATGCCAGCCCTCTGAATCTGCTCTACTGTGAGCACATGCCCACATCCATAAAAAAACAAATGCCACAAACGAGCAGAAATACCAGAAGTTGTGTGCAAGTTACTGTGTATGATGTTCTTGGAAGAAGAGAGAGATGTGTTGCTCTTAGGGATCTGGTGTCGTGAATAGTAATAAATTATGCTTGCCCCATTAGGTCTAACCTCAACCAACCAATTTGATCATGTCACAGACAAGTTGCTTCCAAAAAGTAGAAATCTTCAATATAAAAATGAAAAAAATAGCCATTTTCTATAATCTATATTACATAAGTCGAAAAACGTTTCTCATACCTGCAATGTTCCCCCTCCACCGGTACTTTCACAGTCATCAGACACGCTAACAATTGTCCATGGATCATATGCATTCCAATGAAAATCAACTACTTTATCCCTGCATATAATAAATAACAGAGGTCGTAAATTACAAACAAAATATTTTGAAAAAATAATTAAAGAATTGTATCCTACAGAACAAATTCAGTATTATTGACAGGACTTCCAACATATGGAATAAACAATTCACGAGAGAAACAGTCAGAAGAAAGCTGGCAGAGGATAACAATAACTGCTATGCAAGATTAACTGATTTAGTCTTATCTTAGGATATCAGTACTGCAGAATTCCTGACGAATTGATATTGCAGGCTTGTCCCTTATACAAATTTATATTTGATATTGATACAAACTATATCAGAATTAAAGAAAAAAAACTCTGATTAACAGAAAAAGTGAACAAATGACTTGCAGGATTTTGAGAGATCTGGACTCTCCCTCTGAAATCATTAGATAAATTCATCCTCAATCTCCCTCTCAACCTTTTTTCTTATTTATAACCAATAAGCCTTTTTCTCCAATTATCTCTCATCCCCCAACTAACTCAAATTAATTTACTATGTAACTAATCATGGAGGTTTCTATCACATATCCAGCATTTCATCAAAGTTTATACCAAAAGATGTCATGACAGACGAAAACATTGATAATAGGGAAACAGGTGACATAAGCATCAAAGAAAAACTCAACATCATAAGAAACTTTGGGGAGCTCCATCAGACAATGAACAAAACAAGAGCTTCAGATATGAAAGACGTTGCTTTTGGCCTTGGCTAAAAACTTTAAATAATGAAGGTTGATTACAACTATATGATTGGAATAACGAACAAAAATAGTTGACAATACCAGAAAAACAAGATTTATACCTATGACCTGCATGTTGGAAAAACAACCCTGGAGGAGCACTTATTGATTTTCCAGATCGCTCTATTTTTTTACCAACCTACATTGCAGGAAAAAAGAGCAAGAGACATCATGAGCAATTGACACCAAATAATATTTTTGGAGAAAGAAAATAGCTAGAAACTAATGAGATTGCACCTTCTCATAGTCCCAAATGTTCAAGAGACCATCCTCAGCTGAACTTCCGAATACAGATGATTTGTCTGGAGACCACTGAATTAAACAGTGATTCACATATATTACAGTGCAATAACAATATAATGCCAAGACGAAGGAAGAATTATTCATATACAAAAAGCATGTCCAAAATTACCTGAACACAAAGAACAGCAGCTTTGTGACCCTCAAATTTATGGATGGGTGATCCAACTCCATTAGTGGTGAGATTGCGGCGATCAAACATGCGAATAGAATTATCTGCTGACCTGTAGATATGACAACAAGTCAAATAGGGATGTGAATCTTCATCTTGTACACGATATGATCAAAAGGTAGTGTACATGTCAAAGCAAAATTTAGTGATGAACTAGTGCCAATAAGAACTGTAAAACAGCAGAACGTACCCAGTTAGAATCAGATTATCATCATGTGGATTCCAATCAACACAGTGAAGATCAGCATTATGAGCTTTTTCAACCTGTTACCAAATTCATGGCAGAGGAAAAACAATTTAAAAATACAAAAGATACAGTGTATTATTATGGATATGAATATTTTAAAATAGTGTAAGAAAATACAAAGATCTGGGGTGTATAAGTGTTATTTTATGAACATGAATACTTTAAAATCGAGATGCATGTTTTCAAAGATGATAAAACCTGTTATTATTGCATACTCCAAATCCAATAAGTTTGGAGTACACTAAAATCTACGAAAAAGAAATGGTCTGTTCACAAAATATAAAATAATGTGAACTTAAATAAAATAATAATAAATGAAAACAAATTTAAATACACGATTGGAGTATTAAACATATACCTTAACCACAGGGCTAGAGCCAACACGTGCATCCCATAATATGAGACAAGAATCATCTCCAACACTACAGAACTCCTGTGCACTTCAGCATGATCACAATGGTGTCAGGAGGATAAGGTTATTAATCAAATATGGTATTTAGTTTATGCTGCTACTGTAAGTACAAATACACTAGAGTGCTCAAACAAGAATTTAAAAATGAAAATCTAGAACAATTTCCCCCCTCCCCCCTCTCAAATTTTTTTAAAAAAAGGTATAGCAATACATTAATTAATAATGAATGATAACGAGTTGATGAGGGAGAGCAGGACACCCACCCTAGACTTCACCTTAATGCTTTGTTTGGCTGCAGAGAGAAAGTGTACAAAAAGAAAAAATGGAAGGAAAGGAAATAAAAAGAAAAACATTGTTCTCTTATATTGTTTGGAAGAGAACAAAATTCTTTCATTTTCTCAACCACCAAATAATGACTACAATTTCACTATGTGAAAAGTAAGATGAGAGAAGCGATTTATTGTGAAGCACAGCAGGAGCTACTCAGCATAAAGTAGGGAACTTACCTAGATGGACAGAAAGTCACATCTTCAACAGTATCCTCATGCCCACAGTAAACACCTCGTGGCCCTACAGCAGGGCTATCAGCATTTTTATCATTGGCATCTCCAGACTTTGGCTTGATAATTGATCCACCTGTGGCAGCAGATGTTATATGGTCTTCAATACTCCACAATACCACCGTTTTGTCCTTTCCTGCAAGTGTAAGTTCTTTCTTTCAGATATAGAATTACCACATACAGAATTAAGCAGTAATAAAAAACCTAATTGTTTAATAGTTAACCTCCTGAAAGAACATAGGGCTCAGTTGGGCACATTGCAAGAGCAAATTCTGCATTATCTTGGTGTCCAGTTAATATCTGCAAGTGAAATTATACGTGAATATATGAAGATACATCAATCATGCCAAATACCAAACATAGAAACAACAATAATGACGGATTAGGAGTTTCTTATAATAGATAACTCAAGGGAAATTAATGATGGTGGTGACATTTCAAAATGGACGGGCAAATTTGGTCTTATTTGAATCCATGCTATGCATGATGCATTCTCCTAGGTTTTCACATTAAATATAGGTATGGGATAGTGGATACATATATCTAATACCAATACATGGGGATGTCCTCAATATCCAAGTCAGTTTTATTAAGAGGAAACCGTATTGATTCCTCTCAGCCCATTACAAATAAATGTTAGCACCAGTCAGACACACAAGCAAGGGCACACAGACCATGACATCCTGGGTTGAATTTAGTTTGTTTAGTTTTTTTATAAAGCAGAAAATTATATAAATTTTAATGTGGATTTTATGAATTGCAATTAAATAATTATTGTGTTCTATAAACTATTTGTGCATGTCTATGTATGCATAGTGAAAATGTTCCATCTCACTTTTTTTCATGAATATCCACATCAAATGCATATCAGATCATGTCTTTGCATAATAGGTTTTCGCACCTATGGCATGCTCTAGTCCCAACAATGCTACTCCCACTCTTATGTTCAATATAGCTACAAAAGTAGCATGTCCCATGGCTTTTCAAGAACACCAGCATCAGATACATGTCAGATCATAACTGTGGATCACAGATTTTTTTATCCAGGGTGTTCTAGCCCCAATAATGCTACCCCTATTTTCAGTCCAATGAAGCCATACCCTAATATAACTAAAAAAAAGTTATTCAATACTGTAATCGAATGAGACAGCAGCATAATGTGACTCACATCAGAAGATGCTACACCTAAATAAGGAAGATCATGTTTCTTATGAAATAAATGGATAGGAGTACTCATCTGCTTCATTTTTTCTCACATTCCAAAATAGATTAAAATCTTTTAGTTGGAGATATTTAAGCAATATTAAAAGCCCAGACATACCAAATCAGGCCGAGAGTTTGTAGCTCCAAGGACAGCATGACGGTTTGGTTGATTTTCAACATCCCAAACAAGGACCTGATATTGAAAGAGTAATGTGTAAGGGACCACAAAAATCAAAACAAACTGCAAACTGTAAAGTTCTTACATCAGGGCTATCTGTATGTGTCGCCACTATCTTGGAATTTTGTGGTAATTCCCTAATTCTGTTCACCTACAAAATAAAATAATCACGTCATACTCTGATCATCAAAAAATGGAATTCAAAAATATATACACCATTGATGATGGGTACTAAAAAATAAACAAATAAAAGAAACCAAGGCAGATTAAGGAACAGTTATTATCCCTTCTTCATTGTCAAAACAAGCTTCAAATGCATTCAATTTTTAACAAGACCATCAATGTAAATAAGTATACCTCGCCAGGATGTATGATGGTCTTGAACTTCTTCACAAACGGGGAACGTGCCTCTTCATTAAACTAAAAGGGATAAACAAGCATTCCTATCAGCTTAATCAAATTTCAAACACCAAAGTTAATAATCATTAAAACATGAGCAAAGCAACAATGGTGACCATGTAGTAGTTGTCCTTCAAATTGTAGACAAATGTGGTCCCAATGGCAACCATAAAGACACAGCAACCTTCACCTTGTGGCCAAAACCACAATTGCGGATCGGATCAAAACCTCGGACAAGAAACATGACATTCACAATCATAAAACAATAATTCACCTGAGAAATGTGCTCTGCAGCAGCAACCCTAGGCTTCACAACCTCACAGTTCGCAATCACCAGAGTATTCGGCACACTACCATCAGTCTACAAACAAAAACAAAAATCATTTTTTCACAAAAAAAAAAACACTTTTCCTCCCCTGTACAGCAACCAACCACATAACCCAACACATGCATTACACTGCACTAACACCCAGAACTTAAAAAAGGTTAATTTTGTTTGAAGAAAAAAAGAGTTTGCCTGCTCAGAAAGATAGAGTCGCTGGCGATTCTTGTAAGTGGCTTGTTCAAGCTGAGGGCCCCACCTGAAAACCCAAAATCAGCATTACAAAAATCACATCTTTGAAGATTAAAAAAGGAAAAAAAGAAAACCCTAGAGAGAGTTACCTGCAAGAGAGAGAGGGCCAAACGAGGTTGTGGTTGGCGAGCCAGTCGTAGAGAACAGGAACAAGGGACTTCCATTGCGTGTATTTCTCGTCCACCGAAGGTTGTTGCTGCTGCTGCTGCTGTTGCTGCTGATATTGCTGTGTTTTTCTCCCTTCCTTTGTCTTGGAATGTTCCTCTTTCTTATCGTCCTTTGGCTTAGGTTTACGACCCCTTGTCTCCTTCTTCTTCACCACACCTTGCTGCGGAGGAGTCTCCATCTCAGTTCTCACTCTTCTTCTTCACAAACTCTCACTGCTCTCTCTCTCTCTCTCTCTACTCTCTTCCTCTTCCACACCTAAAAGTCAAAAATAAAATTAATAAGCCCCAATCTCATAAGGTTGATCTTATTTATGTGAATAAATAAATAAAAATATTATTATATTAATCATTATTAATAAATTAATAAATAATTATAAATTAGAGTCAGGGTTCATGTTTGTGCATTTTTTATTTATTTATAAATAGTATTTTTCCTAAATAAATTAGTGAAGATGGACATAAATAAACTTAAATTTGAGATATTTGAATAAAAATAAGAGATTTTGGTAAAATTAATGTTTTTTCTATTAGGTTGGGAATGTTTGATTTTAAATATTTTATTTCAATGGAAATCAAAATTCCACTAATTTAATAGGCCTGGGACTTACTCAAATTTAATGATTTTAAAAATGTCATAGATAAAAAGTTATAAAAATAGGTTGATAGAGAAAATCTTGATATTGAGGTTATGTTTGGACTAACAGTTGAAAAGAAAATAAAAATAATAGTAAAAATGAGTGAAACATTTAAAAAAGTAATTTAATTAATGTTATAAAATAAAATAAAATTGATATATTAATAAAATGAGTAAAATGTCTTTATTAAAAATTAAATTAAATTTTAAGAAATATGTAATCTATTATTTTGTTTGGTTAAATTGAGTGTAGAGATATAATTGTATGTCTAAGTTATGAGGAAAGTAAATAATTAATTATATTATATTGTCCATCCATGTAATAAATAAAAAATATTTTTTATAAATATAAATTATAGAAGTTAAAATACATAAAATGAATTTTACATAGTTTAGGTACATTATAAATTAATATATGAAAATTATAAATTAATATATAAAAGGAGTAAATGTAATAATATGTACAAAATCCTTTTTGTAATTGTGGTGATTTAAATAGAGGGTTTAGGGTTTAGGGTTCATTTAAATAGTTGTAGTTGAATTCAGTTATTGTCTCTTATAAAAAATATAAATGATAAATTGAAAAGTATCAATAACTTAAATAAAAAGAGTACTTATATATATGAAAAATAGTAGGCATTCATTTTAAAAAATATATGCATTACAAAAATACACATCAATGTTAAGGCTATCTAAATGAAAATAAAAATGTATAAGACTAATATAATCTTAAAAATATTTCAAAATAAACTTTATGTAAACGAATTTTTAATGTGTTTCAAGATATGAGTAACATCTTCTTAAACAATGGGATATATTATTTGTCTCGTTGTGGGCAAGAGCAAGTTGTTCAATCCAAATACCATCTTCTCTTTTTATTTTGTCCATTTACTTTAAAATGATGGTTTTTAGTTGAGTTATTGCTTACAAATTAATTTAATTTTTTCCTCCATTACATTGTTTTAAAATGTATTAATGGAAATTAGAGCAAGGTAGTCATTTATGCAACAATCTTATGTTGTTGTGACAAAAATCGTATAAACAACAAATTCATGTTTTTAATGATTAAATATAGAATCTATTGGAAGTAAATTAGATTGACAATTTATGCGAAATTTAATACGTTTTGATGTTGTATTCTTAAATATTTCAACATTGATATTAGATGTTCTCTTAATTAGTCATATTTAGTGGAAACCTCCTCCTTATTCTTGGTTGAAATGTAATAAAGATAGAGTAGTCAAAACTACACTTGACTTATGACTTGCGATGGTATATTTTAGAATATAACAAATATTACGATAAAAATTGATATAATTTGTTTTAGGACGACTCAATCTTAAACTTTTCAATATAACTATATTGTTTATTGGTATCATTAATCTAGACGACATACTATGAAGTTTAAATGTAAGATGTTTTTCGTATTATAGGAAAAATAATAATTGTGCCGATAAACTTTAATGTTTTGATGTAAAAGAAGTATGTAATTAGTGAGGAATGACATTTTTGAATTTTCTTATATATGTTTTTTATTGAAATAGATTCTCAAACTTGTTATAGGTGTGTTTGTTGAGTAAGTTTTGATATACTCATCCTACATTTTTTATATTTATTTTTTGATATGGTACAAATGATTAGTATGACATAGACTATCAACTTAAGGAGTATCATATCTCATTTTCAGAGTGTTGATGGTAGACTATTAAATGTAACTTTTGGAGTGTAGTAAAAGAAAGTATAAAATGTTGTGATTTTTTTTCTCTCTATTCCTTCAACATTCTAATTATATTTAAAAATTTCTTTAAATATATTTTTGTTACCTTGTTCAAACTAGTAAATCAATTAATTTGAGAAAAAGAAGGAAGTTTTATTATAATTTTAAAAAACATAAGATGTTATAGTCAAAACTTGGAAAACTTGAAGGGTTAAACACATATTTTATACCACCAAAATTGGTACCTCTAAAACTTGTTGAGTGTTTTTATATTTAATATTTAATAAATATGCAAATTTGATTCTGATAATAGTTTCATAAAAGTCTAATAATGGATGACATAATAAATTCAACAAACTTTGATAATTTGGATTTTAATATCGTATTAGAAAGTAAATTTAAACATAACTCATATTTACAAAATGAGTTTGAAAGTAAATATTGTCTTCACTTGTAAATTGATATTATTTCTAAATCAACATGAGATCTTCAAAAATGAAAACATTTTGTAATTTCATTTTTTAATAATAAATTTTATTGAAGTAATGGTTAATATCAATACTTAAAAACCAATTCTAGACCATCCATTAGAATATGGTATACATCTGAAAGGTTAAACCAAGAAACCTTAGTTTAGAATGTTAAGATCTTATTTTGGAGAGTGTATTCTAAAACTACTTTCTTCATTCCTTTGCACCTCCACTCTTACTATTCCTACCTTAATTTCAACAGAAAAGAAACATACGAGACTGCACCAATGTTATAAACAAAAAGAGAATCAATATATTGAAATTTGAATGGTGCAATAGGTAATTATTGAAATGCAGAAAACAAAGGTCCTTGCATATGTAACTATGTTTCGATGTTAAATTAGACTTAAAATCTATTTTAAAAGAGAAACTATCATCATATTCTGATATTCCGTAATGTATTTGTGATATATCATGTTCTACAGAACTAACTAACCAGATTCCATTCATCTCCTCTTCTAAATACATGTGTGTTTTTGACAATTTCAACATTACATTACTGATGCTGCTACTGCAAAGACTATACCTTGTATGTTGTATTGCCAATGGGTCTTAGTAAAGGCCATCTTCAGTCATCTTCTATTTTCAAGCTAGACTTGCATTGCTTCCTCTTTTCAAAGAGTTAGTATAGTTACATACACATGGTTTTGCAGGTTAGCAGAGAAACATGTCAACACCTATTTACAAGTTGCTTGTATTCTGTTGTCAAACTTCAAAGGGCTCAGGCAGAGAAGAGCAATGCCTTTAGCAGAGTTCTGAAGTGGACATTAACAAAGTGAGAGAGAGAAGTATGCACCTAGCAAGTTCAAAAATTGCAATTTGGTCATAACTTGAACATAGTTCCATGTTCACTGACACTACCACCAGAAAACTTTCTAATTATCTGCCATAATCGTTTGCTTCTTCCAGTATTCAGAGGACCTGAATAAGAATGTCTTCTAAATGACCCTGACACTCGCTTTCCATATCTAGCGGATGATGAGCTGAATAACTCTGATGCCAACAGTCCATTTTCAATATCAACTCCAGAATCGTAATTGGTGGCTGAGGATTGGCCTTGGAAATTATCTGATACTTGTCTAGAATGACTCAAATCAACAGAGGTAGAACTTGAGCCTGCTTCTCTTGCCTCATCACATTCATTGCACACTAGTTTTAAAGCCTGAACAACCTCACCCATAAAGGGACGGTCAGAAACCTCTGGTTGTACACACATTGAAGCAATGGCTGCAACTTTAGCCACACTATCAGAAGGCACATCAGGTCCCAGAGATGGATCTATTATTGCTTTCACTCCTTCTTCGCTTGAGAGCAATGGACGAGCCCACGCAACGAGATTCTCTTGACCGGGAGATCGTGACATGTCTACTGGTTTTCTTCCAGTCAAGAGCTCAAGGAGGACAACACCATAGCTGTAAACATCACTCTTCACAAGAAGATGCCCGGTCATTGCATACTCTGGAGCCACATAACTGAATTTGTTTTTCAAATATGAAAGAAAATTTAATCAGGGAATGCATAATAGTATAACAACAAATAATTAAAATAGTTTTCCAACAAAAAATAGTGTGGATATTTCCATGGGTTGAAAAGAGGTGGTTTTAATAACAGTAGCTGGCAAAAAGTTGGACAGTAGAATTTAGATGTTTGTCAAATCAGGGATTAAATATCATTATTCAACTTTTCAACTATTTTTTTGAGTGTTTACCCTTCTAAAATAAATCTATTATGGATTAGAGTGTTATTCAATTTTGAGATGGTAATTTCTGGCACAATTCAACATTTGTCACTCTGCCAAATGGATAATCTAGATGCAGCATATGAGTTGAAATCTGGTTCCACGAGAAATTACCAGAAATAGCACTAACATCTATTTATTTCTACACTACACTTCTTCAAAAATAATCTCAGTCAAAATTTATTTCAGACAGATATAAGTTCAAAAAATTGTTGGTTCTTAACATAAATGACTACAGAAGCAAATGTCTGTAGACATGGTTAAGAAATTACTTCATTCTGCTAAACTGATAGAGTTCTAGTTTTAATGTATCTGATCAATTCCACAAATTTATTATGTAAGAGGTGACAAGAAAAACTTAAGAGGTAGTAATGTGAGGAGATAACTTGTAGATAAATATGTCAAAAAGAAAAGCAGGAAAGGAAGAAGCCCATTACCCGAAAGTTCCCATTACACGTGTTGATACGTGTCTGTTCTCCTCATCAGCTGCTGTTCGGGCCAATCCAAAATCGGATACTTTTGGTGTAAAATCTTCTTCCAGCAAGATATTACTAGACTTGAAGTCTCTATGTATGACATGAGGACTTGAATCTTCATGCAAATAAGCCAGTCCACGAGCAGAGCCAAGTGCTATCTTTATCCGAGCACTCCAATCAAGGGGGCTGTTTTCCTTGTCCACCCCTACCAAAGAACAGATCAAATATAAGAAAAACCATTAACTTATAGAACTAAATTATTGGAATGGTATTTGAAACAGAGTTAAGTACCATGTAAATGGGATTCCACACTGCCATTTGGAATGAGTTCATAAACCAGGCACCGGAAGCTGACCTCTGTGCATATACCAATCAACTTAACCAAGTTTCTATGGTGAAGGCGGTTAAGCATCTCTACTTCTGATAGGAATTCACGGTCACCATGATGATCCTCTCTTTTCAGAACCTTGACTGCCACTTTTGTCCCATCTTCAAGTATACCACTATAAACACGCCCAAAACCACCTTCTCCAAGTACCCTGGAGTCATGGAAATTATCTGTGGCTTTCTCAATGTCATTCATGCTGAAAGTCTTCGCAGATCCTGTATAAGCAGCAATGCTAGACCGGAATGATGTCGAAGCTGAAGCAAGCCTGCCTCCAACTGCTGATCCAGCAGCACCTGTGAAATTTGTATGTTTGTTTCTCAATAGAAAAAAAACACTGATAGCACAATCAATTTGACACAAAATGAGGTGATAAGGAAACACTAGAAATTATGACACACCAATTATTTAATTTCAATGTACCTTGAGAAAATGATCTTAGTTGTTAAAATTATTGCAACTGGACTTTTATCTTTCTGCATAGAATTCTACCATTGTTTTCCTAGCGCTTAGATGAGTTAAATACTAAGTATGTGGTCTGTAGTTCGTAATTTCAGGGTCTTTTCTCTCTTTTTGGTGGAATATAGTATTTTCTAAAATGATCAACCAAGACAACGTTTCTAACATGAAAAATGCACTACTTTACCAAATTTCAAGACACTACTATCTGTATTACCTGGTGCTTTGGTAAGTGAAGGAGACAGAACACGTGGGGTTGATGCCAGTTTACTTGCATGATCTCTGAACTTGAACAAGGCCCAAGCAGCAGCAAAGCATAAAACAACCACTAGAAAAACTGAGAGAGAAATAATAGCAATGATGCCCTTGCTAAGTCCACCTTTATGCTGCCTCTTTGATATGTCAACCCCAAGGGGCTTTATGGTCCTACTGTTATTGCCACCACCCGAATATGGACCACCATCAACAATTGTAATGCTTGAAGGAGGTAAAGGAGGGGATGGAGGCAAACCTATATTGAAAGGGCCACATAAATTTCTAACCAGAAAAGTCAAGAGGGTACCAGACATTCAAAATTTATATATACCTGGATAGCTCACATATAATACGTCATAATCACCAAAGTAAGAAGTCTTTATAGCAACCTGTTTGTGCCAAAATCTCTCAGAAGTTAAAAAGGCTGTAGGTTTATCAAACTTTTCCTCAAGTGGTACCAAATCAATGAATACAATAGTTTTATCAGGTTGCAGGTTAGCTGCATCAGCTCCCATAATGCGAACTTGACTTTGATTCATGAAAACCCCAATGGCAATTTCAGAAGCAAACTCTGAAACCAAAGGGAAGAAAGTATACAAAGAAACACTAAGGCGAAGACTGACTTTCATGGGCCACACACATTTGCAAGGTGCTCCAGGTGGAGTATTTGTATAGGGATCTGAGCAAACCAGTGATATACAATCTAAAAAATGAACTGACATTTATATTTCAGTTTGATGGATACAGAAAGCAAAAAGAACATATACCAGGAGAAATAACTCCTTTACTACAGAGGGAACAAATAAAGCCCAAACTATTAACTAACCTTCATTGGGAGGTGGGGGTGGCAGTGCTTGAATACGAGGTAGGACCGGCTTCTTTGGGCTCTGGGAAGAAGGCCGAAAAGGGGATACTTCAGGAGGATGAAATGGAACTTGCAATACAAACACAAACAATGGATGCAAAAGGATAAGTAGATGGTAATGAAAAGACCAGATTTCCTAAAATATTTGAGATGAGTATGAAAGTTTAGTCTGTCTTACTTTTGGTTGAGTGGGGGGGTATTTTGAATGATGGAGAAGGAGCTGGTGAAATCTGGCTTATTGGTGACTGAATAGGGAACGCAAACGGGGAAAGTGTGGAACCTACTGTGAACAAAAGCTTCAGTAATCAAATTTCCCTTTATTTCTTCATTTATTTATCAGTCTAACAGAAGAAACATCTTATAAGCTCACCAAACGTTTTTAGGTACCTGTGCTCAATGGTGATGGAGCATGATGTCTTTGCCTACTTGCTGGTAGCAATGAGGGAGGAATTGGTTCATCTAGATAAAATAACCAAGCAAAAAGCAATATATTCAATTGCAGTGAAATTCTTAATATGTGTGAAACAGTTAAATAGATCGGTTAATAAAACAAACCTTGGTGTTTTAAAGTGGAAGGAGAAACTGAATATGATGATGCAGGAGCAGGGCTGTTGATTATGTTCCTTGTGTGGTGATGCTTATAGAATGTGGTTGACGGTGAAGAAGCAGGAGGATGATCTTTGTTAGGAGATGGCTCAGGAGCATAGTGAAATTGCCTTGCTTCAGGTGCAGAAGGAGCTACAACAGAAAAAAAAAAAATTAAGTTAACTCAGTATGTGTACATTACTTATTGGTTCAGTGTGTGTTTTAATAATTAAAATTACATTCCTTATTTTTTGCACTGATTTCCATCTGGTAAAACTTTAGGTTTGGCATATTAAATAATTGAACATGATAAAAAAAATGGTGTGCATAAGATAATTTTAAATAAGGTAAAATTACATTTCCAAAAGAATTCCACTTGTGTTTGGATAGGGAATTTCACAATTTCTAAGACATTCAAATACATTGAATTTGAATTGATCTCATTTTAAATTGTTTCATTTTTCAATTCGTTTGTTTGGATAATGGAATTCAAATTTAGTGAATTTTAATTTTCTTGTTTGGATAAAGTATTTCAATTACCACCAAATTCAAAAAATTATTTAAATATCAAATAATTGTTAAAAATTCAAAAATCAATATTGATAATCTTTTGTAGTAAATCTTGATTGATGTTATTTTTTTGCCAAAGCTTTTCAAGATTTTTTCATTTTATATTTGAGAAACTTTTTCTCAATTTTTTAGGTTAAACAAGATTTTATGAAATGCTAGAATGGGCTAGATCCAAGTAACCCAGGTTGGGGCAAGTAGGCTGAGTCGAGTTAGCGCAGGTCAAAATCAAGCCAAGTCAACTCGAGCCCAGGTTGAGTCAAGTAGGCTCAACCCAAGTCAAGCTGAGTTGGCTTGAAGCAAGGTTGAGCTGACTTGGATTGGACCTAGGTCAAGCCAAGTCAGTCCGGGCCCTAGTCGGTCTGAGTCCAGATCAAGTCAAGTCGAGGCAAGCCACATTTAGTTAGTCAGGGCGGGTCCATGTTCATCCGAGTTGGGGCTGACTCACTTTCAACATAGTTGGGTTAGGCGTAGGTCGGTCCTAGTCCAATCAAGACTAGATCAGGCCTAGCCCAACCAACACCAAGTCAAGCCGAGTCTATCCAAGCCCAATTCAAGTCTAATATTGTTGTTAGTACAATATGTTTATTCATGTTGTTAGTACAATGAGCAATCCTCTAGTTAAGAAATGGCAACTTATCAAAAGCAGTTTAATATTACTGTATACCTTGAGCAGGGGAATGTACTATAGCCGGAAGTGGCTTTGGTATTTTGTATGGAGGAGCAGAAACTGGTTCTCCACCTTTTTTCCAATTGAAGCTTCTAGAAGGTGTTAATGCAGGAGAGACAACAGGTGCTGCATCAAATGTTTTGTGCTAATTAAATTTCCATCAATTGAAGAATGACTGATACTGTTAGTAGAATGGGCAATCCTTTAAGAATGCGACTCATCAAAAGTAGTTTAATGTTACCATATACCTTGAGTATGGTCATGTACTATACCCGGTAGTGGCTTTGGTGTTTTGTACACAGGTGCAGAAACTGGCTCTCCACCTTTTTTCCAACTAAAGCTTCTGGAAGGAGTCAATGCAGGAGACACAATAGGTGCTGCACCAAATTTTTTGTGCTAATTAAATTAGTTAATGCACTATAGAATTAACAACACTAAAGAAATTATAGTTCCGATGTGGTAAAAGAGATTTCATTGTTAAGCTATATACTGATAGTTGTAACTAAATTTATTTTACTGATTGCATATTCCTTTTCATATTTAGCAACTTCGTGAATTTAACTCCTTGGGATTGAGGTGTGCAAAGTGAGAAAGTAAGGGAGAATCCACCCTAGATTTGAATTAAAGTATCCCATGATTTAACCCAATGTGGATGCACCCCTTTTTCTCACCTTAGAAGATATACATCACAATGTTGATAATATTTTTAGAATTTAGGTTTCAGGTGTAGGTCAATCCTACAAATCCGACTTGTAAAATAAGGACTAACTAAGCCTTATAAGCACCACTTAGGCCATATTTATTATTTATTTGGGATCTCAAATGCCTAAGAGATTTCAAATTTGGATTCTAGGATGCTTCACTCAACCATTCTAGTCAAACCCTCCATAAGTATCCTTTCTCGAAACAATGGTAACCAATTCTAATAAGCTGCAAATAAAGCAGGCTAGGGGTAACCACAATTATGGTGATTTTCCAACTATTCTATTAAATATTTTGCATTCATAACTCATCAGACATCATTTATCAACAAGTTCATGATAATTCTTTTATTAGGCATGTAAAGGAAACATTGCATATCAAGCATAATTTTTTTTATCTCAATTCAATTGTTCAGATATATAATCCAATCCACATTTCCTAACTCATTGTCAAATTATCATGTGAGGTTAAAATGAGAGAGAGGTATAATAACATCTCTTTGTGGGTCATCAACAGCTATAGTAATTCAACAACAACAAAATACACCTTGTACATAAGATCGGTTTTAAACCTTCATCATTCGAAGAGTAGAAAGACTATAGATGTGGAAATGAAAAGATTAAATGCTTTAACAGAAAAGAACAACTGTAACTTATTTTAAAATAAAACAACAAAATCAACCAGGGGAGGGGGATAATATGCACCTCAAAATAATGGAACAAAATCATTTCTCAAAATTTGCACCTGGTGATTTGGATGGAGATGCTGCTGGTATGAATTGGTGGACCAATGGTGGATCTACAGGAAATGGACTTGGTGGTGTAACTGATGTGCATGGATACAATAAAAGAAAAATCAATGAGACAAGTAAAAGGGATAATATGCTAAAATTAGTACTAGATATTTTAATTTGTCCCTTCTTTCATCAAAATAAGGATATATGCATGGAGTTAATTTTGGTAAAATAGGTGGCCTATTCGTTGGTTATTTTCTATTTTCCATGTGATGATGCATTATATTTTGTGCTTTCAAGAAAAAAAAAGGGACTTTAGAATCATAACAGTTGAATTCTACAGAGCACTATATAAGATTAAACAACATACATGACATTTTTGGTGCTGGGGTGTGAGTGTGACCATTATTTGCAGTTCCATTGTGAAGATCAGGTGGGAAACTTCCATGAGTTGGTTGACTGTCTGGCGAATTTTTTGGCAAATTTGTAGGAGATGTTGCAACTGGGGCTGTTAAAAATGGTCATAGAAACAGATATTTGAAGTCAGTATCAACTGGAAATTGGCAATGAAAGGAAAAAAAAAACAATTATAAACCCTCAAATAGAATTACCGTGTGAAACTGGCTCCAATGTGTGACCTGTGTTGATATCCCCTCTGGGAACAGTTGGAGGCGAACTTCCATGTTCAGTTGGCTGACTCACTGGTGGATGTTCAGGAAAACTGAATACTAAAGGGGCTGTTGAAAATGCATTAGAAAAACATACTTTTGGCTTAATACAAACTGCAAGTTGGAAATGAAAAAAAGGAAATTTCAGAAGAAATCAGGTGATAACTTTTTTACTTTCATCACATGCCTGGTGAAATTGGCTCGGGGTTGTGACCATTATTAGCACCCTCCTTATGAGGCAAACTTCCATTTTCATTTGGTTGGCTTACTGGTGAATATTTGGGCAACTCAGTAGAAGGTATTGGAACTACGGCTGTTCCAAGTATTCAATAGAGAAGCATATTTTTAGGTCAATACCAACTGGAAGTTGGATATGATGAAATGGAAAAACCATCATTAAGAATACCAACTACATGACAAGACTTTTTATCACACCTGGAAATGCTGGCTCACGCTTGTGACTCTTATTCCTCTCATCAATCTTAGGAGGGAAACTTCCATGTTCAATTGGTTGGCTGACTGGTGAAGTTTTTGGTGAATTGCCTGAAGGTATTGCAAAGGGAGCTGTTCAAGAAGTGATAAAAGAGATGAATTTGGGTTATTATTAATGGGAGGTTCCCCCAGAAAATAAACTTCTCAGTCATGTACCTGGAGCAATTGGTGTGAAAACAGGAGGACTAAAAGCAGGTGTTTTGCTTTGAGGTGGACTTAGTTGTATGGATGGTGAAACATTCCCTTCTGCAGTTGATGGTCCAGGAGCAGCATTATATGGCGGTGATGATGATGTTATGGTACTTGCACCAGGACTAGGAGATATGGATGGTTCAGATTCTTTTGTCTTCTCAGGAGTTGGAGCTGATTTAGGAGGTGGTAATGTAACCGAAGGGGACAAGAATGGCCCTGGATGGTGAAAACCCAAGTTTTTGTCAGATAACCGCAATATAATGTAGTGGAAAGGAATGGGATTACCATTTGGTACTTCTTGAGGGCTTGGTGCAATGGTTCTCCATGGTTCTTTTGGGTGTACAAGACCAGGTGCTTCACTGGGGGAAGGATTCACATGTATGGTTTCTGGAGATGGGGATATAACAAACCCTGAAAGAAGGAACAAAAGTATTAAATACCAGAAGAAGCTAATAGGGAGAGGACAATGAGTAATCAAGTTCAAAAGGCTCAAAATTCAAACCCATTTTGTGTGATATTAGACTTAATTTAAGATTAGATTAGATATACCATTTGGATCTGAAGGTGATCTTGGTGGACTGCTTCCCCATGACAATCCAAGATGGATAGGAGCAGGTGCTTCTCCACTAGGATGAATGACTGGAAGAAATGCTGGAGATGGGGATATAATTGACCCTAGAAGATGATGTTATCAATTGGAAGCCAAAAGTTCCAATGGAGAAAAGGAAAACATATCAACTTTCTTTTCTATCAGCAGGATTAAAATTATCAAATCTGATGACCTATGCTCATTAGTTAGGCAAGCATATGGGCTCACATCAGTTATATCTTCGTGTTTAGGAAAACTAAATTTGAAATAAAAATAAGGATTGTGGTTCAATTGAGAGATGGAAGAGTTCAGAAATCAATTTTCTGCCCATACAAATTTAAATGTTGAAGGCCATTAGATTCTTAAGGAACAATACTAGCTTCTTATAATGAGCATTTAAATGGGATTAAGAAATCAATGCACATGCTAAAAGTACTTTCACTAGATGATCCTCCACGATTTTAAAATGATCACAGGGAGGGTAAGAAATCACTCAATATGCCAAAAGTACCTTCACTACTACAAACCCTCCTGATTTAAATATTCTGTAAATTACAAGCTACGATTTTCTTAAGCCAGTAAATCCTATACGCATCTATTTGGATGCATATCAAAGAAGAACTCCTGGTATGAAGGAATGATCACAGACAGAAAATCATTAGCAAGAACGAAGGGTGTGACAAAGGGTTAAAAGACCATTAGCAACTTGCCTTTGTTTAATATATTCAAACCACAATAAGGCAATGCAAGAGTACAACAGAAAGAGGACATCGAATGCCTCCTTTGGTTATCCTAGCTCTGAGTACAAAGGTTTAAACCGATACTATTATAACAACTTTGAAAACACCTAGCCAAGCATAAGTTTGTCATAATCTATAACAAACTCGGGCTAAAATTTCTGAAGACATTAACTTCAAGAAAGCATTCTGAGAATAAAGTACGTACCTTGAGATCCTTCGAATGCCACAACAGAGCCAATGAGGCAGAGCTTCAACAGCTGCAGAATCACCCCCATCTCCAAAGATAACCTCTTCAGAAGTGAGTCAACAGAGCAACAGGACAATAAATAGGAGAGGAAAAAAAAACTACAGCTTTGGAACTTATTACTTGAAGCAAGAACAAATAGAGGTTAAATTGAAGAAGACCCACATATAGTGACACTAAAGCAATGAGAAGGAAGGTTATGGAAGAAGCCAGAAGAGTCTTTGGTGAAAAGGGCAAGTGCCAGAAGAAGTGTGCCCTGAGAACAAGTTGAGCTCATGAATTGTGAGAAACAGAACTCAGAGTGTTCCATGGCAGGGGTAGAAGAAATTAGAAACTAGAAGGTTGAACTCTTTCCACTGGAGTTGGTAACTAGATCAAGTATAAAATTGATGCAAAGCAATAAAAATATGCACTTTGTGTATTCCACAATCCACACACACTTCAAGGAACCTCAAGAAAGGAAAAAGTAACAGACCCCTTCTCAGAGAGAGAGAGAGGCAGTTGGGGTGGGACAGACAGGTTCAAAGACAGAACACAAGAGTCTTATTTTTTGTATTAAGAAAATGTGTACTTAATATTTTGTCTTCTAATTTTCAGTGGGAAAGTCAGATTTAAGCATTGTTGTCAACAGAGGATAATTACCAAACTTTACTTTGATTTAAGTTCAATGGAGGTTGCCTAGTTGCTTTTCCTCTTCCCTTTGGGCAGCTCTTGGTGGCCATCTTCAGAAAGTGATTTATTGATGATAATAAGGTGTGCCATGTGGCAAAATCTTGTTCTGCTCCCTCTTCAATCTCCCCCACATGATCTCATATTAATTAATGCTTAATTGACTTCTGCCACACCCAATAAATAGTCACCAATTAAGTTATTATGCTATGATCAATTTTAAATTGCTTCTTGTTTAGGGAAAAAGTAAAGGATTCAGTGTCCTACACATGCTCTTCTGTATCAGATAAGTCCAGAATTTCAGTCACATGGTTTTGCTGTGAGAAGGGACTAATTCATCTCATCACTGCATTTTTTTTATCCATAGCTATGAATCTATTTGGGTTGATTATGAGCTTTCTATCTAGCAGTATGAATTTTTCTTTTTTCTCATCTCTGATGGCTGTTCACAATGCACCATCCTCTGACCTTCTCAACTTGATTATTGCCTAACTATTTGTTCCTATTCTTTTGTCCACCACCCCAGTTGAAATTAAGGGCTTGGGTCTGCTAAAGATTATAGTTTTAAATCAAATCATTATTATTACTAATGTTCTTGTAACTTTAAGTAACTTCTGTTAATGATATCTTGTAACTTTTTGAAAACAAAAAACATCAACACTTCATAAAAAGAATTTAAGTTTTATATATTTTTTGTTCGACCAATATTAATTTGATGGACTGTTATGAAGGTGATATGTTCGGTTTCCATTTCTGAGCCTTTTTTTTTCTAATGATAAAGAAAGCTTCTGTTCTGATAAGGGAATCAGTGCAGTAAATTATTGTCCTCAAACCACGCATTCTTGAGAGATGCATGTGAAAAATAACAGAAAAAGAAAACAAGTTGAACAAAATTTAGAGTGCAAGAAGACAAAAGCATAGCTATTTGTAATTGATGTACATGAAACCAAGCGGTTCAAGAGAGAGAGACACTTTTTGTTTCTTAACAAAAATATTCAGATTTACGTGTTGTGGATTAAAAAACTTAACTGATTTTATCATTAAAAAATCATGTTTCTTGCTGAAATTTAGAAATGTGTTCAATTGGAATTTTTAAAAAATCCCAATAAATAAAGATACATTTTATTTAAAGGTAAAAATAGTATAATAATATAATGATCCAAAATATAGAAGAAACACTAGTTAATATCATTAAAAGATATAAAATAAAAACATTCTTACTAAAAGTTGAAAATCTCACTTTTTAATAAAATTGATGATGAACAAAGTTTATAAATATTTCATACTAATAACCCATCCCTGTTTAATTTGGTTATGGTGAAAATTTAATGATGCACAAAATCAGTGAAACCTGCAAGTTGGCTACAAAAATACAATTTTAACTATTTTTCTTAAAATAAATAAAAAATCAACCCAAAACATTAGTCTTTCTCTCTTTTTTCGTATCACTTGCTCTTGTTAATTTTTTGAAATGATTTTTTAGATTTTTAATTATTAAAACAATGTTACCAAAAGCAATAATGTTTATTAAAGTATTTAAAGTCTTGAATAATTTCAAATAGGTGTGATTATGGATTTAATTAGCAGTGTAGTGAGTGATGGTTTTGTTGGATTGTAGTGCAAAGACAATGGCCTGAAGATGGTGGTGGTGATGTTCACATGCACCATTGCACCATATCACCATTTAAAATGGTAGGGTCCATATGCAAACTCCATTGTCACACTTTTTCTTTCACAAACTTCTCTCTCCAACCATTAATTTATGTAAGTGCAAACTCACAAAGGGATCCTATGGCCTCTAATTTAGGGACACTAATCTTGAAGTGGCATGTGGCAATTCAAAATGGAGGATTTTGTTTTTTTTATAATAAAGACCTAAAGTAAGTATTTGAACCCAAATGCCCTTTTTATTAGATGTTCTTTTATATATAATAAAACATTAAATTTCCTTCTCATTTATTTTTTTCAATTTATTTTGTGTAATGAGACTCAAACACACTTTTTAAATGGTGTGTCCGTGTCGGACACGTATCGAACACTAATATTTGTAGGACATGAATTTTTTATAATTCTAACATGGTCTAACACAATCTTAAAATGAAGAAATACATTAATTTTCTAAAAACTCAAACTTTTTGTATAATTTTTTATTATGATTATAAAAATAAGGAATAAATATTTTAAACCAATTATAAAAAATATTTTTCTGCTAAAAAATATTGATACTTATACACATAAATCTTTATTGTCTGGAAGCTTGAAAACTACCTTTCTGAAAAAGTCTTGAATGCAATTAAATTTTTAGCTTTTTTTTCGACAATTAATTTTGGAAGAACAAACTTAATTGTATACCCCGATTAGTTTTCTTGGATTAATCTTAGTGTTCTTTTGTTTTAAAATCAGATAAAATTAAATTAGTGATATTTTCTTTTCAATAATTATATATATATATATATATATATATATATATATATTAATTTGAATCAAAATCTTGCCTAAAGATATTTAAGCTTAGTTTCATTTAAATAAAGTGACATTTATTAAAAAAAATTCTAAAAATAAAACAAACGTATCTTACAATATTATTCTTTCATTAAGTATAGTTATAGTTGCAATAGCTTTCAATTTTGACTTAGTATATCTTGAACAAGTGAAATTCACACTACCACCCAATATAGGGAAACCCACCAAACATTCTTCACAACGACCAACCACCTTCACGTATCAAAATAGTATATATTCATGTCAAAACCATCAAAACAACAACACACCAATTTTAGGAATTGTCAAATTATTCATCTAAACAATACAACAAAATCATTAAATAAAAATTACTTTTTAAATACTAAAATAATTCATTATTATTTAATTAAATTAGACATCATTTTATAAATTTTAAAAAAATTATTATATCCAAAATAATTTTTATTATTAATAAAAAATTATAAAATAGTTTCTAAATTGATATTTAACTATTAACTACTTACTACTTTATTTTCTAAATTAATCTCTATTAGTCTTTTAGAGAGTAATTTAAAATATTAGTAATTACAACTTTTTGGTAGCTAATTTATATATTAATCCAGAAACTATTTTACTTTAGATATGAATAAATTTGTAGTCTTTAAAATAATATATAATTTTGTCAATATAGTGATTAATTATTTTTTATCTCTAAATTTACACTACAAGAAAATCATAAAATAAAAACCAATTTTAGAGACAAAAAATAATTAGTTGCTATAGTGACTAAATTATAGACTATTTTACATACTAACAAATTTTTTTATTTCTAAATTAGTTTCTATTATTATTAAATGGTTTCTAAAATTTGGTAGCAAAAACCTTGATAACTAATTAGATACCAATTTAGAAACTATTTAACAGTAATAGAAACTAATTTAGAAACAAAAAAAAAATAGTTTATAAAATATCTCTAATTTAGTCACTATAACAACTAATCATTTTTATTTCTAAAATTGATTTCTATTTCATGATTTTCTTATAGTGTTAATTGTTATTTAATAAATTTTTTATATGAAATAAATAAAAATACATGAAGTGTGTAAAAAAATTCAAACAAAGAGAATTCTCAAATTCCACTCCAATAATCTCACTAAGCAAAACAAATAAAAAATGTCACATGGTGTGTGGAAATGGACAAGCAACAAAGAATATAACCACGTATACATACACCATGGTCCACTTTGTCTTTCAACATACACTTATTTTTTTCTTTCTTGATTTTCAAAGTCCCAAACCCTAACCCCACAAAAAAATATACTTGCTTTTTCTAGAGTTCAAATTCATAGTTCAAAAGGAACAAAGCTCCAAGTAGAATGTGACATAATGCATGTTTCAAAAGGTTTCCTTGCATCCCTTTGTTTAATTTCTTGTCACTCACTCCACCATCTTCTCCTTTGGTGAAGAATCCATTATTAGGGTTTCATCCTTTGGAAGAATCCATTATTAGGGTTTCATCATTTATACTTCTTTGGCTATGGGGAGCTAAACCTAATCTTTTCCTGCAAGTAAGAACCATGGAAGTTAGCAAAGGAAGAAGGGGACCAATCCAATGCTTTGAAAGCATGTGCAAGAACTTTTAACATAGAATTCTTATATCACATGCATAGCTTTAGGATCTTCACTTTTGCTAAGGCTGAAAGAGGCACTTTTGAAGAACATTCCCATGGTTGTTAAGGTGGTTCCTTCCAACAAAGCTGAATTCAGAAGAAACCTCCATAAAATATATTAACCTATATATATCAAAATTGACTCCCCAGCAGCTCAATAGTGTCTTGCATCTTAAAACTTTTTACTTACATTTACATGTGCATAATATATGTTTTTTTAATAATTCTACATGTGTATTTTCTTTTGCGTATTATGATTTTATATATTTCTATAGAATTATGTTTTAAATTCAACCAAGGAGTATATATGAATATGAATAAACAAAGCAGATATATAATTATTTTTTTGTCTGATTATACTTTTTATCATAAGTGGTTTCTAAATTTGTTTCTATTATTGATAAATAGTTTTTAAATTAGTATTTAATTAGCTACCAAGGTTTTTGCTACCAAATTTAGAATCTAAATAATTGGTAGTTAATTAGATATCAATTTAAAAACTATTTATCAATAATAGAAACTAATTTAGAAACTAATAATTTGTTTAGGGTTTAAAATAGTCTCTAATTTAGTCACTATAACAATTAATTATTTTTTTCTCTAAAATTAGTTTCTATTTAATGATTTTCTTGTAGTGTAGATAACTAATTATATATCAATTTAGAAATTATTTATTAATAATAAAAATTAATTTATATACCAATATTTTTTAGTTTCTAAAATAATATTTAATTTATTTAATATGACAACTAATTATTTTTTGTTTCTAAAGTGTTTTTATTTAATGATTTGATTTTCTAGTAGTATATTTTAGCATGTATATATTTCTATCGAATCTAAACTATTAATTAAGGTAAATCAATTCCTATAAACTATTTAGTTGTGTTTACACAAGTTTATACACAAGCATTTCTGTAAGAAAAAAATAAAAAAATTAAATGAATTTTTTCATAACCAGAGTATACATTAGATAAAAAAATAAAAATTTAAAAAAGTTGTATGAAAAATTTGTACAAACTAATTTATGCATGAAGGAATTTATTTCAATTTTTTCCTCTTAAAAGTCTTTTTCAAAAATTGTGTTTAATATGTTGATTTAACTTAAACAATAACCCTTTTAATCTAAAACTGAATTTTGGCATTATTATGATGATTTTTTGGGATTTTCCAAAAAGAAATATATGCAACTTGACATTTCAATTAGGCGAACACTTCAAACCATAATAATCATAAGTCATCACATAAAAAAATATTAATAGATAAAAAATAATGAAGACTAGTTTTGTTAAATCTTTGCTAAAATTTGTCAACAATCTGCCTAGTTTTTTGTTGACAATGCATTTTACTAGCAACCTAATACATAAAACTTTTGACTACATACATGTTTTGGATTAATTTCCCTCTAAGAATCCTTCCATCTAAAGTCCTTAACACCACCTTGAAAATGTTATAATTACTTGAGCACTATCTTCATATGCTTTATGATGCACCAACCTCTCTACTTCACTCTATCCACAAATTATGCATTCATTTCACTGTCAATTTCCCCTTATATATCAGTACCATATCAGTTAATGCTTTTACTTGAGCCATTTCATGATTTGCATACCTTCCACACCTTACTAGCTCCAATCTCCCTACAAAGTTTTGAGCTCAATGATTGTCTCAAAACCAACATTTATACACTCATTTGTATCTCAGTTGCCAACTTCTCCATTCATTTTCCAAATTCCATCGAAATACAAGTTTCAATACTAGATACCATACCTACTAGCAATTACTAAATAGACTCTCTTTTTTATGTCCTTATTCCCCTAATATAGATAGCATCACCATCATAACATTTGTAGATACTTAAGCAATATCATGCTTTGGTTTCCTATTACACCTACCTGCATTAGTTTTGCCACTAAAACTTGGCACTATAATTCTTTTCTCAACCTTCTTTTCATCAGGGTATTCACGAAAATATCACATTGATTCTGTTTTTGATTCAACCCTGGGAAAAAAAAGAGAAGAAGTAGGACTCAGACCCTATTCACAATCCTTCAACTCCCAACTCCATTTTACATCCTATTATGCAAGCTTTTGGAGATAAACATCTGCTATTTCATTGCTGAATACTACCCACATACTCTTCCAAATTTGGTTAACTTTTTTGTCCACACATGGTATGGCATGTTGTTGTATCTGCATCTTTTTTTAATAGGTAAGATTGTATTGATGCACACCCATGTATTACATCAATTCCACATCCTATTTGCAACCATACAACCAAGGAACAAGTGCTAAATTGTTTCTTCAGCTAACTCGCACATCACACACATAAAATTTCTCTTTTGGATTCATCTGTTAGTGAGGTTATTTTTGCTTGCCACTCTGTTCAATATTAATCTCCATACAAAGTGCATAGCTAATTGTAAAACCTTCACTTTCCAGAAACTTTTGAAAAAAATTTGAATCATATTATCCTGCAAGATGGATTAAATCGCTTAAATTTTCATTCTAGAATTCTAAGACTGACAAATTATCTTTAGGATAAATTTTGATATCATTTTAAAAAGTGAACTTTAATCCTAATTTAACCTTGTAAAATCGATTTATAAGAAAGTGAGGTTTGCATATAGTAATATACTATTGAAATAATATACTAGTGAAACGTTATTATTTCTTGTCGATGTGAGATCTCCAAGATTTGTTGTTTCATTTTTCAATTCCTTAAGATTTGAATTCATTTATTACGTGACTAGTTTTTAGTTTACATTTTCCCTCCATTCCATCCATCCTACCAAAATCGTATGCATATTTATTGGAATTTTGGAATTATTATATTTTTCATATAGATATATATAGAAAGTGTATCCGTGTAAATAAGACAATAGTTTGGTGTAATTGTTGATAGATAGGCATAACATATAGAGTTACAAAATATATGGAGCATATCTCTCCAATCTGATTGTATATAAACAGAAAACTTGAGTTGAATGAATATACAAAAATATTTTTTCCATAATATTTGACATGGTATCAAAGCACCGTTTCTGGTGACTTTACAAAATTTTCTTTCGCCCTTTTTTTTCCTTAACAGTCATGTCTGCTGAAAACTCCAAAGACGCAGTTACAAATACATCAAATTCATACTACGTACATCATTCAAATCAACCAGACACCTACTTGTCTAGGAGAAATTGAATGCCTCAAACTACCCAATGTGAAACAAATCAATGACTCGTGCAATTTTTCAGATACAGAAAGTCATTGCCAAAATTACTCAAGGTACGATGTTTGTTTCGCCGTATTATATAAAAACAAGAGCCTTTGGGATGAGTTAGACATATATCGCTCATTCTTGCCTTATAATTAAATGAAATCACGCAATGATGAGAAGGAAGAAGATCATTTAATGCAATTTCATATGGGTCTCAATGATACCTATAAAGGTGTCTGATCTAATATTTTGATAATGTTTCCCTTACTTAACATTCGACATGCATATTCATTAATTATATAGGAAGAGACACAACAACAATTGTCGATGATTAATTCAACAGGTTTTCTAATGAACTTTAATACTTCAAATCCATAATTATTTATTAATTCAACTCCATCGCCAGTTTTTTTGGTAAATCTTCCTACAAGCTCAACAACCCCAATCGTCCAAATGGACCATCCAATTTAATAGGGATATAAAATTAGAGCATGGTTTATGTATCCCTTCTTTTCATTTAAATCTTATTTCAATAAGTAAACTCAATAAAGTTCTAAATTGTTGTATTGTCTTACTTCCAAATGGTTGTATCTTCCAGGATTTGGCTATGGGGAGGATAATTGACTCAGGTGAACAACGAGGTGGTCTTTATTACATGAAACCTTTAAAAAAATTGTCTGACTGTTTTCATGTTTCTAGCAACATGAATCTCTGACATATGAGATTTGGTCATCCATCTTCATCCCGTTTAAAATTAACATCTTTATTATTATTTTTTCAATATGTCTACTCATAATAAATGCAATATTTGTCCCATTGCTAGACAAACAAGATTGCCTTTTACTTCTAGTGCAATAAGTACACAACGTCCATTTGATTTGTTACATTGCGATATTTGGGGTCCTCATAAACCTACTTATTCAAATGCACAATTTTTTTAACCATTGTTGATGATTTCACTAGATGCACTTGGGTTTTTTTTATCCAACACAAATCAAATACTCAATGTCTACTACAATCTTTCGTCACATTTTCATATACACAATTTCACATTCGTGTTAAAGTCATCCGAACAGATAATGGTACGAAATTTCTTTCCATGCCTCAATTTTTTCTTGATCACGACATTGAATGTCAATGTACATGTGTCTATACCCCCCAACAAAATGGGGTGGTTGGGCGCAAACACCTTCACATCCTCACAGCTGCGTGATCTCTTCTTTATCAGTCTAATTACCTATTCGTTTTTGGGGAGATTGTGTTTTAATTGCGGTTTACCTCATTAACCGCTTACCTTCCCACATTCTATCAGATAAAACACCATTTCAACTATTATACAACCAAGTTCCATCTATTACACATTTACGTATTTTTGGCAGCCTGTGTTATGCAGCAGTGAATAATCCCAAACACAAATTTGATCCCTGCGCTTGACGATGCGTTTTTATTAGATATTCACCTAATCATAAAGGCTACAAATTATATGATCTTGAAGACAACACTATTTTTGTCATTAGAGACGTAGTTTTTCACGAAACCATTTTTCCTTTTTATGGAACAACATCACCCTCACACTCTTTTGTCCTACCAAATTCGGTCCTGGACTCTTAGACCATTAAAATTCTATATTTCCTACCACACTACCGAACTCACAATTGGCTTCATCAACTTTGCCCAGTAAGCTCATTACTGAACCCATACCCATTACCGAACTCATACCCATTTAGCCCATTATCAAACCCATACCCATTAAGCCTATTCCAAAATCTATGATCATTGAATTTCTTGTGCCTAATTCATCCCTTGATATTTCTACACAACCACTTCGACATTTTACATGTCTCAAACATCCTTCTGCATGGCATAAAGATTACTTAATGTCACCTCATGCTAATCAATCCAATCCTAGCCAAGGTTCTCTCCCAGATACACGATACCTACTTTCTCATTTTATTTCTTATTCTAACTTATCTTTTGTTCACTGTACTTTTTTAGCTAACATTTCTACACATAGAAAGTCTTCATCATGATCAGGTCCTTCTTTCTCCCCACTAGAAGGAAGCCATAAAATATGAATTCTCAACATAGATAGAAAATAACACCTAAAGTATTGTTTCATTATCAGCTGGCTGCAAACCCATAAGATGTCGATGGGTTTATAAAATAAAATACAGGTCTGATGGGAGCATCGAACGATATACGGCGTGCTTAGTCGTCAAAGGCTACACGCAAGTGGAAGGGATTGACTATATTGCGAATTTTTCTCTGACGGTTAAACTTACGACATTACGTTGCCTTTTGACTGTTGCAGCTGCTAGAAACTGGTTCACCTACCAACTTGATGTGAAAAATGCATTTTTGCACGGTAATTTGCGTGAAACTATTTACATGGAGCTTCCTCCCAGACTTTGCCGACAGGAGGAAAATCTGGTTTGTCGGCTTCTTAAGTCCTTGTACGGATAAAAACAAGCATCTTGAAACTGGTTTGCTACTTTCTCTAAGATTATTCAAAAGACATGATATATTCAATCAAAAGCAGACTATTCTTTATTTACCAAGATTGTTTGATCATCTTTCACAGTTTTCTTACTTTATGTCAATGATATACTTTTAACAGGAAATGATGATGCCGAAATCAAGCATCAAAAGGAATTTTTACACCAACGTTTTCGAATCAGGGATCTTGGTACCTTAAATTTTTTTTTCTGGGAATTGAATTTTCTCTGTCTAAAGATAGCATTTTTATGTCTAAAAGAAAATATGCGTTGGACATTTTGGATAATACAGGTCTAACTGAGACAAAATCGAAGAAGCTTCCCATGGAGCAAAATTTTAAACTCATGATGATTTATTACATGACCAACTAAATATAGCAAGTTAGTTGGAAGACTCATTTACCTCACCGTCATAAGGTCAGATATTGTCTACTCAGTTAGAACTTTAAGCCAGTTTATGCAAGAGCCTCGCAAAACACATTGAGATGCAACATTACGGGTTCTAACGTACATTAAGGGACACCTGGGAAATGATTATTACTTCCCTATGATAATGATCTTAAGATGAAAGCCTATTGTGATTTAGATTGGGGAGGATGTCATATAACTAGAAGATCAGTCAACGACTATTGAATTTTCCTGGGAAATTCATTGTATACTGAAAGTCTAAGAAACAAACCAACGTGTCAAGGTCATATGCCGAATCAAAATATCAGGCCATGGCAAATGCTTGTCTAAAGCTAACATGGTTACGTTATATCCTGCGAGACTTCAAGGTTCCAATTAGCATGCCTACACCTTTGTATTGTGATAACGATACTCCATATTGCAACAAGTCTTGTATTTCATGAGCATACGAAGCATATCGAGATAGATTGTCACATCATACAGGAAAAGTTCAAGCTATGATAAGTCCATGACATGTCTCTTCACATTGTCAGTTATCATATATATTTACTAAGCCTATTGGGAAAGAACAATTTGTGACTTTGCGAAACAAGTTGGGAGACCATGATATTTACTCACCAACTTGAGGAGGGTATTGAAATTATTATATTTTCCATATATAGGTATATAGGAAGTGTATCAATGTAAACAAGACAATAATTTGGTGTAATTGTTGATAATAAGCATCACATATAAAGTAACAAATTATATAGAGATATGAAGTAGCAAATTATATAGAGCATATCTCTCCAATCTGACTGTATATAAACATTAAGCATACGTTAAATGAATATAAAAAAAATATTTTTTCATAATATTTGATAATATTCTAAACCAACTTTCCATAAAACGTTATGGTCAAACCAAGTAATTTAATCCTAATCTACATAATTTCCTCGTATCCTCCCCCAGATGAATCCAATTTAGATGCATTCCCCTTGTTTAAGTTTCTCAAATCCTCTTTATTTAGACTCAAAAACCCCTTTTCAAAGGCTTTTCTTTTCTATTAATTACTAGTCCCAATTTCCATTTTATCAAGAGAGCATCATTAAATAATTTGATGTTTTTTGTTTTCATTACAATATTTATTCATTGTCATACATTAGAGACGTAAGGATTTAGAAGGTGAATGTGTGTACGATAAAGTAAGATTTTTTGTATTATCTTAACATGTCAATCGTTAAATTGCTTATGAAAGTGATGAATTATGGCAATTGTTTTCAGCCAAACAAACCCCAGCCCAATCAAATCTCGAACCTGATTGTTGAAAATAATGTTATGTCATTTGGGCTTTAGCCAAAGCCTGTGGGTACTTTCACTTTAACAGTATTTGGCAAGAGTGAGATTCTTAGATAAAGAAAAGACACTTTTTTTTTTATCTGATTTTGCACATTTAAAGCGAAGACCAAAATCTTGAGTCTATCTAACAAAATATTTGAAATATTAGGACGTGTTTAGTGTAAGAAAATTTATGTTTTTCTCTTTAAATCATTGAGTAAAAATTAATTTTAGAAATAAAAAATAATTAGTTGTTATATTGACTAAATTACATACCATTATTAAAAAATATTTTAGATTCTATTATTGTTAAGTAGTTTATAAATTGGTATCTAATTAGCTACCAAATTTTTGCTTCCAAATTTAGAATCTGAATAATTAGTATTTAAAACTTTGATAGCTAAATAGATATAAATTAGAAACTACTTATCAATAATAAAAACTAATTTAGAAACCAACAAAATTTTTAGTCTCTAAAATGGTATCTAATTTAGTTAATATAATAACTAGTTATTTTTTGTCTCTAAAATTGATTTTTATTCAATTATATTTTTGGTAGTGTGTATACAAATTTTGTCTATAGAATATTTTTAATAATATTTATAATAAGTATAGCTACTATGGTGAAAATATTTTTTTTAAAACTCAAAATGTTTAAATTTTGTCTAAAGTTAACAATTTTACACCATAAATCGAAAAAACATGTGTACATAATGTTTGAAGTATTCAATGCATACATTTGTGTACATAATCAAAATCAAACACTGTGATTATTAGATTTACTTTATTTGAAGGCAAATGATGTCTTCAAAGAATTTAGATTCATAACATGGTGTACATATATTTTATGCCAAATGTTAAATAATAATTTAAAGAAGCATATATATATATGTGTGTCTACATGTTAATGATTCATGTTGAACACTAGAATAACGTGGGTTGATCTTTAATATCAAATTCTTGTATAAATTATCAAATAAACTAAAGTTTTTTTAATAGTTTATAACAGAAAGAGAATAAAAATGTTGATACTTATTTCCAACTTGAATTACAGTAGTCATATTTTGATCATGAATATCTCAATATTTTTCATCACCATATTAGAAAAATAGCACCTTTATGAATTAATTTCTCATCCCTTGCAAAACACTCTCACATCCACTCATAAAAAAATGAGCATTTGTTCAATTCATTTCATTTCTTAATGTCTTATCATTACCCAAATTCCAAATCACTCATAAGCTCAATTAACAATATTATTCAAACATGGATGAGTCAGAATTGTCTGCAAGGAATAAATATGACAGCGTTAATTTAAAACACTCAAACTCCTCAGTATATTCTTAAAACACACTAATACTAACAAAATCATTAATTTTAAAAATTAATTAATTATTATATTAACTAAATTAAATACCATTTTAAAAATTAAAAATATTATATTTAAATTAATTTATATTATTAATAAATAATTCTTAAATTGATATCTAATGAGTTACTAGTTAAAATATTAGTTATTAATTTAAAAATTATTTTTTAATATAAATTAATTTAGATACCAATAATTTTTTTAGTTTTTAAATTAGTATTTAGTTTAAACAATATAATAATAAAATTAATTTAAAATTGTTTTTTTATTTTTAATTATTTTTTTAGGTGATAGTTACAAGGTTATAAATATAATTATTAGAAAACATGTATATATTTTAATCTTAGGGTTATGGATTGAGATGAAGATGTGTTTGATTCATTGATAAAAATAAATTAATGCAGTCTGAAACAGAAGACTCAAAAGAGTGGTTGAAATATATGGTCAACAATGAAGAAGACAAATCCTTGTGAATAATGAAAGATTAATTATGTATAATATGAGCATGCACACCACCGACTTTTGCGTCATATACTTTGGAGTAAAACATAATATCAAAGACTAGTTTACTTTAAATTTTCTACCAATATTTTCTCCCAAACTATTTTATTAAATAATAGTTGAGTGTGTTTTGCACTAGTAATTTAGATGTGTATATAGAATAATATTTATTCTGTATAGCTAGTAATTTTGTAATGTCTTTCATACTGAAATTCATAAATAATAATATACTTGTATGGACCGACTGGTCAAATATCATAACTCGATCTTCTTGATCGAGCTGATCGAGCCATGTACGGACGTGTAGGCCGATCGACATACTTAAACCATTAATGTTCAAATCAAGTTTAGTAAAGTTAAACTACCATTAAGAATTAGGTAATACGTTCCTAAGTATGATTCATTCCACTCAGGTAAGTCCATTAAAACAAACATTTAAAAGAAAAAGGAACGTCATTATCACTGTACACATCCGAGTGTCGAACACCCCTTTTGCTGACTTGAGCATCAGAGTGCTTTCTGCAGGTACTTCACCTGAGGTAGGGCGACCGAGATCTGAAGGAATAGCATCAAGGCGAGAAGAACTACAGTGAAACTCTAGTAATATGCCCGAAGGAAGGAAGGAGACAAAGTCATTCAATAGTTCTCTAGGTTTCATCTCTCTAGGAGGAACAAAAATAAATGTTTTGAACATATCAACTATATTTTAAATTTATTATAAATAAATTATAGTGTGTACGAGGTTAATTTTAACTAATAATAACTCTAGGAGGAAAAAAAATAAATGTTTTAAACATATCAACTATATTTTAAATTTATTATAAATAAATTATAGTGTGTACGAGGTTAATTTTAACTAATAATAACTTCATTTAAAGTATTAAAACGTATTTAAAACGAAAGGTGAAAATATGTAAACGTAAAAGGTAAGATATTAAGAGATATTTCTATAAATATTTTTTAAGAATAATTTTTAAAAATATATTCATATAAGATAAACGTTGTAATTATACATAAAATCTTTATTACTATTAAATGTATACTTTTATCAATACTTTGTAAATATTAGAAGAATAGATTAAGAATGGGTAAAAAATAATATATCTAATTTGAGCTACCAATGAAACATCCAAATTTCTTTATCTATTACCTTTTCTAAAACGTGGGTTGATACAAGTTGTATCAGAAAAATTATATAAAAATTTATAAAAGAAACACCAATTCGGCATGCAATACGAAAAGGTTAAAATGTCGATGCTATTCTTAAACTGTATGAATAAAAAAGGAGTTAAACAAAGAAAGAGAGAGAGAGAGAGAGAGAAAAAAAAAACTAATAAATGTAACTAAAAATAAGGATAAATTAAAGTAGAAGTGAAATAATATAAAAATTGTTAATAATAATATAATATATAACAATGTATATTTAACGCATGTATCTAGGTTTGTATCGTATTTAAAATACTGTATTTTTTTCCATTAAAACAAAATTACATAACATGATTTTTTTTTTTAGTTTTGTATATATCTTCCGCATAATATGATTGCATATACAAATAAAAGTCATAATAATTTATTATTTAAAACTAAAATAACAGATGTTTTATTATAAAACAAAAATTAAATCTAAATATATAGAAATATGAATTGTTTAATATTTTTATCATTAAAAATGAATTTAAGAATTAATTGATTCTGATTTACTTGCATTCTTTTAATAAAGTAGATATATATTAACTTACAAATATAAAATATAATGATATGTAGACACATGTGTAATACATACACTTAATTAATATTTTTTTTATCAAAATGATACAATTTAGTTTGTTAATTAATGTTAGAAAAAAAAGTTTGAGTAAATCGTGTCTTTTTTATATGATTTTGTTTCAAAGAATTTGTACTGATGTAAGATCACTTCAGCTTGAATCATGTAAAAGAAAGAAGTGTTATGATAAGACGACTTTAATTTAAAAAATTTAAAAAAGAAATGGTGTTGAGTCACAAATTTAATTAACATTTTGATAAGACCTTAATTGAAGTTGTAAGGGGAAAGGTTGGGTCGGTTGTGTCTTGTTTTGTATAAGGATTGGGTCACTCTGAAATGATTCATATTTATTCATTTATTTTTACTGATAAAAAAAAATTGTGTATAGTAATACGACTTTAGTGTTAAAAAGAAACAATTAAAGTCATGCATGGCTATGGCGACATCAGTAATTTGTTTTGCACTGAAATCATGTCACTCATGAACAACTTCTTCAATGATTAATTTGTTTTTGTAAGGTAGTGTTCTGGTGTTAATTTGTGCTCCTAATCATGATGTAATGTCAGTTGGAATTCTTTGGGGAAACCTAGACTTCCACATGACCCGATCAACTCGATGAAATTCAATCGTTGTAAAATAGATAATAAGAACAACCATCCGACTTAAATGAAAAATATCAATAGTAATCTGATGACTAAGTTCATTGTGACAATAAGGAGTCTATAACAATTGTCAAGAAATGTCATTAGCATGAGTAAATGAAAAATTATGGCAAAATGTATAAGTTTATCGAATAGTATGATGGACAACTTCTTTGGGTTGGAGGTGATCAAATGTATTACGTAATTGAGTAAATGTAATGGTGACTATGTTGGTACTTTGCATCATCCAAAACCATCAAGGTGTGACCTTATATTGGTGGTTCTTTTAACCGTATTAGACCTAAACTTTTCTTTTTGTAGTAGAGTTGGACCATAACTGAAATGGTCCAATTAATTATATTCATTCTTTGTCTAAAAAAACATGAATTATGTTAAACTTAAAAGCCTTGATGCTTCAAGTGTATAATAACATGAAAGTTTAAAATTTAAGTCCAAAGAAATATTAAAATAACTTTTTTGCAAGGAAAAAAACAAGTTTTGTAGCAATATCTTTATCACTTAATGTACGTTTGATTCAAACCACTAAATTATAAGAGTGAAATAAATTATAATTTTTTATTAGCAAATAATAAAATGAATAAAATAGGATACTTTAAGAGTATTCCAACCCGTATACAAAAATCAAGAGTTATAATAACAATCCAAGAATGCAGCTGAAAGCAACCCAAATAACACCACGAGTGCACAATCCTAACTATTAACGTTAACTATTAACGTGAACCCCATTGACTAGAGCTACAATAACGAGCCATAGTTACGAAGGACCCTAGAAACACAAAAACATAATTGTTGCAGATTTAGTACGCGATAAAACTGCATGACACAACTTTATCTCCTTCCCCCTACCAATTATGGTTTCTATTTCCTAGAGAGTGGCCAAGTTGGTAGGCTTAGTTGAGATGTTAACTACTAAACAACAGTACAACTTAAGAAAATTTGAGCATATGAGGCTTAATCTCCTCCCCCTGCCAACTTTGGTTTCTATTTCTTGACCTTGCACCACCGTAAGCATCTTTCATTTCTAGTTCCTGCACAGTTGCAGAACTTTGCGGCAGGCTTAAGAGTCTTCCTTCCTCTATGAAGTCCTTCATCCTTCCTTTTTTCCTTCAAGACATTTCTTCTACTCGCTGCTATTTCCTTTTGAAAGCTCCCCAGTTTTCCTGCCAACTAATTCTCCATCCTTACCACACATTCCCTTCCATGCTTATTTTCTTTATGTTGTCCTTCTTATACTACATACAAAAACAAAAACCCTTGTGTATCACCATTCCAATAAAAATTCTCAAACTAATTACACATAAGCAATCACAACTAACTGAGCCAAACACTATTATACATCACCATACCATAAATCAACATAAATATCATAAGAAATATAAGCAGTTTAGAGGATATAGTACCCAGTTAGAGTAAGCAAAACTAAATGATTTAATCTTCCTCCTCATCCAGGACCAAGCCTATAATTGTGCTAAATTAAAAATCTCTTCTGAATCCACCACCCCTTCCCTGAAAACTACTATATTTCTTTTACTCAAGATACTCCATAAAATTGCTACCCAAACACCTTTCCACACTTGATTCCTAGTCCTGCATCAAGTTGAATTGCATCAACTGTTGTTTAAGGTCATTATGGTAAGCAAGTTGTATCTCCACCCATTTAGATACCATCAACCAAATCTGGTAGGCTATCTCACATTCCACAAAAAGATTATGAGTCGTTTCCTCGATCTTGATACACAACAAACACAGAGTAGAAAACAGGTAATACCTCTTCTCAAGAGGTTCATTCTTGTCGCTACTTTCCTTATAAAAATGAAGAGGAAGAAAGTTCACAAATCCAGGAATAAAAAACTAATAAAAAATAAGGTAAAAAAATTTAACTAATGCTATATATGACTACAAGAAAATCATGAAATAGAAATCAATTTTAGAGACAACAAATAATTAGTTGCTATAGTAACTAAATTAGAGACTATGTTAGAAACCAAAAAAAAAATTGGTTTCTAAATTAATTTTTATTATTGTTATATAGTTTCTAAATTGGTATCTAATTAACTACCAAAGTTTTAACTACCAATTATTTAAACTTTAAATTTGATAGCAAAAACCTTGGTAACTAACTAAATATCAATTTATAAATTATTTAACAATACTAGAAACTAATTTAAAAACCAAAATATTTTTGAATCTTTAAAATATCTCTAATTTAGTCAATATGATAATTAATTATTTTTTGTGTTTTTCCCTGATGATTTTCTTGTAGTATATATATATATGTGAATTGGTCTTCCACGAGAACACTTATTTTCTGTCCAGATATGGTAATGAAGAAACTAAATTTCAGCATTTTTACGAAAAAGGGTCCTTTGTCTCCTATTAGTTTCACA
>Ga0123342_1001380_pt1 | contig 40823 bp, 23 predicted proteins | sample Turbeawhitnodule_FD_89960 | JGI IMG/M metagenome (GOLD analysis project Ga0123342, IMG submission 89960) | Root nodule microbial communities of legume samples collected from Mexico - Turtle bean Mexico white nodule | ecosystem: Host-associated > Plants > Roots > Nodule | place: Mexico: Nepantla...
AGTGCTTTGAAGAATCCAAATCCTATGTGTTTGATGCAAGGCTGGTGTTGCTGTTGTGTTTTGGGAGGGATCTGGGTAGAATAGAATGTGATCCACTCCTTTGTTGAATCTAAAACTGATGTGGTTTAAAACCTTTTATAATATAAAGTGTTTTTCCAACTAAGTGAAAAACAACCTGTTCTTTTGTCGAATCAACCGGTTGTTTTACTCTTAGGAGTTTTTGAAAAGGTTGAAAACTGTTTTAGTTTGGTTGACTTAACGGTCAAACCAAAAAATCGGTTGTTTCGTGGTTTCAACCGACTGTTTCTTTGAAAATCCTAACAGAATTTTGTTTTGGTTGTTGAATGTGCTTTAAATGATTTCCAACTGAATACGCTCCTTCATTAATTGTTTTGACCAATCTTTGGAAAATATAAATAGTTTGTTTATGTTTTCAAACGTGTGAAAGAAACAAATTTGAGTTTTTCAGTTGTGAAAAAGTTGATTTCAAGATTTGAACATTCACATCAAGCTTTGGGTTTTCAAAGAGAGTGGAATAGGATTGCAATTGTATTGATTCAGTTTGTTTTGTAAACAAGTGTAATCCCTTCTCAACCTTCTGTATTTCTAGTGTTGTGTTGCCAAGGAGTGTTGTGTGCTCTTGAGGTGGTCAAGATCAATACTCTTGGTGTGTGTGTGTTTTGCCAAAGGGAGTGTGTTTGTTGAAGGGTTCAAGGTCACTACTTTGGTGGTTTGTGTATTGTAATCTGGTTTGATTACTTAGTGGATTACCCAGTAGTTTTCTGGGGATTGGATGTAGCTCTTGGCTTAAGAGTGAATCAGTATAAACTGTTGGTGTATCTCTCTCTTACCCTAAACTCATTTAAATTTTGTTTTAAGCTTTTCTGGTATAAACAACCGATTGTTTTTTTGTTGCTTTGCTGATTTAGTGCTTATATTCTTGGATAAATTGATTTCTGTTCTGGATTCACACAAAGAATTTGTTAAACATTGAAAAAGTTTCAAAAACCTCTCTTAAACAATACACCCCCCTCTCGTTTAAGGTCATATAATCTAACAATTTCTTCATCCTTTTGAGCTAAGGATCTTTTGGCCGCCGCCAACTCACCCATGAGGAAAGCTTTTTGGGAAGATTGGGATTTAGAAGATTCTCCTGAAGAAATATGAGCCATAATACACAAGTGACAAACAATTAGAGAAATAGAAGTTAGTAAAAAAAAACACTCTCAAGTTTGGGCCACTTATGGAGAGATCACTCAAAGCACTCAAAGAAAATTTTCTTCCCTTAAGAAAGGTCTTTCTTAAGGTTGAAAAATGACAAAGCCTTCAACACTCAATCTTAAAGGAAACCACCACAAAACTTAAGAAAAAGAAAAAAAAAAAGACAAACATAAAAACTCAAGCAAGAAAAGCTAAACCAAATTAGAGAAAGAGATAATGACAAAACTTGAAAAGGAAGACAAACAAGAAAAAGGCACACAAAAAGACTCTAAGATACTTACTTAGCCTTGAATAATGAAGTTTTACTATTGCTAGAAAAATGTAAAAGCAAAAGGATCAATTCCACAATGTTGAAATCAATTTGCCAAATAACATGAATCCACTTTGAGAAATGGTGATTTGACCAAAAAAAAAAAATGGTGGCGTCTACTTTTGTTCTCTTTGTTTTTTATTTATATACTAATTGGATGTTTATGGAAATAAGATGTCCACAATTCTTTTCAAGCATATTTCATTTACTACCAATTTCTCAAAAAAAAAAGTGTTGGATTCAAATTAATTGATCACTTGAAATCTTATGTTTGGAACAAAGATCTATCTTTACTATCTACCTTTACTTTAAACAAACTTCTAGTGATTTTTAGACTTCAAAATTTAAAGCAAAATAAGTAAAATCAAAGTAATCTAGAACACTAAGAACATATGACACAATGACAAGAGGTAAAAAAAAAAAATTGGACAACAATTTAAACATTCAAAAGCGAAATAAAAGTGCTAATGAATAAAAGAGGTGCTGAAAAATAAAAGCAAGAAAGTAAGGGCTGAATTTTAAAGTTGCTTGAATGTAAAAGCAAGAAATTAAAGGTACTTGAATTTAAAGGCAAGAAATTAAAGGTGTTTGAATGTAAAGAATGTAAAGTGCCAATCAACTCGAAGAAAAATAAGCTCACTTAAGCTTTGATGACCACATTATGTGAGTTGATTTTAGGATTGCTCATTTTTTTTGTGACACTTTACTTAGATTGGGATTTTTAGCAAGAATATGGTGAGAACTCTAAGAAGATCCCCATTGGACACAAACTTAACCATGTGGTTAAGTAAGTGTGAATGTTCACTTCAAAAGAGCAAAAGAAAAAGACAATGGAAGAATAAGGAAGGTGCGGAATTAAAGAACAAGGAAAGAAAACCAAATAGAATTGCCAAATGGAAACAAGGAAAACCAAACAAGAACATGATACAAAGAGTAAAAATGGAATGACAATGGAAGAATAGATGAAGGAAGGAGAAAGCTTATGTGATAGATTTGAGAAGTGGAACATGCCACTTGGAGTGTGATTGGCCTCCTAGATAAGTGATGATAGCCGCCACTTGAGAGCTCTCAATACTCACAAGATAAGACCTAAATGCTAAGAGGAATTCAAACCTCACTAACACCTCACAATTTTTGCAGAGTAACTTTTCTTCCATTAATTTTAACTTGTCAAATGCACTAGGTAGGCCTCCTATTTATAGGTGAAGGAGCCTTGGAGAACAAGTTAAAGGGGTAGGATGGGAAAAGGGAAAAAATTGGCAGCCTTAGGGTTTGACTGTCAAACCCGCATCCTAGGTTTGTCCTTCTAAAAACTATGTCAAAATGTCTTCCAAAAGGGCTATAAACAAGTTAAAATCTACCAAAGCCTGTACTTTGCTCCTAGTGATCTTCTTTGGTATAGTAGGCGCTGAGATCATGGTTGGAAAATCTTGTCCGAGCCTTAGGTCTTGAGTCACGCTCCTAGTCTTCCTCCTCAGAGGTTGGGCTGGGTCAATAGGCGCCTCCTCTCCTAGGTCTTCATCAAGATATAAAGCTCTTTTTTTTCTTTTTTTTTCAAAACTTGGGATGCAATTTTGATTGGTTCATATATAAAGCTCTTTTTTATTCTTCTTCTTGTCGTTTGATTTGGGTTATGTATTGGGTTATGTATGAATTTAATTCAATTAAAGAGTTTACTTTAAATGAAATTTAAATAAAATTGTAATAAAAAATAGTGTTAAAATACTAAATTACAATGGGAGACAATGTAAATAAAATCATCACTATGTATGCCACACTCTGCCATGTACTCACCCGTTAACTCTGTTACCCTGGTCGAAAGGTGATTTCTTTCAATGTAAGCTTATCATTTGTTATGGTCCGAGGATAAGAAAACTAACATTTTTGGGGGCAAATTGAATAGAAATTATATGTATTTTAAAAGATAAAAACATTCCTTAACGAACCATACTAATATTTCAGACTACTGAACCCCGTGACTAAATTGGCTCGATTCTTTTCTGAGTTATGAATTTTGGAAACGGAAGTTTCCTTACCGTCTGAGGCACTGCTTTCCCAAACTAATGATGAAATGGAATATGTAATACAGCATGCCCTATGGGGAATCCACTGAAAGCATGACAAATTTTGTGAAATGTTGAGTGCTTGAGTGATTCATTTCATATATCGTCTTTGAGTCACGGATTAAAAGTTTTAACTTCATAGTTAATTTTTAAAATCATCCATTCCAATGGGTCCCTGCGTAATTAGGTCTCAATGGTAGAATTAAAAACAAGACGAACAATAGTTGTAATGTAAATTAAAAATTATTAAAGCTCATCAAAACATGAACCGGAACCGGGTCTGGTACAAGTACAGTAGATGTAGGGAAGTATTGGCATTTTCTACGAGGCTAAGAAAGAAAAGATGATACATTCCAAAACAATGCTCCATTAAGCCATGCCTCCACTTGTTGCTGTTCTGATAATCTGGAAGAGAGCTGTACCAGAAAAGCGAACACATAAGTTAATGGAACTAGAAAGAATAGGACTGTGAAAACGCAAAATGGGAAGAGAGGTAATTACAATCTAACAAACTCCTTTGCACATACTATATAATCCTTAACGAGATTGCACATGCAAGCTCACATGAACAAATGAAAAGAAGTATTGTTGTTATGAATACAATGCCCCACATTTTGATTCAACAATAAGTATAGCAATCCAATTCTTTTTCACATTTATTGTGGCACCGAAAGTATACCCTCTTCAATTCAGGGTTCCAAGCCTAAATTAGATAGGTATTCGCGTCCTTTGACTGTTAACCACCAACATTTGGTGGAATAAAGGGCATATCGCATATTAACAAAAAAAAAAACAATAAAATTATATTATGATTGCTTTCTTGCTTATTTTCTTGTGTAATGATATACCTGATAAGTTGTGAAACATTTGTTAGCATAAAAATAAAATAAAATAACTGTTACTGAGCAAAAAATATGCAAATCGAACTCTTAGATATGCCAACTATATTCCGTCAACAACAAAAGTATACACTCCCCATGACTGGAATAGAGACAAATATCACGGTCGTTTGGCTTCAGAAAATGTTTATGTTTTCATATTATGATTATTATCATGTGTTCCCTTTCCGTAAGAAAAAAATTTATTTTCTATTTTCAAAGTATATGAAACACAAGAAACAATAAAAGTTGTTTTGACTGATTCCTCTACAAAATTTAAAAACAAAGCAAATTGAAAACAATATAATGCTTTTGTAATTAAAAACAAAAACAACACAAAGGATGCTGAAATGATAGTCTTACATGAACCAATGACAACAAAGACGAAGAAACCCAGCAGCAGTGGACCAACAGGATAGTCTTTTCCCTTTTTAGAGGTTGTGTCCGGCACAAATCCTCTTTTGGTAATGTTCTTCTCAAACTTCTCCACCTTCCTGTCAGCAAAGCGCCTTGATGTCGTCTACATAAAACCACAAATTCCACATTTCAATTTAAATTGACATCGCAAATATCAAACAAACAAAATCAATTGACACGAGTTGCATAGCAAAGCATAACACAGGGAGGTAAGGTACGATTGGATTTCGATTTGGACTTGGATGGCACCAGATCAAGTCCAAAAGCTAACGAAACTTCAAAATCACCGGTAATTGATAACCACAACATGCCATGATTAATTCGATGAATCAAATATTAAATAATTAAATAACAATAAAAACCCTAGGTTAACAAAATCATGATTATAACAATAAGTTGAACAAATTTCCGATTCCAATATGCAAACTTGATAATTGAGTAAATTGAATTTGAATTCTAATTTCTTAGTCGATAATTAAAAACGGAATAAATCAGAAATGCATATACGAGAGAGAAAAGAAGAAAAACAATGTTGGCACCGGAAAAAAAAAAACGTAGGGAAACTACTAGATCTAGATGGATAGTGTGAAAGTAAACGAAGGAAAGGCATTAGAGAATGAAGTACCATGTTTGGTGTCAGAGAAACGGGATCGCCGAGTGGTGGAAGAAACAAGAGATGGCCGGAAAATAAAAGACGGTGTTCCTCCGGCAGCGCCCTCTCCAACCTTATTTTCTCGCGTGTGTGAATGTGCGATCCGAGTGAAACACGGTTTCAGCTATTTACCCCTCTTATTTATTTATATTTAAAACAAACCTAATTCTCTACACTACAATTAATTTAGTGGATCCAGCGAGAGTAGCGTCACGGCTTCTTCGCTATTGGGCCAAGCCATTATCTTGGACACGTGGCGTAATATTATTCGAGAAGCTCTTTTAATAACGTGCGTGAGAGACTCTTCCAGAATGGGTATTCTAAATTAAAAAAATACTGATTATAATAATAATAATAATTGATTAGTCTTTTTTTGACGAAATTAAAATAATGATAATGATTCATTTACTACTAACAGCAATAGAAGTTTAAGCGTAAGCACGTTGGAATGATGTTTTGTTAGTATCATAAAGGCAGATCATAGGCGTCAACAAACTATTTTTATCTATAAAAACGGTCGAACATTTTCAGGTAATGAAAAAGTAAAATGAATCTTTTTAATATTTTTCACATGTTAGACATTAAATTAACTTGATTTAATTTATAGTTTAAATTAAATTCATATCTGTATTAATATATATATATATATATATATTAAATTTAAAGGGTTAATATTCTTAATTATTGACCTTTTACAACCTACTTCTTTTATTTCTATATTTAAATTTAATTTAGTTTTAAGAAAGTAATACCAAAATATATATAAATATAAAAAAAATATTATTTAATTTGCATAAGGTATTATTTTATCTTTAATTATATCTTAAAACTATAAGATTTTCTATATTAACAATTATACTTTCAATTTGCAAGAAATTAGACATAAGAAGGTGAGTTTTGATAGGAGAATGTAAAAAGAAGAACGTTCTACGGATTCTCCTATTTTGTCTATATCTATATAAATTATGTTGTTTAATTTTCATTATATTTTAAAAACACAATAACTTAGGTGTTAGTACATTATGACAATGGGTGGTTAATATAATGAAGAAGACGTTTTAGGGGTTTTGTATGTGATGATGGTTACATAGAAAATGATTTTAGAACAAGAGTAAAATAGCCAAGTGCACTTTTTATTATGAAAACCAAATATATTTACAGCAACCAAATAATTCTACACAATATATTTTATTCTATCAAATATATATTTATTATTTGTAAATTTGGATCAATTTATTTGAATTAATAATTATTTTAAAAATATAGATTCAACACTATGGTTATCATTTAATAAAATATCAAAATAAACCTAAATTTATATATTTTAATGTTAGCTTCTTTTATGATCAAATTGTTTTATAACAACACAACTTTAGCACAATTACACGAATAAAAATATATTTAATTGACTCATCTTTATATAATAATAAACAAAGTGACGTAAAATTAAAAAATACATATTAAAAAGTATAAGTAGAATTAAAATTGATATAAACATTAAATTTAAATTTATTAAAATAAAATAACAAAATAGTACAAACACACTTATGCAATACCAGCTATAGTATAAACAAAGTAAGCATATTCATAGAAGGCGAGAGAAGATTAATAATCTTAATCATCTACCTTTTATAAACTACTACTCAATTCCTCTTATAACACTATTTACACTTTTATTTCTCCAATTTAGCACCCTTTTATTTTTATTTTTCTATCTAACACCATTTTTATTTTTATTTCTCTATCTAGCACCTTTTCAAAAGTAAAACAAAGTTAATAACTTAAAAAAATTAATAATTTTAATTTTGAATGCATTAAAAAAATAAATGTTTTTAATGTTTAAAATAGTTATTAATGAATAAAGAAATGAGTTTTTATAAAAATAATAATAATAATAAAAAAGTGTCTACTCATTTTTAAGCATTAAGTATAATATTTGCATTAATTATTTTGTTAGAATTTTGCATTTAGGGCAGACACTTCAATATTATATGTGTGTCTACTACTAATTAATACTAATTGACTTTGTTTTTTTTTATAATTATATCTCGTAATTTTTTACTTGAAATTAACATGATTATATCATCAATAATAATAAATAAATACTATTTTTTGTTTATAGATTCAAATTTTATATTGTTATAGGGTTTAATTTTTTATTTTCTTCCTTCTTAAAAAAAAAATAAACTAAATATTTTTAATTTATTACTTTTTTATTTTTATTTTGTAAAAAAATATTTCTTTATTCATTAATTATATTTCTAACTATTTTAAACATTTTGTATTCAAAATTAAAATTATCAATATTTTTTATTTTTTTTAATTTTTTTTTACTTTTGAAATGGTGCTAGATAGGGAAATAAAAACAAAGGGTGTTAGATAGGGAAATAAAAGTATAAATAGTGCTATATAAGAAATTGAGTCTATAAACTACTCATTTATTTATTTAATTTTAATTTTAATATTTTCTAAATTAAAATAATTAAAATAATTAAAACAATCTAATCAAATATTGCAATATAGATTATTCATTATCGAAATTATCATGCAATTGATCCAAATAAAACTGAATTCAAATTTAGGTAAAATTGTTGAATAATTCGCACCAAAATATAACAAGAGCAAAAGTTTTCATTATAAAACTAAAATATTAGTTATATATTTAACTTTTTTTAATTATATAAAAGTATAAAGTTTTTTATGATATAAAAATTAAAATAATAATACTATTTATAATGTAGGGATAAATAGATTTTAATTTACGCATACTAATAATGCATGTTTAGGTGGATTGCAAAACTGATTTTAAGCAAAATTGCTTTTAGAAAATTAATTTTGGTTAAAATTGACACGAAAGTGTAATGATTTATTTTTAAGTGTTTTTATTTTAAAAGTAAGTTATTAGCAGATCTTAATATGTTGAGAAGAGAATATTCATTTTGTTTGGATTTAAGTTCTTTCACAGTAATAATTATTACATTTGTTGATATATGATCTGTATCAGTATGATAATTAAAATAAATAAGAGAGACTAAAATTATTATTTGTCATGTTTTTAGATATATGAATCTATATTTCTATATTATGATAAAAGATAAAGATAAAATTCTTAAAATATTCTCATTACTATTCTAAAAGTTGTTATAAAACTTGATTGTTGTATATTTTACTATTTCTTCCTACTCTCTAAATTCATTTATTTATAACCACCCTGATCTTAATTCATCATTCTTCTCCAAAACTTCACCAAAGAAAAATAGCATTATCAAAATTCAATATTTCAGTAAAATATTATATTTTGACATCTGAAAAAGCAAAAACATTCATTTGATAAGTCATTATAAATTATTATTTTAAATTAAAATATAAAATAAATATAATTAAAATATTAATTTATTGAATTGTAAAGTTATTACATCTAACTGTGTAATCATTCTAACACATTATTTTTTTCATAACAACATTATTCTTTTAAAATATACCATAAAGCCTTTTTTTTTCTTGTTATCGTCTTCTGAACTGGAAAACAAGACATATTTTATTTTAGTATATATATTATGAATCCGACACCAAATTAGGCATCAACCCATCTCACAAGACTATCAATCTTTCTATTTTTCGTCAATTGTATAATTCTTTGGACTGTGATTCTTTGGATTAGAGAACTTTTCGCACCAAATTAGAAAAAAAATATTAAATTTTTTTAGAATAAAACTATTTACCAAAATGAATGAATTGTATGGAAGGAGAGGGAGATTTCAGTTCATCTACAGCCTCCAATGTCAACTCCATGAAGAGGTGTCAACCAAGTTGGTTCCTTTGGTGACGTTAAATGAGTTGGTGCCTCCAATCATCATTCTATCACGACGTTAACGCAATTGATTCCTTAGATGACACCAATTAAATTAGTGTTTCCATTGGTGACTCTCATCTCCTTCATCTAAATTAAACAACTAACTATGTTTTTTTCTATCGTAGTGAAGCTTTTATCTTGTGAAATATTTTTTATTAGTTCAGGTTTATCCTTATCTCTTAGTTCTTCTAGTACATTTATTTTGTTTATATAATGGGAAAATGGTTACTATTGAAAATGTTGGTGGGATGAGAATCTCTCTAACAAATGATATGGATATAAGACTTTTAGGAAGAAGTTAATATCAATTTTGTTTTTTCTAATTCTTAGTTGTTTCTCTGTGTGCATGTGTCTAACTTTTATTTTGTCTTTTATTATTCTAGCCTTTATTAAGTCTTTGTTTTAAATTTTGTCTTTAGCTAGACCTATAATGAGTCTATTGCTTGTATATATTCAAACCCTATGTTTTGATTTAAGTAAGAAAAAAACAGAAGAAATATTTTTTCTTATAACTTTTCCCTTCATTTTTCTCTTTTGTTCATCTCAGTTTCTTTTATAAAATGGTATCAGAGCAATTAGAGCTTTGGTTACTACATTTACTCATGGGTAAAGTTGTTGATCCTTACAAATATTTTTGTTCACTTTACCATGTTAGTTCATCTGATAATTCCTTTCATATTGTTCCTATTATTTCTTTAGGGACCAAGCTATCATCATTGATCTCGTTTATTTCAAATGAGCCTCATTTCAAAGAATAAGACAGGTTTCATTGATGTTACCATAGAAGCTCCCATTCAAACTAACTTATTGTTTCCAGCATGGCAGAGTCAATATGTTGGTTGTTTCTTGGATGTTCAAGGTTGTTTCTCCATCCATTATACAAAGCATCATCTGGATGGACAATGTCTTTGCCATATGGAATGATTTAAAAGAGAGGTTCTCACAATGAGACACAATTCTTATTTCTAATCACCAGAAGATGATTTCTTCTTTCAAACAAGATTTTAATAATGATGAGCATAACCATGAAGGTTCAGAATCAAAAATGCATTCTCAGCAAATTGATTTTACTACTAAGTAGTATCAAACATTGTAAGTTCTGTTACAACAGTTTGAATCCAGTGACAATGTTTCTATTCAAGTCTTGTTATTCCTTCCAACGTGACAACACAAACTGGTAATAAATTTTTTTCTTCCTTCAGTTCTTGGATTCTTGTTAGTGGTGTTATTGATCATATTTGTTCATTCTTAACTCATTTCACTTCATATCATCAAATTAATCCTACACTACAAGAAAATCATTAAATAGAAACCAATTTTAGAAACTAAAAATAATTAGTTGCTATATTGACTAAATTAAAGACCATTTTAGAAACTAAAAAAATTATTGGTTTCTAAATTAGTTTATATTATTGATAAATAGTTTCTAAATTGGTATCTAATTAGCTACCAATGTTTTAACTACTAATTATTTAGGTTCTAAATTTGGTAGCAAAAAACATGGTAGCTAATTAGATACCAATTTAGAAACTACTTATCAATAATAGAAACTAATTTAGAAACCAATAATTTTTTTAGTCTCTAATTTAGTCAATATAGCAACTAATTATTTTTTACTCTAAAATTTGTTTCTATTTAATGATTTTCTTGTAGTGCTATTTGTATCAAATTCCCAAATTGAAATCAAGTCATTGTCAATCATTATGGAAGTGTTTTTCTCAATCAAAGTCCTGTCATAGACAATGTTATGTATATTCCATGTTTCACTTTTAATCTTCTTTAAATAGCAAAATTGATTGATAATTTATCTTGTGTTCTTACTTTTGAATCTAATGGTTGTCACATTTAGGACAAGAACTCCTTGAAAATAATTGGTTAAGCTAAGATGCAAGATAGACTTTATATACTCAGGATCTCATCCTATCAGAAACTTCAAATCAAACTCACCAAATATGCACATACCATCAATATTGTTAATGTCAGTGCTAGTGATCTAGAAATCCTTTAGCATTTTTTATTAGGGCGTGTTTCAAACAAATGTATTGATGTTATCAGGACTAAATTTCCTTTTGTTAAATATAAAAAATCATTTGTTTGTGATGTTTGTCATTTTGCAAAACAAAAAATAGACATTCCTTTTTCTATTAGTACATCTAAATCTAAAAAATATTTTGACTTGATTCATGTCGATATATAGGGACTATACTCAATATCATCAATTCATGGCCATAAATATTTATTAACCATAGTTGATGACTATTCAAGGTACAAATGATTTTTTTTTTTAAATCTGAAGTTGTCAAGACCTTGGAATTTTTGTTTTTGTTTTTGTTCAAATACAATTTGAGACAACAATAAAAATAATAGTAAGTGATAACGGGAATGAATTTTTAATGACTAATTTCTTTGTCAACAAAAAAATAGTGCATCAAACATCATCTATCAATACTCCACAACAAACTATCATAGTTGAAAGGAAACATGGTCCTATATTAAATGTAGCAAGAGCTCTCATGATACAATCTCATTTACCCAAAATTTATTGGTCATATTTTGTGATACATGATGCGCATATTATAAACATGCTTCCATCACCTACTTTAAACCATTTTTCTCATCATGAAATGCTTTACAAAATTGCAGTAAACTTTAATGGATTAAAGGTGTTTGGATCTTTATTCTATGCTAGCATTTTTTCAACAAACAGAACAAAATTTGATCCAGGGGCATCAAAAAATGTTTTTATTGGTTTTAAAAGAGAGATAACCTAGAGAAATTTTTGTGTCTAGGGATGTTGTATTCTATGAACATGTTTTTTTATATCAAAGGGTTCAAGATACTAGCAATGAAACTAATATTCCTAACATTCATGATAAAATTTTCTTTACTGGAGTGGAGATCAACCTGTTTTGAGTCAACCATCACAAGCCATTCTTACACCTTGTGATATTGCTGAAAATAAGAGTAATAATAATTGTGAATCAAACATTGAGGTTCCAGAAGAAGTTTGTTTCCATATAGACCAAAACCTCAATGAAGATCATGACAAAAAAAATCAAAATCAGATCAATCTGTCTAAATGAGTACTAGAATAAAAAGACCACCTAAGTATCTAAAGGATTATCATTATAATCTTAATGTTTCCAATACATATTAAAGAGTTAAATATTCTTGTAATTTTGTTTTGTCTTATAAAAATTTATCACCTTCTTACACATCTTTTGTTATGTCTCTTTCTTCATATGTTGAGCCAAACACTTATTCTGAAGTTGTGAAACCAAACTGTTGGATAAAAGCTATACAATGTAAGATATCTGCTTTGGAGTCAAATCAAACATGGGAGACTGCTCTTCTACCTAAAGACAAAATGGCCATAGGTTGCAAATGGGTATTCAAAATAAAATATAAGATTAACGGGATAGTTGAAAGGTATAAAGCAAGGCTAGTAGTAAAGGGATACACACAAAAAGAAAGCATTGACTACCTTGGTACTTTCTCTCCAATAGCAAAGATCACCACCATTAGGTTGTTTCTTTGTCTAACTTCTATTTATATTTGGGAATTGAAACAATTAGGCATAAACAATACCTTTTTACATGAAGAGTTGAAAAAAGATGTATACATGGTTGCTCCTCTTGGATTGACTTCTATTCAACCAAGACAAGTTTGTAATTAAAAAAGGTTTTATATGGCCTTAAGCAAGTCAGTAGAAAGTGGTTTGCCAAACTATCATCCTTTTTTCTTTCTATGGGATATACTCAATCTATGAATGATCATTCCTTATTCATTAATTCTCCTGAAGGATATTTTACAAGATTATTGGTGTATGTGGATGATATAATATTGGCGAGAAATGATAAAGAGAAGATTGAGCGAATCAAACGAGCCTTGAATCAAATGTTCAAAATTAAGGATCTTAGGGATTTTGAAGATATTTTCTTGGTCTTGAAATAACACGAAGTAAGAATGGGATACGGTGAATCAAAGAAAATATGCACTGGAATATTTAACAGATGCAGGTTTTTTGGCCTGCATACCTGCACTTATTCCAATTGATAATCATGCAAAATTATCTTCTACTGGAAGTGCTAATTTCACAGATGTTCAAGCCTATAGAAGACTAATTGGAAGGCTTATGTATCTCACTAATACTCAACCTGACATACCATTTTTTGTGCAAGAACTTTCTCAATTTCTTGCTAAGTTTGCAATTGCCCACTAGAATGTAGTAATTATAATTCTCGGATATATTAAAAGATCTCCAAGTCTTAGTTTAATTTTCTCTTCCAACATTTAAAAGTTTTTTGTGATAGTGATTGAGGCACATGTAGGGATTCAAGACAATCAGTGACTGATTTTAGTGTGTATCTTGAGAATTCCCTCATATCTTGGAAATCAAAGAAACAAAGAACAATATCAAAGTGTTCCTGTGAAGCTAAATATAGGGCAATGACCACTATTACATGTAAAATTCAATGACTAACTTATCTTCTTCAAGATTTCAAAGTTCCTTTTGAGCAGCCATATCTTTTTATACTATGGCAATGAATAAGCAAGATACATTACAAAAAATCCAGTGTTTCACGAGCGTACGAAACACATAGAAATATATTGTCACATTATTAGGAAAAATTGAAGAAGGGTCTCATACATTTTTTTCCCATTTTTACCACATAGCAATTGACTGACATTTATACCAAAGACTTAAGTCATCAATCTTTCAAGAGTATTTGTTCCAATCTAGGTCTCATCAATATTTTCTCCCCAACTTGCAAGGGGTAACAAATGATATGGATACAAGGCTTCTCAAAGGAAGTTAATATCAATTTTGTCTTTTCTAATTCTTAGTTGTTACTATTTGTACATGTGTCTACCATTTATTTTGTCTTTTCTTATTCTAGCCTTTATTGGCTTTTTGTTTTACATTTTGTCTCTTTAGTTAGACCTATAATGAGTGTACTACTTGTATATATTCAAACCATCTGCTTTGATTTAAGTAAGGGAAAAAATAGAAGAAATATTCATTCTCATATCCTTTGTCTTCCTTTTTCTCTTTTGTTCATCTTAGTTTTTTTTATAATACCCTTTGGATTTATAAGGGTTTAACAACTCTCAAAATTACCATATACATGTTTCACTCCAAACAACGGAAACAAAAAAAAATGAAAACATAATATATGAAAGAGATTAGAAAGGAAAGAACAAGTCATCTTCAAAAAGATAAATATTATGAGAATTTACTATTTGATCTAGCAATTCAAGATGGGAAACTAAAAGAAAGATTACCAAATTTTATTTTATTAACATATTTCCACAATGTATCTAAAATGTTTATTTATAGGCTAGACTAAATAGAGCGAAGAAGAAGATATGATTAACTCTAGTCTAATCTAGATGATTAATAATCAAAATAATTTAACTAAGATAGTACTTACACAACTAATTAATTTTTTAACAAACTAAACTATGGTCTACCTAATATTAAGGTGGTGTCAACTCTTCAAGCGCTTCTAATAGAAGTTTTAGTTTAATCACTAGATGAATCCCACTAAACCTTATAAAATCGACTTATAAAGTGAGGTTTGCACTCACTTATATACTATGACGTGTGACTATATATTTATGGATAGTCTGATAGTAGCTCAATAGCGGGTGACCGATAAGGCCCAAAAAACTCTCACTAGAATAAATTATAAATAAGCTTGACAAAGATGCACCTTACTCCTATGTATTTTAATTCATAATTGAAAATCAGAAACTACTTAGTTCAAAATGTCGAAATTATTTGTTTGTGTTAATATATTTTTTTAATTTTAAAATCTTTATCTTTTTAGAATTTTATATTTTTTATAATTCACGCTGATTGGAATATAAGATAATGCGAGAAATTATGTTTAATACTTACAAATCATACAAATGAAGGCAGTGTAAACTAATCATCTGTTGACTGTTTGCACGAATTTTATTTGGGGGAAACATATCTTTTTTAATTTTTCAAATAAAAAAGAGGGTATTGAATAGAAGATGTTGCACATATTCGTATACTCGCACAGTTAATTTTTAAAGATGCGTATTTATTTATTACAAGTATCTAAAATTTATTTGGGCGTATAAATGTAGTGCCAAAATTATATTTTTATTTGCTTTTCACAAAAAAATTGTAGGTTGTTGTGATGTAAAAAAATAGGTGGTAATAGTCAAAAAGTTGGGCCTAACGAATTGGCCCAAGCGTTTTAAAGAAAATAAAAGTGGTCGGTATAAAAAAAGGTGGCAAATAGAGAAAATACTGTACCAAGTCATATGGGTCCAGACTTTTCGAAAACATAGTGTAGATATAAAACGATTGGCAAATAGTAAAGATTTTGGGCTAGCTAAATGGACCGAGGATTAATAATATAGTGGTGCATATGTGCTGCAAATAATAAAAGGCTACGAGTGGGAATATTAAAAAGAGGGGCCTAAACAGAGAAAGGGGTCGAAATCAATTTTAATGACAGATAATGACAAAACAAGCAGCCGTAAATTTACCAAACCTAAACCTATAAATCTGCAAAAGATATTCCGTACAACTAGCATTTTGTTAGCTGTGAAATCATATATCTTCATCTTTTTAATCGTATCAAAATTGGAGAAATGGAGTATAGTAGAACTATTTATCAATGTATTAGATATTTTCTTCAAGAAATTAAAACAAGCTCTTCCTGATATATTATTTATTTCCCCATATAAATATATAAATTTTTTCACGTGTAAACCCTAAAACTAGCAAGCAATTACCAATATGCAAACCCAACAACAGGTATTGACATTTCAAATGGTCATGCGTGGTGTTGAAATAATGACTTCGAATTACGAGTTACTTGAGAGTTCTCCACTAAGTATCAATCTCCACTAAAATATATTGAAGTGTGAGTGTTTAACATATCATTGGGTGTGCACGTGTTCGCTTATGAACCCTAACAATAAGTCCAGGTACGACTGGATGAAGGAAGTAGGGATGTCAAGTTTTAAGAACATTGATCAGTAACTTACATTTGCCGAGCTTCCCTAGTCGATGAAGAGTTTTTCAACTGCCAATTTGTGAGTTTATACTGCAAAAATGTCTTTTCCTTGCAGAACATGAGTTGCCTTTCTTGACAAATCTCCAACTATAGTGTTGATCGTCCCTCTGATGTCATTGGAATTTTGCTAAGGTTGCTCCCTCTATTCTTGTTCAGCTTTGGAGTCACTTGGTCCTAGTGATTTTCCCTTTCTCTACCATGGAAACCACCCGCCTCCTAGATAATAACATCTTTACTGAAATTCAAATTGGTGTAACTATCGTACTTACTAACACACATTCTCTTAAAGGCTTGTGTAGTATTCAGAACAGAGGTAGAAGAAACTTTGGCCACCTTATTCCTCGTGTAAGAGTTCTCCTATATGCTGATATATCGTGTTGCTCGATCACGGAGCTCGTCCATGTTAGCTAGTCGGTCTGCATACAATGTGTCAAGGTTTTTTCTCGAGTGAAGGTCCATCAAAAGCGCATGCATGACCACCACTAGGTGTAGGTTGAGAATAGGTATTCCACTACGATAAATTATTCCCATTGAACTTTCGTATCTCATATTTTGTTACCATGAATTTAAAATTGACTTATGCATTTCTAATTATGAATAATACTGTCTATTGGAACAATGATTGTAGATCGTGAACTCGTATACCATATTAGTTCCAAGGAAAGTGAGGTGTTTCACCAATGGATACGCTTAAATACCTCGTCTTTCCTTGTCAGAACTTTTCTAGACATGCATTTTTATACCACACCAATGACAAGAATAATTCTTTTATGATGTGAGAGATTAGACTAGTTGCAATCACAAAGCATACTCAAATTTTTCTATAACTCTATTCTAGCAATAACAACAATGAAATATAATCATGAACTAAGATTTACCACTATTAGGTACTAGAGTAGAAACATAATAATTCACAACAAAAATAAAAGAGGAATTAATGGTTGAGAGGTCTATCATGATCATGATCGAAAAGAGCATTGGTCTTCTGAGCTAGAAGAAGGTGGTTTGCTCTTGCAAGTTGAGTTGTGACTCCAAGATAAGAGTTTGTCGAAGATGATGAGGGAAGATCCACATGCAAAAGATTTTCTGACGCTTAATTAGTAAAAAAACATAAATTTTTTTTAAGTATATATATGAGATTGATATGTATTTATAGGTTTTTGTTCTTGGATTGAGGTGTTCAATAAATAAAAAATATGATTGATTATTTAACATTTATCATTCTATCAATTATTACTATATAAATATCCAAATTATACCATTACATTTAATTTAATTTAATTGTAACCGATTTGATTAAACTACATCAATTTAATTGGATTTTATATTATTAGGCATCTTTGTATATCTCATATCCGGGTAAGTACAATAAAAAATGCAATGACATGGAAAATTGGATTATTTAATCTAAATTTATTTTTATTCTAGAACTTTTTTTCCTATTCCAGATTACTTTTTTTAAAAAAAAAAAATGTTTTTGTATATTTATTGTTTCGGTAAGAGTGTATTTTTTAAATCAATTCAATCCTTGGCTGTTAATCTTATAGTCATCGATTTAATATTCGAAATAAATTTTTCTTTCCAAATTATATAATAAGAAAGGTTTATTTAATACTTTGGAAAGTCTAATTCAAAAAATAACATGAAAAAAAGTTATGTGATGTTGTTTTCTCAAGTATGTGTGAATGAAAAAACAACCATATTTACATAGGAGAATCTCAGGCCACCCTTTTCTTCTTCATTTCAGAAAATGTGAAACAACTAAATTGTCTTTAAGGATTTATCAAATTTCATTGTATCACAAAAAAAATTAATTCCTTATGGAAGGATCATTCGGAAACACCTTATAAAGAGATTTATCATTACAGAAGGAGCTTTCCAAAACAATTTAGAGTTCATTTTAGAATGACATTTCCTAATAAAAATCTCAATACCACTAAATCAAAATTTTGATTGAGAATTAAAAATAAAATAATTGATTGAAAAATAAATAGGAAATAAGTTTCAATAAGAGTTTTTCAAAAAGAGTTTATCAAAAATATTAAACTAAGTTATAATTAAGCAAAGAAAATAATTGAGAATTATTGTATGTATGTACTTTTTGGTCGTGAGGAATATGTGAAAGTTGAGATCTGATGTGAAGATGAAATTTAACTAAACTTAAGTGTAAATGGAGAAGAAGTGAAAGGAGTGAGCAACTAAATAAATGAAAGGGAAAAGGAAATTAAAAAATTCAGAAAAATAATTAAATGCTATTTGATAGTCTTTCCTTAAATTTAGTCAACTGTTTTTGGGATGATATTTTGTAGGTTTAATTAAGTTTTAAGAAAAAATTATAAATTTGTTCAAAATGTGTTAGAGGAAGATGGATAAAATTAATGTGAAGTTGTGGAATTTTGGACTTTGAGGTATCTATCAATTTTCGTTAAAGTAATCGTTTTGTTAACTTTGAAATTGACAATTTTTATTCGATATTAATTGATTTAATGTCTTTTTCAATTAGTGCAGATTTCTTTCATACTAGAATCAATCTATCTAATTTTTATGTTCTATACATTTTGATTGTTTTTTTTTTATTATTTTAGCATGAGTTTGATTTAGTTTAGAGTTTAAGATTTAGAAATGTAAATAAATTTTTAAATAAAAATTATTTTTAATTGGATTTTTATTAAAGAAATTTTGTTTTATTTAATGTTCAAAATATTTTTTACTTTTATATAAGTGTTTGTCATTTGATTTTTTTTTTTTTAAATAATAATTTCTTATCAATTTTTATTTTTTCTTTCTAATCTCATCAACTTGAAAAGAAGAGAATTGCGACAAGTAAAAAAAAATAGAGAAAAAAAGAAACAAGTTGATCAATGAATTAGAGAAGAGAAAACATACATAACAATCATATTATCTTATTAATAATAAAAAAATAAAACAAGATATTTATAAAAAAATAAAAATATTTAAAATATTCAATAAAATGAATATTTTTAATAGAAATTCAATTAAAAATATTTAAATTTATAAATACTTAAAATTTAATTAAATTTATTTTAAAAAAAATTGTGAAGGAATTCTAGGAAAGATTAAAATTTTGTGTGGGAATAAAAATTGATGACTTGACATTTTGAAGGAAAAAAAAGTCTATGAGACCCAACAATATTCCGAGCTTCTATTGAACTCTGGCCTTAGACTTTTAGAATGATAATAGAGACGTAGCTGAAGTAGGATATTATTATTTATGTATGGCTAAAGGAGCATATGAGTTTATATACAATGCATGGGAAGCAAATAACAACTAGGTGACTAACTGATAACAGAAAACGTAAACCATATTAATTGACTAACATCTCTCCGTTAAACTTATATGGGTGGGACACCAACCATAAGTTTACAGTGAAAGTCCAAGAATGCAGGACCAGAGATGGACTTGGTGAGAATGTCTGCTATTTGGAACCTGGCAAGAAGATGAACTAAAGTGATTTTGTGTTGTTGAACATAGTCTCTGACAAAATGTAAGCCAATTTCGAAATGCTTGGTGAGTGAGTGCATTACAAGGTTGGCACTGAGTAGAACAACACCCAGGTTGTCTGAAAATAACTAAGTTTGAGAGATAGGTAGGTGCAACTCATGTAATAACAATTGCAACCAAAGAACTTCAGTTAGAGTTGTAACAATGTTTCTATATTCTGCTTTTGTGCTGCTACGCGATACAACTTGCTGCTTGTGTGATGACCATGCAATGATGTTGCGACCATAGTAAACACAATAGCCCTTTGTAGATTTACTGTCATCTATGTCACTACCCCAGTCAACGTCACTGAAAGCACAGATAGTTGGGGAAGGACTTTGTTGAAGAATCAGACCATGAGTGCGAGTACCAGCTAGGTAATGGAGAATGCGTTTGACAACTTTCCAATGATGATCTTATGGACTATGCATGAATTGACACACCTTGTTTATAGCATAGGACAGTTCTGGACGAGTGATGAGAACATATTGGAGAGCACCTACAAATGACTGAAACATAGATGGATCATGCATGGCGGAAGAAGCATCTTTTTGTAGACAAAGGTTGGTTTGCATAGGTGTAGGAAGAGGTTTAGCTTCATCCATGTGAGTGCAACGAGTTGATCCGTGATGTATTTTTGTTGTGATAGATGTAGACCACCATTAGGGAGATGAGTGACTTGAACTTCGAGAAAGAAATGAAGCGAACCGAGGTCTTTGAGAGCAAAACAAGCACTGAATTGTTGTCATGGAAGACCCTGTAATTATAATATCATCCACGTATATTAAAATAAATATGGTGTATGTGGAATGAAAATTAAAAAACAAAGATGTGTCACTTTTGGTGGAATGAAAACCAAGGGAGTGAAGGTTACACTTAGTTTATGGAATCATGATCGCGAAGCTTGTTTTAACCCATATAGAGCTTTATGTAGTTTGCATAGTAAATGTGGAGATTTGGACACGAATCCTGGTGGTTGGGTCATGTAAACGTCTTCCTTGAGGTCTCCATTCAAGAAGGCGTTATTGATGTCGATTTGGTGGATAGGCCAGCGAGCGGAAATAGCTTGGGATAAAACAAGGCGGATGGTAGAAAGTTTAACGATAGGTTTGTAGGTTTCAGTGTAATCACACCCAAAAATTTGGTTGAACCCTTAGCAGCCAACCATGCCTTGTGACATTAAAAGGAGTTGTCGACATTATATTTATTGTTTAATAACCACTTGCACCCAATAACTTTTGCACCAGCAGGAAGATAAGTTAAGGACCATGTATTATTGGTGAGAAGAGCATTATATTCATCGGTCATTGCTTGCAACCATTGAGGAGAAGACATAGCTTCGTTGATAGAGGTAGGAATGTGGGATGTTGTGGTGGCTTGAGACATGAAGGATTTGGGTTTAAAGACACGGGCCTTGGAGTGTGTTGTCATGGAGTGTGTATTTGCAGGACCATTGTTTGTGGAAGATATTGGCAACAAGGGAGATGGAAGAGGATCAGGAACAGAGAGATAAGAGTCGAGGTTAGTATGTGAGGCAAATGCAGGGATAACAATATGCTGAGGAGAACAACGATATGGTGGTTTAAGCAGCCAAAATTAGTGTGTGTAATTGTGGTGGGAGTGATGTTATATTCAGGTTCAGTGTAAGGGAAAAGATCTTCATTAAAAACAACATGTCTAGATATATAGACCTTACCTGTAGGAGAAAGACATATGTAGCCTCTATTGTGTAAGCTATAACCAAGAAAAAGACAACATGAAAATTTAAAATTCAGTTTGTGTTTGTTGTAAGGCCGAAGTAAGGGATAACAAGTACAACCAAAGGTTTTTAATTGTGTGTAACTCGGTTCTTTCTGAAACAGAACAACACGGGGAGATTTATTTTGAAGAACAGGGGAAGGTCAGATGTTAATTATAAGTGTGGTAGTGGTGAAGGCTTCACCCCAAAATTTTATGGGTAAGGAAACAGAAGCAAGGAGAGTTAACCCCATATCAGAAATATGTTTGTGCTTACGTTCAATGGAACCATTTTGTTCATGTGTGTGAGGAAAAGTGAGGCGATGAAAAATACCATGCAATTGAGTAAAGGATTTGAAACATAGGAATTCCTTAGCATTGTTTGTTTGAATAACATGGAGCTTAAACCCAATTTGATTTTCAGCGAAAGTTTTGAAACATATAAGAGAATTTAAAGCTTGTGATTTATTATGCAGAAGAAAAAACCACATATATTTAGTGTGTGCATCTAAGAACTAAATGTAGTAATGTGCACCATTGGAAGCACAAACAGGAGCAAGACCCTAGATATCAATGAAAATTAATTGCAAAGGTTAAGTGTATTGAGTAACAGATGCGTGGAAGAGAAGCTGATGAAGCTTTCCACATATGCATGGAGCACAAAACTCTTTTTGAGGTGTATATGAAATGTGACGATCATTCAAAACATGCTGAACAACAGAAAAATTACAGTGCCCAAGTCTGTTATGCCAAAGCTGTAAAGTTGGGATCTTAGGTTTATAGGAAGCATATTGGATAGAGTGAGCAAGCACATGAAGAGATGGTGGAAACACATAAAGCCCATCTTTAATTACTCCTTGAAGTAAAATCTGAAGGGTTGGCTGATGTTTAACACACTAGAGGTTAGCATGAAATTCAAAGTAAAAATTGTTATCTTTGACAAATTAAGCAACACTTATCAAATTTTTGGTGGTAGGGACATGCAACATATTATGAAGGTTGCACATGGTGTGTGTATTTGGGTCAGTATAAACTGTAGACCCAATGTGATAAATATGCGTACCTTGTCCGTTGCCGAGCTTGAGATCATCATTACCTTGATAAGGTTGTTTGTGAGTAAAGAAATTAGAGTCTTTGGTGATATGATGTGTGGCACCCGTATCATGATACCAGAGAGGGTCTTCTATAGTGGAGGGTGCTCCAAGAATAGATGGTGTAGAATCGTAATCCATGGGAGATGTATAATGTGACATATTAGCATTGTAAAAGTGGGTAGTAGGAGGGTCAACCTACGCCAACATGTGTCTGTTGTGTGACCTGGTTTGTGGCAAATTTGACAAATCGATTTTGCAGAATTCCAAGAAGCATCGTGGTTGAGAATGGGACGAACAGGTGGACAAAGACTATATGGACGAAACCCATATGGATGTTGAGATTAGCCTCCATGAGAAGAATAGTTGGAAGGTTTCCTTTTGTGTTGGTTTTTGAAATTCCATGAAGTGGATACCGTGTTTACCTGCAGAATAGAGTAATGTGCCAGTTTGTGCTTTTCAAAGCGTTCTTCTTGCGCTAGAAGGAGGGTTTCAAGATCATCTACCGTGTATGGATCTTTGCGAGAAAGAATGAAGGCGATGAAACCATCAAAATCTGCAGAGAGCCCATCAAGAATGGCATCAACATGGTCAGTAGTAGATATTGGGGAACCAACCACTACAAGGGAATCTACAATTTTTTTTATGTCAGTGACGTAAGTGGAGATGGATCTGTCGTTCTTTGGAGTTTTGAGAAGAAGACGAAACTTCTTGACAATGGCACGAGTGTGTGAAGCAAAGTCAGTGAGAAGACGACACTAGATTTCAGCAGAAGAATCCAGCCCAACCATCTTGGTTAACAAAGAAAAGGACATGGAAGCAAGAAGTCATGCCACAAGGAGTTGATCTTGTTGATGATAGGTGCTATATGCAGGTTTTGTCACTGTTTGGTTGTTTTGAGTCAGAAGTTCATAGGGGACTTCAGTTCCATTCAAGAAGTGCATAAGTTGGAGACCACGCAGAGTGGCAGTAACTTGTTGTTTCAATAGAAGAAAATTTTCATCATTGAGCTTGAGAAAGATAAAGGTATGAAAATGGTGAACAACAGAAGGGTTAGTCATGCACTGATCAATGGGAGAGAGTTCAAAATGAGAAGGAAAAGAAGAAGATGAGGGGGAAGTCATGGGAGGAGAGAAAAAAAAATTATGGCTCAGGATACCATTTTAGAATGATAACAGAGACGTAGCTGAAGTAGGATATTATTATTCATGTATGGCTAAAGGAGCATATGATTTTATATACAATGCATGGGAAGTAAATAACAGCTAGGTGACGAATTGATAACGGAAAACGTAAACCATAACAGAAACGTAAATCATATTAACTGACTAACATAGACTTACTTAATATCGTAAGGACAATTTCTTCCTCCACCTCCATGATTTCTTACCACCTTTATACTTTTGGTAAAAAATCATATTTGTCTTTAATAAAATTAAAATTTAAGTAGATATTATTCTGAATTCTATAGTTTTGAAGTCACTTTTATATTCACAAATAACTTCTGAATTATATAATTTGAAAGAGAAAGTTGGTTTCTGGTTACAATTCGAAAGTCATTTTTCGAATTGTAGAATCCAGGATACAAAGTTGACTTCCAAATTCTACAAATCAGAAACCATTTTTTAGATTTAAAAATGACTTTTGAATTATAAGATTTGGAAGTCAATTTTATATTCTAAATTCTAGAATTTGTAAGGTATAATGATTTCCAAATTGTGGAATTTGGAATACAAAGTTGACTTCCAAACTCTATAATTCAAAAGTCATTTTTTAATCCATAAAATGTCTCCCAAATATCGAATTGGAAGTCAACTTTATCTTTCAAATAATTCAGAAGCATTGTAGAATTCAAAATACAAATTTCGCTTCCAAATTCTATAATTTGAAAACTGTTTTCTGGATTAAAAATAACTTCCGAATTGTAAAATTTAAAAGTCAAACTTTATATTCTAAATTGTAAGATTTAAAATTCAAATTCAGTTGAAATTTTAATAATTATGGAGTTGCCGAAAGAAATTGCCTATCATAAGCCCGTTGCCAGTGTTATTCTCACCCCTTTATTCTATTCCTACATCCTATCTAGTTTTACAAAAGTATCCTACACGAAAGTATGTTTCTTTGTGTATCAAGACAAGAGAAAATATGTTTTTATACTACATATTGGAAATCTGTTGTCGTACACAAACAATAAATTTGTCTATTCATCATGTGCAAAATGTCATACTGAGAAATTATTTATATTACATATTCTAAACTTTTAATCCAATGGCAGTAAATACAAGACGAATTTTTATAAACCTATATCACCTATTAATCTATACTTATATATAAAAAAAATTATCACTTATTTTAAATTATTTTTCTATTTTATCTTTATTTAATATTTTGTTTTATTAATTTATTTTTGGTTATTTAGACATTTTATCACTTTAAAAGTTAATAAAACAGTTTTTTAATTTTAAAATTTTATTTTATTTGTTCTCACTTAATTTAACTGACATGAGTGTAGAGAGATTCGTACGTATATCTTATTTTATTTTTATTTGTGGTCACTTAACTGACATGAGAGTAGAAAGATTGATTCTCCTATTTAAAATAGTTATCCGAAACAATCTTGAATGTAGAGTAGCTTTTTTTATTTTCTTCACTCTTATTTTATCTCTTCTCTTCCTCTAAATTCTCGAAACCCAATAACATATCTCTCATACATACAAATACACATAAATTTATATTCAAATAAATATATAATAATAATAATAACTAAAAACTAAAAAATACGAATTCGCAGCTCCTATTCCTGTGTTGCCACTAGTATTAATAAAGTATATCATGTAAATAATAAACCAATACCATGTCCATAATAAAATGCTAAGAATATATATATATATATTCATAAATTTTCTTGATGATAAGTTAATTTATTTTTTAAAATCATTTTGATAAAAATATTTTAATTAATGTTGTAAAATATATTGCTGATGTATGAAAAAGGAAAGTAGACCTCTTCAAATATTCCGGCAGAGTGGTATAGTTTAAGGTATAGGGTAGAGTCTTTGTCCAAATACAAACACAAAAAACAAAAATGATGTTCAATTTTTTCACTACACTGCATCGAACCCCAAAAACAAAACTATATACCACTGCTTAATTGTTTATACTTTCTACTTTTGACAAGTTTTAATTCTGACTTCTCAATTACTACTGTACTCTTGTTCACATTAACCACGTGTCCCATTAGGTTTCCATTAATATATATTATATTATTTTCCCTCCTTTTAAACTCCAAAAAGTGAAAAAAAAACTCTAATGCATCTACAAGGCACCACTCATCATGCTTCTTCTTAGCTCATTATTTGTCCCTTTATTTCACATTACCATCTTTTACAAGAGGCATTAGGCAACAATTATTGAAACTAAGAATCTTCTCTGCCTCGCATAAACTTTTTGGTGAACATTTCTTCTAACAAAACACATCACAAAAAATAAGATTATTCCAAGATTTATTACTTTATGTAAATTTAAAAGAAAAAAAATTATTTGTACAATATTCATCCAACACATCATACACATTCTTTCACCCATAAAGATCAACCCTCCTTTTAAAATTGTTTAAAACCCACATTCAACTAATCCTGCCCCACTACTGTGAACCTTTCATAACATTTTTTAAACACGGTTTCAAACAAGAATTTGCTCCATTAATGTGATTAATTACAATATTAAAAGTTATGATGACACATGAAATGTGTGACCAAAATAAAGATGAAGAGGGAAAACACTGACTTTAATTTCATACCTAGGTTGCGTGTTCTCCTAAGAATAGTAGTTGTAAACCTCTTTGTCTTCTTGGGATTGGCAAGTACTTTGTTTGGTTTAGTGTCCACCTTATTCCATCCTCATACATATTAAAATAAATGAAAGCTATAGTGATCTAACTTCTTAGGTTAAATTATTTTAAGATTCATATATGTTGCTTATTTCTAATCAACTGGTTTCTTTAGTAGGAACTTTACTTTTTAAAAATTAATAATTATAATAGTTGATAGTGAAATTTAAATGTATCAACATTTTTTTTAATCCATCACCATGATATTCCCCTCTTACTGTCATCTCTATTTAGTATCCAAAAGTTTTTGGATTATTTTAATTTTAATTATTTAGTTATGTATTAAATATGTCTTTTCTTTCCTATAATTTTATGTAAAATTAGTTTTATATTTAAATTTTAGATCTTTTCAATATTTTTAGTAAAAAAAATATTAGAATAGATCATTGTTTCTTTTACATGAAAATGAAATTCTCACGTAAATATAAATTAAAATGTTAAAATATTTTATGCTAATGTAAATTATAATAAAATTTATGTTGAAAATTTGTTTGTTAATATTTATTTCAATAGTTTCTTTTAATTATACAAGTTTTCAAAAAGTTTAAAATTTAGAATAAGAAAAAATAATAATTTGTTGTGTAAAAACATATTTAATCTAGGTGTTTTGAGTTTTGCCTTGTGTGGTGAAGGAAGATAGGTGCATGAAGTTGTTTGGTTTAGTTGACCAACATGGGTGCCTTGCGTAGGCAGAAGATAAAGTTAACAGAAAAGGAAAATTGGTGGCCCGATTAAAAGTGGTTATTGGTTGGAGATGCTTATGTTTTCATTAGTGGGATGTTGTGGATAGAAGTGATTGGGCAAGTATTTTGCCATATGATGCAAGAATACTGCTTTCTCTATCTCTCCTTAAAACTATCCTAACCATGCATGCTTAACCTACATTCATCATAACCAAATCTCATTATTAAAATCATAAAAACATTATTAACTAATTACTATTATTAATACAAGAACAAAATGCATCAAATCTTAAATGAATTTTCTTTCTCATTTTCCCCCTATATATTTTTACTCAACACTGTCTTGTCACTTTAATGAGATTATTCTTTGTAACTACTTTTGTTTTGATTTATTAAATTTAATTTTGATAGCATTGGTCCCAATAATATCTTATTATTATTATTGATGTAGTGGTGAATACTAGAATTTAGAGTCGACAATGATTATTAAAAAATACTTGTGAATGAAAAGTGAACAATGCGGCCGACATGCTTACATAGTGTCACGTAGGTAGACATGTTTAATTATGTGATTGATTCTGCTATTTAATTAATGGAATCACTATTATATTTATTTTGAGTTCATGTATACATACATACATGTACTTATAGAAAGAGTAAAATATTTTTATTGCTAGTAGTTTCTTTAATTATCAGTTTTAGTAGTAAAGTTCAAATGCCAAATAAAAGCACATCCTATGATGCTCTTAAAAATAACAATAGTAGGTAAATAGTTTGTTAAATGAGCACTCCCTTTAATTAATATTTATATTTATAAACTTTTATCTATGAAAAAATGTCACAGTATATTTTACTTTTTTTATATTTTTTCATTATCATTGTGGATCAAATCGTTGATGAAAGTGATATTTAATTGAATATCTCATTCATAAATTCAAATTATCATATCATAAACAATTATTAAAAAATTGCTGGATACAATTTAGAACCAATATAAAATTTAATCAAATGTATAATTAAAAGTGTTGCTAAGACTATATAGTAGAAAAATTATGATAGATTTGAATAATAAAGCCTAGTTTTAGAAAAGTGTAAGTGTAGTTGACTCTAAAAGGGAGAGAGTTGAAGAGAACCTTAATTTTTTTTTCGTAGCAGATAAAGATAGTTTGCATTTTTTTTATCATTTAATAAGAATAATAATAATATAATGAGATATCAACACACAAAAATTTATCTTGGTTTACCTAACTCGAGCTACATCCAGTCCCTTTAAGCAATTGTTTAAGAGTTTTCACTAACCAACTGGTTATATGAGTACTCTCACATCTCTAGGTTACAACAAGTATTCACCTGTTTATGTTACATTTTCTTAACCTCCCCTTAAGATTAAGAACTCTAAAAAAACAAAGAACACTCTTAAACAGAGCACAAAGAAAGTTCACGCGGATATAACTTCACAGAGTGAAGAATTACAATGGTCTCACACATAACCCTAAAGACTTAATGCTCTAAAAACTAGAGTAAACGATTACTGCAACACTCAATTTTTTTTTTCAAGATCACAATATCTCTTTGTTGTTGATTGACTTGCCTTTCTTTTCTTCTCCACCTTCAATCTCCATATATATGAACTTGAGAACCTTATTTGGTTAGGTTTGGATATTATAGTATATTCATACCTTCATCCTTTTCGTCTTAGACACTCAAAATAGAAAGCTTGAATTTGCAATCTTTCCATTTTTTAATCTATTTAAGAAACTATTTTGAAAGTATTTGCAATATAGGTTAGTAAAAACAAATCAAAACATAATAAGCAAATAATTTCATTTGAGATCATGAGTGACAGAAAATAGGGTACTTGAGATTTTCAAATTCAAATTGTTTATGTTTAAAGAGGATTGAGATATATTCACAATTCATTAGAAAAGATATTCGCAAGATTTATTTGAACAAATTTTTTTAGGAAAAGGGGGATTTAAAATATACACGAAAGATAGGGATGAACAGAGTTAATGCATAGATTCAAACTATATATATTATTCTACCTTGTAGTTATCACTTATTACTAAATTAATTCAACTTTGATTCATATTTACATTTTGTATGTGTGTCACCATATATGTAAATCTCACTCTTTTTTTGTCAAAGTTTGTGATCATATTCTATTTAGAAAATTTTACTTTTTTATAGTTGATTAGTATGTAAATTTTAGTCACCATTACTATATTTCACAAAATTTCGACAACATTTCATATTATTCTTCAAGTGTACGAAATGAAATTACTAATATATATGAAAATGTAATTAACTTTCAAAATTTCCTGCTAGACAATCCAAGATTTAATAAATGATTGTTAATACTACCACTATTGGTTTTTATATGAAGTGAATCAAAGGGACAATTCAAATTTGAGTTGTACTAGTCAAGTTTTTCTATTAAATCTCAAATAGGAAACTAAAGTGCATTCAATATGCTCAAATTATGGACTTCCCAAAATTTAAATAATAAAGTTTGCAGGAGGTTAAACACTCTTAAATATCAGTAGGTTCAACATATAACAATAAGAATATGAAAATTTACAAAGCACAATCAACAAGAACATTAGAAAAAAACCTAACAACTAAACCTAAATTATAAATAAATTTTAAAATTATAATATATAAAAACATGTATAAGTTTATGATTATAAAAAAATGATAAACATTAACATTAAAAGTGACCGCGAGCATCAAATAGTGTCAATATGAATGATATTGTTAGAATGACAACATAAATATAATGTAGTGGTAACACAAATATGAAGTTGTGGTGACAATAACAACAAACTCAAATGAAGACAAGTCGAATGGTTGTAGTGGAGGCAATAAAAAGAAGACAACGATTAGAAAAATAACGATGTGGACACAATGAAAAAGAAAAAATTATATATCTCGTCACACAATGATGCAATTTGAGTGTATGAAAACACAAATGACGATGATTCCCTTCCTAGTTGTCATCATTTCAAACTTGTGATGACGATATTCAAATCAACCATCGTCATTTCTAACATTTGATAACGATTCATAAACTAACTATCATCATTAGACAGATTTTATACGATTCTCATCATAAAATTACTCTTATTATAAACCACAATTTTTTTCCAATAATAATTATATAAGAACTATAAAAAAAATTGTAAATGAATTTTTTTATCATAATGAAATTGTTAAATATTATAATACTAAATTAAGTTTTAATAACACTTACAACATAAATGTTTCACTTATCCAAATATTTCACACACATATAATTAACATTATAACTTAATATTTTTTAAGCATATTTTTAAAATATAATAAATTCAAATAATTAACTTTAATAATTTTTAAAAATGTGTTTTTTCCAACTATTTTCACTTTCACTATTGCACATATCTAAAAAAATTTACCACAAAACTTCTAAAAAAAGAAAGGAAATAGAAAGGTGAACAAATATAAGTATACAAACATTTAACATTAAAAAAAACTCTAACTTTCTTTTTCTTGTAGGTTATTTGTTTTGGGTGAAAAAAATATAAGCTTTAAGTTAAAACTCGTAAAAAACGAAAACAAAAAAACGTAGTGAAAAAAATTGTTTTTATTTGAAGTTTTTTTTTTAACATTGTTTTTGAATAATATATAATAAAAGAAGAAGAGACGTACCAGTTCAGTTATTCCCATAAAAATAGAAACGAAATCTTGAAACATTACATATTAACTCTTTTTTATATTAAAAAATGTTATTAACTATCTAATTAACTTGGACCTGGATAGTTTATAGTTTTAACATATATAAAAGAAAGATCCAAATTTATAAGTTAGTGGGGGAAAACAGTAACTGTCCAAAGTAACATGCTTATATATTACACCATATATAAGGAAGTTAAAAAACTTAGTGTTGCTCTACAACATTCAACCACATTTATGAGTAGTCTCCAGTGAGAAAAACGAGAATGGTCTCCAAACTATTTTAGGGTTGACTTATACTCCCTGATTTTTGTAGAATTAAATATATTAAATTTGTATTTTTTTCACCCTTAAAATAAAAACATAAGAAAATAAAATTTACTCTTCTACAAATTAAAATTATATTATGTATTAGTTAAATTATTAAAACTCTAGTTTTAAAATTTTATTTTTAATTTTTGTATAAATTATTTTTAAGTTGTAACTTCTATTTTTTTTATCTTAAATCCAACTATGTCAAAAGTATATTTGTAATTTTTATGGCTATTTATTTGCATTGAGGCATTGTCAATTTGGCTTCCACCTCTGGTACTACACATACAAGAATTAGGCATAGTGGCCCTCCATTATTGATAATGAATGTTTTAATAGTAGTTTTATTCTTGGTTAGGTATTTAATCATGTTTTATTAAATTAATGATCTTTTAGTACTATTTTCTTCACTGTCATTGTACGTGTCCCACCGCTTCATAGTTTGTCATGGTAGGTTGCGTGTCTTTTCTCAATTTTAGGATTATTTTTCTTTTTCTTTTTCAGTATTTATCTCATTTAGTTTGCTACGTGATGAAAAAAATAAATTAAAACATATAAAATATTAAAATGATTATATTTTTCACTAGAACTTAATCGCATGTTTATAAAGAAGTATCCTCTGTCGGATTAAGGTGTGTGAATTTACAGCACTTATTTTGATTTGATTAATGGTTTTTTTTAATTAAGGTGGTTGATTATGTTTGTTTATCACGTGACAATTTTAATCCTTAAACGTTTACCCATCAAATTGCAATTAACACGTATGTGTATATTTAATAATTAATAATATACACAAAAGAAGATGTTGAAGGGGAAATGGGAATGTCCATGTCTAAAAACAATATCACTTCAATACTAACAAATACTAAGAGATTATTTTTAATAATGGAGATTCTAAAAATATTAACCATTACTTTCTGTGGAGCAAAGTGGTGACATTGTGTGGATGAACATTTCACCTTCTTGGGTGGATGGGTTCACTTAAAATGAAACCTAAACCCAATTAAAAAATCACCTTCTGTTTCGCAACCCCTCTTTTTTTTTGGGTGAATGGGGTTTCAATTAAAATAAAATTCAATTAAAGCACTTGTAATGTACCTACATCTTTTCATGTAATGTACATTTTACCTGTTTTACCTGCTTCTCTTCACCTATTTCCAATTATATGTAAATTAAGAAATTCAGAAGTGGCATTGGTTCATTTAAAGTGCATCTTTTATGTTCATGCTAACAAAATTCAAAAACTACAGTCACAAATCCAACTCACCAGCGCGACACTCATGTACTCACGGCACCGACATAGTTTTATTTTTATCACTTTCATTTGTGTCTCCACTTTTATACACTTGTATTCATTTTACAAAATAAAACATAGAAGCGCCGTTAACGTTATAATGGCTTTGGGAGTTAGGATTTATAATTGTTATCATCGAGATAAGGCCTCTCAGAATTCGAGGTGGTTAACTAGTTTTTTTTTTCAAGCTTTAATAAATCGACTCCATCAGAGAGTTCTACCTGAAAAAAATAAAATTCTAACATTCAAGTTAGAAACAACATTAGATTTTTATGTATATAGTGAGTATAGTATCAAATATAAGTTTGAGATTACTCTCTGAGTGGTCATCTATTATAAGCTTTTATGGACTTGGATTTTGATATCAGTTTTTCCAGATTTTAATGTGCCGTATTGTAGTATCATTTCATAAAATCTGAACATCATGTATGTAAATCGAAGTATTCTATACTATAATCAAAACTTTTATGTAATATAATAGGAAATATTACGTAAGTAAATCAAAACATTTATGTAATATAATCAGGGACATTGTGCAGGTAAATCAGAGCATTCAAATAGGTCAGGATATTGTGCGTTAATAAGATTGATTTCAATAACATATTTATCCAAATTAATGTTATTATATGATGATAATTCCATAGGAGTTCATTAATAATAATCCCACAAATCTTGGTCAATTTTTACTTTGTCATGGGCCTTCCCATGATTTAGGCCGAAATGAACACATTCGACTTGGACTTGATTGGTATATGTGCGATCTGAACTTGAGATAGTACAATAATCTTCTTTTTAGTGATGTTGCTAAGAGTTACTTCACTCTAAAAAAAGGTAAAAATACTTGAGGTAGTATAACATAATTGGCTTGGAAGTATGGAATATGTATTAACTAACTATGATCCACGAATAACTCAATGCAAATTTTTTCAAAAGATTATAACATGAAGGGTTTATTGCTTGAAGTACCATTTGGTAAAAAGGATGTAATTGCTTGCAAAAGTGTGACTCATAAGTTAAATAAAAGAAATATTCAAAGTTATTACGGACTTGCAGTAAAGAGTAATGAAAAATAAGGTTTGGTATTGAAGATGATAAAGTAAAAATCAAGGTTTGGTATTGAGAAAGAAAACAAAAAGCAAGATAATTCATGTTAAAATCATGAATAAGTAAAAAGAAAATGAGGAAAAACGTGAAGAAAAGAAAATGGTGATTAGATAACATATATGTGCTATAATTGGATTGTAAGTATGTTCTTCTTCTTTAAGATGTGCATTTTGTTATCTGAAAAACCAATACTTTTTAAAAGCTCATCCTCATTATAACCAAGTAAAAGGCCTCAATATTCATGTTTCTAATATGTTTGTGATATGAAGATGAAATGAAAAACAATTGTGATTTGTTATGATTCCGTGAAAATATAGAGAAACACCTCTCTGTGAGCATATGAGAAGAAATTCCTTGATGAATTGATGAGTTGTTATTTTGTTGTTGTTTAATGAATTAAGTTGTTTTGATATTTAAATTCAAATATGATTTAGTTAGTGATATACATTTACTTTGCTTGAGGTCAAACAAGTTATAAGTTGGGGGAGTTGACAAGTGCCAAATTTCAGTAGTAGTATTTCATATTAAAATACATGCACTTATTAATATTAATTGTTAAAATAACTATAAAATAACCTCTCATTTATGAATTTAAACATTTTTACATAATTTGTGATTTTAATTTGAATAAGAACCATTTATTCTCAAATTTGTGCTAATTTCAAGATTATAAGGAAGAATGGAGATGAAAGGGCAAAAGGAAAATATACAAAGCTAATAAGGGAAAGCTGGAATGCACCAACCCTCACCTAAGCTTGCCTAAATTCGCCCAAGCTAGAAGCTTGCAGAGGATCTCGCCCAAGCAAGCCCAATCTCGCCCAATCCAGTGATGTTTGGCCTTTTTTTGTGCAACTTTTTCAGGCAAAAAGTCACTTAGCCCAAACCTAACTAGGTTAAATATGAGGCCTAATGCACAACCCTAGACATCTAGCTGGGAGTATAGAAGGTGTTAGAAACTCTAGAGGAGACAACTATCTTCTTTTCTTGTTCTCAATGCTTATAATAGCCAACATGAGTGACTAATTCTACCCTTTGGAATTGAGAGTAATATGTTCAAACTCTTATGTATTGAGGTGATATTTAAATATAATATTTTGTTATTGATTAATGATTGGTATTGTCATCTTATTTGTAATGCTTGTTTCAATGATCTAGATCCTTAGATTTCACTGGAAAGCACTTTAAGTTTCTGACCCAAATGATAATGCTTAACATATTTGATTGCTAAGAAAATAAAATTGAAATGTTAATTGCTATTAACATTTAATCATAATTATAAGAAATTTTTATAAATATACGAGGAATCGACATGTAGGAGACTCTCTTACTAATTTTATATGCAAGAAATCGATATAAATGATTTTTATACGGACATCAATATGAATCAAAGGATAAAATATTATCATGCTATTCAAAATTCAAAGGTCTCAATCCCAACTTTCTCAATTGAATCAACTAACTATTTACTTTGTTTTTATTTAAATTTCATGCAAACTATATTGTCAATATCAAATCAAATCAAATTATTGTACATATTCTTATACTTAGTGAATATAACTATTAGGATTTTAAATAAATGTTGGGGTTCGATATCCATTTTTAAGGACAAATTATTACTTCTGAGTTGATACACTTGCCGTAAAAGAATCATCAACAATGTCTACAGAAAATAACTCTATGAATTGTGTTGTCAAGTAGAACATATAACAAACATTTGAAACATTTAATGTTTATCTAGGGAGTATTTTATTGTTACAACTTGTTTATATCTTAAATTCAAGTTAAGAACTCTTGTGGTGTGGTCTAGTAGACCATCTATTACTCATTGGACGAACACATGTTAGAAAGTTCAAATAATTTAATCTCATTCAAATAAATAATACACTTAGAATGATTGAAGACCATTTGGAGGAGCTCATATCAGGCCACTAACAAGGGTCATGTCTAAAAGGGTTAAGAAAGAAGAAGTCAAAAAGAAGAAGACTCCCATATTTTGGAGTCTAGATCATAAGAATTTCTCCTTCCCCTCTCTAGTCTTGTAAAACTTATCAATACATGTATAAATGTAAATATTTTTCTTTGTAATTTGTAGAGACATAAGCCAGTCCTAATTGAGCCTCAATTAAACCTTATTGAATGATCAATACTCTAAAAGACCAAGTCAACTTTTTGGCCAAACTATATAGGAGCTCCTTGAAGTCCCACACTCCATAATTTTTTTTAAAAAATTTAGTGTTACTAAAAAATAAATTACATGTTTGTTATTTTTAAATTCAATTCCTCTATTACTAATAGAAAATTAACATTGAAATGAAAAATTAAGAGCAAATTAGTAATATGTTTTGAATTTCTTGACTAAATTTGTGTAGTTAAATAATTTAATTTTTTTTTCATTAGATGGGTCACCAACGAGCCAATGCACTCCAATGTGGGATGAATCAAAGTTTTTAGTCTACTGTAATTAACAAATAAGTCTAACGCATCAACTTTTTAATAAGATCATGAGAGGTCAAACTAAAAGGAGTGCCCACTTTTTCACCTTCATTTTTAACCATCCATTTTTAGCACAATATATTAACTATATTGAACAACTTACAGAACTTGTTTAAACTCTAAAAAGTGACGCTCCTCATAGATAATGCTGCTACTATACTACTACACGAAAATATTATTTTATTAACATGGGAGAGTATTGGTAAATTTGATTGATGGACATGCAGACCCATTGAGTGTGTTTTGACCCATCCCTTATTTGACTCATAAAAAGTTTGTTGAAATGGGTTAACTGCTATAAGAATTGCAAGTTAGATTTTTTATTCTCCTATTTGTGGATTTGTTCATAAAACTTTAAGAAGAAATTTTTTTTATCCACATGCTCCGACTAACTTTGTAGTACCTTCGCAGGTATTTTATCATGTTGTTTTTGGAGGACTTCTCAGACGGAGACGCCGAATACAGAAGTTGCAAGAACGAGAAGACGGAAGCTACAATAGTCATGTTGAAAGGTACTCGATCTTGTAAGAACATTTTTTATGTTTTATTTGGATTTGAAAATAGATTCGATAAAGTGGATTTGAGAAAATTTAAGGTGAGAGTGAATGGGAAATGAAGTAATTTGAATTAAGGAAAAAATGATAAGAAATAAAAAGAAAGTTTATGAAGTTAGTGAATGATCTAATAGGTGTGATTGATAAAATATTATTTTTATAAAAATAAAAGTGTAAGATTATAAATGTATCTTTATAATTAAAATAAAATATGATTAAATTGTTTTATGCATAAACAAAATAAAATTTATGTAAAAATATTTTACAAACTTTTTGACATATATATTTTGTACAAATAAAATTCCTAAATTATTAAAAAATTTAATAAATATAAATTCTAAATTATTTAATATAAATTAACAAAATTCTTAAATTATTAAAAATTTTAAATAAATACAAATTAAATTTACTTAATATCAGTATTTAAATAAAATATAAAATAAAATTATCTATAAATATAAATATAAATTATTCATTATCAATATTTAAATAAAATATAAAATAAATAAAGAATGTACTGTGTGTATGGTTGGAAAAAAAAATTAAACTTTTCAGAAGGGCAAAAATGTAATAGCATTTGGTCTATATGATTTCTCCTACGATCTCTTCAAAGGTACAAGGAAAGCTTTCTTTATTTCTTTCCTCAACTTCACCCTCTATTAATCTCCAATCACTAAATACAAATACCTCCATACCTCCATATCCCCTGCACCTCGATAATAATTGTAAAAAATTATTTTAATCTTTTTAAAAATTTTAAATGAAACCATAACCTCACATTTTTAAATAATTTTTGCACCCTCACATTCCATACTTCTCTTTCAGCCGCAACACTTTCATTATTTTCCAGTCACAATTTCATCATTTGAGTGTCTATGAGAAGGTTGACGAAAAGATTCGTTGTTTTCGACGTTCCAGTATGAAGATATTGTTTTTTTAATTTTGTACTTTATTAATGTATCTCGTTGATTTTTTTCTAGATTATGTGACTTTTAAAAAAATGAAAAAAAAATAACTGAACAAAAACACACTCGCCACTAATTAACACATCACAAAATTTACCTAATCATCATCGTTTATCATCAGTCTCTACTACCACTTGAAAAAGAAAAAAGAATGTAACAAATTCTCTACCATACTTAAAAAAATATTGTTAAAATTAAAAAAAATATAAAGATAAAGAAAAAGATAAGGAAGTGTAGAGAGAATTTTGGAATTAAAAATAATAAGATGATCCCATATTTTTTTGTAAGAAGTTGGTGGAGTAGCGAACACAACCCAACACGCATTGTGATGAGTAGTAAATTTTACATTTATTGAGAGTAGGGTAACGACAGAAACACATAGTGAAACAAAAGAGGTCATTGTGACAGACAAAAAAAAATAGAGAAGTTGAGACCTTTTGGGCAGAGCTCCCACTCCAAAGGACAGAAGAAAGAAAGATGTGAGTAGTGATGAGCTAATGAGTTTTGTGGGCACCTCTTCAACTAAAATGACCTCTATCTTGCCACTCCCTTTCCCTCTAAATTACCACTTTGCATTTTCTTATGCTCCCCAACTACTTTCCACTTCCCATTCTGCCCTTCATCTTCCACTCAATTTATGCCCATATGCCAAATTCTTTGTCCAACCTCTGTCTTCTTCTTGCCTCCTATGAGGTAAACACATCAAGAAAAGGTCACACCCAACCCGGTTATCACTCTTAGGGTAGACGAATTTCTTATGACAACGTTTATGCATTATCACGCCTTATTATCGCAATTCAATTTACACACAGATCAACCTTCTATCTACCTTTATTACTTTCCTCTATGCCTTTCTTCCTTCCAACATGCCTCAGTTCTTTCAATTCGCTCTTCATTCCATCACAATCATTCTCGCTTCCTCAAAATTCATTAATTCTAACTCACTGTTGTGCTTTTGCACAAAGGTTAATAAACTTCATTTCAATATATTGAATACATGTTGATATATGAGTTGGAATATTTAATTATGACTCAAGATGCGTTCTCCTAAAATATTTACTTTTGATGAGAATTTTGGTAAAACTTTAATGAGAATGTATACATTAAAATCAAGATGTAATAATTTCTTAATTGGACTTAAATATTTTTTAACGATGCCTTTGAAAAAAAAAACTAAGCTGAATAAAGAATTTAAAATATTTTATAATAAAATTTGTTTTTTGGATAAAAAAATTAAATATAATAAATTAATGAGAATAATTTTATTACTTAGAAATTAAATAAATTCAAATTATACTTTATTAACAAGATTTTTCAATTTTTTCATATTTTATTATTTCTTAAATATGTCTTTCATTTTTAGTTTTTTTTTATTCCACCTTATTCGCGATATCATTAGTTTGATTTTGATTAGGACATCTTCGACTTAGTCCAGGTCAAAATCTAGTACACTTACATTAACTTTTTTATTGATGTCAAAAGAAAATTTATATTAAAATTGATCTTAGTTAATTTTTTATCATTGCTATTATAATTTTTATGATCTGCGTTAAGGGTATGAGTTAATGATTCTTTTACCAGGATCACCAGTTATTTACCAATGATGTTAAACATAACATTTAATAAAAAAAATATTTGTTTGACACTATTTTCCACCCAACAACTCAATAAATATTAATATTTTAATTATTTATATAAATTTATAGTTTTTTAATTTTGAAAATTATTTTAACATTCTTCATTTTTCTTATATTTTCATTAAAGAGATTTTTTATTTTTTTATTATAAATATTAATATTTTGTTGTGGGTGTAAGGTGGAGCAGGGTGTCAAAATATCATAACCCTATTTAATATGACTCAACTAACATTATTTTCAATTCATATAAGTTGAGATTGTTTATTCACTAACATTAATAAAATGTAGGTTATAAGGTTATTTCTCAATTAACATTTATTTAGTTTTTCTCCACCAATATTGGTAGGACTATTTTTTATCAATATCATCCAAGATTTTTTTTATCAATGTCAAAGAGATTATTCTTTGACCATTGTAAGTAAAGATTTAAGCCGATATTAATAAGACTTATTTTTTGGTTGACAATGCTACGGTTATTTATTTATCTTTGTGTACATTTGAATTATTTTTTGATTGACTTTTTTCAAAGTTTTCTTGATCCATTTGATTAAAGTCTAATAGATCCTTGATGATCTTGATTAAGTGTTGTTCAATGAAAAATTAAAAACATGAATATGCTTTGTATGTAAGATGATAGTTTTCAAACAAATCATGTGAGACATAAGTGCTCCATCTAACCGACGATATAACACCTTATGGTCTCTTGTTTCGTCTGATAAGAAACTTTTTGATAAGATGATATGCATAAATAGTCTTAACTAACATTATTCTCCATGAATTATTCTACGTTTATTATGTGTTGCAGAGAATATCTTCATCTTCATGTTTACCAAGAAAATCTTGTAAAGCTCCTGTCAAAATCAAAGATCTCTTGAATGATGAGCTAAAGATCCTATCCACATCAACAAAAATCCTAACCCACTCTTTATCAAACCTAGAAAGGTTACCTACCACATATGATTTACTGCTTTACTCCAATTCGGATAAAAACTTTCAGAACTAAACTTGATAAGTCATGTCAGCTATCAAAATGTTGCTTAAAGAAGAGAAAACCATTTAACATGGCATGAAGCACAATTAATGCATCTTTACATCTTTGCATAAAGGTTGAAGGTGAATACCTAAAGTGAAGCTTCTCAATGGGCAGAAAAAAGATTTATGACAACTCTTTTCTCAACTATCTGTATAAAGCAGTCTTCTAAGTTGAAGATCAAGAACAAGTGATTAAGAGTTGTCGAAACACTGTCAATATTCTTGCTCAAGGCTTTTTGTGCTCTAAGCTTCACAAGAACATTGTTTGTGTTTGCTTTAGTAAACTAGAAGAGTCTATAAACCTTTTATCCATTGAAATACATTAAATCTCAATCTAGTGACTCAAATCCTATGATCTAGATCA
>Ga0123342_1001381_pt1 | contig 40816 bp, 17 predicted proteins | sample Turbeawhitnodule_FD_89960 | JGI IMG/M metagenome (GOLD analysis project Ga0123342, IMG submission 89960) | Root nodule microbial communities of legume samples collected from Mexico - Turtle bean Mexico white nodule | ecosystem: Host-associated > Plants > Roots > Nodule | place: Mexico: Nepantla...
GTTTTTTTTTGTATATATTTTATAATATATAAATGTATGTGTTGTGTATATATTTTATATATAAAAAAATATATATATATATATATATATATATATATATATATATATATATATATATATATATATTGATGGATGAAATTTTAAAAATATTAGTTTATGCTTTATTTTGTGGTATGATTTGAATGTCATGATAGTGTTTTTTCAAAGAAGTAAATATGGTGATAGGTGGAAAAATTCATACAACAACGAGATTTTACAGAAGGATAAGCTATATTACATATTTTGATTTATAATTTTAATTATGTACGTAAATTCTTATAAAGAGAAAATTTATTTATTTATATTTTCAAAAAATAAATAATATATATATATATATATATATATTTATTAGGTAAGGATTGGGGTGTTACACCTTAATAACATGATTGCACTTAAGTGAAACAAGTCAAATAATCCCACAAAACACATCACCCTAACATGTTTTTTATAGGCAAAATACAGGAGTAGATGAGCCTAACAAACAAAGTGGACCCATCTTTAATTACTCGTACGTTATTAACTATAAATTAACTAATTTATTAATAAATACCAACAAATTCGAATGGTATTAAATTATCATATCAGTGACTAAGGTATATGATATAAAAAAAAAACTTGGTTAATAAATGTGAATTGCTTATCAATTTTTTTTGTATTCAGATAAATAAGTTACTTTTAAAGTTGAATCAAATTTACTTAAATGATATAAAAATATAATTGTAAGCTTATCTTGCAATAAGCCTTGATCAATATAACATAAAATCGTGAAAACCTTACTAACTTTATTTATGTAGATCTATATACTTTATACTTAGCAATAAAATTAGTTATACGATTTTTTTCTTTAGAAAACATTAAAAAAAAAAAATAGAAACCAATTTTTAGATACCAAAATAATTAGTTACAATAGTAACTAAATTATAGACCATTTTACAAACTAAAAAACAATATTTCTAAATTAGTTTTTATTATTGTTAAATAGTTTCTAAATTGGTATCTAATTAACAACCGATGTGTTTTCTACCAAATTTAGAAACTAAATAAGTCGTAGTTAAAACTTGGTTACTAATTAGATACCAAATTAAAAATTATTTAATAATAATGGAAACTAATTTAGAAACCAATTTTTATTTTAGTTTCTATAATTTATTTACTATGATTTTCTTGTAGTGAAACTTAATATAATATAATATAATAATAATAAAAAATTATTTAAATAGATCAATCTTCTAAAAATATATATATATATATATATATATATCATTTTCAGTTTCAGTATTTTTTTTTCTCTTTTCCATAAATTAATTTCTAGAAAATTAGCTTTTAGACTTATTTAATACACTATGAAAAGTAATATATAAATCTATTAACGAAACTTGACCATTTACTTATTTTTCCATTCTTTGTTTTCACTTTTAGTTTATAAAACTATATATGGCCTTACTTTAAATTTGTTTCTTGTTTTCAAAGATTTCATACTCAGAGATAAAAAAAAATCTTTATTAATGATTTATACACATATTTTGCAAAACAAAATGATAATTTTATATATAAAAAAAAAAGAAAATAAAAATGGAAGTAAATGTAAAGTACCCTTAGTTGGGAAAGGCACAAATTAAAAAGGTTTGAATACATTGCATAGGCCATTATGGGATATTAAAAGGATTGGTTTATAACCATATATCATAGAACTCAACTTACATATTTGCATCTTCTTGTGGACCACAACCACCCATAAACAATTAATTTTCCAGAATTAATTCTTTCCTAAGCCCATTTTCTTCTTGACTTGTGTATCTTATCTCACCATTTTTACTTTCTGGTCCTCAGATGATAATGCCCTCTGCAACATGCTCAAAGGAGGGAGAGAGAGAAAAAAATAAAAAATAAAAAATGAGAACTTCCACTTTGTTTGGTTTGTAGAAATTAGTTTTCAATATAATTAGAATTTAAATTAAAAGTACAAAATAACTATTTTGAAATGATTTAAAATCTAACTTTTTTTTCTCTAATTATTTCTCTAAAATAAATTGGCATTACTTTTGTCAAAATCTGGCGTCGATCGACAACCGTTTAGTTAGTTTACTAACCGTCCAACACTGTAGTACTATAGCAGTTAAATAAATAGTAAGGAATTCATTGAATGTTAATAAACATTAAAAACTGTTTGATGCTGATGGCCACATAGGCTTTCGCATTCTTCTAACTAAAGATTTTGTCTTAGATTTCATCTAAGTCACAGTCTGCGTTTTTTTTTTTTTTTTGGTGCATAGATCCGATGGTTTGTATTAAGATGATCTTATGAGATATTTACTTAGTATGTATTAGGGTGACTTTCTTTGGATTAAGTTAGGAGTGTCTTGTATAGCCATACATGAGAGTATGTCTACAGTGTGATTAAGGCTGTCATTATGTATAAGGGTTGACCCACAGTAACTCATATTTATTTATTTTTTATTGTCCATAAAAAAAATCCACATCGATTATATATATATATATAAAAATTATACTAAATCTTATTTTATAAAACAATTTTATAAAATTAAATTAAATTTAAAATTTACTTCTTAATATCGTATCAAAATCATATAAAATTTACTTTTTGAATTTATAAATTATTAGATCATCGATAGAAATTGTCTCTCTGAGAGGTGAGAAGCATGTGGTTTGCCTCTTTAAGGAAGAACATGCATACCCTTTTGATTGAGCAAGGTGGATTAGGAAAATGATTCATCATAACTCTGGGAATGGAGCCAGCACATACATGTTAAATGCCTTCCATCTTTGTCATATTGATGCAGGCTTTGAATATCTCACTGGGAAATCAAAGTGCATGCATATGATTTAACAAAGCAACAAAGAAAAAGACAAAAAAAATGAAAGAGAAAAAGGAAGAAGAGGACCACAACTATTAGCTAGTGCCTGAACAAAATTAATTTCTTTCTGAGACATCAGCAATGATACCTTTAGATGCTTTCATCCACTAGCTCTATCAATCTATTTTTATTTTATTTCTCTATTTGTTAAGTACTACACCTAAATGTTTACCATATATTATGCTTTACAGATCAATTTACTTTATAATATGTGTTAATGTAACTTCTTTATTAGTCTTTAATAATTAACAAATATGTATTATTTTCATAAATTTTTTGTATATATGTTAATATGTTAATTAAGTTTCACGTGTTTTAGAATCTAATGATATTATTTTAATATATTTGAGATTGAAACATTGAGATTGACATAAGTACAATAAATACGAGTTAAGTATACATTTAATTTAGATATTAAGTATTATAAAAACTTTAATCTAGTTTTATAAGTAAAAATTATTAAAAATTTGTCTTCATATATTAATTAACTGTCATTTTTAACTCTTAACATAAATTAATCGTTAAATTTTATATATATATATATTCTTAATTTTGTCTTTACATAAGTATAATTTTTTAAATTGATTTTTTATTTTTATTAAAAAGATTGAGAAGAAAAAGTAAAATAATCTGTGGAATATAAGTAACTCAATTGAAGATTTCGTACGAATAAAGACTAAATGTAATGAAGAGGTGAATTGGTTAAAAAGATTTTTTTTAACAATTATTTTCAAATAATATTTCTTGAATTATTAAATAATAAATTTGAAGATAAGATTTTGAGAGTCTTTTAATACCAACAAAGTAAAGCACGGCAACAAAAGAAAATAATAGAGACAAAGAACATAAAAATAATTAAGAATTATTTGACTTTTCTTGAACTTACATCCCATTCAATTCAATTAATGTATGGATTATTTTACTATATATTGTAATAATCATGTAACACTCCTCCATCACATGTGGTCTACTACATTTTTGGAAAGGTGAGCATGGATGACAACATGGGAAAGAAAACCCTAAAATTGAGTATGGTAGATGTGACTCAGAAATTAAAAAATCAAATTCAGATATCAATTCCAAATTAAAAATAAAACTATAAGAAAATGATTAAATAAAAATAAATAATTAGTTGTTATATTGATTAAATTAAATATTATTTTAAAAATTAAAAAAACTATTAACTTTTAATTTAGTTTTTATTATTAATAAAAAAAATTAAATTGGTATCTAATTAACAATCAAGATTTTGAAAATCAAATTTAGAATCTAAATAATTAGTAGTTAAAATTGTAATAACTAATTAAATATTAATTTAAAAACTATTTATCAATAATAAAAACTAATTTAATAAATATAATAACTAATTATTTTTAGTATTTAAAATTTGTTTTTATTTAATTATTTAATAATTTTATAGTAGTATAATACACAGGATAATTTTAGTATTTTAAGTACTAAGGTAAGAAATTCCCAAGTTTGTGCATATTTCTTCAGCATCACCAACTCAAGTTTGTGCATATTTCTTCAGCATCACCAACTCAAGTTTGTGCATATTTCTTCAGCATCACCAACTCAACCTACTTCGCTTTCAAAGAAAAGAAAAGCTTTTGTTCTGAATGAAACATTTCACTATGTAAAAGAAATTCCTTGGTAAATTTCGGATTAAGTCATCAAAATGAAGATTTTTAAGCTGGGATTCATCTTTCTGCAGCAAAGAGTATGTGAACTAATATTGTTGGAGTTCAATAAAGAAAAGACCCTTGTTTCAATAACTCACAAAACAAAATGAAAGAAACCCTAATTTTCTTTAATTGAGACATTATACAAAGAAGCAAGCTCCAAGTTGATGGGAGAAGCTACAAATATAACATACAACTCATGATACCTTTGTAAGTGTGTGTTAGTGAGATAAACTTTTAAGGAGAGCTATCCGCAATGTTTTCTATGGAGGGTACACGCATCATGAAAGTAAAACGTGAAATTGGCTTCATCCATGCCACTAAAAACATCCCTTGTTGAAACACTTCTACCCTTAATATTGCCTCCTATATGCACAAGTTTAGCACTTCCCTTGTGCATCCTGGTGAGCTTGATCTGTCATAGGGGTGTCTGCACTGCCTTCATTTGTGAGTGCTGGAGGGAAACCTGCTTGCTCCTTTTCCAGTTGGGTGTTATGATCTAATTTTGGTGGAGCAGTGTGCTCCTGAAGTGTTGCTAGAGAACTGCCTTCAACTGGATTGGTTGCTGGTGAAGATGAACTCGGCAGCACTGTGCGGTTTGTTTGCTCTTGATTAGCATCAGTGATATCGTATTCAGATAAAAGATCCATGAATTCATTTAGCAATCTTTGGACTTTTCTGTTTGATGCCATGGATGGGAGAATGTCTTCCCTAAGGAGCTTGTGTTTCCTCATTCCCTGCAAAGATTCAGCTGGAACATTTGAGAAACTGAGAAGATCAAGTAATATAATCATTTGGTTTGACAATGATAAAAGCTGTGTTGGTCAATAGATGTTCCACCATTACTTGTTTGGGTTTGACATATTTTAAGGTAAAAATAAAGTATTGTGACAAGCCAACAAAATCTCTTCCATGCATTGTTACACAATCTTTAAACCACTTAATTCAAAAGCTCTTCTAGAAAAACAGGCCCTTTCAGTAATATATACAAGACACTTTTCATGTTAACTTCTGTACTGTTTTACCATTCCCACCTTGTCTCACTTTTAATAATTAGCAATAGCAACTGGGTTCAAGCAAAACAGACATGTAGATAGAGAAAAGCTTACAAGCACAAAAGGATCCCATGCTAAGTTCTTTGAATCCGAAGATGTTTCCTCAAACATCCCTGTTGGAGGTCCAAGGAAACTCTCACAGACTTCTCGTAATCGAGATTCATCTGCTTCTCTGCAATAATTTATAATTTAGTCTGAAATTGTCCAAAATCAAAAAGACAACAGAATATATATGCATATATATAATCACAAGTATTTAAATTAAGATTTAAGGCTACATTTTCCTGCATATATAATATAAATGCCATCCTCCTAATAAAAAAAACCTTGAAGACATTTAGAGTTGCATTTCGTTCATCTTAAGGATAGTTATCATACCAATTAAAGAATTCAGCAAAAGCACCCACAAAAGATCTTTAGAAGAAGAATATGTACTACACTTTCATAAAATTTAAAAAACTAAAAGTGTATATAAGCATTTGCATGTTTTATGTATGAAGTGCTAAACTTGTATTTGAAGGATATCTCAACGAAAAGAGAGAAGAATAGCACCTTGCAAGAAAGCGTACGTATGCCAATAGGCATTGGCGATATTCTTTAGGGGACCCCAAAGCCAAGGAAGAAGCCAATTGAGTTTCCAAATGAGCACGTGTTTGTACTCCATCATCAGTAATTCTGTATCATGGTAGTCATCATGATCAGAAAGTGTTCTTTCAAAGCATCAGAATTCTTACAAAAAGGGGGAAGGGGTTAAAATTACACACGAGAACAGAAGCCTACTCATAACAAGCACACAGTCCATTCTTATGAACAAGATTATAAATATATATATATAGGAAATAATTAAAGGTTTTTCAATTTTATTTATGCTTTGAAATCCTTTGTTGCAATGATCTGTTAGACCCCTACATCAGAATAGTTAGTTAATGAAAAACAGTCCATTGAAGACAGGGTAGAATATAACAGATGGAATTCTTCAGTGAAGATGCTGCCACAGTATTCCTCACTGGTATCTTTCATGATCATGCATATTATATAAGATGACGTGGAACAAATGTATCCAAGAAAAAGTTTAAGTCACACCTATAAAAGAAAAGATGACAACAATTTGACTAAGATAGATAGGCCATGTGAGAAAAGAACAAAGAGGCCTGAATATTGAAAATGTTCATCAAATGAACGCTGTCATGGGGTAAAGGAATATAATATTAGTAGAAACAACTAAAAAAAGCTCTAAATGGTTTCACAAGAAATTTGGTGTTTTTGCAGAGTCCAAGCATATTGATTGATCCATGTATATCACCTAAATGAATGAGATAAGCTTGGTTGTTGTTCTATATATTTAGCATGCATATATAAATAACTATTTCTTCAGATATCAGCAAACTACATAATAATTTGACAATGAAGCAAGGAAAATTAGAGTCTGGAGAAATACTAATATATATCCCAGGTTTCGTATCCCCTTAATTCACTTTCATATTCATATGGTATCCAACAGCATTTAATTCAAACCGAGGGCCAAGACCAAGTACAGGCTAATTAAAAATAGATGCTGATCACTACACACCTAGTCCAACCTGGCTTCCGGGCCAAATATTTTCTAAGATCAACCTGCAATGCTGCCAGCTCACCGCTTTGAATTGAACCCAAACTCCAAGAGCTGGAAAAATTTGATGCAGGAAAGCAATCATCTGCAACCCTCAGCCAACACTTGACATTCATATCAAATAAGAAAGCATGACGAGTGGCCAACACTACGAGAGGGGAACCCGATTTTGATAATTTCACAGATATAACTTTAATGGTTCCTGAAAAGAAACGGTAAATTTTAGGACAACATAAAGCCACTGAAAAAAATACAAAAATCATTGGAAAACCAGGGCAAGTTGTCCTCGTATAAGGAAAAAACAAATAAACTGCTAGACCAAGCATCTCCAATATCAAATTAATGGAGATAGTAAGTGGTACCTGCATCTTTAGCAGATGAGTTAGGACTTGAAGAAACTAGAGAAGTCAATGAATGTTGAAGAAGACAGGTTCGGTTGAATAAATCCCACAAGTACAGGGATCCGTTCCTTGTCACCAGAAGTAATGTCCAGCATTCATCACAGTCTATAAATGTCGCTGCAGAACCCATCATCATGGTAGGCATTGCTCGTCTCCCACCCTTTGTGTAAATCTTCTCGGAAGCAAGCAAAAGAAAAAAAAAAGAAATTAGAGATTTCTACAGAATAAGATTTACAACCTGCACAACCGCTAAATATGCCCATAGTTTTACAAACCTTAAAAAGTTTGAACCATATACAAATTAGTACTAGTCACACGGTACTTAAGCACTTACCAGAATAGTAACTCAACAATACTTTTTCTGAAATCCGAATACCAAAAGATAAAGGGACAGAAAAACACAACTTGAGATACAAACAGTAAAGTGCTGACAGAGATATCTTTCTTCACTCAATTGGTTTATGGTTTCAACCTCAATGTCTTGTATTATAATAGGATATTGTAAGTGTAAGCAAGTTTTCTAATAAATTATTAATCATACAACCAAATATTTAAGTTTATGTCAGTGGTATGCATGCGAGGAACACGCACACTAGCAACTTTAATGGACTTGATCAATGATAAGAGATGCTACCAACATACCAAAAGGTTTAAAACATGTGATGAAAACTTTTGAAAGGAATAGAAGAGACAAATTTTAATACCATTAAAAAATGAGGGTACTATTAAGACACGAAGTTCAATAATACTAAGAGAAATTATTATAAAGGATCTTGGGTACAACTACCAGAGCGCAACATACAGTCATAAATCACATCCCACAACATAGAAGAAATGTTAACAAAAAATTAGTATTGAAAAACCATGCATATACATGCAGAAAAGAAAAATACCAGCAGACATCCATCTTCACAGCCAACTGCCCAAAAATTTCCATTGCCAGCTAAAACAGTGACTTTTTCTGATATCCAATCAGACCAAAGTATCTGAGACCCCTTTGAGCATACAATTTCTGTTTCTTTCATCATAGATGTATTTCCCAGCCATACAACGTCATTTACAGCATGTTCTCGTGACCGGGCTTCCAAAAGAATAGGTGAAGAATCTTCTCCGCTTTTCTTGTCAAATACTCTAATGGAAAGGGTACCACTACAAGCAGCTGAAGAACTGGAAGTTGTCAAATTGCCCAACTGGTCAACATTGACACTTCCATCACCAGCAGATGCTGGAACTTTCTCAATAACTAGGCTCTCAGAAATTGTGGTCTTAGAAGTGACCCCAGTACGCTCTTTTAAATCAGTATTTCTTCCATGTGCTCCTCCCAATGTACTTACTCTTACACCATCATCATTGGAAACAGTTCGGTCAGTATCCTTTCTGTGATCAGAAGACACTATAGGAAAATCAAGTGATTGCTGAACTGCACCTGAAATGTTTTCCTGTTGAACAGGTACTCCAACTGCTTCAGGAATAATTCTTTTACGGCCATCAGGTCGTCTATATTCTCTTTGCTTAACAGGACTAGAAATCCGTCCAGAGGTTGTAACTTTGTTTGATGCATCGCCAACTGGACCTGCGCTCTTCTTACCATCATCATTTTGAGGCTCAGCATTCTTTGTAGTAGCCCCCACATCAGCATAAGCTTTTGCCTTAGTTTGATTTTGCTGAACATCAGAAACCACCACTTTTTTGCTAGTTGTTTGCTTGGCAGAAGCAGCTTCTAATAGTAACTGTGCTGGACTTTCAGCTAAGTTTGCTTTACGACCCTTCACATCACCATAACGACTTCTCTTCAACTCATCTAGCTCAGCATCACCTAATCTCTGACCAAGTTCCTTTACCTCAAAATGAAATGTAGCCACGGATCCATCCAAGGAACATGCAAAGAGTGAATATCCATCAGGGCTCCTGTTTGGAAAGGGAAAGAAAGAACAACAAAGAGGAGTCACTCACAGAAAAAACAATTCAAAATAAATATTAATTAAAAATACAACATTCACATATCTCGTCAACCACAGCTAGAGATGAAGAGAAATACCAGGATAAATCCACAACACTTTGAGTAAAAAAATGCTTAGCCACAAATAAAGGACGAGGACTTGCAGTAGTCCAAACTGTTATAGTTCGATCCTGACTTCCAATGGCAATAACATTGTAAGGCTGTGGTTCTTTGCTTCCCGTCTTGGAAGTGCCATTTGACCACCCAACAGGTACAGATTTCGTTTCCTGAGCATTGGTCAAATTTCTTCTGAACATAGAATGGTTGAACTTCACCACAATAATTGGAGCATTGTGTCCAAGAAAATCAAACGTTGCTGACCATTCCCCTCTCTCTAGCACTGGGGCAGAATGCCTTGGCTTCTGGAAACCATGAGTAGTGGTGATAAAATGACCACAAGGTGACCATCCAAGACGCCTGAAAAAGGTTGATCCAAGCTGAAAGGAAGACATGATAATTAAGAAAAGGAGTTGCTTATTCCATCAGAAAAGTTTTCAAAATAAGAAACTTACTGATTTTGCCCAGTGACCATCTGTCCTGTGGGCAAGACTCCAATCACTAGTTCGCCAAATAATTACAGTTTTATCATCAGATTGACTTGCTATAAAAGAGCCAATAGGATCCCAGGCAACCCCCTTAACTAGACTAGAGTGGCCCCTTAGAACAGCAGTGCAAATGCCATTGCTCATATTCCATACGTGGATAGTGTTGTCCAAACTCCCACTAGCTAATGCAGAATCATCAGGAGACCAATTAAGATCCACCTACTTTAAGCACGGAGAAATAGATCCCAAGTTAATGATGATCACAGGAAATGTAAAAGCATTTGAAGAAGCAGCTAGGGATCCATTTAGATGATAAATTAGTGCATTCAATTATGAGAGCAGATGTCAGAATGGAATTAAATGGTTGAAACAAGGAACTATTTTTTGCAAAGGATGAGACTGAAAAACAAAAGCAATAGCATTACCACATCTGCAGTGTGCCCTCTCAAAGTCATTGCAACTTTCCAGTTTTCAATATCTGGGGGCTCTCCACTGCCAAATTCAGTGGTTCCTGAACCAGGCTTTCTCTCATGAATTAATATAACCTGATCATCAGACCCTGATGCAACAAACCTTCCATGTTTTGCCCACCTAACACAGTTGACAGATCCAAAGTGATCCCGCAGGGTTGCAAGAAGCCTTTGAGAAGAAGCATCATTTTCTATGTCAGTACTAACAGACTTCATGTTCCATATTCGAACCTGCATAATACATAGTTGAGAATGTAATTGTATAAAAATTAATTCAGGTGCTTAAAACATATTAAGAAGGTAAAGTTGAAGAAGACTGCCCACTGTAATCCTGCCCTGAAGGTCAGAAGTGGTATACAGCTAGTTTTCTCTAACATAAAGGGAGATTGTTACTAACTAAGGTAAACAGGAAACTTATGAAAACAAAAGTGAAGAAAATCAACAAATTGTAGCACAACTACTACACACATCATACTTTACTGAACTGAACCTGACACTAGGCACCGTATTAATGTTAGATCTTAACTATTTCCTACTTTTTAATATGAAAAAATAGTTCACCACAGAGCACCTACAAAACTTGGTTTCCAGAGCAAAGTTGTGTAAAAACATCCGACAAACTCATAAGGAAGCTATTCTTACAAATATGAGACAAAAGATACTCTCTTCCCTGTTAGCCGAGAAAATTAGCACGAAGTGCAGTTACATTGAATGAAGAAAAATATTTAACAATTTCTATACTTTATTAGAAAATTTTATCAATGATTTCGATTGATAAAAAATATAAAGAAGTAATATTAAGTAATATTCCTAGAACTACAAAAAAAATCTGATATTTAAAAATTGCAGTATTGACAAGTTTAAAGATCTTAAAATCAAAATGGGGAACAATTTCCCAGAATACCATATAACTGAATATCCAAACTTCAAAATTTTCCACAATTGAGCCTTGAAGATGGTAAAATTCCTTACCTTGTGGTCACCACCACCAGTAGCAAACCTGAGCCCTCCTGGTTGAACATCAATGGAGAAAATTTGCATGCCTTCATGCCTAACCCAACTAGGTTTCTCGGCTATCATCCTTTCCAAGAAATAAATTTTCTTCTTTCACACAAAAGACACGATCTTTGTTCCACTCTACTTGCTGCAAATTCAATAGAAAAAGGATGTTTGAATTTGGGGGCAGCGAATGAGAAAAGAACTTCACCCACTACGCTCAAACCCCGCAAATTTCTGGTTCTGAATCCCCAAAGCACAGTGAAACCGAGACAGTAAAAAAGCAGAAATTTGACATGTACCCAACTTTAAGGTTTTTGAAATTTTCCTCAAAGGATGAAAAACCTAAATTGATGAACAACCATGAAAAAAAAGAAAGAATCTTCTTTTGTAATTAAACAAATATATGAAAATAAATAAAAGCTAAAAGGACAACAAGGGCCTAAGCTTGGGGGTAAATGGGCAAAAACCCTAAAAAGTGAAGATGTTGATGGTGGAGAAGATCGAGTATTAACTTCCTCCTTAACGGTCAAATCTAGCTAAAATTCGAATACAAGAAAAATAAACATTTTTTTAAGGTTGACAACAATAAAAAGAAGAAACAACAGCATAACAGAGATTGAAAAAAAAAAAAAGTTATAGTGGTGAAATTAAATGGATTACTTACTTTATGAGTGTGACCTGAAATTCCCTAACCTTCTTCAATGTGCAGGTTCTAACTGGTAAGTAGCAGTGAGAAGCAAGAAAAATATACTACAATTATTTCTGATAAACAAATACACAGAAATTGTGTGCAACTTCCTGTTTTTCAAAATAAATGTGTATGATGTGATGTTTCTTTGCAGTGTGGGGTTTTAGTTTAATACTTACTAGTTGTGTAAGTATTTAACCTAATTAAAATTTGATAAAACATTACACAAGGTTGTTGGTTAAAATAATCTGATTTGTGAATATAGCATATAAATTTAATAACAGTAAAATTGACATCAATATCAATATACTATGTACAATATTACTGATTAAACTTAAAATTATTGTTAATTTAAGTGTTAACAAAGTATAACAATAGAATATGAATATTGAGTGGATTAGATTGAATAATCTAAAATACAATTTAAATCATTTTTAAAACACATTATATTTAATTTTTTGAAATAAGTTTATCTACTAGAAAAACATTAAAATTAATTTATAGATAAATCAGAATTAAATTTAAAAGAAAATAATATAAAATTAAATTCAGTTTCAAAATACATGAAAATAAGACTTTTAGTTTATACATAAATTAAAATATGGTTTATAATAAATTGACCATAATATACCATGAGGCCCGTGACTTACATTGGCTTATAGCACTTATTTTATTTGTTTTTTTAAGAAAATGTCTTTTTTTATAGTAACCAAGTTGAGAATAAATTAAAGAAAAAAAAAAAGGACCACTTAGAGTTTGTATAAGGGTACATTTGATGGGAATAAACAAAAAGGAGAGATAAGATAAGGATAATAACTTAATAGAATAAAAGTCATTTGATGAGATTGGAATATATTGAAAGTAGAAAATATTTTATGAGAGAGAAACAAAAAGAAAATAGTATAAAATTATATTACTATTATTTATTAATATTATTAAATATCATTATTTTAATTATTTTTGTTTTTAATATTGATAAATTTATTTATTATTTTATTTAATTCTTTTATTGTTGATATTTTTATAAACATTATTTATTTATTTATTATAACAAGCACAAAATTTATAAGGAACACACTCAAGCCATTTTATATTCAATTGATTATCTGTTTACTGAATTGACCTAGTCTGATTAATTTATATATATTTATGAGTTTGTATTCTTATTTTGGATATTGGTTATGTTACTTTTATAATATTTTTAAATTCAAACTATGGAAACATGTTATTTTAGAACTTTATTTAATATTTTATACATTTTTATTTTATTATATTAAATAATTAATTTTGTTGTATTTATCAAATTAAATATATAACATATTTATCTCTTCAAAAATATTTGATTAAATATTATCAAACAAAATAATTGAAATTTTAAAGTCGTGGGAACATGACAGTCACACGTGGGCTTATCTTAGTATCAGTTCACATGTCAATGTAACCCAACAACAACAACAATGTCACTGTAACCCAACAACAACAGAAATCATAGCCATTGTCATGGTGTCTTAGTCATCATCCCACTTCTAACACTGCTTGAAAATATGAAACAAACAAAACCCTTCTAAAAAGCCACCATCTTTAGAGTAATAATTTTCCAATAGAACATGACTCTGAATGCCACTTTAAGGGCACTCTCCAACACTTCAATCAACCCAATTCTCAAACTTAGACGTTACCAAATTCACTGTCACTCTAACCTTCTTCTGCAATCCTACACTGTTGCCATAAATTCAGAGACCCTTTTACCGGGTACTGACCCTCCCATTGCACAACAGCTGTTTGATCAAACTCCCATTAGAGATCTCAAGCAACATAACCAGTTGTTTCTCCGTTCCTTCCCCAATGAACAATCTCAAAAAGCCCTCCACCTCTTTGTCTCCCTTTGCGGTTCTGGTTTATCCCCTGATAGGTTAAGCATGTGCTATGTTTTAGATTATTGTGCTGGTTCCTCTGATGGGACTGTCGGTGAACAAGTGCATTGTCAGTGTGTCAAGTGTGGATTTGTGCATCATGTTAGCGTAGGAAACTGTATTGTTGATATGTACATGAAAACTGGCAATGTTAAAGATGGGAGGAGAGTTTTTGATGAAATGGGTGACAGGAATGTGGTGTCTTGGAATTCCTTGCTCACAGGTTATTCATTGAATGGGTTCAATGATCAGGTGTGGGAATTGTTTTGTCAGATGCAAGTTGAGGGATACAGGCCTAACTATTATACTGTTTCTAATATAATTCCAGCTTTGGCCAAGCTGAGCGTGGTTGCTGTAGGAATGCAAACTCATGCCTTGGTTATAAAGCTTGGTTTCGATGCAGAAAAACTTGTGTGCAACTCTCTAATTAGTATGCTTTCAAAGTCAGGGATGTTAAGAGATGCTAGAGCTATTTTTTATAACATGGAGAACAAGGATTCAGTTTCTTGGAATAGTATGATTGCTGGACATGTGATAAATGGACAAGATTTGGAAGCTTTTGAAATATTTAACAACATGCTATCTGCAGGGGCTAAGCCTACAAGCGCCACATTTGCATCTGTTATTAAGTCATGTGCCAACCTTAAAGAGTTGGGGTTGTTAAGAGTGTTGCACAGTAAGACTCTGAAGAGTGGGTTTTCCTCTCACCAAAACGTCCTAACAACACTCATGGTAGCATTGACTAAGTGCAAGGAAATGGATGATGCCTTCAGTTTATTCTCCTTGTTGGAGGGGGTTCAAAGTGTGGTTTCATGGACTGCGATGATCAGTGGTTACTTGCAGAATGGGGGCACTGATCAGGCTGTGAATTTGTTTTCTCAAATGAGGAGTGAAGGTGTCAAACCAAATCATTTCACTTATTCTGCCATCCTTACTGTGCAACATGTTGCTTTCATTTCTGAAATACATGCTGAAGTCATCAAAACTAACTATGAGAAATCATCTTCGGTGGGAACTGCACTTTTAGATGCTTATGTTAAGATAGGAATAATTAATGATGCTGTTAAAGTTTTTGAACTAATTGAAGTCAAGGACTTAATAGCTTGGTCTGCAATGCTGGCAGGATATGCCCATGCAGGAGAAACTGAAGAAGCTGCTAAAATCTTCCACCAATTAACAAGGGAGGGGATTAAACCAAATGAATTTACCTTTTGTAGCATCATTAATGCTTGTACAGCTCCTACAGCATCAGTGGAGCAAGGAAAACAATTCCATGCATATGCGATTAAACTGAGATTGAATAATGCTCTGTGTGTAAGTAGTTCTCTTGTTACCATGTATGCAAAGAGAGGCAATATTGATAGTGCACGTGAAGTTTTCAAAAGGCAGAAGGAGAGGGACTTGGTTTCTTGGAACTCAATGATCTCTGGATATGCCCAGCATGGCCAGGCGAAGAAAGCATTAGAGGTATTTGAGGAGATGCAAAAACAAAAATTGCAAGTGGATGCTATAACATTCATTGGTGTCATTTCTGCCTGCACTCATGCTGGCTTAGTGGAAAAGGGTCAAAACTACTTCAATGTAATGATCAATGATCATCACGTTAATCCAACAATGGAGCACTACTCCTGCATGATTGACCTATATAGCCGAGCAGGGATGATGGAAAAAGCCATGGATATCATAAATGGGATGCCATTTCCACCAGCTGCAACCGTGTGGCGCATTGTTTTGGGAGCTTCTCGAGTACACCACAATATAGAGCTTGGGAAACTCGCAGCTGAAAAAATTATTGCACTCGAACCACAAGACTCAGCTGCATATGTTCTATTATCAAATATGTATGCTGCGGCAGGAAACTGGCAGGAGAAAGTCAATGTGAGAAAACTAATGGATAAGAGAAAAGTGAAAAAAGAACCTGGGTACAGTTGGATTGAGGTGAAAAACAAGACTTACTCATTCTTGGCCGGTGATTTGTCACATCCTTTGTCAGACCATATTTACTCAAAACTTTCAGAGTTAAATATTCGGTTGAGGGATGCTGGTTATCAGCCTGATACAAATTATGTGTTTCATGATATTGAAGAAGAACAAAAAGAAACGATTCTTTCTCATCATAGTGAAAGGCTTGCCATTGCCTTTGGCTTAATAGCTACACTTCCTGATATTCCCCTCCAGATTGTGAAGAATCTTAGAGTTTGTGGAGATTGCCACAGCTTTATTAAGTTAGTATCACTCATTGAACATAGATATATTGTTGTTAGAGACTCAAACCGATTTCACCACTTTAAAGATGGTTTGTGCTCATGTGGGGACTACTGGTGATGTTTGGACTAATATGCTTTATTTGTTTCGAAGATTCTTTAGTGGATCAGACCTTTGTTTTCCAGAGAATCCATGAAGCCTCTCCAAGGCATAAATTTTATCATGGCAGCTTTAAGGAAAGAGTGTCATTGGAATTGAAATCCATACGTTGCTATTTGTGGATACTTTTGAGGTAGATTATGGCAATGAGTATGATGATATTGGTTCTCCACTGTTGAATCGACCATTATAGATACTATTTAACTAAGAAAAGTGGATTGATCAACAGAAAGTTTCAGCCAATAATTCCATTACCCTTAATCGGCAGTTACTGGTTAACCTTTTTAATTCTAACAATTTTGAATATTTTACTATTTAACTTTTATTTTAAATTAAAAATAATATTAATTATATATTTAATTAATTTATATATACATTTGTTGTGACAAAAAAATAAAAATGTAATAAAAATATGCTAACTGTTTTATTAAGGGGGAAAAGTTATTAAGAATATGAAAAGAAAAAAATATATATTATGGAGAAATTATTTATTCCATGCTAAGTAATTGGAAGAGTGACACACACACAAAATCTGTATTACCAATTTTGTTTGGAAAATAAAACTGGGAAAAACTATTTCTGATTGTCACAGAAATTAAAATTTAAAATACGATTGCTTTGATATCCTAAATTTTAGGAGGGCAGGCGTGCATTTTCCTTCCTGAACTAATAATAGAATTTAACTTTTAAAGATGCTTCAAATTTTATAATCGCTAAAAACTTCTTCAAGATTTATTTCTAAGTGTTTATAGTTCAGTATTAAATTAATATGACAAATATAAACAAAATGCTACAAGTCATCTAACGATTATAAATAATAAATGCTAAACAATAAATCATATCATTCTTTGTTAACGAATGTTGTAAATGCATGTGTTTATAACTTAATCTCTATCACTTCAATCTTTCTAACCATTTATCAGTTTGAAGCGATCTTGTTTAATCTCTATCAACACATAATATAACCCGAAAGGGCGAATTTTGTAAAACAAAAACATCAAAGAGCCAGAAGCCCTAGCACTGCCCATGCCCCCTCGACTCATAATTCCAACGAGCATGACAATAATATAAAATTAATAACTCTTGCTGATTGATTTAGTCATTCAGAAATCCTGATAAGGTCCAGTGAAAAAAGATCAAGCAATAGCTGTGATGTGAACTTACAATGTAATCAAAATAGTATACAGAGAATGGCCTGAATCAGGAGTAACCAAGCCATTGAATAAAAAACCATCTATCATTAAAATTAGTCAAGACAGTTTATGTTTAGTCGAATGGCCTGATCGACATGGCATCTTTAATTAAGAGTCTCGTATGTCCCATCAGCAGTAATTTAGTGCAAAAATATTTGCTGAGTTTCTGATCCGTCTCGAAACTAAAAAACACTAAAATCTACGGCTATCCTAAATCCAAAGCAGACAAACATAAGAACCCAGAATCACACAAGTTATTTTTTTCAAATCATTTCAAATTCTGTTATACACAATTTAGAAGTAAAATGAGTATCGACCTTCATATAAATCCACCTCGGTACAAAATACAAAAGGGGCCTTTGCATCCCCCAGAACTAAATGAAAAAGATGCATTTCATTTGATCCAACAGCTAAATAAATTACAGATTATAGCAATATAAACCAGTGTGGACCCTTCAGAGTGAAATTCCATCAGTATTAACCTTCCTCTCCAAACTCCTTCGTGAATCTCTCGTGAACATCAAGGTCAGATTTGCTTACTGTAGGCCTTTGTCTCGCGAGTACCTTCTCAAAATCTGTCCTCGTGATAGGAGGTGGAAGGATCTGCAATAAGTTTCAAAGTAATAAGCATTTCCCAGCTTCAATTAGATATATAACAAGCTCGTCCAAAGACAACTCAAATTCTACTCCAATTATCATCAAGAAAATGAAGACACTAGGAACAGTCCTACTACCATAAAAGACTATACATATACACATTAAATACCTTAGAAGCAAGTCCTTTTGTAGCAAGATCCTGCATTGAGGTTTGTACAGCACCCTGTTGCTTTGGTCCACACGGGATCCACATACCCTCGGAATTTTTAAAGAAGAACATCGCATCTTGGGTTTTGCGAACAGGTTCAAATAACACATCTTTTACCTGAAGAGGAAGTTCAAAAACTTTTTACTTGAGATTCATCAAGTATAAGATAATGAAACCATGATTTCACATAAAAGCCAAACTTACACAGACAGAGATATCTGAACCAGAAAACCCATCTGTCCTGCTCGCCAAGTATTCAAAATCACTTTCAGTCAAGTTATGAGGAGTATCTCCTAGATGCACCTGCTCAATTTATTAAGCCCGAAAAAATAGCATGTTAAACCCATATATTTACATAGCACAACAAAATCCGCCATTCAACAATCAAAGTACACTGTACTTGCCTTGAACATGTGTTGACGAGCCTTCAAATCTGGTAGTGGAATATAAATGCGCTTATCAAATCGTCGCCTTATTGCCTGCAATTACAAGTGGACCAGTGAAAACAGCATAGCATTAATTCTATATGGGATTGTATAAACAAATATCATTTCTGTCTGACCTGGTCCAAGGCATAGGGTGTATTTGTTGCTGCAAGAACAAGAACTTTCTGATCATTGTGTCCTACACCCTACAATGTAAGTGGATAAACTATATTAAATAAAAGAGAACTAAAAGGAGAGAGAGAACAAATACCAAAAATGTTGGAAACATGACTGATGTTAACAGCAAAAAAGTGAATTAAAATGAGAATAAAATACAGATAACAAAGTAGTAACTGCTGAGTTCAACTTAAAATGAAGCAGTGTAAAACAGAACTGAACCTAGCATTTCTTTAATGAGACGTAGATATAAGATAGAGAACAATTGAAAATATGCAACTTTATTGTGAAGTGCAAACATTTCATCAAACAAGAACAGGACATGCTGAGTACACTGCAGAGGACAACTTTAAATCTAAGGTGAATGTAATTATTAGAAAAACACCAGAGAAAACAACATGCTGATTATAGGTTTAATGAAAACATACAATTAGAGCTAGTTCCAAGTGTTACAGTTATATACTCAAACATGATTGAAGACCCAAAAACCAATAAGTAGCCAGGGCCAATATGAACTAGCTCAATCTTTCTATTCAACTAATATAGCCTACTCACATGCAAAAACAAGAAAAATTTAGCTGAATTGTTTTAAACAGATTACTGGTTTAGCTTGTCTATATTAAACCAAAAAATTGGTTTATCAAAGAATTTAACAAATCACTTACGTTTATTCATCATGATTTGAAACTAAATTAGTAACAGTTCCACATATATGGCTATACAACTGGGACTTAGGCAACTTGTCAGCTTGTTGTGCATATGCAATATTGCAATTCATAAGTAAACCAACAAACTATTAAAACTAATACCTGCATCTGAACCAGAAGCTCTGTTTTAATTCGTCTTGAGGCTTCGCTCTCATTGCCTTCCCCACGCTGACCACATAGGGAATCTATTTCATCAATGAATATGATAGAAGGGGCACTTTCTCGAGCCATTTCGAAAAGATTTGAAACCAGCTTTTCACTTTCACCCATCCACTTTGAAACAAGGTCTGATGAAGAAACACTGATGAAGAATTCAAAAGTTAAAAAAGCTTGCAAGAAGAACATGTCCACATATGGACCTACATTCACAACAATTCAAAAGGCCATTTTTTAATAGATATTATATCAAACATATCTCAAATTCTGAATAGAACTATTGTCGAGAAAAAGTATAGAGAAAATGGAAAGATGAATTAGAAAAATTGCAATCATCCTCGTGTCATCTTCTAAAGGCTACAAAAATGGGAAAAAGCATTGCACCATTTATCATGATTCTGGAAATTTAATAGTTAATTGTTAAATCAAATGGTAAATAATTTTTATTTTACTTCCTTTAATTAACTTATGCAAACATAAGATTCAAAAATGAAAGAGGAAAATAAACAAGACTATATAGGAATATTGCAGTTTTTATGATTTTATGGTTATTTTTCATTTTAATTATTACAAATGCAACTGTATTTATTGTAGAACCAGAGCATCCTAAAAGATTGCTTAACCAAGAATTCAAGCATGGCAACTAAATTTGGATTATTTTAATGCCTCTGTTTGATTCAATATTCGCACATGAAATTGTAAAGGAGGTAAAATTGTTATTTAAATCTCAAAAATTGAAGGATTTTACCCATTTTATGATGAAGCATGACTGACTTGATAAAAAGTTTTGACCTGGTTCATTTTTTCTGACCCACTAATTTAGACTACCGTGACTTTCTAGGTGTTTTCTTCTCCCTGTATGTGTGTGTGAACCCTAGGAAACTAATTGCTGTTCTTTTTCACTATTCTGCTATCTGATCCAGAAGTTCTTTGTCCTCGTCTAAACCGTTTTTCGTTTTTCCTCCATCTTAGCCATTGCTGTTCTTCTTCGTCGATTTGCTGTACTGGTTTGGTTTTTTTTCACTTTTTTTGGCTTTTGCTGCTGGAAAAAAGCTAAAGTGCTAGTGGTAATACTGGTGCAGGATGCTCCACTACTAGCTTTAGTCTTGCAAATTTGTTCACTGGAATTGCTCATGAAGGCAGGTCTGATGTGGGATGTAACTTGGAAGTATGCAGGCACTACAAAGCTTCAATGCATATTCTGTCGGAAAGTATATACTACAGTAATAGATAGGTTTAACCATCACTTTGCTCAAACAATTCAGAATGTTGAACCCTGCAAAGTTGCTCCAAAATATGTGAAAAAGGAGTCATTGGGGGTTGTGACTGGTTTCAAAAAGCATCAAGGGTGGTAAAGGAGTCTGTCAGAGCTGAAAAGAGAAAAAAAAAACAATGAAGTGGATGGCGTTGAGAATGTTGAAATCATAAACCTTTTCATGAGAAAAGGCATTTGGCTCTGAAAACACAATCAACACCAGGTTTAAGAAGGGTACACGATCGAATGTATGTCAAGCATTGCAAGGTTTTCCTACAAAAGTGCCACAGTGCAATGTGGCTAGAAATGAAGAATTCTCTATTATGTTAATTCATTGTGCACCAAAGCAAAGGTTTCAAACCACTGTCATAACACTAGAGGAGTAGAGTATTTGAAACAATAAATGATGTTTACAGTGGAGGCCACTGAAGAACATAAAATTGTTGGAAAGCAAGTGGTTCCGAAATAATGACTGATTTGTGAACTGGTAAGAGAAGGGCAAATCTTAACATTTTGGTTAACTGACATGAACATAAAGCTGTTTGGAAAGTGGTTGCACAATAATCATTGATGGACGGACATACAAGATGAGAAGGCCAGTTTTAAATTTCTGGTTAACAGCTCCCAAAGGAATAGTGTTTTTGAAGTACATTGATGTGTATCACGTATTTAAAACAGAGAACAAAGCCTTCAATGATTGATGGCCATCTAGAGATCAAAAGATTTACCAATCACGTATTAAGCATGACACGCAGCTCCTCAGGGCAAGAACGTAATACAAATGGTAATATTTTTAAATGTGGAATATGAATTGTGATGTATTTATTAGTGTTAGAAATATGGTCAAATTATAATAATAAGTAGGTGCAAACATCCCAGACCAATTTTATGAGATTGAATTAGACTTAAAGTTCTCTTTCTAAGATAGTATTAGAGTTTATCCAAGCGAAGTTTGTTGGGACTATTGTGTCATCCATTATCATGCTTTATGGAACCACTTATAAAAAACTAGTTCCACGCTTAAAATCTTCAATCCTTGATGTCAGAAGATGTGTTGAAGATCTCACATCAACTAAAAATATAGTCAAATTAGAGTATATAAATGGATGCAAAATCTTACAAACCAATTTTATGAGGCTAAGATAGGCTTAAGTCTACTTTCTAAGAATTAGACTTACCTAGCAGAGTTTGGTAGACAAACCCACTTAAAGCAAAAGACAACAATTGATGTTTTTATCATGGCTGATTTAAATTTAGTAAAAAGAAGTAAGCTAGAAGAAGTCCACAGAGTTGGAACGTCCTAATGCTTGGTCTAATGATGAGCAGAAAATGATGATGAAATTGAACGTTAGACCACAGCACCATGTATTTCAATGCTTCAAATCAAGATGAAATGGAAATGACAACTTGGCTTAAGACCAAGTTGGAGCAGATATAGTTGGTGATCCGACATGGAGAATTAGGTTGGCGAAGTGGATGAAGTTGAAGATGAGGATCAAACAGTAGATCCTTATGATTATAAAGCAAGCACATTTGATAGATTATACAGTCTTGGATTAGAATATCACTATTTGCTTTTTGGTATTTAAGTGTTTTGTGCCGTATAATGTGTTTGTTTACTTGTGTTTTAGAATTATTAAGTTGTATACTACTTTACGGGTTATGACTTATGAATTTGAAGCATGACATGGAAAATATGGCTTATGATGCCCGAATTTAACTATCTTGAATTCAAGTCTTAATGCTTATAAAAGGGTATGCAATGCGGAAATTGAGACACATGCATATTTTAACTTCCGAATAAGAATTCATTCCAATGGTTTTCCATGTAATCTGGTAAACCAGACCTAAAGGTTATTCAGTTCTATAAAGTCCATCCTTCACTTAAACCATAAAATCAACAGGTTCACCTGAAAAAAGTGGACTCAGCTTCAGTTGCAACTGCCTTGGCTAAATAAGATTTTCCCGTTCCAGGAGGTCCATACAACAAAAAGGCTCTCCAGGGTCGTCTTTTCCCTGCAAAAAAAAACCACAGGAAACACACCAAACATTCAACTAAATTCTACACGAGAAAGTCTCTTTACACTTCTCAAGACAAAAAGCAACTCATTCTAACTCAGGATTCGTACAACCGAGTGAACCCACCAGTAAAGAACTGAGGGAACTTCACAGGCAAAATCACAGCCTCCTGCAAGGCCTGCTTGGCGCTCTCCAACCCTGCGACGTCGTTCCACTTCACGTTAGGCTTCTCCCTCACGATGGCCGAGTTGAGCCCCGCCCTGAGCTTGGCTTGCTCGGGGTCCTCCCCGTCGCCGCCGCCTTCACCATCTTTGGGCTTGGTCTTGGGCCTGGCAGCGACGGCAGCGTCCCCGTTAGAAGCCGGTCCTGGGCCGCCGTCGTCGAGGACGGCCCGAATCTCTTCGGCCCGGCGCAGATACTCGGTGAATTTCTGCGTGATGGCTTCCTTGATCTTAGGGTTCTTTTCGTACTTGAGATGCGTCTTGAAGTACTCCAAGGCGTTCATGTAGAGAGGGAACGCTTTCGCGTAGTTTCCGGCATTGTCTTCCTGCACGGCCTGCTTCACGTACTCTATCGCCTGCTCCTTGAAATTGCTATACATCTTCTTCCGGTCACCACCGATGGCATGTACGATAATCGAAACTTCAGATTAGCGAGTGCGGAGAAAGGAAGAACCCTAGAGCTGCATCGCGATCGCACGTTATAGGGAGAAAGTGTGGTGGTGGATTTCCAAACCCTAGCTGTGAGAATCGGAACTGATCGGAAATTTGAGGACAGAAGGGGAAAAAAGAGTAGAGAAAAACTCAATCTTTAGTTTCGTAAATTTTCACCCAAAAATAAGCGTTTCGCTTATTTTGTGTGAATTTTCATTGGGTAGGGGTGGCTAAGACAAGACTACCTAATGCGTTGCGTTTTAATGTGATTTTTTAATGCATTTTCTTCTTTATAATTTAAAAAAAAAAAACTTTTTTATTTAACTAAAAACATTTTTCATTCATTATTTAATTAAAACTTTATATTATAATCGCTTAAAAAATAATTATAGGTACTCCGAAATCCGGGTACTAATGGTAAGGGTGTGTTTGGATTGAGGATGAAGGAGATTTGGAATAATTTGAGAGAAAAATGTAAAGAAAGTGAAATTGTTTGGATTAAGGTATGATAGAGTAGATTTGTGAGGAAAGTTTATTAGAATTTGTCAGTGATGAAATGATTGTAAGGGTTTTTTTTATTTTTTTTAAATGTATAAAATATAAATTTACAAATTTATCCTTTCTTTAAAAAAATATTTAAATAATAAAGTATGAGATATTTTTATGTAAATTTTAATTAATTTAAATTTTACAAATACATATAAAAAATATTTTCCTAAAATCAAATCAAAATTAAAATTAATTTTTATTATTGTTAATATTATTATTTAATAAATTTAATTTAATTATTATTAAATATGTAATTTATTTTAATTATTCTTGTTTATAATTTATTATTATTATTTGTTTTATTTTAAAAAATTATTTTAGTTACTAGTATTATTTATGATTTTATTATTTTTTATATATTATTCCTATTTTAAATTTTAAATACATTACTATTATTTCATAGTTTTTATATTTATATTACTAATTTATTTTATTTTACTATTACTGTATAAATACATTTATATTATTATTATATAAATTTATCTTTAAAAAATTATTATATTTTAAAAGTTAAAAAATAATTCATTGATAAATTATGAAAATATTGACTTGCCCACTTTATCTTTTTGTTAAGGACAAAAACGAAAATTGATCATGCTTACGTGGTTTTCTTTAATGATCTTTGCCTACATAAATGAAAACTATTTTACAAATATTGCATCTTTCCACGCTCTTAAATCAGCTTAAATTGGTAACAATAAAAGTTCCGAAACAAACACAGCCTAAGAGAGATCAAAATATTTTTAAGCCAAAACAAAAATTCTTGTATTATTAAAACATAATTATTCATTAATTAAAATGTTGTAAATATGATATTTAAATTATTAATATTATTATAAATTGAAAAACTTGTCATTTCTTATAATTAATACATTTTAATATAAAATATCGAATCCCAATGTTTATAAACATAATAACACATTTTAATTAAATTCTTAAAAAATATTAATCCTAAATTTTCATTTTTATTAACTCAAGTCAAAACCACTAATGTAATATAAGTTTTATAACTGTACTTAGGTTTAATCCCTATTTACATGCTTTAATGTAATTCCTTTAGTTTGTTGTCACTGGAGTATTTCAAATTTAATATTACTGAATTTCAAAATTAAATCAATACATTAAATTGGTCTATAAAATTATTATATTAAAATAATGTATTTGCTATATCGTAAGAAAATTATATTATCCCTTTATCCCATAACTGTTATACATAATAATTAATTTTAGAGTAATTATTTTTAATATATTTAATCCATTAAGAATAAGACAATTACATTCACAGTTCATATTAATTTCCAGTTTTAGTTTTAGTTTACAAAGTAATAAACATGGACAAGATAAAAGAGATAAAAAAAAACACTTTTATTCAAAAGTTTTTTCTCATTTGACATGTAATAAAGGAAGGGAAGACAGGTAAAAAAAAAGAAGATGAAATCATACAGATAATAATATAAAAATACTGTTATTTATTATATCAATTTCCATTTTTTTTTAAGTTAATAACATATCATGTATGAATATTATTAGAATTATTATACATTAATCATTTTAATCTACTTTTATAACTTTAACTATCAGTAATTGTTCTTATTCCCTATCTTGGACTCAAATAGAAAATAATTAGGTTAGTTTTTATTTATTTATTTTTGTGGTTGCATAAGCTTGCTAATATAATCGTGACACATAAGTGACGTTGTAATGTAAAGTAAAAAGGTATCCTCAATAATTTTGTGGATGACACTTTATAATTGTTAAAAGAGAAGACAAGTTCTTTTATTTATTCCTTTCAAAACTGCAATAATTTCATTGAAGAAAATGTATAAGAAAAATACATGTGTCATGTCATGACTTAGATTTAGGGCAGGAAATTTGTAGAAGTTAGAGATACATTTCTCCACCTAAATTGTTAATTTCTTATTTTTTATTTATTAATTATTAAAAAATAAATTTTAAGTTTAATTCAATTTCATTAAATTAAATCATTCACTTATATTATAAATTATTATTTATATTAGATGTGAGATATTTAAAACTTTCCAACTTGATAGCGTCGCGAATAATCTAATAAGGTTAACAAAACTCTCACTACTATTATCATATCATAGTAAAACTGAACTTTAAATATAATTCATCTTTTATAAATAAGATGAAATTTTATATATTATTAAATATTTTATTTCTTCAACGCTTTAGTTGAGATATGTGTTTTAAAAATTAGAATCATATAATCAAAATAAAGTTAAAAAAATATTAATCATTTAAGGATTTTATAGATTTATATTTTTCCAATTTATAAAATTAAAATTGTTTAAAGATAATTTTAAATTTTTAAAACTACTTAAATTTATTCTTTATTGTACTACTCATTAAATTTCTTTTAAGAAAAATATTTTTTATTAATATTCTATTATATAATTTTATTTAGATTATACTTAATATTAATTTTTATTGTATATGATTCAGATCATTGGACCAAGACGACAAAATTAAAAACTCATATCACTTTAATTGATGAATTAGAAAAACAAAAAATAAGAGTTACATCCCAAGTTGTGGTAGAAAGGCACCTTTTTCATAATTTGTTGAAAAAATAATAATTATCAATTTAATAAATTCCCTTTACATTGAAAATTTAACTTACAACATTTTTTAAATAATTTAGCTCAACCTCCACTTTCTTTTCTCCTTTCATTTCTTTTTGTGAGACAAACTCACTTTTTCACTCTTTTCTTTTCATTTATTAAGTTTACTCTTTCATTTTTGTTCCTCTTTTGCATTGAGTTTTTTTTTTTTTTTAATTATTGTTGTAAATACTTTATTTCAATATTAATACATTAAAGGCACATTTTTTATGCTTCTAAATATTTTTCCTATCATGCATCAGATACACATAATATGAATATGCATGAGTTTATAATGAATTAAACTATTACAATATAAATTTATAATAATATATTTAAAAAATATGAATACACATAATTTATAATAATATTAAAAATATTATTCTCGCTAATATTAATAAAAATAGTTGTAATCGTATATATAAACTACCTTGTAATATATACCAAGATTAATATCGCCTTTTTATGGTGCTTACAAGACATATTTTATTAATTTTTATAATTATTTTCTAAAAGTTAACTTTCATATATTTATTATATGAAAGATTAATTGATATTTAAATAATTTTATTCAAACTTTTTATATTTATCGAAAAAAGTACTAAGAGTATAATATTCATTTAGATAACACCATTAAACACGTGTACATTCAAACAATTCAGATATAAATTAACTTCTAATATCATTAAAATCGGCTTATATACGGATTAATTAATTATATGTCTAATAATAACTCAATTAGATATTAAGTGTAGAATGATCGATTTTGTCAACAAAAGTCATTCAATTAAATAGCTAATAAGTGGATTATATACTTATCAAACTTAATCGTATACTTAAAAGATACATTTATAATAATATGATAATTTCATGAAGCACACAACCATTGCTCTTGCCAAAATACTTGAAGTGAAAATAAAAAGTAAACATATTTGAAAAGATTGTAAAACATTAAATATTAAGTGAGTTAGGCATTACATCTTTATATAAATGTATTGTTTCTCATTTTATTTCGCATGACTTTAATTTATTTGGTTAATTTAACAAATAAATGAAGAAAACCAAATAAAAATTATCAGAAAAAGGAGAAATTAATTTATGATAATAAAAATAGTCTGATCATTTCATAAACATATAATTTTATAATTTGTTTTTAAATTTATTTAAAGTATTCATAAACTTTTTCTTTCATATTTTCTTCAATTTTTATTTCTTTATCTTAATCCAAATAATATTTTCACCCCTTATGCATTTGATCCTTATTTCCTTTTCCACTCCTTCATTTAATTTTCACTCATAAATTCAAACACAAGCTAAAAACAGAAGAAAGAATAATGATGATTAAAATTGTTAATTTTAAAAATTTAAAAAAACTAATTTTAAATATTTTTTACGGGATTAAAATTACACAGTGAAAAAATTATAAGGACAAAATAAATTTAAGTCTTTATTTTAAGGCCTTTTGTATATTCTTTCTATGATGTAAGTTGCAAAAGGCAGTTCATATTTTCAGATATATGACGAAAATATGATTATTTTTAGTGGATTTAATATATTTATAGTATTTCATATTAAAAAAAGAATAAAATGCATTATTTAAAACACCACTTAGTCATTGTTTTGGTCACATCAATATTAACCAAAAACAAAATAATTTCAAACCATGGTACAAATGACCAGCAACCACCGAAAACCGGTTATTGAAAAAAAAATTTGATTAAAGAATAAAAATAAAAGAGAGAGAAAAAAAAGTGAAAAAGTAAAATTGTTTGAATATAGAAAAATTAGTTGATTTAAATAGAAAGTGATGTGAAAATTTGAAATAGATATGATTGATGTAACTAATAAAAATATGTTTAAAAATTGTGTTATATGAAAAATGACATAAATATTGTTAATTTTTTTTTATTAAGAGTATGTATAAATTTGATTTAAAGAATATGATAGTAATCAAAAGGATTAGGAAAATATATTTAAGAGATTTATTACATTTTAGAATTAAATATTTCAGTTTTCGAGCCATAGGTACAAAGTTATATGGAAAGAAATTAATTATACAATATATTTATCAGAAGATATAAAATAAACAATAAATAATTTCTATGTTATCCATTGCAAAATTTTCTTTAATTACACGTAAGAATTAAGTGATAGATTTGTATATATTAAAAAATTTCACATTGAATTGGAGACATTAAATAATTAATACAATTAAAAATAATAAAGTGTTTTTACAATTTTTTAGTAAATGTAACAAAATTCATGCCCGATAATGAATTAAAATAAAAAATTCTCACTTTGATATTTACTTGTCAAAAGTATTATAGTTAGCAAATTAACAAACACAAGTACTTTGATTATTAACTTTTAATATAACTTATTCATTTAAATGAGGAATAAAGTATTATTTGGATGGACAATAATTAAATTGGATCATAAACGATTGACTTGTTGTATAATTTATTATGGCTTTAAGGTATAATTGATTATGACGGGATTGATAATTATATTTATATTCTGGAATTTCTTACAACTATTCCTTATTTCCATTATTTTTGTTTAATTTCACTTTTTTAAGAGTATATTTAGTTAAAATTGTATCTTTCATACATTAAAATCGTATAATTAAATTTTATACATACGTATCCAAAATTCTAATGGTGTGTGAATTAGATTCTTCATATACAAACCTACCATTTTAGATACATGTAAACTAATATAATATAAACTTATGAAATTGTAGCAGACAAAAGATTAAAATCACGTAATTATTAGTATACTTGAGATTATCTAATTAAATATTGAATTGACACCATTAAAAGTGGGATTAATTAATCATAAAAAAGAGGGTTAAATAGCAAAAAAAGATAATTATTTATGAAAAATAGGGTTAATTATAATTAAATAGAAGGTCACATCAGCGAGTTGACGATATCAATGATATGTAAATAACCATTTTCCGAGGCAAACAACATTCGACTTGTCAATTCCACACCACTCCCATCATACGCTATACGATGCATCTAATGTCAAACCTTTTTCATTTCTTTTTTTTTTGCTAAAAAAATAAACGAATCAACGGCTCAGAACGCGTGTGCTTATCCGCGGCGCCGTATGTTTCACCCTCCAAGTTGCCCTCTTGCTTAATTTGTGAAGGGGCAATTTGGTAAAATACGCTCTAAATCTTTCTGAGATTTTTTATTTTTTAAATGAAAGAAAGGTTTGATAAAAAAAAGGTAAATGGCATCATTATGAGAATTAATAACAATAATGGAAAGTAGTAGCGTGGCGTAGACGGCTTCGAGAAGATACCGAATCATGACCCCATACGGCTAACCTAGAGAGAGAGAGAGAGAGAGAGAAGAGAAGGAGACTCCTTAAAAAGACCGTTTCGCTAACGCCTAACAATAGAGGCACGCGTTTCTTTGCGCTCTGTTTGGTAACAAACGGAAACTAGTTTCAAGGCCCAAACCGAGAAAAACAAGAAACAAAAAAAAAAAAAAAGAGAGAAGAGGAAGAAGAAGAAGCGTATCTGGATTTTTCTTCAGATCGTTGGTGTGTCGTGTGCGTGTGGAGCTTCTTTTCTTTGGGACTTTCCTTCAAATTCTAGATTCCTTCCTTTCTTTCTCTTATAACCACCAACCTCTCCTTTTCCTCCTTTTATTTCTTCCTCCATTTTCCAATTCTCCGCAGATTCGTTAACCTACTAATCTCTCTCCTTAACGGTAATAATCTATCAATTTTCCAATCGCTTTCTTTTTTTTCCCTTTCTGCGTTTCTTTTAGGGTTTTGATTTCAAAATCTCCGGTTTCTCACGGATCGCTTCTCATCGCGTTTCAGGTTGCTAGGAAAATGGCGGAAGAACACCGATGCCAGGCCCCACGCTTGTGCGTCAACAATTGCGGTTTCTTTGGCAGCCCTGCCACGCAGAATCTGTGCTCGAAGTGTTACCGCGATTTGCAGCTCAAGGAGCAGCAATCTTCCAACGCGAAGATGGTTCTGAATCAGTCTCTCGTTCTTCCGGCGCCTCCGGCGCTGGTTTCTCAGCCGTCCTCTTCGAAGACGGCGGATCTGGATTCCGCGGTGGTTGAGGAAGCGCCACGCGCTGCAGACGAGGCGAAGGCGCCGCAGCAGAACCGGTGTATGACGTGCAGGCGGCGCGTGGGGTTGACTGGGTTCAAGTGCCGGTGCGGGATGATGCTGTGCGGGACGCACCGTTACCCGGAGCAGCACGCGTGCGAGTTCGACTTCAAGGGGATGGGGAGGGACCAGATCGCGAAGGCGAATCCGGTGGTGAAGGGCGAGAAGCTCGAGAAGATCTGAACGGGAAACGAACGAAGAAGGGTGTTATGGTAATTTCGTGTTTATCAAGTTGTTGGTTGCCGATGCGGAATTCGGGCCAGATGATTGACCCATGACGTGGGCGTTACGAATCGGGCGCCCGTATTATTCGGTGGTTGGTGGGTGGGTGGGTGAGTGAGTGGGTGGGTCATTGCTATGTGGTTGCGTTGTCATTGTAAATTAAATTTAAAAACATTTCAATTTCATTCACCAATGCTTTGAAAGCAGTTTCTAATTCTTTTTATTTTATCGCTCTAAAACAAATTAGTTAAATCCTTTACATCAATAATTGAATAAAAGAATAATAATTCTTTTGCAAACCCGTGGACCGTTGCCTTTTCCTTCACGTTAGAAAAGTGATAAGCGTTTCAATGTTTGGTAGGGTTCACCAAAATTATATTTTCATTAATTAAGTTTATCGTTACCTATAATTCCTCCCTTCTCAAATCGCATCTATTACGGGTCAAGTTTGATGTTTTAAAGGTTAGTTTATTTTTGTGTACGAAAAATATTTTAACATTCATCATTAAATTATTAATACGTTGTTTTGTATCATTCACTTAATTAGAGTCGGTAACAGGGTTGTTTGAGTATGATCTTGATATCATATTATTATTATTATTATTATCAATGTTTAATCTCTATATCCAGAAATATTTATGATTATTTTCAGTGATCCTTTTCTTTCACTTTCGTCGATCTAATAATTAACATGACTCATTTTGAAGTTAATTTTTTTAAGAATAGATTTGGTAGAGTTTTTTGAAATTTAGAATATAATAAAAACTAAATTTAAATTCATTTATGATGTTGATTTAATGTATGTATATGTAGTTGTTGGTATCGAAAAAAAAGGTATGGGCAAACGCGCAGGATACACGGGACGGTAATACCTTGTAAATTGGGTATTTGAGTAGAAATTATTACTTCAACACTTTGAACGCGTACAATACAACTTTTTTTTTTCAATGGTGATATTATTATTAGGATATAAAATTTGTATAATTTTATTAAGGATGCTAATCATGATAATAAGATTTTATTATATTTTTAAAATAAAAAGTTTTAATTATGAAGAAACATTATTTTTTGTGCAAATTTAAGGGAAACTGAATTTGTATAGAGTTCTTTATCAAGTTTTTGAATAAATTTTAGATAATAATAATAATTGTTTTGAAAGTCATCAATAATTGATTTTCCCTAATCAGTTAAAATTGTATTGATAATCCAACCCAATTGAAAATATTGTAGGAGTATGTAGTTAAGTCGATCATCTTGTGAATTAAGTCAAACATCCTTACATTTTTAATATCAATCACCTTACCATTTAGTTATTTTTCCCAATACTAATTTTCATTTTAAATCTTAACAAGTCTTACTTTTAAGTTATTCTTTTTAAAATAATTATTTGTTTCACTTTTTTAGTCTATTACTTTTATTCTAAATTTAAAATATCCTCTATCTCTATTTATTTATTTATTGATTACTCAGGTAAAAATATTTTCATTTTGCTTATATTTTAACTTCAGTTAAAAGACAATACACAACAGAATATTGGACCGAAGACTCCAATTTTAACCGCTTTTATTTATTTAATCTAAAATATATATATTTTTTCATTAGATTGAACTAAATTCCTTCTAAATAGACCTTAATAAATAGCATTTCCAAATACCTCTTCATAAGCTTTTTAAAAACTGAAACATACATATTTTATGAATGATGGAAGCATGAGTTTATTTAAATGACAAATGCTATTTTGTCCTTGACGTGCAGTGAAAGGAGAGTCATTAAGTTCTGTGGCGCACATAACGGAACACATTGGATCAATGGAACGCAATTCATAACTTTTCTTATCTATTCTCGAACCACTTTTTTTCTTTTTTTCTTTTTTATGAAATATTTTTGGGGTAGACAGACACCGAAAAGGATAAAAACTAGGTAGAGTGTGGTGTTTTCCCTTATAAGTGGATACAAAATTATTATTATGTGTTGTGTCTTGCTAATTGATTGTTGCAGTTAAACTCAAGGAATGATATGCAAATCTCCAAATAAATCAACTATTATATCTTACAATAGGTGAAGGCCAAAACACATTTGAGGAAGATCTTGATATATTTTACATAATCTGAAAATAGTTTTCGGCTTCGGCAGATCATGTAATTTAGAAAATATTTTTAGAAAAATGATATTTTAAATTATATAATAAAAAACTAAAAAACTTTCGAATTACATAATTTAGAAGCTAATATAATATTAAAAAAGAATTTTAAATTATATAATATAGAAACTAATTATCTATTTGAAAAAAGTTTATGGATTACCTAATCCATAAGCTAATTACGAATTTGGAAAAAGATTTTTGAATTTTGTAATTCAGAATATTAAAAAAAACATTTCAAGAATAAAAAATTTATGGAGATAGAAGAAAAATTTATGGAGATAGGAAAAGAACATACAAAATTGTAGTTGCAAGAATAAGCAATCATATTTTGGCTTCTTCTTCCTGCACCCCCACAATTTTGTAAATTCTAAAACTGACCTTCACCTTGTTTCGAAAGCAATTTGTTGATTTCTGGATTGTTGAATCCAAAAGTCTAATTTTTGTTACGAATTGATGGATTAGGAAGATTACTGGATTCATCAATCCGGAATATTTATAGATTTTCCAATCCAGAATGCAAAAAAATAAATGTGGATTTCCCATTCTGTAAAATTAACGAATTGCATTGTCCGGAAGAAGAAAGAGTAGTGTGAATTTTATGTGTTTTTTGAGGTTTTTAAAATATAGTAAGGATATTATTGTCTTTGCATTACATTGTGGGAGTGCAGAAAGAAAAATGTAGGGGTGCAGGAAGAAACTGCCTCATATTTTTATACAGCATGAAGAAAAGAAAACCCAAACATAATGGGCTGACCCAAAAGTAGTCCCGAGACAAACTCAAGATTTTTTTTTTTCCTTTTTCTTGAATACTTAATAAGTTGAAATATTGTTTTCACTTTACCACGACCCAACAACTCAATATTGTACTACTTATGTGTAATGTGTTATATTAGTACACATTATCATTATAAAAAAAAAAAAATAATGACAGCTGATATCTAAACTTTGAATTTGTCAAGTATTTAAGGTATATAAAAGAAATTTATTAACTAGTTAAATAAATAAAAAACTAATACATTAGAAACTCAAGTTTCTTTTAACTATCACACTATGTATTTTCATTTAAAATATTTTAAATATACAATGATAAATTTTAAATTAATCAAAAACTAAATCTATAACTATTTATATTCATTTTCTTAATAATTTTTTTATATTAAACTCATTTAAATAGATTCTTTTATGTATTTTACAAGATGGTGAAATTTTGAGAACCATCAAACAAAAAACACTGATTTAATATTTTATCATATTTGTTTCACCTTTTTAACTTAAAATCCTAATATAAATTATTATATTATTAAAATGAGTTGTAAAAGTATTATTTTCTATGCTATATTCATTAATAGGAAAAATATTTTTTGAGATCCTTTCTTTTGAAAAAACAACTGTATTATAATTGCTTTTAATCATAAAATATTAAAATAAGATATGTAATTAAAACATAAATTATATATACAAGAAAAAAATAATAAAAGTAGTTGTGAAGGGTGTAAAAAATTTGATGGTCTCATCAATTAGTTTAACAATAATTTAAAAAAAAAAAATCTAATTTAACTTATACATTAACTATTCTTTCAACTTTAAACTAAATGCTTTTAGTTAAAAAATGAGCATTTCTTTTTCTTAAACTTTCAATCAACTTTAAACTAGTTACAAGTTAATTCTTTTATATATACTTGATTCATCTGTTTTGTACTTGCAAAGAATTGATGTATTTGGTGTTGTGTCTATGATGGAAAGGCAGTGAAATAAATGATAGTAATATTTTGTTGAAAACATAAAGTGTTTATAGACACTTCCCAGTCTCAAAACACCAACTCTTGGCTTATGAGAAACTAAGAAAGTATAGTAGTTTTTACTCATATCAACATGATGAAGCTTCAAGCTCACAACACCCACAACACAATCATAATAATTTCTTGCATATGCTAATCTCCTATATATGCTTAGGTTGTTTTGCTTCAACTGCATTACTTACTCTTTTGTTTCATTCTTTCTGCCTTTTATTGCGTATACATTGGTTGGTTGGACTAATCAAGTCATCAAGAGTATAACCTAGCCTAGTCTAATTTTGGAATAATAATAAACTTATTTCATTTTTCTTGCTCTTAAAATTATTACATGTTTCTATATTGTTTCGACCAAGTTCAAGAGATAACATTATTAAGATCAATCACCGTATTTGAAGTATCGTCTGCTTTTGAGGAAGAAGTTGATCCGTTACGATTTTGTCTTTAAACATTAACAAATTAATAAGGTTTTTTTTAACTTAAGTTTCAAAGATTTATAGTAAAATCTTACTAAAATATTTTTTTCCTTTTCAAATCTTAATAAATAGATAAATTTTTTTTATAAATAAATAATTAAAGATTATATAATTTCAATATATTTTATTATTATTATTATTATTTCATTATTTTTCCCTGTTTCTCTTTCTCTTTCTCTAAACTCCTAACCCTCACTGTAAATAATATGTATATAATATAGTGACATTTTGTAAATAACACTAAGTAAATATATAGTATTATTTTTGAAGTGTTATTAAAATATTTTTTCTTTTAATTAAAAAATAAATAAATTAGAAACGAGAAAATACAATTTGTCTGTACTTTTTAAGATTATATCTGAATTGCAATTGAAAACTCTCGTGATTATGTACCAAACCGAATAGTGGGCGAAAGAGAGAAAGGAAATCGAATATTCATCTTTCCTCTGTTCTTCTTCTATTTTCACGCACTGGTTTTCTTCAAGGATTGACTCAGTAATTGGTATCCGTGGAGGAAGCCATTGTTGCTCTATCCACATTCTCACTCGAGGTACTCTCTTCACCTACAACAACTCTCGCACCTCAATTTCTTTCTCTGTCAGCAAATCTCCGAACAACAATAGAAGGTTATCGATTAGGTTTCGTTTTTGTGAAATTGTAAAACCTATCTGGATTCCGTGCGCAGAAGTTGCTGGTGGAGGCGGTGACTTAATTTTGTTCCTTTTATTCGATTTCAAGAGTGATATGATGGAATAAAATCAAAATTATTTGGATTTTTTTTTTGTATAGAAACGGAATAAATATTTCATTCCATTTTTTTTTAAAAGAGAACAAATGAGTTACCATTTTTTAATTATTTTCTAGGAACTCAATGATTAAAGTATAATTTATAATAATAAATTACCATTTTATAATTTTAAGTATATTTTCTGTAAGACTGAGAGTTCGTGTGGAGACAACATATTATGGTGGTTCAATAACAGTCCGATAGCGTGTGATATGATAAAGTCCGATAGCGTGTGATATGATAAAGTTTATAAACACTCGTTAGGATAAATTTGAAATGATTCTGATAACATATTAAAAAATAAATTTTAAGTATAACTCAACCTCATAAAACCAACTTAAAGAAGAACCTATTTTATAAGAAGAAATTGAATTATAAGAAGAAGTTGAATTATGTGGGTGTAGGATTTTCAAACTTTGATTTCCACGAGCCATCTACTATATATAATATATAAATTTCACAATGTGAGAATTATTGTAAGAAGAAGTTATAAAATAACATATGGTTACTCCATCTTCCAAATTTTCAATTCAACTTTGAATTGAACCAGAGTCTTTGATAAATAAAATTCAAATTTTAAAAATAATAAATTAATAATTATTATATTAATTAAATTAAATACTATTTTAGAAATTAAAAAAATTATTAATATATAACATAAATTATTTAAATACTAATATTTTTTTTTTAGTTTCTAAAATAATATTTAGTTTAGTTAATATAATAATTAATTTTTTTTAAATTGATTTTTACTTAATAATTTCCTTGAAAAATATCTCTTATTACCTATTTAAATTTGTTCATAAACATGAATGAATGATAAACTTTCTGTGATAGAACTGTTCTTAATATTATACATTTTCTCAACACCTTTAGAGTATATATACGGTTAAAAACTAAATGATAATCGATAAATTAGTTTTTAAGTGATAAACTAATGAATTCCTAATTTACAACTTCTAAACTAATAAGTTGATTTATTGATTTAAAAGTGTTTCTTAGAACTATCTCATAAGGTAGTTGATAAATATAAAATAATATAAAAAGATATAATTGTATATAAATTTCATTATATGAATAAAATTTGTTGTTTTTAAATAAGTAGGTATTATGTAATTATAGTTTTAGAATTTACAGTGGTATATAATTATACGTTGTGTAGAGGCCTAGGTCTCTAATTTGAAGTGGTTGTAATTAGGAGTTTGGGAGGTTGAGGTTGTACGTGTGTATAGGCAGAAGGTTTAGATGGTTTAGATAGTATATGGAGTTGGACGTACAATTGCTGATGTGTAGGTAATCTCTTGGTTGTTCAAGTCTCATTCTTTAAGTGTTGATGTTCGGTCGGTCGGGATTATCTGCAAAAGGTACTCTGACGCTAAAGTAATTACTCTAGTTTAAGAGTGTATTTTGGTAAATGGAAAAACGTACCTTACTCCTCCAGAGAGAGTTCTATTTATAACATTGGTTTATGGGTCCTTGCTTTGATGGACCGAACATCAATTATTAACTGACATACATCATGGTCCCTTATTATTAGAGATGTGTATTTTTCAGATAATCAGTTTTAGCTGGCGTGTTGGAGATATTTCCCATATATTTTAGGATACGAATGGACTCATTCAAAGTCATCATAATTGTTGTTGCTTGTTATTTATTGTATACCTTAATGTGCTATTTGACTCGGATGGTCGGACACCGAAGTCAAAGTTGACTTGTCCAGTACCGACTAGTACAAATATATTATATAATTATAGTTTTGGAATATTTTAGAAAGTAATTAAATTTTTCTTAAATTTTAATTACTACTTTTATTTATTTTTTAAAAGTTGTATATGTTTTTTTTTTTATATATTTGAGCAAGTAATTTTCTTCCAACTATTTTATCTAATGAGTATTAATTAAATTTAAGTGTTTTAGATATTTATTTATTTTTATTTATCAATTTAAATTACTATTATATTGAATTTATTTTTTACATAGGATAACATAATTATGTAATGAAATATTAATTAATTTAATTTATAATATATTTTTTAATTTTAAATAAATAAAAATTAAAAAGTAACCTATCATAAACTAAAATAGTGTAATTAAACTATATATTTGCTTATATGTTCTTGTTGGAGTATTTTATTTTTTATCAGTAAGAAAAAAAATATGAATCATTTCAGGAGTGGTCTAACCCTTACAAATCAGAAAAAACATCCAAATCCTCCACCTAAATTTTTTGAATCCCTGAAAGCTTGCAAAAGACTAGCTACTAAGATCCAACAAAAACCAAGCCAACAACTCAGCAGCTAAAAACTACTCTGAAACAAGCTACCACCTCAATCACAACCTTCTGACTAAATTTATAAGGAATGCAAGCCGCAGTTCTCAAACAATAAAAACCACTCTTTCCACAAGGGCAGAAAAACGAAATCACAAAACAAAAATGGGCATGCTGAACCTAAACCCTCAAGAAGAAACTCAATACTCTTTCTTCTCACGAAGCACACCAGCACCATATTGAATATCCATTTTCCATACATGGCCATATTGAATAACCTTATATCAATGATACCAAGTCCACCAGCTTCATGATGTCCAAGCAATCTTCCTCCCTTCTGACCCTCACCCCCATAGAAAATTCATCTATAATTTTACTATCTCCTTCATCACCATAGATGGAACCTTGTACAAAGATACATAAAACAACGAGATAGACGAAAGTACAAACTTAATCAGACAAATCCTCCCTGCCATCGATACAAATCTACCTTTCCATCTACCCAGTCTATTCTTTATTCTTTCTACCACTTCATCCCAAAATGCACCTCTCTTGTGACACCGACCTCTAACATCCCTAAGTATTTAAATGGAGTTTTCATCATATCGCAATTAAGAATTTTCGCAAAACGTTGAATCATAATCTGATCAACTCCCACCCCATCAATTCTACTCTTCAAGAAATTCACCTTAAGATCGGAGGCTAATTTGAAGAATTCAGAATAACCTTTATGTTAAACACACTTTTAGTATTAGCTTCACAAAAGAATAAAGTATCATTTGTGTACTGTAGCATATTTACCTTAACCTTTTTAACCCCAATCTCCAAACTACTGCCAATTTTTTCTCAATTGGTTTCCTTTACACACCTGCTAAACCTTCTGCCGCCATAAGAAACAAAAATGACGCTAAAGGATCACCTTGTCTCAATCCCCTATTTGGGATAAATTCCTTAGTTAGACTCCCATTTACTAGAACTGACATCGAATCTGATTCCAAACAAGATTTTATCCATGTAATCCACTTTTTATAGAATCCTAACTTTCTTAACATATAATAGATAAGCTCCCAACTTACTCAACCATAAGCCTTCTCGTAATCTACCTTAAAAGAATATAGATTTTCTTCTTCCTCTTAACCTCCTTTAATACCTCATTGGCCACAAAAACACTATCCATTAACCCCTTTCCTTATAGAAATGCTGACTGTCTAGGGTAAATAACTTTACTTATCACCTTTTTCAACCTTAGTAATAGGATCTTTGATACTATTTTATATAAGCACCCAACCAACGAAATAATTCTAAATTCACTAAGTTGTTAAGGATTGTCTACCTTGGGTATCAAACATCTGAACGAGGAATTTGACCCCCTGGACCTCTCACTACAAAAAATCGTGTATAAAGTGGCGGTTTTAATATGACGGTTATTAATAATTGGTACAAGTATTCGTATAAAACGATATCTTAATAACCGCCACAATTATCTTTCAGAATGTGTCATTTTGTACTGTCATAATTCTCCTTCGAAGTGTTTTCCTTCCCTCCACACCATTCCTTATTATTCCCATTTTTTTTGAAAAATATACTTAACTTCAGAAGCGTGACTCTTCCCCCTCTCTCTGCAAACTCTTCATAAACCATATCTTCACGAACGAAACCCTTGTTGGGTTTAATAGTGCCAAAGTTCAAGAGGGGGGGTGAATTGACCTTTTAAAACTTTCTCGCAGAAACAGTGTTTAACACAGTTTTACAGAAAATAAATCGATTTATGTTAAAATGAACA